>Ga0194127_10001948_pt1 | contig 29080 bp, 23 predicted proteins | sample TA2KigC100mmetaG_FD_148624 | JGI IMG/M metagenome (GOLD analysis project Ga0194127, IMG submission 148624) | Freshwater microbial communities from Lake Tanganyika, Tanzania - TA2015036 Kigoma Deep Cast 100m | ecosystem: Environmental > Aquatic > Freshwater > Lake | place: Tanzania: Lake...
AGCGGCAGGTCGCCGAAGAAGATGTTGAAGCTCGGCAGGTCGTTGGGGCTGTCCCGGAAGATGTCGTTCTGGAAGTCGCTGCCCGCATGGAAGACCATCACGTGGTCGTAGTCGGCGAAGCGCGGCCCCGCGGGATCGGCCTGGAAGGCGGCATCGATGCTGTCGACCGCCGTGCGGACGAAGGCCTCGAGCAGCTCGAGCGTCCAGAAGCCGCCCGCCTCGCCGGGCCCGTAGTCGGCGATGTCGGGCAGCAGGAAGAGCCCGCCCGGCGCGGGGCCGGCCGCGATGTCCCAGACCATCTCGAGTTGGCCGTAGCTCTGGATGCGGTAGAACTCGCCGAGGGCCTGCATGTGCGCGTCGAAGTAGGCGGCGTCGTGGGGCGGCGGGTCGACGCGCCTCAGCCAGTCGGGAAAGGTGTCGGTGGCCGCCATGAACTTGCCGTCCACGGGCACCGTGGTCAGGTCGGGCCGGCGGTTCTCGCGGAAGGCGAGCAGGCAGACCAGGACGCGCGCGGTGTCGGGCATCGCCGCGCGCGCCGCGTCCGCCGCCTGAACCGGGGGCGTGAGGCCCGTTCGCAGACCGGCCGTGAGCGCCTCCACCTCGGCGTAGCGCTCGGCGCGCCGCTGGGCCTGCGGATCGGCGAAGGGCGCCCGCTCGCCGCGCGCGCCGCCCAGCGGCAGCCAGCGCTCGGCGCCGGCGCCCGTGGCCAGCGCGAGCAGGGCGAGGAACAGGAGCGGCGCCGCCGGCCCCGGCGTCCGGCGCCCGCCCGGAGCTCGCACGCCTTGCCTGCTCACAGCGCCTCCCGGCTAGAAGAGCATCTCGAAGGAGAAGCGGTGGACGCGGTCCAACTCCTCCGCCTGGGGGATGTTGCCGTAGTCGAGGAAGAAGTCCTTGCCCCCCAGCTTGGTGTGGAAGCCGCCGCCGTAGGTGAAGTCGGTGATGTCACCGTCGGGATCGTGGATATAGCCGATCCGCAGGGCCATGATGTCCGTGTACTGCAGCTCGGTGCCGCCGTTGACCGTCGTCTGCCCGCCCGGAACGAGGAGCTTGTTGAAGTCGGCGCTGAGGAGGACGTGCCCGTAGTCGCCCTTGTAGACGAGGCCCGCGGCGCCGACGCGGAAGAAGCGCGGCAGCGGGTCGCTCTGCTCGGCATCGATGAAGCTGATATTCGGGCCGAAGTTGGTCAGGGCCAGGCCCGCGCTGTAGGCGCCGAAGCGGCGCAGTACGCCGAGGTCGACGGCCACCGAGCCGCCCGCGCCCTCGCCGGCCTTGTCGGGTGCCGCGTCCGCCGGAGCCAGGTCCACGCGCACGTACTTCAGGCCCAGGCCGATGGCCGTGTTCTCGTCCAGCCGCACGCCGTAGCTCAGGCCGGGGGAGAACTCGAAGCTCTTGAAGGTGCCCTCGGGATCGGGGCTGTCCGTCGTCTTCACGCTCTCGCCGTAGGAGAGGTAGATGAAGTTGATCGAGTAGGTTCCCCAGCCCTCGAGCTGCTGCACCCAGCCGGCGTACTCGTAGTAGATGTCGTCGGCGAGGTCGGGCACGAGTTGGCTGTGCATGAGGCCGAGGGTGCGTCCGCCCATGAATCCCAGCCCGGCCGGGTTCCACCAGGAGGCCGTGGCGTCGTCGGCGAGGGCGACGCCGCTCTGACCGAGGCCGTTGAAGCGGGCGCTCGGCGGGATCTGGAGGCACGCCGCACCGGCCAGGCTGGCCAGGGCGCTTCCCGCCGGCAGGGCGAGGAAGAGCAGGGTCAGCAGCGAGGCAGCGCTTCTCGAAAGGGTCCGGTTCATGCAGGTCGTCCTCCAAAAGGGTTGATTTCGCGCAATATAGCCTTCATGGCTAGCAAGGGTCAAGCCTACTCCCGCATGCGGACGAGCGCTCCCGTGACTTCGCGCCGGCGGGCTGCATTGTCCGCGTAGATCGCCTCCAGGCGGAACAGATAGGTGCCATTGGCAACCTCGTCACCGACGCCATCGCGGCCGTCCCAGTCCAGCGCGTAGCGGCCAGGCGCGGGGCAGTCCATCTCCAGGCTGCGCACGCGTCGACCGGAGAGCGTGTAGAGGTCGCAGCTGACGCGGCCCGGCGCCGTGAGCTCGAAGCTGATCGCGCAGCGCCCGCGGAAGGGATTCGGGAAGGGCTGCACGGCGACCAGGTCGGCGCGCCCCGCCTCGAAGACCTGCACGCGCAGGGTGTCGCGGCCCACGTTGCCGAGATTGTCGGCCACCGAGGCGACGAGAGTGTTGCGCCCCTCGGGCAGACCGGGCGGCAGCAGGGCGCTGACGCTGCCCTCGCTCGCGCTGCCGAGCGCGTACTGGAAGTCCGCGGTGAGGTTCTCCACCAGCTCCGCTTCGACGAACTCGACGAAGATGGCATTCTGCGGATGGGCGCCCACGAGATTGATCCCCGAGGCGGCCGCCGCCGCGACCGTGTAGGCGCTGCCGGGCGTCGCCTGCGTGGCGCCGCCGGCCAGGCTGAGCCGCACGCTCGGCGCCTCGCCGGCAGGCGGCAGGAGGCCGGGCAGCACGGGCAGCGAGTCGAGCACGCCGACGGCCTCCGCCGCAGCTCCGGCGGCCAGCGCGTAGGCGCGGATACGGCCGTAGCCGCCGAGGGCCGAGTCCGGCAGACCCGGCACGAAGCAGGGCGGCGTCTCGAAACGGCCGTCCCGAACGCTGACGCGCCCGCGGAAGATCTCCGGTCCGGCCAGGTGATAGTCCACGTGTAGCGTACCGCCGCCGTAGAGCGGCCGCTCGAAGCCGCTGGTGTCGGCCGAAGCCCGCACGCTCAGCTGGAGCTCGCCGTTGAAATCGGCCGCGAGCAGGCCTTCGCGCAGGACGCGACCGGAGAGGCCGAGGGTCTTGCCCACGGTCAGGGTGTCCCCGCGCTCAGGATCGAAGGCCACGTCGAGGCCCGGCGTCACCAGGGCGAGCGCTGGATCGCCGAGGATCGCGTAGCGCTCGTTGTTCGCGCCCTGATTCTGAGAGTAGTCGAGCTGCTGGAGGCGCACCTTCGCCCGCAGCAGGGCCGCCCCGACCGGAACGCCCGCGCCGAGGGCGCCGCCCGGGAAGACCTCTTGCAGGAAATTGCGGTTGAGCACGTTGTTGAAGCCGGCGGTCGAGAGGTCGCTCGAGGCCAGCGTGCCGATCGCGCCGCCCTGCGGGAGGCTGATCATCTCCTCGCTCATGCTCTTGCCCTGCGTGTCGTCGTACTTGCCGACGTTGCAGGAGGCGGAGACGAAGAAGAAGCGCCGCTCGGCATTGCTGAGCGAAGCGAGGCGCGTCGTCAGGAGGAGCTGCTCGTCGGAGAGCACGTCGTTGCCGCCGTGGCCGACGTAGTTGAAGATGAGAACTCCCTCGTCGAGCGCCGCGAAAAGGGTGTTCTGCGCGGCCGGCTTGAAACCCGCGTAGTCGCAGTCCCACTCGCACATGTAGAGCTTCTGGATGTCGATCGCGGCCGGGATCGCCTCGCGCACCAGCACCTCGGCCTGGCCCGTGTGGTCGATGGTGTCGATGCTGCTGCAGTTCTTCGTGTAGTCGTCGGTGGCAAGCAGGAGGCGATTGCGCCAGGGTCCGGCCGGCGCGTCGCGCTCGTAGGCGATGGCCAGATCCACCATCGTCAGCGCCGCGGCGGCGTCGCCGGCCGGCAGGCGGCCGATCGCGAGATCGGGAATCGCCAGGCGCAGCGAGTCGTCGAGGGCGTCCATGTAGGCGAAGTAGTCGTCGGTCGTGTAGGCGTAGGTCGCCTGCTCGGTGCGGAAACGGTCGCTGAGCGCCGGCACCAGCGCATTGCTGACGTCGCCGCGCACCTCGCGGCCGAGGTAGTTGCGGTAGTCGGTGCTCGCGTCGCCGAGCAGGAGGACGTAGGCGAGGCGGCTGCCGGGCGTCTCGTAGCGGTACTTGAGGAAGTTGCGCAGGGCGGCCGGGTCCTGCATGCCGCTGCCGAAGTTGGCGTAGACGTCGCTGATGCCGACGAGCTCCACCTCGCCGCTGCCCAGGAGCGGGAAGTGCGCGCGCCGCCAGTCCGCGTAGCGTGCGCCCGCGGCGAGAAAGCCGGGATCGCCGCCCGTGTCCAGCTTGCCGTCGAAGGCGACGACGATCATGTGCGGCAGGGCGTCGTGGCGCAGGGGCGCCGGACTGACGGCCAGCAGGCGCTCCGGGCTGCGATAGCTGCCGCTGGTCGCCGGATCGACGAAGAGGAGGCGCCGCCGCTGACTGGTGTCCAGACCCAGGCTGAGGCTGTCGCCCTCCCAGAGGCCTCCCGTCAGCAGGCGCGGGGCGAGCGGCGCTGTGAGGTCCCAGACCTCGGGCTCGTGCGCCCAGCCGCTGGCCGTGACGCGAGCCCGCGGCTGGCCGGTCGGCACGTGCAGTTCCAGGGGCGTCGAGGCGCGGCTGCGCGCGCGCGTCGCATAGAAGAACTCGTACCAGAGCAGCCAGCCGAAATCCTGAGCGAGGCCGAGCGGCGGATCGCGGGGCAGGCGGAGCGTGAAGCGGACCTGGCCGTCGCCCTCCAGGTCCGCCGGCAGCGGCAGGCTGCCCTCGAGCTCGGCCATGGCCAGTGCGCTCGTCAGGTAGACACTGGCATCGATGAAGCGGTGGCTGGCGTCCTGGGGGTTGGCCACGACGCCGGCGGGAGTCAGGTAGCCCTGCAGGTGGTGCGGTCCGCCCTGGCCGCCCCGCCGATCGGCATCGAAGCCGATGCGCAGGCGCGCCGGCTCGCCGGCCGCCGGCCAGGCGGTGCTCGTCTCGTCGGCGAAGCTGGCCGGCCCCGAGCCCGGGAAGAAGTAGCTCCAGGCCCAGCCGTCCTCGTGCAGCTCGTCGGCCGAGTACTCGTTGTTCTCCTCGCGACGGAGCCGGGCCGGGAAGACGCTGAGCGCGGTTTCGTCGCCCTGGGGCGCCGCGGCGAGCGCGCTCACGCGGGCGCCGGCGGCGCCGCCCCAGGTGAGATAGTAGGTCGCCCAGTTCGTGTAGGGGTTGCGGTGGGTGGCCTCGAAGTCGGCCCCGGCGACGGACTCGTCGCGCCAGCCGTCGGCGCCGGGCAGGTAGGCGATCAGCTCCGTCGCGGGCCCGAGGCTGTCGCCGCCCTTGACGAGCAGGGGCAGCTCGGTGAACTGCCAGCCGCGCTCCCAGCTGCCGCCGGGCCAGGAGAGCCGAAAGGGCTGCGGCCGGCCGCCGCTGCCCAGCAGGCGCAGGCTCGCCAGGCTGCTGCCAGGCGAGAGGCCGGCGCTGACCAGGTCGGTGTAGCGCAGGCGATAGAGGCCGGCGAAGCGCACGTCCAGGCGCAGCCAGCGCCCGCTGCCGTCGAAGAGCTCGTCGGCCTCGCGCGCGGCAGCGGCCGGGGGCGCCGCAGGCAGGGCCTCCGGATTGACGACCAGACCCGCGAGCAGGGGATCGAGCTCCCCGCCGGCGCTCGCTGCCGGGGAGCTGCCCGTGAAGACCAGCCGCAGCTCCGCCTCTCGCCAGGCGGAGGCCGGCGGCAGGAAACGCAGCCGGCCGACGCGCTGCCGGCGAAAGAGCCCCGGCTCCCCCAGCTCGACGTGGGCGGCCGCCGGCGCTTCCGCGCCGTCGATCCTGAGCGCTTCCGCCCGCCAGGCGCCCGCGGCCGGCAGGGCGACGACCAGCTCCACCGGGTCCCGGCCGCCGCCGGGCGGAACCCCGATCAGCAGGCGCCCGCCGCCCGCGACCGGCTCCCAGCGGGCGCCGGGCAGGGCCAGCGCGACCGCCGGCAGGACCAGGAGGCCGAAGAGAAGGCTGAGGCGGCCGGTCGGTTCAAGGCGTCGCATCCAGGCTCCTGGCGCTTTCGGGAAGGAGATCGGGGATGCCGTCCACGATCGGGTAGAGCACGCGGCAGGCCTCGCAGGCCAGGCCGGCGCTCTCGGGCCGGTAGCTCAGGCCCTGGCGGCAGCGTGGACAGGCGAGGATCTCCAGGAGTTCCCGGTCGAATTCCATGCGCGTGCTCCCTGGCCGAGGGCCCTGCCGCAGGACGGGCAGACCGACGCCGATCGCCGCCGCTTCTCGCGGCGATTCTTAGAGGAGACAGGGGAGTCGGGCAAGCCCGAAAACGGAACCCCGCTGGGGGCGCAGTGACTGGTCCCCCTAGAATAGGCGCTCAGGCCGCCGGAATCAAGCCGGACCCTGCTCGCGGAAGACCCCCATGCGGGCGAACTTGGCCACCCGCTCCTCGACGAGCTGGGCCGCCGGACGGGCCTGCAGGGCCAGCAGCTCCTCGACCAGCACGCGGCCGAGCAGGATGGCCATCCCGTCCGGATCCCGGTGGGCGCCGCCCTGCGGCTCGGCGACGATCCGGTCGATGACGCCCAGCTCGGCCAGGTCGCGGCTCGTCAGGCGCAGGGCTTCGGCGGCCTCCTGCCGGGCGCCCGCGTCCTTCCAGAGGATGGACGCGCAGCCCTCCGGGCTGATCACGGCGTAGACGGCGTGCTCGAGCATCAGCACGCGATCCCCCACCGCGAGGGCGAGGGCGCCGCCGCTGCCGCCCTCGCCGGTGATGACGGCGACGATGGGCGTGGGCAGGAGGGCCATCTCGCGCAGACTCCGGGCGATGGCCTCGGCCTGGCCGCGCTCCTCGGCGCCGATGCCCGGGTAAGCGCCCGGCGTGTCGACGAAGGTGAGCACCGGCCGGCCGTAGCGGGCGGCCAGCTCCATCAGGCGCAGGGCCTTGCGGTAGCCCTCGGGGTTGGGCATCCCGAAGTTGCGCCGGATGCTCTCCTTCGTCTCGCGGCCCTTCTGGTGGCCGATGACCATCACCGGCAGGCCCTGCAGCTCGGCCATCCCGCCGACGATGGCCGGATCGTCCCTGTAGAGGCGATCGCCGTGCAACTCGACGAAGTCGGTGAAGATGCGGCTGAGGTAGTCGAGGGTGTAGGGCCGCGCCGGATGGCGGGCCAGCTGCACCTGCTGCCAGCGCGTCAGGTTGCCGTAGATCTGCTCCCGCAGCTTGGCCGCCTTGGCCTCGAGCCGCTCGAGCTCCTCGTCCATCTCGACGCCCTGCCCGCCCGCGAAGGCGCGCATGTCCTCGATCTGGCTCTCCAGCTCGGCCAGCGGCTTCTCGAAGTCCAGATAGGGTCCGCGCATCTGGGGCCTCTCCGCTTCAGAAACTGCCTTCGTAGCTGATCTCGAACTGCCGGTCCACCGAATCGGGGCGGCCGGCCCGCTCGCCGTAGGGCACGCGGTAGTTCGCGAGCAGGTCGCGCAGGAAGAACTTGAACTGCACGCCGCCGACCACATTCCAGCGCAGCCCGGCGTCCAGCCAGCCCAGGCCGCGCCCGTAGCGCGCCGCCGGTTCCTCGTCCGCGCGGTCGTTGAGGCCGACCGCGTAGTCGAGGATGAGGGCGAAGTTCCCCCCGTAATCCTGCTCCAGGCCGGCGAAGAAGTCCAGGGAGGACTCGTCCTTGTCCTCGGTGCTGTAGTTGAAGCCGCCCGAGGTCGCCACGTCCGTGCCGAGCGGGCCGTACCAGTTCCGCGTGGCGACGAAGTAGAAGCCCTTGCTCTTGCGCTCGTAGCGCTCGAGCGCCTCGTCCCAGGGCCCCCATCCCTGGTTGTCGAAGCCGATCAGGAGGGCCGGCAGCGCGCGCTCCTCGGCGAGGAGGAGGCGCAGGGAGAGCGCCGTGCGGTCGTTGAATTCCACCTCGCCGCGGCCGAAGAGGCCCCGCATCCCCCAGCAGACGCCGACCTCGAGGCGGTCCTTGATGCCGACGAAGGTGCCGGCAGCCAGCGAGCCGCCGTGCATCAGACGGCCCTCGATCCGGTAGGCGCCGTGGCCGAGCACCACGGCGGTCGGACTGTCGACCAGGCGGCGGGAGCGCAGGAGGACCTCGCTCCCGCTCGCCGCGCGGTCCGCTGGCTCGTCGGCGACGGCCACCTCTTCCCAGCCGATGCCGCTGTCTTCCTGGGCCGCCAGCGGCGCCGCCGCCAGCAGGGCGGCCAGCGCGAGGACACAGCGTCGCATGCCTTTCCCCTCCCTTCGGGCTAGGGCAGGAACTTCTCCGTGTGCGCCAGCTTGCGCGGCAGGTACTCGTCGATCACGTAGTTGAGCCCGTGCTTGGCCAGGGCCTGCTGCTCCGCGCGCACGCCCATGCCGATCATCTGCGTGATCGCCTTCTGCCAGGCCTTGTAGTGCTGGACGAAGGGATCGTTCTTCAGGGCGTCCTTGGCGCGCTTGATGTCGACGTCCTTGAGCGGGTGCGTCGGCAGCTCGTAGTCGATGATGTCCTGGGGCGTGATGCCCAGGAAGCGCGCCTGGGGCACGCAGAAGTACTCGTTCAGGTGCGCCGCGTTGCCGCTGCCCACCTTCAGCGTGCGGTAGATGTTGCTGATCCCGTAGGGGTCGCCGTCGACGAACACGTAGACGGGCAGGCCCTTCTCGTCGGCGAGACGGCGGATGAAGCGGCGGCAGGCCCGCGTGGGCACGCCCCCCATGCTGACCAGGATGCAGCGCGCCGTCTGCCAGTAGCCGTGCTTGACCAGGCGCTGGAACATGCCGGCCGTCTCGATGGCGAGGATGAAGGTCGCCTTCGTCTCGAAGCCCAGGTGCTCGACGCTGTTGGGAATCGAGTAGGCGCCGCTGCCGAACTTGGTGCAGTCGATGCGCAGCTGTCTGCCGCTGGCCGGGTCGCGGTCGATCACGACGAGGGCGCCGGCCACCTCGCCGCCCTTCTCCTCGGGGATGAAGCCGAGCTGTTCGCGGTTGACGCCGAAGAGGGCCTCGACGTCGTCCATCACGGTGTCGCTCTCGGGCTGCTCGAGGAAGCGCGCCTCGCCCCAGTTCTTGGAGACGTAGTAGGCCTCTCGCTTGGTCGCGATGTCATTGGCATCGACCAGCTGCTTCGACAGGGCCATCATCTTGAGCGTCTGCGCGAAGGCTTTGACGGTGCCGACCGTGAGCGTGCGCTCCTTGCGGGCGGTCTTCATCGTGAAGTGGCCGCGGGTGGCGTCGTAGCGCACGTTGGCCAGGCTGCGCACGGGAAAGCGCAGGCTCGGCTTGTCGCCGGCCGCCGCGCTCTTCTCGACCAGGCTCGCCTGCTCCTTGATCTTCTTGACGACGCTGCTGGCGGCCACGGCCTACACCTTTCGGCTGCGTTCGAGGGTGTCGCTCAGGCGCTCGACGACCAGGCGCTCGCGCGCCTCGCTGAGGCCGAGGATCTCGCGCAGCGCCTCGCCGATGTGGGGAATGTAGCTCTTGATGTAGTCGGACTTCTGGCGCGCCTCGGCCAGGCGCTTGCCGCGACGGATGTGCTGGCCGAGCTGGCGGCCGCAATCCTGGAGAGCCAGCCTGATCTCGCGCAGGATCTCCGGGTAGCTCGCCACGGCTTCCTTGCTCTCGCTCGTGAAGGGCACCCAGGCGCTGGCGATGTGGACGCTGATCGCGAGCGGGCCCGTCGGCAGCGCGCCCTTGGCCTGGGCGAGCCCATAGTTCTTCCAGCCCGCGGCGATCACGCTCTTGGTGATCGCGCAGGCGCCCTGCTGGTACTGGAGCGGCACGCGGTTGGCGTAGCGGTTGAGGACGGCCAGCTCGTCGGCCGGCATGCCGGCCACGCCCCAGGCCAGGGCCGCCTCGACGAGGAAGGGATTGCCGCGGTAGACGGCGGGCCTCCGGCTCACGGCCGTGAAGAACTCGGCGGCGACGACTTTGCGCAGGCCGGCCTCCAGCTCGACGGCGCCGATCGGCGAGAGGCAGTTGGTCGGCGGCGCCATGATCTTGGTGCCGGCGATGCCGTGCAGGAGCTGCTCGGCCTGGTCGCGGCCGAGGCTGCCGGGCTTGGCCTGCGGCCGCAGCATGGCCCGCTCGACGATCTCGTCGGCCACCTTGGCGCCGACGCGGCTGAACTCCTCCTGCAGGAAGCCGTGCAGCGAGCGGCTCTTCGTGGCCTCGAGCATGCTCATCAGGATGCCGAGCTCGACGCCGTAGGGGTGCGGCTTGATCGCCTGCGCCTCGTGGGGCAGCGCCTCCGTCACCCGCGGGTAGTGGAACTCCTCGCCGCCCGGATCGCGGTAGGACAGTTCGAGGTGCGGGTTGGCGACGGCGGTGAGGGCGAGGTAGTCGTCCACGCTGCGGCGGCCGCGCTTGTGGACGGCCGCGAGCTCGATTTCGACGCGCGTGCCGTGCGGCGATTCCCAGTCCACCACCTCGTCGAGGGTGATGATCGGCTCGTTCTTCTGCGTGTTGATCCGCACCTCGAAGCGGTGGGCGGCGGCCTTGGGCGCGGTGCGGCTCGTGATGCGCACGGGCTTGCCCGTGGTGAGCTGGCCGTACATGCCCGCCGCGCTGATGCCGATGCCCTGCTGGCCGCGGCTCTGCTTGAGGGTGTGGAACTTCGAGCCGTAGAGCAGCTTGCCGAAGATCCTCGGGATCTGGGCGCGGACGATGCCCGGTCCGTTGTCCTCGACGGCGATGCGGAAGCGCTCCTCGGCGACCGGGACCACCTCGACGCGGATCGCCGGCAGGATGCCCGCCTCCTCGCAGGCGTCCAGGCTGTTGTCGACGGCCTCCTTGATCGTCGTCAGCAGGGCCTTGCTCGGGTTGTCGAAGCCGAGCAGGTGGCGGTTCTTCGTGAAGAACTCGCTGATCGAGATCTCGCGCTGCTTCTTGGCCTGCTCTTCTGCGCTGCCGCTCGCGCGGCGCTGGCCGGCGGCGCCGGCCCCCCGCTCGCTGCCGCCGCGCGCGCCGCCCTTGCCCCGCCGGGTAGGGGCGGCCGGAACGCCGGCGGCCGGCGCGTTCTGCGCAGTCGCCGGGGGTAGGACGGCGGGCGCCGCGGCGGTCGCCGTACCCGTCTCGCCGCCGGCGAAGAGGTCGAAGGTACTCGTCTCGCTGCGTTTGCGCGTGGCCATGGGGCTCCCGGGGCTGCGGAGGGGACGGCGCGGGCGGCAGTCTAGCGAAGGCCCGCGCGGGCCGTCAAAGGAAAGCTGGGCGCCGGCTGGTGTCAACCAAGGTGTCGGCCGGACATGGCAACGTGTTGCGTGCGGGCGATTTGCAGGATGCCCGGCGAAGCGCTGCAAGAGGCGAGCCGCGGCTCGCGCCCTTCGGTGAGCGGCGGGGGCACCTCAGCTCTCCCCTCGCCGGATCGGCGGCGATCTGCTAGGCTGCCCGGCGTCGCGGGCGGGACCCGGGACGACGGCAAGGAGGGGCGGGCATGCGGAGAACCTGGGCGGATCTGGGCGGGCGCCGCGGCGAGCGAGGCACCGACGGCTCTCGGCGCGGGGGGCTCGCGCTCCTCTTGCTTGCGGCAGCCGCGGCGACGGCTCCGGCCGCCCCGCTGGCCGGGCACTGGGAGGGCGCCATCGAGCTGCCCGGCCTCTCCCTCACGATCCGCGTCGACTTCGTGGAGGGCGAGGGCGGCACCTGGAGCGGCAGCATCGACATCCCGCAGCAGGGCGCTGCGGGCCTGCCCCTCGGGGACATCGCCGTGGCTGCGGACTCGGTGGCCTTCGCGATGCCGGGCATCCCCGGCGACCCCCGTTTCAGCGGCCGCTTTGCCGATGCGGGCATCGCCGGCACCTTCACCCAGAACGGCCGGAGCTTCCCCTTCCACTTGGGCCGCGAGACGGCGCCCGGCCCTGTCCGCCCCCAGGAACCCGCGCCGCCCTTCCCCTATCGGAGCGAGGAGCTGAGCTTCGCGAGCGGCGAGATTCGCCTCGCCGGCACGCTGACCCTCCCCGCGGGCGAGGGCCCCTTCCCCGCGGCGCTCCTGGTGAGCGGCAGCGGGCCGCAGAACCGCGACGAGGAAGTCTTCGGCCACAAGCCCTTCCTCGTGATCGCCGACTACCTCACCCGCGCGGGGATCGCCGTGCTGCGCGTGGACGATCGCGGCGTCGGCGGCTCCGGCGGCAGTCTCGGCGAAGCGACGACCGCCGAGCTCGCCGAGGACGCCCTGGCCGCCGTGCGCACCCTGCGCGCGCGGCCGGAAATCGCCAGCGCGCGGGTCGGGATCATCGGGCACAGCGAGGGCGGCTTGATCGGCCCTCTGGCGGCTGCGCGTTCGCAGGAGGTCGCCTTCGTCGTGATGCTGGCCGGTCCAGGCGTGCCGGGCGGCGAGGTGCTGCGCCTGCAGTCCGCGCGCATCCTGGCCGCCTCGGGGGCGACGGAGGCCGAGATCCAGGCGCAGAGCGAAGCAATGGCGGCGATGCTCGCGCTCATCGAAGCGGAGGCGGACAGTGCGGCGCTGCGGGCGAAGATCGAGGAACTAGCCGCAGCCCAGGTCGCGGCGCTGCCCGACTCCCTGCGCCCCACGGGTGAAGAGGTCGAGTCGCAGCTCGAGCAGCAGCTCGCCGCGATGAACCAGCCCTGGTTCCGCTATTTCATCACCTACGATCCGCGGCCCGCCCTGCGGCAGCTCAGGGTGCCGGTGCTCGCGCTGATCGGCGAGCACGACCTCCAGGTGCCGCCCGACCAGAACCTGCCGGCGATCGAGCAGGCCCTGCGCGAGGGCGGCAACCGCGACGCCGAGGTGCGCGAGCTGCCCGGCCTGAACCACCTCTTCCAGCCGAGCGAGACCGGCAATCCCGCCGAGTACGCCACCATCGAGACGACCTTCGCGCCGGCGGCGCTGGCGGCCTTGAGCGATTGGCTCCGGGCGCGCTTCGGCGCGCCCTGAGCGCGCGGACGAGCGGCCAGCGACCGGGGCGCCGGCCACGCGGCGCTTGAATCTCTCGCCGCCATGAGGAGAACCGGGGCATGACACTCGATCCGCAGACCCGGCCCACCGGCATCCGCGCCCCCCTCCCGGGGACTCCGGGCGTCGCCGTCGCCATGGGCGGCGGCCTGCCCTTCGGTGTCATCGCCCTCGGCCTGCTCAAGCTCCTCGAGGAGAAGGGCGTCGCCCTCAAGGCCCTGGCCGGCACCAGCCTGGGCGCCATCGTCGGCGCCTGCTACCTGCGCCACGGCAGCGCCGAGAAGGTCGAGGACCTGCTCGCGGACTTCTTCGCGCAGCTGCACCCGCGCTACCTGCTCGTGCGCGACTTCCGTTTCTTCCAGCCCGGTCTGCTCACCGGGCGCAGCGTGATCGGCCAGATCCGCGAGCTGCTCGGCGGCGACTTCCTTCTCGAGGAAGCGCCGATCCCCTTCTTCATCAACGCGACGGACCTGCTGCGCGGCACCGACGTCGTGATCCGCGAGGGCTCGGCGCTGGAGGCGATCCGCGGCAGCATCGCGATGCCGGGCATCTTCGTCCCCCACAAGTGGGGCGACACCTACCTGGTCGACGGCGCGATGACCTGCCCCGTGCCCTCGCCCTTTCTCGAGCGCGAGGGCTGGTCGCCGGTGATCCCCGTGCGCGGCCTGCGCACCCTGCCCGACGACGCCGAAGTGGAGAAGGAGCGCGCCCGCCTCGAGAAGGAGCACCTGTTGCAGATCGGCCTCGCGCCGAGCATCATCTACGTGCTCTGGCGGGCGATGGGCCTGATCCAGCAGGACGACTTCGCGCGGCGGATCATGGCGCAGAACCCGCTCAGCGTGGCGCCCAGCATCAGCCTCGAACTCGGCGGCGACTTCCAGAAGGTGCGCGAGATGGTCCAGCTCGGCTACGACGCGGCGCTCGCGAAGTGGCCGGCGATCGAGCACGCGCTGGCGGCGAACGGCGCTCAGGCCTGAAGGCCAGCCAGGCGCCCCGTCGCGAAGGCGGCCTGGAAGTTGTAGCCGCCAATCGGGCCGTCCACGTCCAGCAACTCCCCGCAGATGAAGAGCCCCGGCACGCGGCGCGAGGCCATGCTGCGCGGATCCACTTCGTCCAGGGGAATGCCACCGCGCGTGACCTCGGCCTTGGCGAAGCCGAGCGTGCCGGCGACCGGCAGGCGCAGCGCCTTGACCGCGACGACGAGCCGCGCGCGCCCCGCGCGGTCGAGCGCGGCGGCGGGGCCCGTGGCGCCCGCCTGTTCGGCGAGGGCGCGGCGCAGGCGCTCGGGCAGGCTCTCCGGCAGCAGAGTCCAGGCCGCGCGGCGGCCGCTCTCGGCGATCCCCGCGCGGATCGCGGCGTCCAGCGCCTCGCGACCGAGCGGCGGCGCGAAGTCGAGCGCGAGCGTGCAGCCCGCACCCGCCGCTTCCACCCAGCCGGAGACGTCCATCGGCCCCGGCCCCGACAGGCCCTGGTGCGTGAAGAGCAGCGGCCGGTGCCGGCGCACGAGAACGCGGCCGGCGGCGTCGGCGAGCGCGAGGCCGCAGTCCTCCACGCTGAGCCCGGCCAGGGCCCGCACCCAGGGCGCCTCGATACACAAGGGCGCGAGCGCGGGCAGCGTCGGCGTGACCGTGTGGCCCAGCGCGGCGGCGAACCGGTAGCCGTCGCCGGTCGTCCCCATCTGCGGGTAGCTGCGGCCGCCGCTGGCGAGGATTGCGCGGCTTGCGGTGAGCGGCCCCGCGGGCGTCTCGGCAAGGAAGCCTTCGCGCTCGCGGCGCAGCGCCGTCACCGGCCGGCCGCAGTGGAGCGCCACGCCCGCGGCCTCGGCGCGCCGCAGGAGCGCGGCGAGCACGTCGGCCGCGCGATCCGACACCGGGAAGACCTTTTCGAGCGCTTCCGCCTTGAGCGGCACGCCGGCCGCCTCGAGCTCGGCGCGCAGGGCCGCGGGCGGATAGGCGCGCAGCGCGTGGCGCAGCCAGCGGCCGGCGGCGGCGCCGTAGGCGGCCTCGAGGGCGGGGCCCGTCACCGTGGTCGTCAGGTTGCAGCGCCCGCCGCCGCTCACCAGGATCTTCGCGCCGGGACGCCGGTTCTTCTCCACGAGGATGACCCTGCGCCCGCGCTCCGCGGCGCAGCGCGCGGCGAGCAACCCCGCGGCGCCGGCGCCCACGACGAGCAGGTCGCAGTCCGCCGCCATCCCCGGCTCAGCGCCGCGCCCAGTTGGCGCGCCCGTTGCCGTTGCCGCCCTTGCCGCGCTCGCTGACGCGCGGAAAGGGCCGGCCTTCGAAGCGGCAGCGGAAGCGCTCGCGGTTCTCGCGCAGGAAGTCCTGCAGCCAGGGTCCCGGCTCGACCTTGAGGCCCCGGCACTTGATCACGACCGGCTGGCCGCCCTCCCCCGCCAGGTGGAAGAAGACCTCCTGCGGCCCCGGGTGCGCGCGCAGTTCGCGCTCGAGCTGGGCCACCCAGTCCGGCGCGAAACCGGCGCTGAAGTGCAGGTGCATCTTGCCCGGCCAGGCGCCGAGCGCCTCGTCGACGGTGTAGGCGCGGTCGAGCAGGAGCTTCGCCTCGCCGGACTCCTGCAGGCTCGTCTTGCCCTCGAAGCCGAGGATGGCGTCCACCGCGAGCTGGCGCCCGCACAGCTCGTAGACCGAGCCGAAGACGACCACCTCGTAGCTGCCGAGGAAGTCCTCGACCGTGAGGAAGGCCATCGGGCGCTCCTTGCTGTCCAACTTCTGTTTGAGCGCGGTGACGATGCCCAGCGTCCGCACCTCGCTGCGGTCGGGGCAATCCTTGAGGCTCTCGGCGTTCTGCAGGGGCAGGGCGAGGATCGTCGGCCGCAGGGCGTCCAGCGGGTGCCCGGAGACGAAGAAGCCGAGCACCTCCTTCTCCTTGGCGAGGCGCTCGCGCGGCTCCCACTCGGGGAGCTTCCCCACCTTCTTGCGCACGCGCTGGACTTCCTCGGCGCCGAGGGCGGCGAGCAGGTTCATCTGCCCGGCCTCGCGCTCCTTCTGGCGGCTCGCGCTGGCCGCCATCGCCTCCTCGAGAGCCGCGAAGAGGCTCGCGCGGCCCGGGCCGAGGGCGTCCAGGGCGCCGGCCATGATCAGGCTCTCGAGCACCTTCCTGTTCACCTTGCGCAGGTCCAGCGCCTCGCAGAAGGCGTAGAGATCGGTCAGGGCCTCCGGCGTCTCGCGCCGGGCGCGCACGATCTCCTCGATCGCGCCGTGGCCGACGTTCTTCACGGCGCCCAGCCCGAAGTAGATGCGCCCCTCGTGCACGCGGAACTCGTCGTGGCTGATGCGCACGTCCGGCGGCACCACCTCGATGTCGTGGTTGCGGCACTCGTTCATGAAGACGACGATGCGGTCCGTCGCGTTCATCTCCGAGCTCATGCAGGCGGCCAGGTACTCGGCCGGATGGTGCGCCTTCAGGTAGGCCGTCTGCATGCTGATCATCGCGTAGGCCGCCGAGTGGCTCTTGTTGAAGCCGTAGCCGGCGAAGTAGGCGAGCAGGTCGAAGATCTCCGTCGCCTTGGCCTCCGCGTAGCCGCGCTCGGCGGCGCCGGCGACGAAGAGCCGCTTCTGCTCGGCCATCGCCTCGGCCTTCTTCTTGCCCATCGCGCGGCGGAGCACGTCGGCCTGGCCGAGCGTGAAACCGGCCATCCGCGAGGCGATCTGCATCACCTGTTCCTGGTAGACGATGGCGCCGTAGGTCTCGGCGAGGATCGGCTCCAGGTCCGGGTGCGGGTAGGCGATCGGGGTGCGCCCGCGCTTGCGGTCGATGAAGTCGTCGACCATGCCGCCGCCGATCGGACCCGGCCGGAAGAGCGCGTTCGTCGCGACGATGTCGTTGAACTCGGTGGGCTGGAGCCGGCGCAGGATGTCGCGCATGCCGGCGCTCTCGAGCTGGAAGGTGCCGACCGTGTCGGCCGCGCGCAGCAGCTCGAAGCTGAGCGGGTCGTCCAGCGGGATGTCCCGCGCCGCCAGGCGTTCCGCCGGCGGGCGCCCCTCGTTGATGAAGCGCAGAGCGTCCTCGATCACGGTCAGCGTGCGCAGGCCGAGGAAGTCCATCTTCAGCAGGCCGATGGCCTCGCACATCGCCATGTCGTACTGCGTGGTGACTTCGCCCTTGTTGTTCAGGTAGAGCGGCACGTGCTCGACGAGCGGATCGGGCGTGATGATCACGCCCGCCGCGTGCGTGCTCGCGTGGCGGGTGAGGCCCTCGAGCGTGAGCGCGTACCTGATGAGATCGGCGGTGGGCCAGGGTTCGTTCGTCGCCGCGAGCGCCGCCAGGTCGGCGTTCTGCTTGAGCGCCTGCTCGAGCGTGACGCCCAGCGTGTCGGGCACGAGCTTGGCGACCTTGTCCACCTCGCCGAAGGGGATCTTGAGCACGCGGCCGACGTCGCGGACCACGGCGCGCGCCTTCATCGTCCCGTAGGTGATGATCTGGCAGACGTTCGCCTTGCCGTACTTGGCCGTGACGTAGTCGATCACCTCGCCGCGGCGCACGTAGTCGAAGTCGATGTCGATGTCCGGCAGCGAGACGCGCTCCGGGTTGAGGAAGCGCTCGAAGAGGAGCCCGTGCGCGAGCGGGTCGATGTCCGTGATCCCCAGCGCGTAGCAGACCAGGCTGCCGGCGGCCGAGCCGCGGCCGGGGCCGACGGCGATCCCGCGTTCCTTGGCGGCGTGGATGAAGTCGCGCGTGATGAGGAAGTAGCCCGGAAAGCCCATGCGCCCGATGATGTCCAGCTCGTAGTCGAGGCGCTCGCGCTGGGCGGGCGTGGGCTCGCCGTAACGCGCCGCGAGGCCGGCGCGAGCGAGGTCGGCCAGGTAGCGATCCGCGTTCGGGTAGTCCTCCGGCAGCGGGAAATCGGGCAGGCAGCTGGCGCCCAGCGGCAGCTCGAGCCGGCAGGCCTCGGCGATGGCGAGCGTCGCGTCCAGGGCCTCCGGCAGGTCCGCGAAGCGCTCGCTCATCTCCTCGGCGGTCTTGAGGTAGAGCTCCTCGCTGCCGATGTGGAAGTGGTTGTCGTCGATGTCCCCGCCGGTGTTGATGCACAGGAGCACCTCGTGCGCCTTGTGGTCCCCGCGCTCCAGGTAGTGGCAGTCGTTGGTGGCGACCAGCGGCAGGCCGGTGCGCCGCGCGAGGTCCACGGCGCGCTCGCGGATCACGTCCTCCTCGGCGAGCCCGTGGTGCTGGATCTCCAGGTAGAAGTTGCCCGGCCCGAAGATGGCCGCCAGTTCGCGGGCGCTGCGCTCGGCCTCGGCCAGGTTGCCGGCGGCGAGCAGCCGGTTCACCTCGCCCGACATGCAGGCGCTGGTGGCGATGAGCCCCCGGCTGTGCGCCCGCAGCAGCTCCCGGTCCAGGCGCGGTTTGTAGTAGAAGCCTTCGAGGTAGGCGTAGCTGGAGAGCTTGACCAGGTTCTTGTAGCCCTCCAGGTCCTTGACCAGGAGCAGCAGGTGGTTGATCTCGGTCTGGCCGCGCCCACCCCCGCGGGCGCGGCGGTCGCCCCGGGTCGTGTAGGCCTCCAGCCCGAGAATGGGCCGGATCCCGGCCGCCTGCGCGGCCAGGTAGAAATGGATCGCCCCGAAGAGGTTGCCGTGGTCGGTCAGGGCCAGGGCTGGCATCCCGTACTCGACGGCCCGCGCCACCAGCTTCTTGATCGGAATCGCCCCGTCCAGCAGGCTGAAGTCGCTGTGGTTGTGCAGGTGGACGAAGGGGCGGCTGGCCATCGGGCGGGGCTTCCTTTCGGCGGCGGAGGCTCTCCCCACTCTAGCCGCTCGCGCCCCGCGGCGCCAGGGCCGGCCGCCGGCCCGGCCGACTCCGGCCGGCTGCCGCTTTCGTATTGCGGAGGCGCCGGCCCTGTGCTAAGTTATGCCGCCTCAGCGAATTGTCCGCCTCCGCCTGGAGCGGCACGCACGCATCCCCCGTCAGCCGTCTTCGCCGGAGCGCAGGGAGGGGCCTTCCATGTTGAGCCAGATGCGCCAGGGGCAGTTCATCAAGACCATCCTCTGGATCGTCGTCGTCACCTTCATTGCCACGATGATCTTCGTCTGGGGCGCCGATCTCCAGGGCGCTGGCTGTGGCAACCGAGCTCCCCAGGGCCAGCAGTGGGCCGGCAAGGTGGGCGATCGCGGCCTCAGCCTGGCCGAGTACGACCGCCGGCTGCGCCAGGCGGTCAGCCAACTCGCCCAGGGCCGCGAACCCGGCCAGGTGATCAGCGAGGACGAGCGCCTGCGCGTCGCCGATCAGGTCTTCGAGCAGATGGTCAGCGAGCTGCTCTTCCAAATGGAGATCGAGCGCCTGGGTCTCAAGCCCAGCGACGAGGAGATCGGCGACGTCCTCGTCTCCGACCCGCCGGAGATCCTCGTCCAGCAGTTCCGCGACCAGAACGGCAACTTCGACCGCAACGCCTACAAACTGGCGCTCCAGAATCCGAGCATCGACTGGAAGCCCTTCGAGGACTACGTTCGCGCCAGCCTGCCGGCCGAGCGCCTGCAGCAGATGCTGATGAGCGCCGTCCACGTCGGCGAGGGCGACGTGAGGCAGGAGTACGAGCGCCGCTTCCGCAAGCTGACCGTGCTCTACGCGGGCCAGGCCTGGCGCGAGGTGAAGCTCGACACGGAGACCCCCACCGACGAGGTGCTGCGCGCCCACTTCGAGCAGCATCAGGACAAGTTCAAGCTCGAGGAGCGCTACCGCATCGAGGCCGTGCGCATCTCCCGGGCACCCAGCGCGGCCGATGAGGCCTACGTCCGCGGGCGCCTCGAGGCCCTGCGCCAGGAGATCGTCGGCGGCGGCCGGCCTTTCGAGCAGATGGCCAAGGAGTGGAGCCAGGATCTCGCCAACGCCGAGCTGGGCGGCGACCTCGGCTGGTTCGGCCGCGGCCGCATGGATCCCGCCTTCGAGACGGCGGCCTTCGCGCTCACCGAAGGCGCGGTCAGCCAGCCCGTGCGCAGCAGCTTCGGCTACCACCTGATCAAGGTGGACGGCAAGCGCCGCGAGACGGGCGCCGAGGAGGTCTCGGCGCGGCACATCCTGCTGCGCGTCGAGCCCAGCTACGCCACCCTCGACAGCCTGAACGCCCTCAGCGATTCGCTCTACACGAAGGCCGAGGCCGGCAAGTCCCTCGGCGCCGCCGCCCGCGCGCTGGGTCTGGCGGTGGTCAGCCCGCCGCCCTTCGGCAAGCGCGAGTCCATCGCCGGCTTGGGCTTCAACAGCGCCGTCAAGGCCAAGGTGGAGCGGCTGAAGGCGGGCCAGATCAGCCGCGCCTTCCAGGCCCGCGACGCCGACTACCTCGTGCAGCTCCTCGAGCTGCTGCCGGCCGGCGTCGGCGACTTTGCCGGCCGGCGCGAGGAGGTCCTGCGCGTCTGGCGCGAGGATCGGCAGCGCCAGGTCGCGCGCCAGCAGGCGACCGCGCTCAAGACCGCCATCGACAGTGGCCGCAGCCTGCGCGACGCCGCCGCCCAGCTCGGGCTGGCCGCCGTGCAGAGCGAGCCCTTCAGCCGGCGCGACTACGTGCCCGGCGTCGGCCGCGAGGGCGCCTTCCAGATCGCGGCCTCCCTGCTCAACCCGGGGCAGGTGAGCGGCGTCATCGAGGCCCAGGAGGGCGCCTACGTCCTCCAGGTCCTGGAGAAGCCGGCCTCCGACAAGCAGAACCTGGCGACGGAGACGCCGCGCATTCGCGAGCGCCTGCTCAGCGCCGCGCAGCAGCGCTACTTCATGAGCTGGATGGAGGGGCTCAAGAAGCGCTTCCCGGTCGAGGATTACCGGGACCGCTACTACAACTAGCCCCCGCGGGGGCCCTCACCTGGCGAGGCGGATCCGGCGGCGCCCGGGTCCGCCTCTTCGTTTGCGCTCGGCTGCGCCTGTGCGCCCGTCGGGGCGGCCTCGGCGGCCGGTCCTGCCGCGGCCTCCGCCCGCACGCGCGCGAGTTCGGCCTCGGCGTCGCGGTAGGGCGCCTCGGCGGCGGCCGGCGGCGGCGGCAGGGGCAAGCCCGACTCGCGATGGCGCGCGCCGGCCAGCGGCCGCTCGGCAGTCGGGGTCGCCGGCGGCTCGAGATTGCTGTAGAGCTCGCGCTTCAGCTCGCGGTTCGCGTCGCGCAGCTTGTTGTTGATCTGCCCGATCTGGCGGGCGATCTCCGGCAGACGGCGCGGGCCGAGCAGCACGAGGGCGGCGCCGAGGATGAGCAGCAGCTCGCTGCCGCCGATATCGATCAGCGCTACCATGACCACTTGAGGAGCTGGATCATCACCACGATGCCGACCGCCGACAGCAGATTGAAGGTGAGACTGAAGCCGAAGGTGAAGCTGAAGACCAGCAGGTCCACCGTGAAGGGCGTCAGCGTGAAGCTCTTGGCGTAGGTGAGCACATCGCGGGGCACGCCGTCCGGCAGGACGAGGCCCAGCAGCTCGCCCAGCAGGGTCCCCACGGCGATGCCGAGGAGGATGCTGAGCACGATCGTGCGGAAGGACTTCCGATGAAGGGCCATCGCCTCACCTCGCGGGCCGGGGCTCAGGGCTCCGGCCAGTGGTACTCTTCCCAATCATGCCCCAGGATCAGAGTCGCGTCCAGCAGGAGATCCTCGCGGCGCTGGACGATCACCGGCACCCCCCCCATCCGCTCCGCCAGGGCGCGCACGGCGGCGAGGCCGCCCTCGCGACCGCTGCGCAGGATGAGGAGGGTCTCCGGGAAGGGCCAGGCGGGGGCATTGGTCTTCTCGAGGGCGTCCACCCCCCAGCGCCGCAGCGCCTCGCCCTGGTCGAGCGCGAGCCGGTTGACGCCCGTCGCGTTGAGCACCTGCAGACGCAGCGGGATAGCCGGCAGGACGTCCAGCTGCTCACCGGCCCGCGTGGGTGCGGGCGCCGTCGTCTCGGCGGGCGCGCGCTCCCGGCCCCAGCGCCAGACGCGCGCGAGGCCCGCGGTCAGCGGCGGCAGGTAGCGCAGGCCGAGGGAGATGACGAGCAGGGCGAGCGCCGCGATCAGGAGCCAGCGCCCCTTGCCGGCGGCGCCTGCGGCGCGACGGGCAGCGCTCATCTCAGGCCGTCGCGTCCGCGGCGAGCGCGGCCGCGAGGCGCGCGAAGCTCTCGGCCGGGTCCTCGGGCACGATGCGCAGGCCGCCCACGGTGGTCATGAAGTTCGTGTCGCCGCCCCAGCGCGGCAGCAGGTGCACGTGCAGGTGGCCGGGGATGCCGGCGCCGCCGGCGACGCCGAAGTTGATGCCGAGGTTCATCCCCTCGGGTCGGTAGGCCCGGCGCAGCGCCGCCTCGACGCGGGCGAGCAGCGGGGTCAGCTCGGCGAGGGCCGCCGCCGGCAGCTCGCCCAGCCAGCTCTTGTGCGTGCGGCTGATCAGCATCACCCCCCCGCTGCAGTAGGGATAGGCGTTCAGGGCCAGGTACCAATGCTCGCCGGCGAGGAGCTGATCGTCCGGCTGCTCGGCGAGACGGCAGAAGACGCAGCCCGTCTCGCGCGCGCCCTCGACCACGTACTGGCGCCGCCAGGGCGTGAAGAGGAAGTCCATCTAGTCCCTCCCGGCCAGGCGCGCCTCGAGCGTCGCCAGTTGCTCGCGGTCGTTGATCCCCGCGATCTCCGCCGGGTCCACGCAGCGATGGGCCGCGATGCGCTCGCCCTGCCCGCGCAGGATGGCCAGCGTGTCGGTGAGGTAGTACTCGCCCTGGTCGTTCTCGGGCCGCAGGGCGTCCAGGGCCGCGCGCAGCGCCGGCAGGCGGAAGCAGTAGATGCCCGAGTTGATCTCGCGCACGGCGCGCTCGGCCGCGCTGGCGTCCCGGTGCTCGCGGATGGCGAGCAGGTCGCCCGCCGCGTCGCGCAGGATGCGCCCGTAGCCGGTGGGATCGGCGAGTTCCGCCGTCAGCACGGTGGCCGCCGCCTGCCGGGCGCGGTGCGCGGCGAGCAGGTCGCTCAGGGTCCCGGGCCGGATGAGCGGCACGTCCCCGGCCAGCACGACGAGATCGCCCGCGAGATCGGCCAGCGCCGGCCGCGCCACCTGGGCCGCATGGCCCGTGCCGTGCTGTTCGGCCTGGAGGACGAAGCGCAGATCCCCCACCCCGTCGGCGGCCAGGCTCGCCTCGACGCGCTCGGCCTGATGGCCGACCACGATCACCTGCGGCGTCAGGCCGGCCGCGCGCGCGGCGGCGATCACCCAGTGGAGCAGCGGCCGGCCCTGCAGGGTGTGCAACACCTTGGGCAGGTCGCTCTTCATGCGCGTGCCCTTGCCGGCGGCGAGGATCAGGGCGGCGCCGCTCGCGCCGCCCTCTGCCCGCAGACCAGCGGGGGTCTCAGAAGAGGAGGGTCTCATGCACGGCCTCCTTCGTCACGGCGAACACCAGGTTGTCGATGAGGCGCGTGCGGCCCAGGCGGACGGCGCCGGCGATGAGCAGGCGCCCGGGCTCGGGCACGCGCGCTGGCGGCGCGAGCGTCTCCGGATCGACGACCGCGAAGTACTCGGGCGCGACGCCCGGCGCCAGCGCCAGGAGGTCGCGACCGATGGCGGCCAGGCGCGCCGGGTCGCGCTCGCCGGCGGCGAGTGCCGCCCCGGCCGCCGCGAGGGCGCGGTTGAGCGCGATCGCCTGCGCGCGCTCTGCGGGCGAGAGGTAGCGATTGCGGCTGCTCAGCGCAAGCCCGTCCGCCTCGCGGCGCGTGGGCGCCAGGCGGAGGCGCAGCGGGAAGTGCAGGCTGTCCACGAGGCGCTTCACGATGAGGGCCTGCTGGGCGTCCTTCTGGCCGAAGATCGCCTCGTCCGGCTCGACGAGATTGAACAGGCGCGCGAGCACGTTCGTGACGCCGTCGAAATGCCCCGGCCGGCTGGCGCCGCAAAGAACGTCCAGACCCCAGCCGACGCTGACCCGCGTGCTGTCGCCGGGCGGGTAGATCGTCTCCGCGGCCGGCACGAAGCAGGCGACGGGGCCCAGCGGCGCCAGCGCCGCCAGATCCGTCTCGAGGTCGCGCGGGTAGGCCGCGAAGTCCTCGCCGGGCGCGAACTGCGCCGGGTTGACGAAGATCGACACGAGCAGGCGGTCTGCCTGCGCGAGGGCCAGGCGCGCGAGGTCGAGGTGCCCCTCGTGCAGGGCGCCCATCGTCGGCACGAAGCCGAGCCTGAGCCCTTCGGCGCGCAGGACGCGCCGCCAGGCGCGCAGCTCGGCGACGCTGCGCAGGAGCAGGGGCCTGGTCACCGGGCGCCTCCGCCGCGCTCGCCCTTCGCCGGCGGCGGCTCGGCCGCGAAGCGCTGCGCGGCGCTCGGGAAGGTGCCCGCGCGCACTTCCTCGGCGTAGGCGCTGACCGCGGCGCGGATGGCGCCCTCGATCTCCGCGTAGCGTTTGACGAAGCTGAGCTGCGTCTCGCCGTAGCCGAGCAGGTCGTGGAGAACGAGGATCTGCCCGTCGCAGTGCTCGCCCGCCCCGATGCCGATCGTCGGCACGGGGACGGCCGCGCTGATCTCGCGGGCCAGGGTCCAGGGGATACCCTCGAGCACCAGCGCGAAGACGCCGGCCGCGGCGAGGGCGCGCGCCTCCTCCAGGAGCCGCGCCGCCGCTGCCGGCTCGCGGCCCTGGACGCGGTAGCCGCCGAAGGCCAGCACGCTCTGCGGCGTCAGGCCGAGGTGCCCCATCACGGGAATCCCAGCCGCGAGGATGGCCTCGATCGCGGGCAGCGTGCGCAGGCCGCCCTCGAGCTTGACGCCCTCGGCGCCCGCCTCCTTGACGAAGCGGCCGGCGTTCTCCAGCGCCTGCGCCGGGCTCACCTGGTAGCTCATGAAAGGCATGTCGGCGACGACCAGCGCCCGCCGCGCGCCGCGGGCGACCGCCGCCGTTAGCACGAGCATCTCGGTCATCGTCACGGGCAGGGTCGAGTCGTAGCCGAGCACCACGTTCGCCGCGCTGTCGCCGACGAGGACGATGTCCACGCCGGCCTGGTCGAGGATCCGCGCGCTGGGGTGGTCGTAGGCGGTGAGGGCGACGATTCTCTCGCCCTTCGCCTTCATCGCCGCCAGCTGCCGCGGCCCGATCTTCTTCGTCGTCATCAGGGCTCCCAGTTGGGCACGTAGTAGAGCGTGCCCTCGAAGGGGGTCAGGATGCGCCGCACGAGGTCTTCGAAGTGCTCGGGGTGGGCCACGAAGTTGACGTTGTCCGTGTTCACCACGAGCAGCGGCGACTCGCGGTAGTGGAAGAAGTAGTGGTTGTAGGCCTCGGCGAGGGTGGCCAGGTAGCGGGGCTCGATGTCCTTCTCCATGCGCCGGCCGCGGCGGGCGATGCGCTCGAGCAGGCTCTCGACGCTGGCCTGCAGGTAGACGACCAGCTCGGGCCGCGGCACGCGGGGCGCGAGCACGCCGGCCACCTGCTTGTAGAGCGCCAGCTCTTCGTCGCTCAGCGTGATGTTGGCGAAGATGAGGTCCTTCGCGAAGTGGTAGTCCCCCACCACGCGCCGCTGGAAGAGCTCGCCCTGGAGCAGTTCCTGCTGCTGGCGGAAGCGCGAGAGCAGGAAGAACATCTGCGTCTGGAAGGCATAGCGCGCCGGGTCGGCGTAGAAGCTGGCGAGGAAGGGGTTCTCCTCGACGGCCTCCAGGTTGAGCCGCGCGTCGAAGCGCTCGGCGAGCAGGCGGGCGAGGCTGGTCTTGCCCACGCCGATCACGCCCTCGACGACGAGGTAGCCGGGGAGCTGCCCCCTAGCCGCGCTCGGCCGTGCACCCATCGGCAGGCTCCTGGTCGTCAAGTCGCCACCACCCTTCGGCGCACCCGGCGGGCGGCGCGAGCCGCGTCACCGGCTGCGACTCGCCGAGGGCGGCCAGCATCTCGTCCACGCGGCGCCCGGAATCGGGGTGCCGCCAGTGGGGCTTCAGCTCGGCCAGGGGCGCGAGCACGAAGCGGCGCCGCGCCAGCCCGGGGTGCGGCAGGCAGAGCCCCGGCCGGGCGCAGCGCAGGTCGTCGTAGTAGAGCAGGTCGATGTCCAGCACCCGCGGCCGGCGCGGCCCGCCCGCGGGCCGACCGGCCGCCCGCTCCAGGGCCTGGCAGCCCGCGAGGAGGCGCTCGGGCCTCAGCGCGCACTCGCCCAGCGCGCAGAGGTTCAGATAGCGCGGCTGCGGCTCCCCCACCTCCACGGGCGCCGTCTCGTAGAGGCTACTCACGCGCAGGCCCGTCAGGAGCCCGCCCTCCAGGCCGCGCAGCGCGGCGGCGAGCTGCTCCCGGCGATCGCCGAGGTTGCTGCCGAGCGAGAGCGCCACCTCCGCGTTCACGCGGAGCGCTCCCGGTACAGTCGCACCTCGACCTCGCGGCAGGTGTTGGGGAAGGGCAGGTTCATCTTGCGCAGGGAGACGCCGACGCCGACGAGACGCGGGAAGCGCTGGAAGAGCCCGTCGATCAGCTGCTGCGCCAGATGCTCGAGCAGCCGGCAGCGGCGGCCGCCGGCGAGCCGCTGGGCGGCGACGTAGATCTCCTCGTAGCTGACGGTGTCGGCGAGCTCGTCGCTGGCGGCCGCCTCGCCGAGGTCGAGCGCGAGGTCGAGGTCCAACAGCAGGCGCTGGCCGATCTGCCGTTCGGGGTCCGAGGCGCCGTAGTAGCCGTAGACGATGATGTCGCGCAGGCGAATGCTGTCCATGAAAATCCTTGGCCGACAAGCAATTGCGCCCGCGAGCCACCGGAGGGGCGGCGGCGGCGCAGGCGCAGACTAGGGGCGGGGGACCCGAGTGTCAAGGCGGGGAAATCGCCGCCGGGGGCCTGCGGCGATCCGGAATCAGCGGCCGCGCAGGCGCAGGGCCGGCGGCGGCAGGAGGCCGCGCGCAGCCGGCTGCCCCGCCGCCGCGGGATGCAGATAGCGCCCGCGCTCGGCGGCGGGCTTGTCGGCCTCGACGGCCAGGGGGTGACGCCGGGCCCAGGCATCCTGGCGCAGGCCCGTGAGCTGCCAGCAGACCTTGAGCCCCGGCGTGCCGCCGGCGATGGCGAAGCGGCCGCCCGCCAGTTCCGCGGCCACGTAGACCGGCGCGTAGCCGCCGACGCAGGTGAGCTGATAGCGGAACTCGCCGGCCAGGGCCGCGACGTAGGGCGGCAGCTCCACCCAGGCCCGCCCTTCGGCGTCCAGCCGCACGCTGCCGTCGTAGACGCACTTCAGGCCGTCGCTGAGAACGGCGGCCTGGCTCAGGGCGCGGCCGGCCGGGTCGAGCGGGTGGTCCACGCGCATGGCCAGCCCGCCAGAGTACACGAGCCCATCCACCTGGATGTCGCCGAGGAAGTAGCCGGCGTAGTTCGCCGTGCCGCCGGCGGCGTAGCCGAGGACGCCCACGTTGATCTCGCTGCCCTGAGCGTCGCCGGTCGTGCCGTAGGCGTAGCCGCCCGTCCCGCTCGTCGCGTGGCCGTAGACTCCGTAGTAATCGCCGGCGCTGGTCCCTTCGCTGCGGGCCCAGATGCCCAGGTAGCCGCCGAGGAACTGGCCGCCGACGCCGTAGGCCTCGCTGGGCACGGCGATCCCCTCGACGCCGATGTAATCGGTCTGGCCCGTGGCCGTGACTTCGCCGAGGATGGCGTCGCCGGCGGCCGCGCTGGCGACGAAGAGGCGATCGGGCGCCGTCGTGCCCAGGCCCAGGCTGCTGCCGCTCTGGTACAGGGCCGAGTTGCCGATGGCCGCCGCGCCCGTGAAGCGCGGCAGGTAGTTCGCCGCGCCGCTGCCCGCGATGCCGCCCCCGCCGCCCGTGGCGCCGATGGTGATCGTGTTCGCCGCGTCGTCGGAGCTGATCGTCACGTTCGCGCCGGCGACGAGGTCGATGTTGCCGCCGTCGTTGCTCACGCCATCGAGACTCGAGAGGATCGCCGGCCCGATGTCGGCAGCGCTCACGCTGCCGTCGGCCAGTTCGGCCGTGCCCACGGCGCCGTCCGCGATGGCCGCGGCGCCGACCGCCCCATCGGCGAGCTTGGCGGCGGTCACGGCGCCGCCGGCCAGCTTGGCCGCGCCCACGGCGCCGTCGGCGAGCTTGGCCGCGCCCACGGCGGCATCGGCGAGCTTGGCGGCGGTCACGGCGGCATCGGCGAGCTTGGCGCTCGTCACCGCACCGTCGGCCAGGGCCACGCTGTCCACGCTGCCCGGACCGAGGCCGCCCGCGTTGAGGGCGACGTCGGCCGTCGCCGCATGCAGCGCGTAGGCCGTCGAACCGAGCGGGATCGCGGCCAGCTCTTCCCCGCCCACGCTGAGCGCGAGCTCGCGCACGGCCCCCGTGGTGAAGATGCCCGGCGGCAGCGCGGCCTGGCCGCCGCCGTCGTTGGCGCCCAGCAGCAGGCTGACCACGCCGTCCACGGGCGTCACCACGTAGATGGCGCTCCACAGCGGCGCCCCGTAGGCGTCGCGCAGGCTGAAGGTGACCGGCGTGCCGGCGGCGATCGGCGCTCCGGCCGCATCGGTGAGGATGCCCTGGAAGGGCATCGTGGCGGGCGGGCCTGCGGCCGCGGGCGCGGCTGCGAGCAGGCAGACGGCGACGAGCAATGGGCGCGCGTTCATCGATTCCTCCCTGACCCGCCGGCGGCGGGCCCTGCGCGCGCTCGCGCGCGCGCTCGCTTCAGTCGAGCAGCACGAGCTTGCGCGTGGCGGCGAGCCCCGGTGCCTCCGCGCGGACGAAGTAGACGCCCGCCGCGACCCGCGCGCCGCGCTCGTCCTCGCCCCGCCAGGTGAAGCGGGCGAGGCCGGGCGCGACGGCGCCCTCGTGCAGGCGGCGCACAAGGCGCCCCTGGACGTCGAAGATGCGCAGGCTCGCCGCCGCCGCGCGCGGCGCGGCGAGGGCGATCAGCGCCCCTTCGGCGCGGCGGCAGGGATTGGGCTGCGCCGGCCAGAGCGCGAAGGCCGCGAGGCCGGCGGCAAACTCGGCGGCGATCGCGCCGCGCTCCGCGGCGAGATAGGCCGCATCGCCAGCGAGCAGATGCCAGCGGCGTGACGCGGCGCCGCCGGCGATCCGACCCCGGATCTCGGGCGCGGCAGACAGCGGGATCTCGGCCAGCGTGACCGCGTCGATGGCGACGAGCGACCAACCCGCGGGCAGCGCGCCCGCGAGCAGACCCGCGATGCGGAAGTCGGCGCCGACCTGGTCGCTATCCAAGCGGAGCCGCCAGCGCTCGCCGCTGCCGCCGAGGGCGCGGTAGTCGCAGGCCAGTCGCGCGCCCGCCCCGTCCAGCCAGGCGAGGCTGAGCTTGCCCGCGGGGGGCGCCGGCGGCTCGCCGTAGTCGAAGGTCTCGCGCGCAGCGCTCGCGCCCAGGCGCTGACCGCAGCGGGCGCGCGAGCTGCCGACGCGGCCCGTCGTCGCGCGCAGCTGCAGGCTCCAGCCGGCCTCCCCTTCGGCAAGACCGGGCGCCGGCAGGGGCGGCCCGGGGGGCGCTTCCTGCGGGCTCGCGGGAATGCGCAGGGCGAGCGGCCCCTCCCCCGCGTTCTCGACCCAGAAGGCCTCCCCCGGCGCGATCGTGGCCAGCTCTCCGCTCGCCGCGTCGGCGTAGT
>Ga0194127_10001950_pt1 | contig 29067 bp, 22 predicted proteins | sample TA2KigC100mmetaG_FD_148624 | JGI IMG/M metagenome (GOLD analysis project Ga0194127, IMG submission 148624) | Freshwater microbial communities from Lake Tanganyika, Tanzania - TA2015036 Kigoma Deep Cast 100m | ecosystem: Environmental > Aquatic > Freshwater > Lake | place: Tanzania: Lake...
AAAAGATTGCTGCCGTTTAGTAATGTAAGTGGTTTTCCTTTGGCAAATTCATACGCATCAGGCCCGTAGTCAGCGGTAGACACTAATATCCCTTTTGTCGCACCCTCATTCATGACTGTTCCAAAAAGATCACGAACCGCTGAAACACCTACAGTATTTGTGTATCGTTTTGCCTGGATTACTATTTTACCTCCCCTGATTGGATCAGGATCAAAAGCAACTGCATCAACCCCTGCATCTCTACTGGATCGGGTAACCTTAACCTCTCCACCAGATTGAGAAAATTCCTTTTCAAAAAGTTCTCTGATCATATGTTCAAAATCTTCCCAATCCATTGCGGCAAGATTGTAAGTGTCGCCTAATTCGTCAACAACTTGGTAGGAAGATACAAATCTTTTGTCTTCACGGTTAATATTTAATATAGGTGCAATTGGCGTTAGACTATGAAGTTTTGAACTGCCAATGCCTTTTAGTTTCTTAAAACAAGCCTTTGGGTCGACATGCTCTAAATTAATTGACATAAACTCCTGTTTATTTGCTTGAACCGATACTATACAGGCAGTTGCTGTTTGTCCTGTGGCTTTATCTATTGACTCCACAATACCATTAAAAATGATTGAATCAATCGCATTTACAACATCAGATTCGTATAGGGGGAAACATGGGGTCAAACCTAATCTATTGACAATAAAGAGTTTTTCCCTTTAAAAAGATTATACGTTTAACAGTTTTGATCACAAGGATATGTTGGAATTGATTGACGATAATAGGGACAGCTACCATTTTTATGAAAATAAATAGTCGCTGTCCCTGTTTACCCAAACTATATTTGCCATACTACCAATTTTTATTATTTCACAATATTGTATCACAAGCATCTTGCTTGTGCTATTGAACGCTCAAGCTGCCTGCATGCATGTTGCAGGAAGACAGAGAATCTTGAGTTACTATTTTGTTTTCTTACAAAAATCGGAGCTACTCTCGTCCCAAGATGTAAAATTATAAAGATTCGGACATTGTTTTATATGGGATTATGGGAGAGATGTTTTCGGAAAAAGCAATTCTCTGATAATCTATTATGGTGTGACCACACCATATTCCTCCACCTCTATATTCTTTCCTTGCTTAAATATTGATCCGTATTTTTTTTCTATTAAAACATACGAGAATATAACCCACCCTATTACGAGAATTGATATTATTGCCAATAAAACAACAATCCAAATAGCATGAGTTGGTTTTTTTTCTTTATACTCTGGATTCAAGAAATATTTTCTATTTTCTGATAGTGGGAAACGATACCCGCACTCACAAGATTCTGCATCATCAGGACTCATTAATTTGCACGATGGACACTGTAGCATTTTTATTTCCTTTTTTATTCAATCTTGCCAGATTATTTAGTATTTTAACTGTTTTTCTGCTTTTCTTGTTCTGCCAATATTTGCTTTGCTTCCCTTAAATCTATCTTTGCTTTGTGACCGTGCTTCTCAAGTAAATGTAAAAGATTGCTGCCGTTTAGTAATGTAAGTGGTTTTCCTTTGGCAAATTCATACGCATCAGGCCCGTAGTCAGCGGTAGACACTAATATCCCTTTTGTCGCACCCTCATTCATGACTGTTCCAAAAAGATCACGAACCGCTGAAACACCTACAGTATTTGTGTATCGTTTTGCCTGGATTACTATTTTACCTCCCCTGATTGGATCAGGATCAAAAGCAACTGCATCAACCCCTGCATCTCTACTGGATCGGGTAACCTTAACCTCTCCACCAGATTGAGAAAATTCCTTTTCAAAAAGTTCTCTGATCATATGTTCAAAATCTTCCCAATCCATTGCGGCAAGATTGTAAGTGTCGCCTAATTCGTCAACAACTTGGTAGGAAGATACAAATCTTTTGTCTTCACGGTTAATATTTAATATAGGTGCAATTGGCGTTAGACTATGAAGTTTTGAACTGCCAATGCCTTTTAGTTTCTTAAAACAAGCCTTTGGGTCGACATGCTCTAAATTAATTGACATAAACTCCTGTTTATTTGCTTGAACCGATACTATACAGGCAGTTGCTGTTTGTCCTGTGGCTTTATCTATTGACTCCACAATACCATTAAAAATGATTGAATCAATCGCATTTACAACATCAGATTCGTATAGTTCGTGAATTGTTCTTAGTGTAATCTGATAAATAAGATCATCATAAAGGTTATTAACTGTTGAATCTGCAAGAAAACTTTCTGATAACTCATTCCTTGTTTTAATATATTTTACTTCATTTAACCTTGGTAGTACCTCAATGGGAGGTAATGAGTAATCCACAATCATTATTTTTGTTTCAGGATTATAATCTAAGTCAAATTCTTGTGGAAAATAGTCTGGATATTTAGAATTGGAGAGTACAAGCTCACAATATTCGACTATGGTATCCGTATCTTTACCCAAATACATTGCTTTTCTTTTATCAATCGCATCATTTTTTTTCTTCTGCGCTGACAAATAATTCTGCTTCTCATTTTCCCATTGACTCATTTCTTTCTGGTATTGTTTTTCAAGCTCATCATTGTGTTTTTTTATTTTTAAGACATGTTCTTCATTTGCCTTTTCAATTTCTTCTTTTTCTTTATACCATTGTTCAAAGTCTCGCTTGTAACAAAGTTTTGCATCTTCTATTTTCTCTTGTTTCCTTGATGATAAAACCTTATCAAAAAATCCAAGTTGGGGTTGGTATTTTGCTTCTGTTTCGATTGGCAGAGGTGGTATTTTTTTTAGCGATAGTTTTAGTACTATTGGAGGATTAGGCTTTGGTTTGGTATACGATGAGTAATCTTTTAATAAATTCCAGTTGATTGCATCATTTATAGAAAGTGTATTCTTTAAAATATTCTTTATTTCATCAATTGCTTCTTTTGCTTCTCCAGTACGTTTATTTGCTTCATCGATATTGGCTTGTAATTCCTGTTTTTTTTGTAATCTGATATCTTCTCTTTCTTGTTTATTTATTTGTATCTTTTGTCTTTTTTCCCACATTTCATTCCATGCAGCAATCTGTGTCTCAGCCATTTGCTCCACTACATCCCTGTCACATCCTCGGATAACACGATATTTATTTAAGCCTTCATGTCTTATTTCTGCTTTCCATATAGTAGCTCCACTACTTGAATTCCTCGTTTGACTACGCGATTCCAAGCTTCTTAATACATTTCTGATCATTGCATCATAATTTCTTGCCATATTTATGTCCCTTCAGTTCAAAAAAAGTCAAAGGGTACTTCTGTGACCAATAAGTTTTCTTTTAAAATTTGTAATTATTAAGCATGTAGGGCATGGCATTGCCTGCCAGATAAAACATATCCCAAATTCAAGTCCATGCGTTACAAATTAACCCCTCTTCCCAAACCCTCACCGGTCGTATTGTTTATCCGGTAGGCGATGCCTACCCTACATGACTTACGATTTGCATATTTTTCACCTCTTCGAAGCCTCCAATACGGTTATTCCAACCAATTCGGTTCCTTTATATCTCAGCAACACCCCGTTTTCAAGCATCTCTGAATCAGTTGCCTTCTGGGGTCTTTTAAAATTGATGTAAAGAACATCGGCTTCTTTGTCGTAATCCACCCACATTTTTGTTTCCGGCATCTTTATGAAATGGGAAACAAGCTCATAGACTTCCTTTAAAGTATTTTCTATTTTTGTTGTTGCCATACAATCACCTCTCTTTCAAGTTTTATCTTACTTGTGAAATATGCAGTTATTATAAAACCATCATCATTACTGGTTTCTTTATAAACAACAGCAAGGAATCGGTTTTCCCACGATTCTTTCAGGGCGACCAGTGTTTGTGCATAACCCTTAACAACATAATCAGGAGATTCAATAGTATTTAGAACTTCATCATAATAGCCTGCCAAATCATCATGGTTTTCTACTATGTGAACCCATCGCTCATCAGTTAATCTGATAGGAACACCATTAATTGATTTTACTATTTCCATCACTACCTTATTCTACCTCAAAATATCCATATTCATAATAACTACAAAACTATCCCTTGAAATCAAAACAGAGAAGAGGGATGGGATCAAATCTTTATCAATTACATATTTGTCAATGGTAAAGATTCGACCCCCTTCACACCCTTTTCTTTTGTAGTTTCTAATTCTTCCTTCATCGTCCTTCATCCCAAAATAATAAAAGTCTGATAAAGCGTCAGTAGGAATATTTTTTGTTTTGCAAGAAATCAGATTAACGCATTACCGCTATATCAAACAGTAAATCATAATATTTGTTATCAGTAATATTGAATAACTTCATCCTAATTTTATTGTACGGCTGCCATTTCAGGTAAATAAAACCTTGCTGAATATCGCCCTGAAAAATTACTCTGTCCTCAAAAGCCAGATTTGCCAATTCTTGTTTAAATTTAACCGGAAAAAACATGGGGTCGAAAAAACATGGGGTCAGAAAAAACATGGGGTCAAACCTAATCTATTGACAATAAAGAGTTTTTCCCTTTAAAAAGATTATACATTTAACAGTTTTGATTACAAGGATATGTTGGAATTGATTGCCGATAATAGGGACAGCTACCATTTTTATGAAAATAAATAGTCGCTGTCCCTATTTATCTATACAATTGAAGATATGGGGATCAAATCTTTATCAATGACATATTTGTCAATGGTAAAGATTCGACCCCCTTCACAACCCCCTTTACTATTAAACGGTTGCTGTCGTTGTTTTAATCCATAATCGGTAAAAGTTTAATTATATCTTTAGGTAATTCAAAATTAGCATTTTCATTAATCCATAGCAAATTTCGTTGATCTGAATTATTAATCCAAATTGACCGGAATAAAATAGCACTCAAATTTTTCATTTGAGTGTTAAAGTCCTTCACTCCCTCAAAACCTTTTTGAATAAAGAAATCATCGTTTTCTTGGTTCACAAGTTCATTAACTATCCTGATTTCTTTTAATAAATCTTCTTTTTCATGAGTGCTACTATCAGAGCCTATAATTAACAAGTTTGCTATGTCAGGTAACATTTGTCCTAATTTCTCAAAAACAGTATCTCCGAATTTGTAATGCTCTTTTTGTGTGTAAAATATAGGCATTAATCCATTATGATAAGAAGTATGTTCTTTGTCATATTTACTAAGAGGCTTAGACAGTTCTAATATAAGTTCATCTTGGAAACCAGGGATAGAAAACTCAGCTAACGCACCGTAATCAAGTTTGTGTTCTTCTGCTTTGATTGTATTTCTGATGTAAGATATTAATTGTTCTAACGAAGTTTCCAACGTGTCTATAAAATCTTTATTGTGACATAGGCATCTAACGTTAATACTAACGGATAAACCAGATGGTATTTTGCGAATTCTATCTTCAATTACTTTTAAAATGTTTTTTAAGCGTATTCCAGGGTCAGTTTCACGTATTCGTTTTACCTCTACGTTAAAATTTAAGGTTTGTTTAAATACGATTGAAAAATCTGGTGAACGAGAATTACGGGTACCATACTTTTCGTATTCCAATTCAATGTCATTATTTAAATTTAACAAGAAAAGATATGCAACCTCTAGTTCAAATCTTATGTCTTCCAAATCCTCATCGGTGTTTGCACGCTTTATCTTACTACGGATTTTATCTTTGTGAGTAGTTAGGAAAGTTCTAAATTTAGGGCATGTTGAAAGCCAACCTATTAAATAATTAGAAATATGATGTTGCTTAACTCCAAAAATATCACGGATTATTTGATTATCGTTCATTTTTTACTCAAAATTTAGTAGCTACCCCTATTTTTCTATATTAGCAATTTGTTCTTAAATTTTTCTTAATTGATGTTCCTTAAGATGCAATATCATTCCAGTATCTACTTTAACACATATATCGTTTTCCTCGATTCCAAATCCACCTATTGGAATAACAGTTACAACTTCGCCTAGCAAGTGTTTCCCTTTTTCAGACATATCGATAATTTTAGCCTTATCTCCAACCTTAAACATTTTCATAAAATTCTCCATTCTTGTTTTTTATAAAAATAAACTACATTAAGTTTTTATACAAATCAAAATAGAAACAGCTACTTTTTTCATATCCTGTCAATTTTACAAATAAATGGTCCCCTTATTTGTTCTTGTCTCTTTATTTATTCTTCTCACAAAGATAAGAAATCAAAGCAGCGGATAAATGAACTGTAAGTTCTGCTTCTGCAAATTCGGGTATCTTGCCCTCGGTAATATGTCGCCCCTTATCACTTGCAAATCCCCATATTTTTTCGATTGCTTTATCTAAAGGTGGTGAAATCTTTAACTTTCCTATAATATCCCCAAGAGTTTTCTTGGGTTCTCCCAAAATATCCTTAGCAACACATTCTAATGCAGCCATACTATGTTGAATCGCCCCTGTTATATCAGGTTTTGGACGCCTCGATAAATCTTTTATTGCCTCCTCAAGTTCTGATTTAGCAGTTATTCTTTTTGTTTCTTCTAATCGATCTTTGGCGAGAGTCATTACCTTTTCAAAATCCTTTTCACCGCGGGTAACGATTAACCCATTTTCAATTTTCCATCCTATTCCTTCTTCGACAAAATATTTATTTAGTCCTTTTTCAAAAAGATTTTCATCTCCATATGGAGAAACCCATTTTCGTGCAATAGCTTCACAAATATTGTAGATTTCAAACCACTCGCAACCATTAATTAAGTCCAAACACTCATTCCTGACATTAACGTCAGACCAATTACTTTCGTTCTCAATTTCTCTCAACATTTGACAAATAATACTTCTGATATCTTTTGGTAAAAAACCCGCTTCAAAGGCTATATCTAAAATAGTTTTTCGTAATCTTTGTGGAGCTTCATGACGTATTGTAATCGGATTCGGTTGTTTTTGAAAACCATGTCGTTCTGAAAAAATTTGATTATTCTGCATATTGATCTATTTAAAATAGTCCTAAAACAAATATAACTGCACACAGTGTTACCATCACACAAAAACATGGCAAAAACATGGGGTCAATATAAAACATGGGGTCAAACCTAATCTATTGACAATAAAGAGTTTTTCCCTTTAAAAAGATTATACATTTAACAGTTTTATAATAGGGACAGCTACCATTTTTATGAAAATAAATAGTCGCTGTCCCTATTTATCTATACAATTGAAGATATGGGGATCAAATCTTTATCAATGACATATTTGTCAATGCGACCCCTTTCGATCTTGGTGACTTTGATTCCTCGACTCCGCTCGGAATGACGGCATGTTATACGAAATGGTATATTCCACATCAACGTTAATTCTTTTCCCGTCTATTTCCTGATATGCCACCGGTTTGGTGAATGTTACGGGGCCGAGTTCGGTTTCTGCTAAGAGTTGGCCTTGTTTGTTTATCCACAGCCCGCTTGTTACTGGTTCGTCAGGTGAAACAACCCCCCTACCCCCCTTTGTTAAGGGGGATTTCTCTATGCTTTCCTTTGATAAGGAGGATTTTGCCGATAACGAAGATTTTGCGATGCTTCCCTTTATCGAGGGGGATTTCAACAAGTCCCCCTTAAAAAAGGGGGATAAAGGGGGTTGTATTCCACTCAGGCCTATCCTGATCTGTGCCGGGTCTGCGCCGGGTTTTACATGAAAGAGTTTTTCTACGTTGTTGCCATACGCCTTGAGTTTTAATTCTATGCCTTTATAAATCTCTCCAAGATCGACCACATCATACGTGGGGATATTGCTTTTCCACTTCTTCTGGTCATTTCCCCTGAAATAATTTACCTTTATTATGGATTTGGCTTCGCCTTTTATTTCCTTTACCTTCGCGCCAACAAGCGTTTCTTTTAAGGCAATTCCTTGTAATTCAGAGTTTACGAGTTTTGAGTTGTGAGTTTGGGAGTTTTGAACAGATGCATGATTCGTAATACACGATTCACGATCCGCGATGTGTGATTCGGGATTATCCTGTATCTTGCATCCTGCATCGTGTATTATCTCAGCCGCAGACGCACGCATTAAAGACGCAAGGCATTGCGTCTCTACATCTGAACTCTCAACTCCCAATGCTTTCGGCATTGAATACACAATCTCCCCGTCTTTTGTGACAAACACCGTCCCGCCAAAGGTGTTGGCGTAATAGGTTACCCGTTCATCCATCTGGCCATTATTGGCAATGAAGGGGATTTGGATGCGGTGCATGTTTTGCATGATTTGTTCCTTTGATACTGCTTCCGCCTTTTGATTGCCTGAAGCGGTGTATTGGACAAGAAATACCATTAATAACACCATCGCCGCTGTAATAAGTAATCCCTTCTTCATAGTTTCTGCCCCTTCTGCCTGTCTGCTGACAGGCTTTTTTGTTCTACAGTATTGTCATTTTTAATGATAACATTCCCGATTATTTGTAACTGCCTGCACAATGTAACACAAGCATCTTGCTTGTGATGTTTGCATTCAAGAGGCAGAGACAGGTTTCAAACCTGTCTCTACGTTACTATTAACATCTACTGAATTCAAATTATGTTTTGTAATGGGAAAAAAATTACCGATGTATCCATTTGCCCTATCATTATTCAAATTCTTTGTCTATCTCTTCTTTGTTATCAAAATAATAGCTAAGGGCATCAAACAACTGCGCGGGGGTGAGACTTGGATAGCCGTCAAGTATCTCCTCTATCTCCATGCCTGAACGGTAGTGATTTACAATTGATGCAACGGGGATCCTTGTGCCTTTAATAATGGCTTTTCCCTCATATTTGCCGGGGTCTTTTTCGATATATCGATGTTGGGTATTTACAAACATTCTACACCTCCTTAATCGGAAAGGTAAATAATACTATAGTCAAACAAATCTGGTTTTCGAAATATCAAATAAGCTTTACTCAGAAACACAACCCTTCGACTCCGCTCAGGGTGACAGTTTCGTCATGCTGAGCGGAGTCGAAGCATTAAAAGGCTAATCGAAAACCAGATTTGTTTGACTATACTACGCTGAGAAAAATGTAGTCTCTTGTTCTCATAAAGCGTTGACCACATTTTAAATTTGCAAATATACTACTCGCAGGATTATATGTTATGATATTAAGCACATTCTGCGGAGTTTAGTTTACCCTTTTGGCAGGTCATTTCAAATAAAAAACCCATGCAAAACAGAACATTCGCCCTCTTACTATTCCTGTGCATTGCATCAATCGGTTGTTATGCAACCATAGCGCAGGTGCTATTGATTCGTGAATTTCTGAACATATTTTACGGCAACGAACTTTGTCTGGGAATTGTATTTGGCGCATGGTTCCTCGGCATAGCGTCAGGTGCATTTTCTGGTGCAAAGCTCGATCGTTTTTTTAAACAGCCCATGACAGCCTTTATCGTCTTTTTATTTTCCATGTGCCTTGTTTTGCCTATACAGATTATAACCATTCGCGGAGCACGCAGCATCCTGAGCATCGGCACGGGTGAATATATTTCCCTGCTGCCGCTCTTTTCTATTACGGTAGGCCTCGTATTGCCCTTTAGTTTTATTATTGGCGTTGTCTTTCCGTTTTCATCAAAGGTTATTCGGGGCGCAACCGGAGACACCGCTTCAGACATAGGGTCGGTATACATAATCGAATCTATGGGCAGTCTCATTGGCGGTTTATTATTTTCATTCTGCCTCGTCTCAAAATTTCATTCGGTACGGATTGTTACCCTGATGAATGCGGGAATGTTTTTTATCCTCTTCCTTATGAGGTATGTTACACGAAAAAAAGATGGGGGAGAAAAAAGAGGGAAGTTGCATCTCCTGGCATTGGGATCTGCATCGGCCATGATCGTCCTCTGGTTTTCTCCGGCGCCGGAAAAAATTGATGCATGGACTACAAAAATACGATGGAACACCTTTACCCATAACATTGAATTAGTAGCATCCGCCGACACAAAATACCAGCATATCGATATCGGCAAACAGGCGGATCAATACAACGTATATCTCAACGGACACTTCGCATTTGCCTTCCCTAACGAATATGACTGCGCACAAATTGCCCATCTGGTAATGACGCAACATCCCTCGCCAAAAAAAATATTGGTAATTGGCGGCGGTTTCGGCGGGCTTTTGACGGAAATGCTTCTCTACCCCATTGAAAAGCTTGATTATGTTGAAATTGATCAGAAACTCCTGCACATTGCCGGCAACTACGTATCTCCATCAGAGAAAAGGACATTGTCCGATAACCGGACAACCATCTTTCACCGGGACGGACGATATTACGTAAAACATCTCGCGGAAAAACACTTTTACGATATTGTCTTTGTAAACGTCCCCGACCCATCCACCGCATTTCTTAACCGCTTTTACACCAGGAATTTTTTCCAGGAAATACAAACCATCCTGAAATCTGACGGCATAGTCGCCGCTTCCGTAAGTTCAGCGGTTACGTACATTGGCAAAGAAGTGGGGAGTTACACGGGGTCGTTATACAAAACCCTTCATGAAACATTTCGGGAAGTAAAAGTAACGCCAGGCCAAACCAATTTTTATTTTGCGTGCGGCAAAGAAAGCATCATTGCCCTTGAATGGGAAACCCTTAAGGAACGATATAAACAACAGGGAATACAATCAGAATTTTTTAATGAATATCTTTTCTACACGCTGCTCCAGCCGGAACAGGTTGAGTTTATTGAAAGGCAATTACAGCAGCGAAAGGATTTGGTTGTCAATACCGATGCAAAACCCGTTGCCTACTTTCTCAATCTTGTCTTGTGGGATGCCTTTGCCGGAGGAAATCTGCACAGGTTCTTTTACCGGTTGAAAGACGCCGGTATAAAATATTTTCTCATTCCCATCGTATTTGCACTTGCCGGAAGAATACTTTTCCTATACATAAGAAAACGGCAACCGAATACCTTCCGGTTAAGCAGTTATTGCAGAAAAACTCATGCACTTATCGCACTTGCAACAACGGGTTTTACCGGCATGGCGCTTGAAATCATACTCCTCTATGCCTTTCAGAATATCTATGGATACATTTACGAAAGGATCGGCGTCATCGTGGCTCTTTTCATGGTAGGGCTTGCATTTGGCGGATATATAGCAAACAGGATAATACAGAAGAAACAATTCGACTGGATAAAGGTCTTGATGATGCTGGAAGGGTTCATCGTCGTTTATTCCATTACGGTGCCTTTCCTGATTTCCGTAGTATCCGTTTATTCCCCTATTGCGGAAGCCGTGCTGGTATCTCTGGTAATGTTCACGGGAATTTTGACCGGCATAGAATTCCCTATTGCCGGCAAGATATGCGCACAATGTGATGACAACATTGCAACATCTGCCGGAGCAACGAACGGCGCAGACCACGTCGGCGCATTTTTGGGGTCACTCCTGACAGGGATACTCTTCCTGCCGCTCCTCGGTCTATACGGCACATGCCTCATAGTGACGGCATTGAACGCATCAAGCCTTATATTGCTTGCTTTTTTTACCAGTTCAAAAAAGAAGTAAGAGATTGCTTCATTATCGTTCGCAATGACAAAAAAATGGAAATAGCAGAGACAGGTTTCAAACCTGTCTCTACATGGGAATGCATTTGTGAAGGAAGCTCATGCTTTCTGATTTGAATTTGTTCTCTTATCTGCTCTTGGATTCAGCACGTATCTGTTTTTGGCTGGGGTGAATATCCGACAGAGAGATGGAAATACTACCATGATAGCGCCTCTTCGACAGCGAGGTCAGCCTGAATAAGGCCATATCCGCTGTCATAGTCAAACCCTGATTCTTCCATATCGAGCGCAGTATCCTTGAGTATGGAATAAATGTCATCCGGTGATAAAAGCGGATTTGCCTCGATCATTAATGCGGCGACTGCCGCTGCATGCGGAGCGGCAGCAGATGTTCCAAAGAAATTCGGGAAGCCGTCCGGCTCGACATCAGTTCCGAAAAAAGTTGTATTTGCTCCGTCAATAGAAACGATTTCCGGTTTTTCACGGACTTCCGGACCTGAAAAACCTCCCTCCTCATTAAATAAAACCACCATTGGACCCGCTGAGGAATAATACTCCAGTTGGGCAGGATCGACACCAAATTCCGGCGTTTCATAATATGCCGCCGCGCCGACTGCCAATGCACCCGCCGCATTGGCATGACCATAGATTGTTCCGCTTTCCGTATCGTATTCGTTAATTGTTCCTTCAAAATCAAACAGCACATATTTTATCAATTTCGGGGGAGTTCCTTGGACATTTTCAATTACTATATTGAAATGTGTGTTTCTTGAACCCATGGGATTATAGTAGTACAAAATTTCTACCGGGTCGCTTCCAATATTATTATCGATACTGTAAGCGACTACTGTCGTTGCCGGATCGTTAGTAAGAAAGATATCGACATCATTGCGGGATCCGGGGGGACTTACCGAGTAGAACGGAGAATCCCATTGAAGGACAATGTAAATTTCCGTTCCTTCCGGAATGGTTATGCTCTGAAACGTATCGGTGTCAGCGCCGGAATCAAAATCATGCGGTTCCCCGAAAAATACGGGAGCTTCACCGCTTGGCCGAAACAAATCTTCATATGAATCTCTCCCTGAATTGCCTGCTGATGAAAAATAGGCCGCTCCCCCTTCTTTTACAAAATCAACTGCCCGGGCAATCATCCCGTCCTGGAACATTGGTTCCGCAAAATATTGCACATCGTCTACAATGACGGTTGCTCCTGCTTCTTCTTGCAATTCGATAATCCCTATCGCAAAATCAGCCATTCCGTTAAATGCCGTATGAAATGCCAAACTTGCTCCCGGCGCAATATCGTGCACGATCTGCATCATTGCCCGTCCTTCATCCGAGCCGGAAGAACACCAAAATTCTTCTTCCAGCACGGTAATGTCCTGAGGAAGATCATCATTCTCCACGTCATTTACCGCTCCATTCAGACAGTTAAAACTGTCCGACAAAACGCCAATAGTGACCCCTGTTCCATCAATGCTGTACGTACTGCGCGCCAAATCAGATTTCATTGCGATATCGCCCTGGCTATCCACCTTTCCCGCACTGGTTATGGCGTATGAAGGCCTTGCACATTGAAGACTTTCCAAGTCATCCATTTTTTTAATAGCTTCGATAGGCATTAAACCCGATACGATGTTTTCATAAACAACCGCCTCTTTCATGTCCAGAGATTCAAGATGCTCTTTTAGGAGGGCAGAATCATTTACGGCAACAGCATCAATAACTACCCTATCTTCTTTTATTCTGTAAAGGGGTATTTTCGGTTTAAACATTTCTGCTTTGGCACGAAGTTTTGATTCCTCTTTATAGGCAAGATATTCGTCATATAAAACGGTTAAACCATGTTTTGCCTTTGTAAATTGTTTTTCTCTTGCAAGAATCATCTGCTGCACCGCTTCGGTTTTGCTTATTTCCGCATGAATGTGCTTTATGACAAAAATATTCAAGAGTGCCGCAGTAACGATAATGTATTTTAATGGTTGTCTCATACCGGTTTCTCCGTTTTATAGAAATAATAAAACTCTGTTTTTATTTTCTCCAGGCGGCTGTTAGGATCTCTTTGCTCAATGATCTATTACTTTCATAAGTTCCTGTGGCTTATGAATTACTCTTTGCGCACCGCTTCTTTTCAGTTCATCTTCGGGGCGAAATCCCCATAAAACCCCTACAGGGAACATTCCCGCTGCTGTAGCCGTTTTCATATCAATAGGAGTATCGCCCAGATAAAGAATTTCCGAAGGTAGAATGGCAAGGTGTTCCGCTATTTCATCTGCGCCGGCGGGATCAGGTTTTTTAGGCACGTTATCGCGTTGACCTATTACCCGTTCAAAATTCCACTTAGGCAAAAACTCCGCCACGCACTTTTTTGTAAAATAATCCGGTTTATTGGAAAGAACTGCCATTTTTAATCCACGCAGTGTCACCGAATCCAGCATTTCAGCAATCCCTTCGTATAGTTTTGTCTTTATATTCCAGTTTTTCCGGTAATCTTCACGAAATTCCCCGACGCAGGCATTTATTGTCGCTTCATCTCTGATTTCTTCCGGCAATGCGCGTGTAATAAGAGCAACAACTCCCTCACCGACAAAATATCGGTAATCTTCCATTGTGTGAGTAGGAAAATTATTTTTCAGTAATACACGATTCGTGGCATTGCCTAAATCTTCCAGAGAATCTATCAACGTGCCGTCAAGATCAAAAATAATCGCTTTAAAGGACATGGTTTCCACTCACAAGGAAAGTAATTCTGTACGATAAAATCATTCTTTATTAATATTACCAGGTATCTTATTGTTTTTGAAGCGCCATATATCACACTATCCTGAAAAATGGTTTTACGCGTTTCCTACTTTTGATACCATTTCCCGTTCTGATCCTGTAGCCAGTCTCCAGCCAACGCTTTTTTTGCAATTTGCAATGCCCGGCGCCTTCCTACCTGGTCAGCGTTTGCACCTTCTTTTTTTGCTATAGAGACATATACTTTTTTCCTGTCTTCATTTTCCGCATTGATTATTTCCTCATTTTCACGACCTGTGCCTACAAACTGTAAATATCCCTTATTGTCTTCACCAACAATCCCTTTCGACTTTAACTCTACTATGAGAGGAAGCCGTTTTTCCATTTGCCCCTTTATTGCATGAATATCATCGGCAAAAGCTATGCTATCGGTAAAAAAAATAACGGCACATACAATAAATAAAAATGCTGCGAAGATATTTGATTTCATCTGTTTTCTCCTTATGACAAAAATTTCCTATCCGTATAAAAAATTACTTAGGGAGTTGTTCCCGACTCTCTGTTGCGGAAGCTCCGATCTCCCCGCCAAGTGTTTTGGCTGCCTCATCCAGGTTGCCAAAGAAATCTTCCAGCTCTTTATCTATCCGGATATTCACATCAATGGTAATCTGCATTGGTTTGACTTCAACTTCTACTTTATGTTCTGTTTTACATCCCTGTACAATGAGAAAAAACAATATACACATAATTATGCTCTTTTGTGCCATCCATCTTCTCCTTACCGATAATTTCTTGCGGATGCCCAGCGATATAAATGCGGAATTATCGCCAAATAAATCGCTATTACCAATATTCATACATCATTGAGATTGTAATAAATTACTCAAATCTGCGCCATAGTGTAATATTTCATCCAGCGGCAGCGTAAAGTTAAAATTGAAAAGTATTCCCTGAAAATGAGCCCGTGGTTCTCCTTCTGCTTTAACTAATCCGTATTCTTTTGTATATGCAAATGGCAGTAAGTCAACAGGCCTTCCCTCCATCTGAAGATGGACATGAAGGTCTTCCCCCTTGCTTAGCAACGAAAGCTTTGCCCAGTCATATTGGAAATTCTTCAGGGCTTCATGTGCGATTTGAGTTTGTATGCCCTTTTGTATGCCGGCAGCGCCTGGGATAAGCGTTTCCGTATCAAAGCGAAGTATGCCTCTCTCGCCGGGAGTGGAATAAAGAAACCCGTCGTTAATTTTTATTTTCCCGTCTTTATAATTAACCGGCAACCTGCCATTTACAGAACCTTCACCCTCAGCGGATGCGAGATGAAACTGCTTTAAAATATCCGCCAGTTTCAGCCGGTCACAATAACAGATACTATCGAATCCGCTGTTATCGGATTTTAAATGTAGCCCATGCGTATAGACGTTTCCTCCGCACCATGAAAAACTACTCTTTTTAAGGAAAAGGGAAGAGGGGGATTCTATCTGAAAAATAATATTTCCTTCATTTGCTTCCAAATCTCCCCAGACAAACCGCTGAAATTTCAGCATTTGGTCAGGATCGCTGCGGAAGTTTAATACATCACACAACGTGAGTTGAAGGTCTATTCCCTCTATGATCATTTTTTGGGGGGAAGCATCTACTGTTGCATTGCGGAATAAGATACTCCCCATGCTTGCCATATGGGTTCCATCAAAATTCCAATTTCCTTTTATATCAACAAAGCCGTCAAAAAACATGCCTGTCAACTGTTTTGCAACAGAAGATAATTCACATTGCACCGCTTTTTCCGGCTCCGCAGAATAAAAATCAACGCTCGAAATAAATTTGTTCTTCTCATTCAACCCTGCCATACCTGTAAAATTAATATGGAACCCGGGTATTCGTGTATTAAACTGTCCTGTAAAATGAAAGTCTGTGCCATTTTGGCAGGGTGTTGCGGAAATCGCTCCAATGTCCATGCCGGCATAGGTCATATCATCGATAACAAAATAGCGGTCTTTATCATTTCTTGCAGTAATGTCATCATCTTCAAGAGAAGGGAATGGCCATTCAAGGGGTATTTTCGCCGCTATATTCTTTGCATAAAAATCCATGGCGGTAATCTCCGCATCGGTTATCTGCACGAGCGCTTTCAGGGAAGGCGTCTCAGGATTATTTCGCAATCCGTTGCCCTCCAATGACACATGAGGACTTACAATATGCAGAGTATTCCCCCGATATTCGACTGAAGAAAAGTTTACGGCAAATTGCAAAGAACTGCCGGTATCCGATCCTTCTCCCTTTATTAAAAGCTCTGTCGGAGAAATGCTCACCGTTTCGGTTCCCCGGGCAAAATGCAAAGGAAAAGATGTTCCGGCAGAGTCCAGGGAAAAACGCCACATCTCTCCCTGCTTTTCTCCTTTAAAAAAAAACGGCATCGATGCAGATTGACTGAGTTTTATATCAAAACGGGGATCGTTGTTTATTAATTCTTTGTTAAAAAGCATATTAACGCAACCTTCGGCATTCAGGGTATCTTTGCCGATGGTTGCCGTAAGGCTTGCATCCTGGCACATTGATAATTCAAAGGGGAAAGGCGATCCGACACAGAATCTGTTGAAATGCATTTGAAGATGATCCCTTGTCCCTGTAGCAGTTATTGTCAGTGGAACATCTTTTGAAGAATTCCGAAGCCGCAATCCATTATATTCCATATCCATGTCGGTAAGATTGAGGTTCAATTCAAAATTACCGGAGGTGAAATCATATACTGCATGAATATTTATCCCGGATTTTATTTTTACTCCCGGAAGAATATTAACAATTTGCGGGGATAACATGCAGTATGCTTTATAACCGGAAGGCGGTTCTTTTTTCTCTTTAAAAACGGGATGTATCTTTACTTTGAAGGGAATACTGAAAACTTCATGTCCTGACCTCAACAAAATTGCGGCATTTCGGATTTCAAGTTCTCCGATGATGACAGGTATTTTTGGAGAAATCGTTTGATGCTCCTCTTGGCCGGGATTTGAGAAATTTTTCAAAAAACTGCCAAAATCTATCCCGGGAATGCTAAGTTTGCCGTCTTTAAACTCCGCCCTTATTTCCGCGCCGCTGATTATTATTTTTTTTATTTGTTTGTTTACTAATCCCAAAAAAGAATAATCAATGCGGAGAGAATCAAAGCAAACAGAAGGATTTTCCGGATTTCCCCACCGAAGCGAAGCGATATCTAATCCGGTAAAAGAAAACTTTCTGACTTCACAGGTTAACGGAACGCATCCAGTTTTTTTTAGGAGATCGGGGAGAAGTTTCTTTTCCAGAACGACTGGAACCGAAAAATAAATGCCTCCCGTGAGGAAAAAGATTATGCAGCCAATAAAGAAAAAACGGGTTGCAATAATCTTAAAACGAGACATCGTTACTGCCCTCTCCCGCTTTATGCTGTCTTTTTATTACTTGTAAACAACCAGCAGGTCTCCGGTCTCGACACTATCTCTCGGCTTCACCAGCACCTGGCTAATTTCTCCGTCAAATTCGGCATAGATAGTTGCTTCCATCTTCATCGCCTCCATAATCAGGAGCGGATCATTTTTGACCACCTTATCACCGGCTGCAACTTTTACTTTGACCACCATACCCGGCATGGGGGCTCCGACATGTTTGAGATTTCCCTCCTCTATCTTGGGCCGCCTGGTTATTGACGCGGCAACTTTACGGTTGGCAATAACAACTTCGCGCGGCTGTCCGTTCAGTTCAAAAAATACGGTGCAGTTTCCATCCTCATTTGCCGGGCTTATCGCCACCAGTTTGAGAATCAGGGTTTTCCCTTCTTCAATGTCAATGGAAATTTCCTCATGCATGGGAAGGCCGTAAAAGAATACATCCGTAGGAATAACAGAAACATCATCGTATTTCTTTCTGTGTTCTGCATACTGAAGGAATACTGCCGGGTACATTAAATAGGACATGAGTTCTTCGTTGGTAATGGTTCTGAGAGTACGGGTCTCACCTTTTTCCTTCTCTTCTTCAAGGTTGACAGGGGGCAGATTAGCGCCGGGCCTTTCCGTAAAAGCAGGCGCCCCGCGTAAAATTTTATACTGCACTTCTTTCGGAAAACCTCCCGTCGGCTGGCCAAGGCGGCCTTCAAAAAATTCAACAACTGACGTGGGAAAAGAAATATCCCTGTCTTTACTGATAATATCCTGTGCCTTTATGTTATTGGTAACCAGAAAAAGCGTCATATCTCCGACTACTTTTGAAGAGGGGGTTACTTTTACAATATCACCGAAAATCTGGTTGACATCCGCATAAACATCTGTAATTTCATGCCACCGGTGCGCCAGCCCCATTGAGTGCGCCTGCTGGAAAAGATTGGTAAACTGTCCTCCGGGTATTTCATGGTGATATACCTCCGCGGTGCTTGCCTTTTGAATGGATTCAAATGGCGCATAGTACTCTCTGACTACTTCCCAGTAATCCGAGAGAAGTCCCAGGTCTTTAAAATCCATGCCTGTGCTGCGTTCATGAAAACGCAGCGCCTCCACCAAGGTATTCAGATTCGGCTGAGACGTTAAGCCGGAAAGGGGGCCCATAGCCGCATCCACAATATCCACGCCTGCTTCCGCAGCTTTTATAAGGGTGGCAATCTGACCTCCGGAAGTGTCATGCGTATGCAAATGGATGGGAATGCCTATTTCCGACTTCAGGGCACAAACAAGCTCATAAGCGGCATAAGGTTTCAGCAGCCCTGCCATATCTTTTATTGCCAGAATATGCGCTCCCAGTTTTTCCAATTCTTTTGCTATATTCACATAATAATTAAGAGTATATTTTGTTCGTTTGGAATCCTCTATATCGCCGGTATAACATATTGCCGCTTCACATAAGACTCCTGTTTCCAGAACGGCATCCATCGCCACTTTCATATTTTCAACCCAGTTAAGCGAGTCGAACACACGAAACACATCTATCCCGCTTTCAGCCGCCTGTTTAATAAACGCCTTGACAACATTATCGGGATAGTTTGTATAGCCCACGCCGTTAGAAGCCCTGAGCAACATTTGGAAGAGTATATTGGGCGCCAGTTTGCGCATGGAACGCAGGCGTTCCCAGGGACATTCCGTAAGAAACCTCATAGCCGTATCAAAGGTAGCTCCTCCCCACATTTCGAGCGAGAAAAAATCAGCATGATTCCAGGAATATACCTCGGAAATGTTCAGCATGTCTATGGTTCTCATGCGGGTTGCAAGCAGAGACTGATGTGCATCGCGAAACGTTGTATCCGTCAGCAACAGCCTTTTTTCGTCACGGACATACCGGGCAAACTTTCCCGGCCCCATTTCGCGCAACATATCACGGGTGCCCTTCGGCCTTGATTTTTTATGATCAACGAAAGGCGCCGGCGCTTTGCGACGGCATATTGATTTAGGTATTTCCTTAATGAGAGGATGTCCGTTGACAAGAACGTCTCCTATAAAATGCATAATAAGGGAAGCACGATCCCTTCGGCGGGAAAAACGGAAAAGGTCATGATTTTCGTCAATAAAATTTGTCGTGCACTTTCCTTTCAGGATATCCTTATGATTAATAAGATTGATAAGGAAAGGAATATTGGTCTTTACACCGCGAATCCTGAATTCATCCAAAGCCCTATCCATGCGGCTCACTGCATCCTCAAAACAAATTCCGAATGCCGTGACTTTTACAAGCAGCGAATCGTAATAAGGAGTTACAATAGCCCCGGAAAAGGCAGTTCCTGCATCAAGCCGTATTCCCATTCCACCGGCAGAACGATAATGCTGAATACGCCCGTAATCGGGAATAAACTTATTGGACGGATCTTCTGTGGTAATCCGGCATTGAACAGCCGCACCTTTTATTTGAATCGATTCCTGATTTGGAATGCGAATTTCCGGAGAATGGAGAGGATACCCTTCGCTGATCAATATCTGTCTTTTGACCAGATCAATTCCGGTTATTGCCTCCGTAACGGTATGTTCAACCTGAATCCTCGGGTTTATTTCGATAAAATAATATTTATTCGTAGTTACGTCGAGAAGAAATTCTACCGTTCCGGCATTGTCATAATTTACCGATTTGCATATTTTTACGGCTGCATCACAGATATTCTGCCTGACAACCGCATCAAGATTCTGTGCAGGGGCTATCTCAACAACTTTCTGATGACGTCTTTGCAGAGAACAGTCACGTTCGTAGAGGTGCACAATGTTATTGTGTTTGTCACCAAGTATCTGCACCTCGATATGGCGGGCATTTTCAATGTATTTTTCAATAAAACATTCATCGGAGCCAAAGGCAGTCATGGATTCGCGCTGTGCCTCGCCGAGGCGGCTGATTAATTCCGACTCGCCGCGGACAACACGCATTCCCCGTCCACCCCCTCCATGTGCGGCTTTTATAATAACAGGATAACCCAGTTTTTTGCAAAAGGTTACAGCTTCCTCCGGACTCTTAACGGGGGATTGGTTTCCTGAAAGTATAGGAACCTGCGCCTGATCGGCAATCTGCCTTGCGGAGGTCTTATTGCCAAGCAGGGTAAGAATTTCCGGACGCGGACCTATAAAGGTAATATCCGCATTTTGACAGGCACGGGCAAAGTTCGCATTTTCAGAAAGAAATCCGTAGCCGGGATGTATGGCATCAACTTCCTTATCTCTGGCAAGTTGAATGATTCCGTCGATATCCAAATACGCCTTAACAGGGTCTTTGCCTTTGCCGACAAGATATGATTCGTCCGCTTTAAATCTGTGAAGCGCAAAACGGTCTTCATAGGAATATAGTGCTACAGTCTTTATTCCTATTTCATGTGCTGCCCGGCAAACACGTATTGCGATTTCGCTGCGGTTGGCAACGAGTAGTTTTTTAATTTTTTTAATTTCCATAAATCATAAAATAAACACTATTTTTATCAATAATCAACATATTTTACCATAACCCCCTCCGCCCGGCGTTTCTATTCGGATTCTATCGCCGGAATTCATTTTAATCTCGTTCTTTCCCCCGATGTTAAATATCTTTCCGTTTTTTTGCATAAGAATGTTCTTTCCCTTTGCTCCGTTTTCTCCGCCATTCATACCATAAGGCGCAAATACCCTGCGTTCCGAAAGTATGGCTGCGTTGAATGATTCCCTGGCCTCTATTTCACGCACCAAACCATCTCCCCCATGAAATAAACCTTTACCGCCTGAATTTTTTCTCAGGGAAAATTCCCGCAACCGGACCGGATATCGGATCTCCAGGATTTCAGGATCGGTGATTCTGGTATTTGTCATATGGGTATGAACTCCGGACTGTCCATGCCAATTCGTTCCCGCCCCGGCGCCTCCGCCTATTGTTTCATAATAACTGATCCGTTCATTGCCGAAGGTAAGATTGTTCATACATCCCTGCGATGCCGCCGCCACACCGAATGCCCTGAAAATGACGTCGGCAATTCTTTGCGAAGTCAAAACATTGCCCCCCGCAACCGCCGCTTCAGATGATGGGGAAAGAAGGGTTCCCTCTGGTATTTTTATGGTAATCGGATTCAAAAACCCCTGGTTAAGGGGAATGTCTTTCTCTATCAGACACCGCAATGTGTAGATAACCGTTGAAATGGTAATTGCTCTCGGAGCATTCCAGTTCGCAAAAACCTGAGTTCCTGTTTCACTGAAATCAAAAAGTGCGCTCCCGTTTTCCCGGTTGATTATTATGGCCAGACGAATCGGGGAACCATCATCCATATAATCAGATGCCTTAAGAACCACCGCCTTATTTAAACCCTTTTTGCGCGACAAGCCCCTGAGCATTTCCCTTACCACTTTTTCAGCATTGTCCTGTATATACTGCATGTAGATTTGAGTCGTTTTTAGTGTATATTTTTGTGTCATTTCATGCAGGAGATTCGCCCCCTTTTGATTTGCCGCTATTTGTGCCTGCAAGTCGGAAATATTATCTTCAATACATCTGCTGCCCTTTAAAAGCTCCCGGATTCCCTCCTCCCGGAATATTCCCCGCGTAACCAGTTTAAAGGATTGTATACACGCGCCTTCTTCCCCGATTATTCGTGAAAAAGGAGGCATGGAGCCCGGTGAAATGCCTCCGATATCGGCATGATGTCCCCTTGAAGCCACATAAAATGCAATTTTATTTTGAATCCATACCGGCGTAATCACCGTTATATCCGGCAAATGCGTCCCTCCCATAACAGGATGGTTTGTCACAAATACATCTCCCTGTTTCATGCCGGAATGATTCATCCGTATTTGTGCCTTTACTGCTTCGCCCATGGAGCCAAGATGTACGGGTATATGAGGGGCGTTTGCCACTAAATTGCCGCAGTGGTCAAAAACCGCGCAAGAGAAATCCAACCGCTCCTTGATGTTGGTGGAAATTGCCGTTCGCTGGAGTGTTCTTCCCATTTGTTCCGCAATGGACATAAACATATTGCTGAACACGGAAAGATTGACCGGGTCTATCTTTGTGCCAATGGCAGCTTTTACGGCTGATTTTACCGTAATTTCCAAGTCCCCGTATTCCGTAACCGTTGCCGAGCAGTCAGGTTCGATAACAATCGTGGAGGTATCGCTCAAAATAATCGCAGGGCCTGAGATTTTGCACGAATACCCCAATGCTTCCAGAAAATAGATGGGCGTCTCGTGCCAGCAGCCGTCAAAGTAGCAGCGCGTCTTCGTTTCAAAACTAACCTTCCTGGTGTGTTCCTTTATTTTTGAGCGTTTTATGTGTGTTGATGTTCCTATCGCGCGCACCCGGAGGTTGTCAACTACTATTTCCCTCGAAGCCGGATAAAAACCAAACTCACGGAAATATATTTCCTTAAATGCGCGGTCGTACTGCATATCGTGCGGTTGCGGAATCATCAGACTCGTATCCGTTCCCTGATATCGCATATTCAGGAAAAATTGTATGATAATGTCTTGTTTATGAAACCCATACTCCTGCAATTGTTTTAAAGCCTGATGCGCAAGCGTGCGGAGTTGTTTCATCAGAGAGGAGAGTTTTTCTGCATTATAAATTGCGTTTGAAGGAATCTGTTTTTCGATCACAACGTCGGCGAACCCCATTCCGTATGCGGAGAGAATACCGGCAAACCGATGTATGAATATTTTTGAAATGCCCAGTTTTTTTGCTATGGAACAGGCATGCTGCCCTCCCGCCCCGCCAAACGTCGCAAGGATGTGCTCCTTGAGATCATACCCTCTCATTATGGAAATCTCCCGGATCGCCCTCGCCATAATTTCATTCGCGACATTGATAAAACCGGACGCCACTTCTTCAATGGTCATAGAAGTTTTGCCAAAACCCTTATAATAATTGTTCACTTCCCGCGTAAGTTTCTCAAAAGCCTTTTCCGTTGCCTTTTTATCCAGAGGAAGGTCATGGTTTTTCCCGAATATTTTGGGAAAGTAATCGGGATGCAATCGTCCCAGAAGCAGATTGGCATCGGTAATGGACAAACATCCTTTTTTCCGGTAACAAACGGGGCCGGGGTCTGCCCCGACGGATTCCGGGCCGGCAACAAACATGCCCTCCTGAAAGAAAAGACGCGAACCTCCTCCGGCGGCAACTGTTTTTATAAACATTTGCGGCGCCTGAATAGAAATTCCCGCGGTTTCCGTTTCATGAATCAACTCATATTCTCCGGCAAAACGGGAAACATCCGTTGATGTGCCCCCCATGTCAAATCCGATCACCGGTTGCTTTTTATCCCGCTGGCAGGTGGTCATCGCATATCCCACAACTCCCCCTGCGGGACCTGATAATATTGCGTTGCATCCGCGAAATTGTTTCGCGTAGCTGAGCCCTCCGTCGGACTGCATAAAAAGCAACTGAGAATCCCGCAATTTGCCGGAAAACCCCGAACGGAAGCTGTTCAAATAATCCTGAATGTGCGGTGTAAGATAGGCGTCTACAACCGTGGTTTGCCCGCGCGGAACAATCCTTACCATAGGCATTACCTGTGAAGAAAGCGAGATGTGGGCGAATCCCAATGCGTTGGCAATCTCTGCCACTTGCAACTCGTGCTTCGGGTAATTGTAGGCATGCATAAAAACAATGGCAAGGCTGTTAATCCCCTGTTTTTTGATCGCAAGGAGCGCTCCCTTAACCTTTTTCAGATCAGGCTCCGCCAGTATCGCATAGTATTCATCCGAAATTCCCCGCGCAACGGATTGATCACGTGAACGGTTTTTTACGGGCAGTACTCGTTCATCCGTCTCCACAACGGTCTCATATAACAATTCCGGCTTTCGAATGTTCAGCTCAAAAATTTTTGGCCGTGTCTGATTGCCGATCTGCAATAGATCCCTGAATCCTTTCGTTATTATCAGCGCAACCCGCTCACCTTTTCGTTCAAGGAGCGCGTTCGTGGCAATCGTCGTTCCCATACGAATCCAATCGATATATTTCGGATTGATTTTTTCCCCTGAAACCGGCTTGCCGGTGACTTTTCCGATAATTCTGCGAATGCCTTCTATGGCAGGATCATCATAATTCTGCGGGTCTTTCGAAAGCAGTTTTATAATATAAAAATCCTCCTGCCCGGGGATTTCGGCATAAATATCCGTAAACGTCCCTCCCCTGTCTATAGCAAAACGGATTCGTGGCATGTCTTTTTGCATATTCAGTTTTTATGGGTGAAAAGTGTTATGGAATCAAATAATGACGAGATTATTATAGTATTTTTATCTTCTTACTAAAGGAAAATAACAGCGGCAAAATTCTTAATCATTATAAAAATGAAGTGATTTAAAAGGAGCCGCGCAGGGATTCGGGAAGAAGCAACTGTACGACAAACAAACACAAAAAAAACTGTTTTTATAATGCATACGCAATGTCAGGAGATCCCTTGGCAAAAGATCCTCTTTGCCGTGCGTATAAAATACTTTTTAATCATATGAGCAATATATTGAAGAAGGAACTTGAAAAAGCTGAAACAGGCACTGCAGAAGAACAATTGCAAAGCACAATGACGGTTTAACCGACAGTAACATTCCTTATTTCATCTTTAGGAATGTCTATCGGCAATCCAACCCGCATAAAATACCGTGCAAATGCTTGTGATAGATGCTCACGATAAGGGGGCAATAATCGGATTCTCGGTGAATTTTTTTCTGCGATACTTTTTAGATATTGCTTAGGAAGTGAGTATATTCTATGGAAATCTACTATTGAATAAGGAAGGTCAATACCTGTATCATTTGAGCGATAGGAATTAAGAAGATGGTACGCAGGCTCTTTTCCCTGTCGTATACTTTCCCTCCCATTTTTCGAATTATAATATGAATCTTTTTTCATTAAAAAAGAAAGTGCCCAAACAGGGCACATAACAATTGAATCTATTTTATCATTTATTATATCACATGCTTGAGTTAGGATAATAAAGTCACCTGAATTAATATCAACTGACCCGCTTGGCTCACTTGATTCGGCAAGGATTGCTTCATAAAAAGATTCACCTGGTATTGGGATATAACAATTCTTGATTATATCCCCCTGCGTTATTTCATCACCTCCTTTAATAATTTGGTACCAGGGATATTTTTGATTTTCTTCAAATAAAACCATTTTCATCTTCCGGAGAAGAAAATTGCATGGGTTTAATTTTGCCAATTTTCACTTTTAAAGAACATACTTTGGGCAATTCAAGTGATGCTGTATCGGTTTGAAATATTTCAAAATCATGATCGTAAATTTGCTCATCTAATATCGTGATGTTTGATGAGGTCATATCCTTAGTTATTTCTAATTTTGACATTTCGTCCATAGTGATATTTGCAGTGATCAAAGTATATGCGAATATCCCTGCCAATAGATACTTATTATAAGGAATATTACAACTATGAATAGTTGGTTTGAGATATTTGCTGCTTGAACCTTCAATACTCTTTTGTTCTAGATCATCGTATTCAAACATTTTCAAATCTCCTGTAAAGTTCTCCTTCAGAAAAAGCAAAAAAACTCTTTTCTGCAATACTATGAGCCTCTGAAAGCCATTTGCCAATTTCTGTAGGTAAATTTATTTTTTCCTCATCTTTTGATATTATTGAAATCTCCCAAATTAAAGCATCGCTATTATCTTTTTTCCCTTTTGCGAATTTATACATTACTATTCCTTCCGGTTTTGATATTGGAAAAGAAAAAACCGTACTTAAAGAATTAGGTATTGAATGTATTTCTGTTGTTTCAAATAGACTTTGTGGAAAATTAATTTTTAATTTGAGAAAATTGTGCATATATTCCAATATGTTGACATTATCGATTTTTAATGCATTTATGTACCGCAGCGTTAGTCCCTTTAAGTTTAAATTATTAGTATCGGGATAGCATCTATAAATATTTTGTATTGTCTTGCAGCACAAATCTTCAAAATTATTTTCCCAAGCATAAGAATCAGTATCATTCACTGTTAATATGCCAGGCCCTAATTGTACCAATGGCCATGATTTTTCTTTTTTGCTGAAACGAAATTGTGGTACATAAGGAATTATTTCTGCTGGCATTTGCGATGAAGGTAAATTCTCTCTTATTGGAAAAACATCTTTGATTCCATTATAAAACAAACCTATTAAAAAATTATAATTTTCATCGTATTCAATATTTTTTGCAGTGTCTTTATGCAGTAACCATCGAAATTCAAATATTGCTTCAATTAATGGGTTATTTGGTAAATGTTTTCCCATAATGTTATTATGATTTACGTTAAAAATATTATTTTGTACTTGCGAACTGTATTAAAGTTTTGTTGAGGATATCTTGTAATTTGCAAAATAATCACTAGTAAAGCCTTGCGAAAAGCTTTTTCTAATAATATGTATAGAACTATCAATCATAATGATAATTTTATTAATTATTTGCAACTAAAATATTATTTATTGTACTTTAAAACAGTATTTTTTTGTTTCATTTGCTAATGTCCTGGCATCTGTATTTTTTAAATACAAATTTTTTTAATGAATGGAATTTAAGAATGCATAAAACCATTTCGTACATAAATCAAACTCTACCGAGAAACGCAGGCATACCTGTTCTTTTCTTGTTATGCTGCGTTCTTGCAAATGCTTTTGTTTACGCAAAAGATGATGTGTGTTCTGCGGTAGAAAAACAGGTGAATAGTTCCGCTCTCAAACACGCGCAATGGAGTGTCTATGCGGAGTATGCCGATACGGGTAAGGAAATAATTGCTTACGACAGCGATAAAAGCCTTGCGCCCGCCTCTAATTTGAAAGTCATAACCACAGGCATTGCTCTGATTGTGCTGGGAGAGAAATTTCAGTTTGCCACAAGTCTTTATTACGACGGAAAAATTTCTGATACGGGGACATTACAAGGAAATCTTTATATAAAAGGAGGCGGCGACCCTACCCTTGGCTCAGAAAAGGTAAAAGGCTCTCCAGGCCTTGACAATTTGATGCAACAATGGATAAACGCGGTGAAAAAGAAGGGCATACTGCAGATAGAGGGGAATATTGTTGCGGATGTGTCACTTTTTGATGAACAATCCGTTCCTGACTTTTGGCCCTGGAGTGATACCGGCAACTATTTCGCCGCAGGGACAAGCGCGCTGTGCCTCCATGATAATCTCTACTACCTTTATTTTAAACCGGGTCGCCGTGTTGGAGATAAGGCCGAAGTAATACGCACGAAACCAGCGGTGCCTGATCTGGTTTTTGTCAATCATATGCGCACAGGCAAACCGGGTTCCGGAGATAACGGATTTATCTATTGCGCTCCAAAGCAGTTTACTGCCACGCTTCGCGGAACGATTCCTGCCGGCGTCAAAGAATTCGCGATCAAGGGTTCCATCCCCGACCCTCCCTTGTTTGCCGCTCACTATTTGATGGAATCTCTCGTAAAGGAAGGGATAAAAGTATACGGTTCCGCTGTAGTTACCCATGATCGGCAGGAATTACACGAGGAAAACAGGATTTTCACAACACTTTCCCCTGTATTGTCTGATATTATTACGACAACAAACAAAGAGAGCGTTAATCTTTACGCCGAACAATTATTAAAAATGATCGCCGTGCGGGAGACTGGCATCGGAAGCATAAAAGACGGGGTTTCAACGATTGAGGCAGTTATGAAGTCACTTGGAATCAATATGGAAGGATTTTCTATTTTTGACGGATGCGGGTTGTCCCGGAACAATCTGGCAACGACACGAATAATGGGAACGTTTTTATCCGCAATGACCAGGGAAAAATGTTTCGACGCCTTTTATCACTCTCTTTCTCTTGCGGGAGATGCCAAAGATATCGGATACGTAAAACAATTTGGCATAGGCACTCCGGTAGCCCTCAACGCAAGGATCAAGACAGGATACATCAACGGGGTGCGGGCGCATTCCGGCTATATACGTTTGCGGTCGGGAAAGCTCGTATCATTTTCCCTCATTTGCAACAACTTCTCTTCGCCCCTCAGCGTGATTGATAAAATTCATGAATCTGTTCTTGTTCAACTGGCAAAGTTGCCGTAATAGCTATCCGGCTGGCTGGAGGTGACATCGTATTTGATTAAGTGTGACAATATTATTATTTACCTTCTACCGAACTGCGCGAACATGATATTTTATATTGGTATCCGTATAGGCGTAGTCGCAATATCCCGAGTCGAACCTGACAACCCACGCCATTTGGACTTTTCTCATATCAGACGTCCAGATTTTCCCTTGGCACGAATCAAATACGGCATCGATGTATAATCCCCTGGTGTTCTTTTCCGGTGTCATTAAACACCGATTTTCACAGGCATTAAAACCATCATAAAAGCACCCTAATCATGCCATCCAGACAATTTCAATAGATTTTCCTCCAAGCCATGGAACAGGGAATGGGGTTTGTAATTTTTTTACTT
>Ga0194127_10001951_pt1 | contig 29067 bp, 24 predicted proteins | sample TA2KigC100mmetaG_FD_148624 | JGI IMG/M metagenome (GOLD analysis project Ga0194127, IMG submission 148624) | Freshwater microbial communities from Lake Tanganyika, Tanzania - TA2015036 Kigoma Deep Cast 100m | ecosystem: Environmental > Aquatic > Freshwater > Lake | place: Tanzania: Lake...
AGTAATCCTTGATAACAATTTATTAACTTAATTTGTGACCACTAAAATTTAGGGCGAACCTGTCTTGTGCGTATAAAAAAAGTAGCAACTGCTGGTGTTAATCTTTAAGCCGCTCGTATAAGCCTTCTAATTTCCCCCATAGTTTAAATAAATCTATTATATGTTAATAGATCCACCATAAAAACTCAATCGATTAGATCTTCACTATCGTTTCAGTCATTTTGGGTGATTAGAACAAGACGAAGCAGCAGGAAAAAGAACAACGACAAGAATCATACCCTGGTATGAGTGCAGAATCAATCTGCAGGACCTTCATGACACACCAGAAAGCTGCTAAGGTTTAACTAGCAGCCTTCAGTTAGTGGACGCTGCCAAATGACAGAGAAGGGAAAGATAAACATGAAACGTCAAATTTGGGGGGTAATCTTGCTTCTGCTTGGGATCCTGGTTTTGCTGCAGGTAATCGAAGTCTTTAATTTTGGCCTTGCTTTTTGGCCGGTTGTGTTGCTTCTGATCGGAGTGGTAATTATCTGGGAGAGCCTCAGCTTTGGTTGGACATCCTGGGTGCTGCTAGGTTTGGGGCTCTGGGTCGGAGCTATTGGTCTGTTCAGTATCCTGAAGAATGCCGAAATAGTTGCCATTGGCGGCGGGGATATTGCCCGTTATGGCTGGCCCCTTATTTTAGTAGCCATCGGCCTTTCAATCTTGCTGGGTGACCGCTTCAAGGGCAAACATTCCTGCTGGTCCGGCCGGGATGCAGAAAATGACGGCTGGAAAAAATGTTCAAAATTTGGGCACATCGGTGATCTTTATCACGGCCGGGCGCCATGGATCTTAGATACTGATCAGGAATTTCACCATGGCATCGGCGATGTGGTAATCGATTTAACGACGGCAGAAATCCGGCCGGGTTTACATAGAATTCTGGTCAAGGTCGGCATGGGTGAGGTTATCGTCAGAGTCCCGGGTGGTGTTAGCTTAGATATTCAGGCTGCAGTCAGGATTGGAGAACTGCGTCTTTTTGAAGATGAGCGCTCCGGTATTTCGGGGCTTAACCTGACAAGAGTTGTCGAAGTGGACGGAGCAGAGGCGACCCTGCAGATTGAAGCGTTACTGGGCATCGGTGAGATGGAGATCCTTTATCTGCCGGCGTTAGCAGGAGTTGTTAAATGAGCGCAGAGCGCAGTTTTGGGTTGCAGTGGCGTCTGGCGGCAATTTGTCTAGCTGCCGGCGCCACTGGCGCGTTGGTCAGCTTGATTTCCTACGTTGCGACTGTTTACCTGGGCCTGCAATCACAGGTTGCCATAATCATTGCCCTGTTAAGCGGAATACTAGTCGGTTTTTTAGCAGCAATTGCCGGTTCGCTGATTACCCGCTCGGTGAAACTCCGCCTCTGGGAAGCAGGCCGAATGGCTGGGAGCATCGCCCGCGGTGATTATCAGGCCAGGCTGGATAAAGGCCCTGAGGATGAAGTCGGCTGGTTGGAAGAACAGCTAAACCTGATGGCGGTTCAGCTGGAAGAGGCTATTGGCGCTTTAAAAACCCTGGCTGAAAGAAATCGCCTCCTCTCTGAAGAAGCGGGGCGCGGTGCGGCTCTTGAAGAGAGAATGCGCCTGGCCCGCGATCTTCATGATACTGTTAACCAGCAACTTTTTGTCCTGGTGTTGAGAGCCGCAGCCTTGAGGAAAAAGATCAAAGATAATGTTGACAATAGCGAGGCATTGGTTGAGGAGAGCGAAACCCTGGAATTGATTGCCCGCCAGGCACACAGTCAGATCCGGGAGCTGATCATGCAGATCAGGCCGATCAGTCTGGAAAGGGAAGGTCTGGGTAAGGCCCTGCAGGAGTATGCTACTAACCTGGCCGAGCGGGAAGGCTGGAAATTGGTTGACCAGATTGATCTCACAGTTGGCCTCACTGGTGAACAGGGCGAAGGTCTTTTTCGGATCGCCCAGGAAGCGCTGAACAATATCAGCAAACATGCACAGGCAGATCAGGTCAATATCCGGCTGTTGCAACAGGGTGATTCGGTCCAGATGCAAGTACACGATAACGGCAAAGGTTTCGAACCCCGGGCACGAGTTAACATAACAGCTGTCGGGCTTTCTGGAATCAGGGAAAGAGCAGCGGCTATCGGTGCCCAGGTGATCGTCGACAGCGTATTTGGCCGGGGAACCAAACTTACAGTGAAGCTGTCCTTAGCTGGAGAGGGAAGTGATTGAAGATGATAACGGTTATGCTGGTAGATGATCACGGGCTGGTCCGTGAAGGGTTAAAAATCTTTTTGGAAACAGAATCTGACTTGCAGGTGATTGGTGAAGCGGCAGATGGCGCTGAGGCAGCAGTGTTGGCCGGACGTCTGAAGCCGGATGTAATATTGATGGATCTTTTAATGCCCGGGGTTGACGGTGTGGAAGGTACCAGGAGATGCCTGGAGGAAAGCCCGCAATCAAGTGTTATCGTTTTGACCAGCAAGGTGGAAGACGATCTGGTGTTACCGGCAATCCGGGCCGGTGCGCTTTCTTACCTGTTGAAAGATGTTGCTGCAGCAGCACTATCAGAGGCAATTCGCAGCGCTGCCGCCGGAAATCCGACCTTGCATCCCCTGGCTGCAGCTAAGATGTTGCAGGAAGTTGGTGGCGTTAATAAAAGTACCGGCACTGCAGATCAGATCAGTCCGCGTGAGATGGAAGTATTGGAGCTGATTGCACGTGGACTGGGCAATAAAGAAATTGGGGAGCAGCTATATATCAGTGAACGCACAGTTAAAACTCATGTAACCCATCTGCTTGAAAAGCTGAATCTGCGCGACCGCACTCAACTGGCGATTTTCGCTTTACAAAATAAACTTTTCGATAGCTAAATGCATTGCCACTGTGGTGCGGTTTTTTAACCATGATGCTATAATCTACGGAGGCCTAATCAGTCTAAAGATGATGATGCCAATGATAGAAGGAAGCTAGCCATAAACGGTAAAAGGGGTCGAAAACAGATGCACGAAAAAAGAAGAGAATCTACCCTGGGAGCCTGGATCAAACAAATTGCCCTGATCGTTGTTGTTACAGTGGCAGTGAGCGTACTGGTTATTCAAACCTATGATATTGTTGATCGATCGATGGAGCCGACTTTTGATCGGCAGGGTAACCGGGTAATAGTTTTTCTTACTCCTTATCTGTTAGGATCAATCCCTGACTATGGAGATATTATTATCATCGACAGCAGGGTTGAACGGCAGCGTACCATTATGGATCGATTTATCGAAAGCCCATTGCCGGCGCTTTTCATACAACAGAAAAGAGATCATATGTGGGTAAAGAGGGTAATCGGCCTACCTGGTGATAACCTCGAATTTATCATGGGCAGCGTTTACCGCAATGGCGAACTTTTACCGGAGGTCTATATCAAGAACAAGATGGCCAGCGAGCATGCTCCGGTAGTTGTTCCGGATGGCTTTGTTTACGTTTTAGGTGATAACCGCAATCACAGCAGTGACAGTCGGCAGATCGGTCCGGTGCCACTAGTGAATATTCAGGGCCGTGTAGTTCTGCGCTTCCTGCCGCTATCTAAAATAACGACATATTAATAGCAATTAACTTATTATCGCGCCGGTTACTGATGGTAGGATCATTTTTGAGGAGCTGCTAATAGTGGCAAGGAAAAGAAGAAAAAAAAGAAAAGGTTCATTTCTAAAGAAACTACTGCTATTTATTTGTGCGATTTCCATTATCGCCCTGTTGCTAATCGGTTATTTCCCGGAGAGAGTTTTTACCGGCAGGCTTGCTATTTCTCCGGATGAGGGAGTTGATTATCTTAAGGGTAATACTTTAAACATAGTACTACTGGGTTTTGACCGGTCGGCTGACCGTGAGGAGCATATGAGCCTTTTTCGACCTGACACAATTATGGTTGCGGCAGTAGATCTTTCATCACACCAGGTATCGCTGGTCTCCATTCCACGTGATAGTTATGTGCGAATCAGCGGTTCTGACACCGATGACAAGATAAACCACTCTTATATGTACGGCTATTACCGGAAGGCTGAAGGTGAAAACCGCCACCAGAGTGGTGTTGATACGGTAATCAGAACGGTTGAAGATTTCCTCGGCAGCATTCCAATCCATGCTTACCTGGTTGTTGATATGGATGGAGCCAAAGAGATCGTGGATGCAGTCGGAGGGGTGGTAATCGATGTTGAAAATGATGTTCGCTCCAACTACGGTAGGGGTGATATCCAGGTTGCTGCAGGCCGGCAGCGTTTGGACGGGTCTGCTTTTATGCAATACGTGCGTAGCAGGGCTGATAATCTCGGTGGTGAGCGGGGGCGAACCCAAAGACAGCAAAAAGCATTAATCGCCCTCTTTAGCCAGCTTCTTTCGCCCCGGGGGATCTTTTCTCTGCCTACCTTTTACCGGGCAGTCGACAGCAACATTGAAACCTCATTTCATATATTGGAGCTTCTGGCCTTAGGACTGTTTGGTTTCCGGGTCGACTATGACCGGATTGAAGGTTATGTGTTTACCGGCGAGGGAAAGCTCTCAAACAGGGATGGCAACAACATTTATTATCTGGTCATTGATGATGATTATCGGTTAGAAATAATTAAACAGGTCTTCGGTCTTTTGGTAGAGAGGCTTGATCCGCCATATCTGCCGGGTCCGGTTGCTCCGGAACCCTCTCCTGAGGAGGAAACGGAGATTATTCCAGAGCTTATTCCCGAAGGACTGCCGCTAACGGAGGAGCAGCCTGAGCCTTTGCCGGATCCGGAAGAGGAATCTGAGCTGGAAAGTGAACCGGAATTGCCTCCGGATCCTGGAGTTGATCCTCTTCCGGACGAAATTCCGCCAGTTGAAGAGGCACCGGTGGAAGATAGTTAATCATAATCGGATAGGTAAGGGGGCCCTTATGCAGGATCAAATAGTTAAGCGAATTAGCAGGGAAACAGGAATAGCTGTAAATGAAATCAACCAGAGCGCAGCTTTACTGGATGAAGGCAATACGGTGCCTTTCATTGCTCGCTATCGTAAAGAGATGACCGGTGGGCTTACTGATGAACAACTGCGCCTGTTGCAGGAAAAAATAACGCAGTATCGCAATCTCGAAGAGCGGCGGATGGATGTTATTCGCCTGATCAATGAACAGGATGCCTTAACTCCGGAACTACAGGGAAAGCTTGAAGCTGCTGCAACTGTCACCGAGCTTGACGACCTATACAGGCCATTTAGGCCTAAAAAGAAAACCAGAGCGTCAGTAGCTCGTGAAAAAGGTCTGGAGCCGCTGGCTCAGCTCATCCTAGGGGGCCGGATCGATCCTCAGGCAGAAGCGGGTGAATACCTGAAAAGTGAGCAGGATCTACTCACTGTAGAAGCTGTATTACAGGGCGCATCCGATATTATTGCCGAGATGATTTCCGACGATGCGGCAGTGCGCAAAGTCCTGCGCGTTCTTTACCGTAAAACAGCGTCCGTTGAGATTCGTAAAAAAGCGCAAGCTGAGGATAAAACATATGATGATTATAGCGAGTACAGCGAACCGCTGATTAAAATAAAAGATCACCGGGTTCTGGCCATTAACCGCGGGATCAAAGAAAAAGCACTTGATCTTAAATTGGTGGTCGATAATGAAACAGCCCAGGCAATCATTACGACGGTTTATATTCCGGAAGCATGCAACGAGAAATGTGCAGATTTGATAATGGGGGCAGCAGCAGAAAGCCTGAAACGCCTGGTTCACCCCGCACTGGAAAGGGAACTGTGGCAGGCGCTGTTAGAGAAAGCTGTTGCCGGAGCGCTGACAGTTTTCCGGGTTAATCTAAGGAAACGTCTCCTGGTGCCCCCAGTTCGCAATCGAAGAGTGCTTGGGTGGGATCCCGGGTTTCGGACCGGCTGTAAACTGGCTGCTGTGTCAGAAACCGGAAGCCTGCTTGAAACGGCAGCCGTTTTTCCCACTGCTCCGCGCAATGACCAAAAGGACGCAAAGCGAAAGCTGGTGGAAATGATCGACCGACACAAAATAGATTGTATCGCCATCGGTAATGGCACAGCGTCGCGAGAAAGTGAAGCTTTTGTCTCAGCCCTGATCAAAGAAGAGAAGCCGGTTGTTGAATATACTATTGTAAACGAAGCTGGAGCCAGTGTTTATTCTGCTTCACCGGTGGCCCGCAAAGAATTCCCGGATCTAGATGTGGCAGAGCGTAGTGCTGTATCGATTGCCCGCCGGCTTCAGGATCCACTGGCCGAACTGGTTAAAATCGAGCCGAAAGCAATCGGTGTAGGCCAGTACCAACATGATATGCCGGCTAAAGATCTGGATAGCTCTCTGGCCGGAACCGTGGAAAGTTGTGTGAATAGTGTTGGTGTGGATTTAAACAGCGCTTCAGCTGCCCTGCTTTCCTATGTGGCCGGCATTAACAGCACTGTTGCCAGTCGGATTATCGAGCATCGTGACCAAATTGGAGCCTACAGTACACGTGCTGAACTGCTGCAGATAAGCGGTTTGGGACCAAAAGTATTCAAACAGTGTGCTGGTTTTTTGCGACTGCCTGAAAGCCCGGAGTATCTTGAGCGCAGTGCAGTTCATCCTGAATCCTACGATCTGGCCAGAAAAATGATGGAGAAACTTGGCTTTAACAAAAACGATCTTGGTTCACCGGAAAAGATTGCTGCTCCCGGATTTGAAATGGTTGCCGAACTGGCCGCAACTTTTGGCGCTGGAGAGCCCACTGTTCGTGATATTCTGGAGGAATTCAGAAAACCCGGCCGCGATCCCAGAGAAGATTTACCCAAACCAATTTTTTTGAAATCTGTTACCGAACTTGATGATCTTGAGCCTGGAATGGTCATGATGGGGATCGTCCGCAACATCGTAGATTTTGGGGCCTTTATTGATCTGGGTATACATCAGGATGGACTGGTGCATATTTCAGAAATCGCCGATCGTTTCATTAAACACCCCCTTGATGTTTTACAGATTGAAGAAGCGGTGACTGTCAAGATCCTCTCTATTGATCGGGAGAGGAACCGGGTTGCTCTCTCGATCAAACAGGCAAAAGCCGAAAGCGAGACTGTCTTTTAGCAGAGTAATTACCTTAAATTTGTAATCGCTTAGCGAATCGCTTACAATAATTTATAGTTGAAATTATCTGCTTAAATCATGCCACCGATGAGCCAACTGAATTTGGCAGGGGAGAATCCAGATGTTTATGATCCTTGCTCTTAATCCGGGGTCTACTTCAACTAAGATTGGCTTATTTGAAGATGATCAGTGTCTGATCAAGGAAACCCTCCGGCATACCGCAATTGAAACTACTGCCGACCTTAACCGTGAAAAACAGGCTGCTTTTCGCCGGACTGCGATTTTAGAATATCTGAAGAACAATAATATTGATTTGACAAAGCTGGCGGCAATTGTAGTGCGCGGCGGATTGCTTAGACCACTGGCTTCCGGCACATACCTGGTTGACGAACGAGTCTGCACCGATCTCAGCTCTGCCAAATATGGATGGCATGCCTCAAACCTCGGCTCGATCATTGCTCTGCCACTGGCCAGTGAACTTGGTATCCCCATTTACACTGTTGATCCTGTAACTGTTGATGAGTTTGAACCGGAAGCTCGTTATTCGGGTTTAAAAGGAGTCCCCCGCCTCAGCATGTCGCATGCCCTGAATATGAAGGCGATGGCCAGACAAGCTGCAAGGCAGTTTGGCAGGTGTTACGAAGATCTAAATTTGGTGGTTGTTCATCTTGGCAGCGGGATCTCCGTGTCAGCTCATCAACGCGGCAAGATGATCGATGTTAATAACGCCAACGAAGAAGGGCCTTTTTCCCTGGAAAGATGCGGTACTCTGCCGGCTTTGGGCCTAGTTCGTCTCTGTTTTGAAGGCTCTAATAACCAGGAGGAGATTACGCGCTTGCTTACCGGGCGGGGCGGGATTTTTTCCTATCTTGGAACCAAGGATTTTGTCAGTATTGTACAACGGATTAAGGACGGCGACCAGGAAGCACTGCAGGTTGTTTTGGCCATGGCTTATCAGGTGGCAAAGGAAATTGGGGCGATGGCTACAGTCTTAAGAGGCAATGTGGATCTCATTGTGCTCACCGGGGGAATGGCCAATGCAAAAACCTTAGTAGATCTGATCACCGAAAGAATAGCATTTATTGCGCCGGTGCAGGTTCTGGCCGGTGAGGAAGAACTTGAAGCCCTGGCTGCGGGGGCGCTGCGTGTTTTACGCGGAGAGGTAAAAGCCCTAAAATATTAGGGTTTAGATCTGGAAGATACGGCTTATTGCTTAATAAAGGAGAGGGTTCAGGGTGTCTTTTGAAAACTTTTATCAGGTAATTGCTGCGGTTAAAGAGTTACCGCCTTGTCGCCTTTGCGTTGCCGCTGCGTCGGAAGAGGCAGTTTTGGAAGCGGTTAGAGACAGTCGAAAAGAGGGCCTGGTCGATTTTATTCTCATCGGACCGGAAGAGCGGATCTGGCGACAGGCGATGACTGTTAGTCTGAACCTTCAGGGCATAGAGGTGATTGATGAACCCGATCCGATTCAGGCTACTCAAAGGGCAGTCAGAGAAGTGGCCGCCGGTCGGGCTGATATTCTGATGAAGGGTATGGTTAACAGTTCCGATTTTTTAAGGGCGGTGCTTAACCCGGAAGATGGAATGAGGCGCGATCGGATTTTAAGCCACCTGGCAATTTACGAAGTGCCCGGTTATTACCGCCTGATCTACATGACCGACGGAGGGCTTAACGTCAGTCCCAACCTGGAACAGAAAAAGGCGATCACGCAAAACGCTGTTGAATTTCTGCAAGCTGTGGGTCTTGATCAGCCGAAAGTGGCCTTTTTAACCGCCAATGAGAAAGTTGATCCGAAGATGCCCTCAACCGTGGATGCCCAGGCTTTAAAAGAAATGGCCCCGCAGGCCTTTCCGGGGGCGATCGTTGACGGCCCCACCCCTCTTGATATAGCTGTTAGTCTGGAAGCTGCCTTACATAAAGGCATAGACAGCCCGATTGCCGGCAAAGCCGATCTTTTAATGGTGCCCAATATTGAAGCCGGTAATTTGCTAGGCAAAGCGATCATCTACTTTGCCGGTGGGCGGATGGGTGGTCTGGTCCTTGGTGCATCAAGGCCGGTTATCCTCACCTCTCGCAATGAACCGCCGATGGGTAAGATGGCTTCGATCGCTCTGGCTGCCTACTCGATAGCTAGAAACCGTTAAAATTTATTTAGCAGCTACTTTGTAATTAAAAACATTTGTGTTAGAATAAATTAAGCCGACCGACCGACCGGTCGGCCGGTTATATTCAGAGGGAGGCAACGCCGTTTGAATCTATCGGCATTAGCGGTCAGAAGACCAATAGCGACATTAACAATTCTGCTTGTCATATTGGTGATCGGCCTGGTCAGTCTTTATCAGAGCCCGCTTGATCTGTTGCCTGAGATTCAGGCTCCGGTGTTGGCGGTGATTACAGCTTTTCCGGGTAGCTCGCCCCAGGAAACACTTGAGCTGGTTACCAAACCGATCGAAGACAGTGTTTCTGCAGTCAGCGGTCTTACCGGCCTGAATTCATTCTCCCGTGAAAACCTTTCTTTGGTCATTTTGCGCTTTAACTGGGGCGCCGATATAAAAAAAGTGCGGGAAGACGTCAATGTCCGCATGGACCTGATCAGCTTCCCTGATGGTGTGCAACGGCCACTGCTGTTTGAATTTGATCCGACCCTTTTGCCGATCATGCAGGTTTCGGCCAGTGGCTCAGATGATCCGATTGTGCTGACTAACTGGCTCGAGGAGAAAGCCCTTCCCAGGCTTGAATCGCTGTCCGGGGTGGCCAGCGTGCAGATTCAGGGCGGTGCCCGTCAGGATCTATTTATCAGGACCACGCCTGAGGTGATGGCGGAATATGAAATTTCTTTTGAACAGATTGCCAACGTTTTAAGGGCCAGCCTGATTGATCTGCCAGCGGGAATCATTGAACTTGATGACCGCCAGGTTAGGGTCAGGTTTCTGGGTCGGTACGCTGATAGTGACCTTTTATCAGATCTTATTGTTGGTTTTAAGGTCGATCAGGATCAGCTCACCAAGCTGGTCGGGCAGGAAGTTGATATCAACCTGAACCAGTTTCTATCAGGGCAGAATGGTGGATTGGCAGCAGGTAGCAGAGCCGCTTCAAGGCCGGTTCCGGTAAGTGAACTTTACTGGGATGATCTGTTTAGTTTTGATCAGGCAATCTTTGCCGGAGGAAACCTGATTCTACCGCTCGATTCAGATTGGGTCGCACAAAGTGATGGCGATATGGCCTCCAGTTTACTACTTTTCACAGTCAACCCCAACGTTACCTACGACCAGGGGTTGCAGAGCCTGGTCATGTCAGTTGAGGGTCTCGGCAAGATCCCCCTGACTGTGGAGAACCCTTCAGCCCTGGGGGAAGAAGGAGTGGTCAGGCTGGAAGATATATGGCGGATAGACCAGGCAGAACTGGATAATGGTTATCTAATTGTGCCTCTCGATCAAAACCGGTTACACCAAAATGAAATAACTTTCGAACAGGTCAGGTCGCTTGTTGTTAATTATCCGCTTATTGTCGAATCCAGTTCTGAACAGATTAAGATTGCCTTTCACCAGGATTGGGAAAGAGTCCGACGTGAACCGATAGTTGCAATTCCTGATTACGGGGCCTGGCTGGAAGGGGTCCAAAGTGATGTTCAGCAGGGGATCGGCGATACTTCAAGGTTGCTGGAAGATAGCCTTAACCAAATTGCCACAACAATGATTCTCAACTCCATGATGCCTGGAGGTTCTTCGCTTGGCTCGATCAGTTTTGACGACGATTTTCCTATTGAACCGATTTCACTTGGTACTCTGGCTGAAATTAAACAGGACACGTATAACCCGACAACAATCAGCCGCTATAACCAGTTACCTAGTATCGGGCTGGTAATCCAAAAAGAGGGGGACGCCAACACTGTTGTTGTCTCCCGCCAGCTGCGTGCTGAGTTTCAAAAACTGACTGATGAGAGCGAAAATGCCGAGTTCCAGGTGCAGTTTAATACGATTTTTGATCAGGCAGCAGAAATTGAGAGCGCTCTTGCCGATCTGGCCTGGTCGCTGATCGGTGGATCGATTCTGGCTGTTTTGGTGCTGATTTTTTTTCTTAAGAACTGGCGTACTACTTTATTTATTGCTATTAGTATCCCTACGGCGATTATTACCACCTTTACGCTGCTTTACTTCGCGAACATCACCATCAACTTAATGACTCTGGGCGGGCTGGCTCTGGCTGCAGGGATGCTTGTTGACAATGCAATCGTTGTTAGTGAAAACATCTACCGCCATTACCAGATGGGCAAAGAACCGGCCGAAGCTGCCATGGAAGGTGCCCGCGAGGTTGGCGGAGCCGTGACGGCCTCAACCCTTACCACCTTAAGCGTTTTTTTCCCTGTAGTTTTTTTAAGCGGCCTGGCCGGTCAGTTGTTCTGGGAATTTGCTTTAACTGTAGGCTGTGCGATCCTTGCTTCGCTGCTGGTGGCCCTGACAGTGGTTCCCCTGATGGCCTCCCGGTCTCTTAGCCGTGATCATAAATCCGCAAATAATGGGCAGGTATTTGATAGAGAGCCGACCTACCACCGGCTGCTCGGTCTTGCGGTGCGCTATCCGTGGTGGGTTCTCCTATTTGCTGCATCCTTTGTCGTGGTGGGTGTTTTCGCCTACGGCACGCTTGGCAGCGAACTATTTCCTTCCCCCGATGAATCTGCATTCCGAATCGATATTACCCTGCCTCCCGGGACGATCATGCAGTCAACGGATGATTATGTTTTGGAGGTTGAGGCGATCCTCAGTGCCAGACCGGAAGTATTGTCTATTTCTACCTCAATTGGCGGAGGCGGTTTTATCGGAGCGCCTGGTGAAGGAGGTGTTGCCAGCGAAGCCCAGGTTAGAGTAGATATTGAACCTGAATTTGTTGGTGAAATCAACATGCTGATGGATGAGGTTAGAAAAGAGTTGGAAAGTTTACCGATTGAAGCAGAAGTTACATTTACCCGGGAATCGCTGCTTGACGCTGCCGGTCTGGAACCCAGCCTCGACCTGGTAATCAGCGGCACTGACTTAAGCGAAGTGATCAGCTTAACAGAGCAGGCGATAATTATGCTTGAGCGGCATCCATCATTTTCAGATATCCAGTCGTCACTTGAAGAGAGCAGGCCGGAGGTCCATATCAGGTTGGATCACGGTCAGGCGCTGCAAAAAGGGGTAACCCTGATCCAGGTGGCGACAGCAGTGCGGCAGGCGTTGGAAGGGATACCGGTGAGCCGTATTGAGACTGACGCTGGAGTACTGAATATAGTTCTTGGCTACCAGCAGCGGGATATCAGTAGTATTGAAGATCTTGGCAGCATCGGTTTTTATTCGCCTACCAGCGAGTACCTGCAGTTGAATCAGGTGGCGGAGCTGAGCGAAGCTTTCGGACCACAGAGTATTCCCCGGGAGAACCAGCAGATAATCGGGCAGATTCAGATCCAGTATGGTGACGTCGATTTAGGCACAGCAACAGAAGAAGCCCTTACCATACTTGAGGATTTGAGCTTACCTCCTGGATATGAAGTAAGAACAGCTGGCAGCTCCAACCTGATGGGCGATGTGATGTCTGAGCTACAGCTGGTGATGATCATTGCTGCACTCCTGGTCTACCTGGTTATGGCCGCCCAGTTTGAATCGCTGCTGCATCCCTTTATCATTATTTGCAGCCTGCCTCTGGCTTATACCGGCTCAGTGCTGGCTTTGATCATTACCGGCAACGAGGTTAGTATTCCGGCAATGATTGGGGTGGTGGTGCTCTCCGGGATTCTGGTCAATGACGGCATCATTATGGTTGATTTTATCAACCAGCAGCGCCGGATTCACGGTTTGCCCCTGGTGGAGGCGATTGTGGAAGGAGCTGCTGCCCGCTTACGCCCGATCTTGATGACAACCGCAACCACCGTGCTCGGCCTTGTGCCCCTGGCGATGGGTCTTGGCGAGGGAGGTCAGTTGCAGGCTCCGATGGCAATCACGATCATCGGTGGCCAGATAACCGGCACTATTCTTTTACTGCTGGCCATTCCGTCGATCTACAAGGTTGTTAACCGGGAGAAAAAAACCTTGCAGCACAATGCTGTCCAATCAAGTCACAAATATTTAGCTTCCGGAGTCAATGGTTCAGGTAACGGCCGGGATCGCCGCTTTATTAAGTTGGTTTTACGGATGATCGTGGTTTTAGCGATTTCCGCCCTCTTTCTATACCTGATTAAAATTTACTGGTAGAAGATCATCTTGCAGCAAGCTCCACTAATTTTTGGGCATTCAGTGATCGGAGGCTTAACAATGCAAACACAATTTGTTAAAACGAAAGAACCCGGCAACAAAAGAGAACAGATTTTACTGGCTGCTGTTGAGAAGTTTCTGGATAAAGACTTTTACCAGGTTACAGTAGTTGAAATTGCAGAGCAGGCCGGAGTTGGCAAAGGAACCGTTTATGAATATTTTTCTAGCAAAAAAGATCTTTTCAAGGAGTGTTTTTCATACTGTGCCGATTTTTACCTGCAATCATTCCGCCAATATTTACTTAAACCCCAGTCGGTAAGAAAATCGATGGAGGATGTGATCTTTGCTCATCTTGAGCTGATTAAGGATAATCGTAAGCGGCTACACCTGCTTTATAACGAAAGACCGGTTTATTTTCAGGAACTCCAGGGATGGATAATCGGCAGACGTCAGGAACTTTTACAGGAAGTGATCGGCCTGCTTGAGGAAGGAATCAGACTAAAAGAGGTCCGTTCCGATATTAACCTTGAAATGGCCGGCCGTCTGTTTTTGTCACTCACCTATGTCGTAATGGGTGGTATGATCATCATTGATAACCTGGAGTTGAACCAAGATCAGGTTTCCGGGTTGATCGATCTTTACTGGCATGGTATCGGTACCGAAAAATAAAACCGGAAGTGTAACTCCATGTAAAAGTTACCTTCCGGTCTGATCATACTTTTCTTGGTGGTTTACTTCACTGCTTTGCCGACCTCACGGCCCAACGTTTTTGCTGCTTCTACTGCTTCCTGATCGGGATTCCAAAGGACTTTAAGCCCTTCTTTGCTGATCAATTCAAACCCGGCTTCTTCAAGCAGCTGGTTGACTACTCCCACCGATTCACCACTCCACCCGTAACAGCCGAAGGCTGCTGCTTTTTTCTGTTTAAACTTCAACCCTTTGGCCATTTCCATCAGGGAAGAGATCGAGTGGAGAATGCCCTTATTGATGGTCGGTGAGCCGATAATGATGGCCTTTGATTTGAATATTTCGGTTATAATGTCATTAACATCGGAACGGGCGGCGTTATAAAGCTTAATATTCAACTCTGGATTTTCTTCTTTCAGGCCAAGGGCAATGGCTTCCGCAGTCTTTCGGGTGCCATCCCACATTGTATCATAGATGATCGTGACCTGGTTTTCCTGGTAACTGTCTGCCCATTCAAGATACTTATTGACAATCTGCAGGGGGTCATCACGCCAGATTACTCCGTGACTGGGGCAGATCATCTCTACCGGCAGATTCATGCCTACTACTTCCTTGATCTTGGCCGTAACCAGTGGGCTGAAGGGAGTAAGAATGTTGGCATAGTATTTAATTGCTTCAGCATAAAGCTCTGTCTGATCTACCAGGTCATTAAACATATACTCAGTGGCATAGTGCTGCCCGAAAGCATCGTTCGGAAAGAGGATATGATCACCGGTCAGATAGCAAAACATGCTATCAGGCCAGTGCAGCATCTTTGCTTCAACGAAAACCAGCTCCTTACCGCCACCCAAATCGATCTTGTCCCCGGTTTTAACCGGAATAAAGTTCCATTCTTCGTGGTATTGTCCCTTGAGCGATTTTACTCCGGCATGGCTGCAATAGACCGGTGTGCCCGGAATTTCACGCAACAGCTCCGGCAGCGCTCCGCTATGGTCGGTTTCACCGTGGTTTGCTACGATATAGTCGATCTTATTCAAGTCGATCTCTTTTTTCAGGTTTTGCAAGAATTCCTTGGCGAAAGGACCCCATACGCTATCAATCAATACCGTTTTTTCAGGCCCCCTGACCAAATAAGAGTTATAGGTGCTGCCTCGATGAGCGCTGAGCTCTTCTCCGTGGAATTTGCGCAACTCCCAGTCTACCTTGCCGACCCAGGTTACATTACTATTAACTTTAAAAGACATTAAATCCACCTCCTAATTACCTTTACCATTATTAATTATACTATATTATGAGCGGATCATGACCAACATCATTTTAAAGCGCTTGTTGGCTTTTAAAGCATGCGGCTCACCAGCCGGCATGATGATCATTTCACCTTCGCTTACCTGGTGAGCATTGCCGGAAATAATTATTTCCGCTTCTCCGTCTAGGACCTCAACCAGGGCGTCAAAAGGCGCAGTATGTTCACTTAAGCCCTGCCCCTGATCAAAGGCGAAAACTGTAACTGTTCCGGTATCTTTTTTAAGCACTTCCTTACTGACGACGGCACCGTCTTGGTAGGCTGCAAGATCTTTCATTTTGAGGGCTTTGGCTAAAAACTCTTTCATTTTATGGACAGCTCCTTTACAAACAAAAAATAAATATAACCAAATAGGTTATTTTTATCTTAACATATTTTGTTTGAAGGCACAACTATAAACCGGAAACGTTACAACTTTCTTTTAGAGCCAGTTGAAAATACTGTTCATATCTTCTGAAGCTTGCTAAAGAATATGACCCCCGATGGCTCACTATTGCCACGAATCGGTTGGCAAGGTAAGATTAACATCAGAATATTATCGAAGCAACCTAACCAGGGAGGCGGCAATTTGAAAAAAGGTTATGTTCAGGTCTACACGGGGGACGGCAAAGGCAAAACTACCGCTGCCCTGGGTCTGGGGTTAAGAGCTGTCGGTTGGGGGCTGAAAGTCGTAATGTTCCAGTTTCTGAAAGGGGCTCTCAGCGGGGAACTGATAAGTACGCTCCTTTTGGAAGGACGCTTTAAAATCATCCGTCTGGCGGAAACCAGGAAATTCTTCGATTTGATGGTGGAAGCGGAAAAAGCGGAACTTAAAACCATGCTTAAGACAGAGCTCAAGCAGGTTGAAGAGGTCCTGACCGATGGATATTATGATATCCTGATTTTGGATGAGGTTATGGCAGCTTTACATGGCGGCCTTTTGACATTAGAAGAAATTCTTACCCTGATTGATCAGAAACCAACCTCTATGGAACTGATTCTGACCGGGCGTGCAGCTCCGCCGGAGATAATTGCCCGGGCTGACCTGGTAACCGAAATGCGCTCGCTCAAACACTACATGGACAAAGGAGTTCCCGCCCGCGTAGGCATTGAAAAATAATATTTTCCACATTTAAGCGGGAACCGAAAAAAATGGACAGTTATATTGAAATTAAAGCCTTAAGCAAATCATTTGACAATAAGCCGGTAATCGTAGATTTAAATTGGCGAATCGACCAGGGGAAATGTTGTATGGTTGCCGGGCCAAACGGTTCAGGAAAATCCACGCTGCTTAAGATGATCTGTGGTTTGCTTCAACCTAAAGAAGGCCGGGTTGATTTTATCCTTGCCGGTAAAAAAATTAAACCGCACGTTTTATTCAGGTATGTTGGATTGACATCTCCCGATCTTAATCTTTATGGCAAGCTTACTGTTTTTGAAAATCTTGTTTTATTTGCCCGCCTGCGAGATGTTCAAAACTGGAAAAAGAAAATAACTGAACTATTGGATTTCTTTGAACTTGAAAAATTTGCTTTTCAACAGTTTTCATGCCTGTCAACCGGAATCAAGCAACGTTTAAAACTGGCAAGTGCGCTGGTTCACGAGCCTTTGTTTTTAGTTCTGGATGAACCGGGTGCCGGACTTGATCACACCGGAAAACTGATGATCTACAAGGTATTGGATCAGCAGTTGAAAAAAGGTTTGGCGGTTATGGCCACCAATGATGAAGAAGAGGTAAAAAAATATGGCAGCGAGACTATTCGCCTCAATCCGTTTAGCCAGCCTGGTGGCTAAAAAGGATTTGATCGAAGAGCTTCGAACCGGTTATACTTTGCTGACAATATTCCTATTTGTAGTTGCTGCGGTTGCCATGACCAGCTTTGTCATCGGTCCTGTTTTGATCCCTGCGGAGCTACACGCTGTATTGTTATGGATCATCATATTTTTTGCTTCACAGTTCATTTTTAATCGTAGTTTCGTCAAGGAAGAAGAACAGGGGACGGCATCAGCATTAAAGTTATCTACCGCCCCTCTAAATGTCTACCTGGGTAAACTGTTATCAAACCTCACCCTGTTAAGTGGATTGGTATTGTTAACACTTTTTTGCTATTATTTCTTTGTTGCACCGCCCGGGGGAGGTTTCTTATTGGTTGCTGCGATTGCCATCGCTGCATCCACCTGTTTGGCAGGAGCATCGACGATCTTGTCTGCTCTTGCCGCAAAGGCCGATGCCGGTAATGCACTGTTTGTTGCCCTTGTATTTCCGGTAATTTTACCGATTCTTTTTACAGCGGCGAAGCTGACCGAAGTTGTTTTTCGCGGGGCCATCTTTCAGGAAATTATATCTGGTCTGCTGTTTTTAATATCGATCGCTGTGGTTTTGATCACTTTATCTGTTTTACTTTTTGACTATGTCTGGCGGGATTAAAGATTATTGGTGATCGTTGCCTGCTATTTTAGCGATTTTAATCAGGAGTGAGCCGGAAAGTGTTGTTGAAAGTGATACTGGGTGTCTGGGTGCTTGCGGTGATCTATACTGCGTTTTACCTGCCAATTCCTCAAACCGGTCTTGGTGATTTGGCCAGAATCATTATATTTCATGTTCCTTTGGCCTGGGTTGGGGTCATTTCATACCTGGTTTCGATGATCAACAGCATCCGCTACCTGAGAAAAGAAGACCGTTTCTATGACATAAAAGCGCGATGCAGCGCGGAGTTAGGGTTATTATTTACGATGTTGGCGACGATAACCGGCGCTATCTTTGCCCGGAGTACCTGGGGGATGTTCTGGAACTGGGACCCCCGGCAGACAACTGTTTTGATCCTGCTGCTGGTTTACGGTGCTTACTTCGCTCTGCGTTCTGCTTTGCCGGATGAGAAGGTTCAGGCGCGCCTGGCTTCCGTTTATAGCATTTTTGCCTTTGTTACGGTCCCTTTTCTCGTATTTATCATTCCCCGGCTCTATCATACTTTGCATCCTGACCCGATCCTTAATGTAAGTTTACAGCTCAGGATCGACAGTTTCCTTTTGTTAACCCTTATTGCTTCGCTGGTTGCTTTCAGCGGTCTATTTGCCTGGATCTATAATTTGCAGGTCAGGCTGATGGTTTTAAATGATGTCAACAGGCAGGAAATATTGCGGGGTGATTAAGTGAACCATTTATTCCTGGTCTTCACCGTGACAGCTGTAGGTTGGATTGGTCTGTTTTTCTATCTCCTCAGGCTTGATCTGCGTATTAAGAGGTTGGAGAAGAAAAAATGAGCAAAAAGCTAGTCATTGGCTTAATCATGATCATAATCTTTTCAGCTTACGCATTTTACAATTTCCAGTCTGCCTTAAGTCCCTACAGTACTTTTACTCAGGCGGCATCCAGGGATGGACAGACTCAGGTGCTTGCCTTTCTGATCGACAAGGAGAATATTGCTTATAACCGCCAGACCGGGTCTCTTAATTTTACCTTACAGGACGAGGAAGGTACGCTGGCTTTCGTGACTTATAGGGGGGCTAAGCCGAACAATTTTGAACATGCCGAAAGTGTGGTTGTCATCGGCAGCTTTAAGGGGAATCATTTTGAGGCGGAGCGGCTTTTGGTAAAATGTCCTTCAAAATATGAAGAACAAGTAGAGGGAACAAAATAGGTGCCGGGCATAGTCGGTATTTACATCGCTTTTGTTACGGCCATCCTCTCCGGGATGCTCTTTTTCTTTTTAGCGGTCAGGGATACGCAGATCAACTCGAAACAAATAAATGCTGCACGCCTCTTGTATCATCTTCATGTTTTATCGCTTGTAATTGCCGGTATTTATCTGTTTTACGCGCTTTTAACGCATAAATATGAATATTATTATGTTTATGCTCATAGCGGCAGTGAATTGCCGGTTGGTTATTTAATATCTGCTTTTTGGGCTGGTCAGCAGGGTACTTTACTGCTCTGGGCGATTTTATCTGCTCTTATCGGTCTTATCCTGGTCGAGAAAAAAACTCTGCTTCCGCCGCTGATGGTTTTTTATCTTGTCAGTCAGATTTTCCTCAGTCTTTTTTTGTTGCTCGACAGTCCCTTTAAGTCAGTTGCCCCGGTGCCATCTTCAGGGTCTGGCCTCAACCCGTTACTGATGGATCCTTTCATGGTTGTTCATCCTCCGATTATATTTGCCGGTTACGCCCTGCTTGCTGTGCCCTGCTGTTATGCTCTCGCTGCCCTGTGTAAAAAAGAATTCCGCCAGGGTGCCATGGAAGCCCTCCCCTGGGCTGTTACCGGTTGGTTTTTCCTCGGGGCTGGTATCATCATCGGCGGAGCATGGGCTTACCGGGTTTTAGGTTGGGGAGGTTATTGGGGTTGGGATCCCGTTGAAAATGCTTCCCTTGTTCCCTGGCTTACTGCCGGAATAACTGTTCACTCTCTTCTCGCCTTGCGTGCAGGTCTGAGGCAGATCAGGTCAAGTCTTTTCTTCTGTATTATCACCTATATCCTGGTGATTCTGGCTACAGTGATTACACGCAGCGGAGTGATTGCAGAGTTCTCGGTTCATGCTTTTACCGAGACGGTGATCAGCCCTTTTCTTACAGCCTTCTTTTTATTTTATCTGCTGCTGGGGCTGATCCTGTTTGCCAGGCGGTTTCAGGAATTGGGGCACATTAGCAGCGACTGCAAAATAACGCAGCGTAATATTTTATTTCTCTGCCTTACTATAATTTTGTCGTTGATGGCGCTATTAATCCTGATTGGCACCCTGTCGCCGCTGATTGCTGGGCTTACTGGTCAAATCGCCGGAGTGAATGAAAACTACTATCTTAAAACCGGCTATTTGCCGCTATTGCTGTTTTTTATTCTACTGGCAGTATGTTCACAGCCGCGATGGAATCTCAAGAGAAGTAATTTGCGTAAAACCCTGACAGCATTAGTCATTCCAATCATCTTCGTTCTGTCTGTTTTATATCTGGCGGTTCTTTATGGGCTGCGTTCATGGTCGGATTTACTCTCACTGACGGCAATTACAGCGGCATTCTGCCTGGCCGGTATTGATTTAATTAAAGCGATCAAATACAGCCGGCGAAAAGCGGGCGGCAAGTTGGCTCATATCGGTTTAATCTTAATGTTTGCCGGAATTTTATTTTCGTCAAGTCTGCAGGAATCTAAAATTATATTTCTGCCAAAAGATGAAAAAGTGGAGGCCCTCGATTTTAATTTTGAATACCAGGGCTATTTTGAAGAAACCGGAAAAGGCGGCCTGCAGGTGCTGGTTGAAAATAGGGGGGACGGCTTCCTGGCTACCTTGCCTTACTACTTCCAGGGAGAGCGTCTGATGAGGGAGCCCTATATTAAGCGCTATCTGGTTCGCGATCTGTACTTAAGCCCTTTAGAACTGCAAGGAGTTAGCGAAACAGAACAGCTGGTCATTGAAAAAGGCGGTTACCTGGTATGGAAAAACTACCGTATTTATTTTCGTAATTTAGCTCTTAACAAAGGGGATCAGTCTGCATTAATGATTGAGGCAGTTGTGGATCTGATCAGTTTTGATCAAGTAACCTCAATTTACATTGCTTTGCGACAGGTCGATGATGGATGGGAGCCTGTAACGGCTACCCTGCCGGGAGGCGAGGAATTCGTACCCCTGTTGATAGACAGTAACCAGGGGGTCATGGTCTTTAGGATTGAAGAAAATGATTGCTGCACAGAGCAGGAGATTTTTGTTATGGAAGTAAAAAGCAAACCAATGGTAGGATTACTGCTGGCCGGCTCTATACTCTTAATGCTCGGTACAGGCCTGGCAGTCTGGCGTCGGTTTACTTCTTTCCCACTCAGCTAGCTCGTCAGTTAAAAAGATCTAAAATCTGCAGGGCATACTCTTTAGATTGGTCAAAAGCTTTCCTGGCTTCGGTCGGGTTATGAAAACCATAGCTGTTTTCAGCCGCTACAAAGTCCCAGTAGAAAACTGCTTTCTGAAAATAACCCCGTGCTTCCTCTAATAATAAACTGTCAACACCTTCAAGTTCAGCATCCTGAATGGCGAGGCCGGCTTGAGCCAGCAGTTCCAGAATGGCTCCCTGCTTCTCTTTGATCTCATTCTGGATGGCTTTGGTCTGCGCCTGGATCTGTGCAGTATTTGTATGGCAGGAACTGCATGATTCCTCAACGTGCCTGAGCGGGCTGGTCCACCAGTGGGATCTAATCTCTACACTATTTTGCGGCATCATCGGCATATGACAATCGACACAGCTCATACCAATCCGGTCATGGGGGTTGGTTCCACCGGCTTTGAACATTTCAAATTCAGGATGTTGGATTTTAATCAAATCCACAGCGGCGGTGGGATTATGAAAGTCAGTAAAACCGACTGTACCGTCGGGCATTACGTAGTTCTCATAATAGTATAGGATATCCTCACTTGAAAAGCCGTTATCCCATGGCAAAGTTACCTCTAAGCTGCCGCCGGGTTTAAAGTAATACTCTACGTGGCACTGCGCACAGAGGAGGCTCTTAAAATTGTTTTCAATAAAATCTTGATCAATTTCCTGCTCTGAGAGCGCATCAGTTAAAAAGGTTCTGGAGATCCTTCGTTCGTGGCTAAGCGGGTCGTGGCAGTCAATGCAGCCAACAGGATTGGAAAAATCGCCTGAAGCCGCAGCCTCATCCCAACTGACAGTCTCCCATCCTGCGATATCATCAAGATATAAATTTGCCGCGACAGCGCTTTTGCAGGCATAACAGACCGCTCCCGGTTTAAGTCGCAGCGATGCTTCGGTATCAACAACCGACCAGACATGGCCACGAGGTTTATTATAATCTTTGGAGAACGCAATCCCATCCCAGATTATCTGCAGGCCAGGGTAATGATCAACATAGGAGTATAGTTTCGGAGGGTATTCGGGATGCCGGTCACTGAAAACCTGTTCATTTTTTAAATAACTCGCATAATGGAGGGGGTGAAACTCTTCCCATGCTTTGCTTTCTGCGTTTAGGGCTGCCCTGTTGGGAGCAGTAAGCGTTGCTAATGCCAAGACAGCTATGACAAGCACTGCCGATAAGACAATAAAATACCTCAAAATAATCCCTCCTGAAAAATGCGTTTGAAATATCAAACTCAGCCCTGATTATTCTTGACACAGATATTATAGCATCATTACTTTATACCCTGGTAGCCTAAGTTAAATATTTATTTAGTGGAAGGATCTTTGATTATATTATATAATGTAACCAATCAGGTTGTAAATACCTAAATAACAATTATACCCAAAATAATCTAGAAAGGATGATCATAGTGAGAACTGAGAATTTTGATCAGCAGAAAAAAGTAATCAAAGAAATAATATTAGGGCTACATGAAGGGCTGTCACTGGAAGAAGCCAAAGCGAGAATGGAAAAAGAGGTCGGCGAGATCTCTTCCCTGGAAATCGCCGAAGTTGAACAGTCACTGATTAATGAAGGCATGTCTACAGATGAGATAAAGAGATTTTGCAATGTTCATGCTCTACTTTTTGAAACAACTTTGCAGGAAGATATGGCTAAAGAAGAGAATCCTGCCCATCCGGTAAACCTCTTCAAAGAGGAAAACCGGGAGATTGGAAAGATAACAGCAGCGCTTAAAAGTTTGGCTGATATGTCCGACCAGGCTGAGGCGGAGCAATTTCGCAAGAAGGCAGGTGGGCTGCTTGAAAAATTAAGGGATATCGAACTGCACTACACCAGAAAAGAGCAGTTGCTGTTTCCCTACCTTGAACGTTACGGCTTTATGGGTCCCTCCAAGGTAATGTGGGGTAAACATAATGAGATCCGAGATCTCTATAAAGCGGCCATAGCGGAGCTGGAAAAAGGCAGCGAAGAGCCTGCTGCCCAAAAGTTTGCCGAAGAACACCTCAACTTGTTGATCGAAGAAGTGGACGGCATGATCTTCAAGGAAGAAAATATTCTTTTCCCCACCTCCCTCGAGAAGCTGCAGACCGATGACTGGATAGATATCTTAAAAGAAAGCGACCAGGTCGGTTATGCCTATATTACCCCGCCCGCAGAAACAGCACACTTAATTGATGCTCTTAAACAAGCTGCTGCCGATAAACCGGCATTAGTTGACAACAAGATTAAGCTTCCCTCCGGACTGATTTCACCGGCACAGCTGATGCACATGCTTAATGCCCTGCCGGTTGATGTGACTTTCGTGGATCATGATGATACAGTCCGCTATTTTTCTGAAAACAGGGAACGGATTTTTGTACGTACCCGGGCTATCGTGGGGCGCAATGTTCAGAACTGCCACCCGCCGCAGAGCGTGGACCAGGTGGAGAAGATCCTCGACACCTTCAAGGATGGGAGCCGCGATCAGGCCGAGTTCTGGCTGAACCTGAAAGGGAAGATGATCTATATTGTATTTTATGCCGTCCGCGATGAGAATGGCAGATACCTGGGCACCCTTGAAGTAGCCCAGGATATTACGGAGCTTCAGAAGCTGGAGGGCGAACGGAGGCTGCTCGATGAAGGAACTTGATCTGAATAAAACTGTTTATGACTTGACCGAGGAATATCCCGAGTTGATTGAAGTCTTAAAGGATCTCGGTTTTGCCGGTCTGGCCTTTCCTGCCGTGCGTAAAACGCTGGGTAAAAAAATGACCCTTCCGGCCGGAAGCGAAAAGCAGAAAAAGGATCTGAACGAGGTTATCAGTCACTTAGAAAGCTTGGGTTACAAGGTCATTAATAAACCATAGTCTGATCAACATATATGAAAGTTATATAAAACCAGACTGCCAATAAAACAATACAATTACCAGAGGTTTTGTAGCCCCGCAGGGGATCGACCTTATCTGTATCCCTGCTTTTGCAGATGTTAATATTGACGGCAAAGAAAGGACGATGTAATATCTTCGCAAAGGAGTAAAAAATGGAAACCAAATCAATTCAACGAAGATATGATCTCGATTGGTTGAGGGTTTTCGGTATATTGCTCGTATTTGTCTATCACTCCACACGGTTCTACAATGTAGAAGATTGGACTGTAAAGAACAATATATGGTATCCGTCGGTTGAAGTGTGGAACAGTTTTTCCACTTCCTTTATGATGCCGTTGATGTTTGTCATCTCGGGCGCCAGTCTGTTCTACGCGTTGGGTAAGGGCGGTTTCGGGACTTTCCTCAAAAACAAAGTTCTGCGCCTCCTCATCCCGTTGTTGGTAGCTGACCTGACTCATATCTCGCTGCAATCCTACCTGTGGGAGAAAATGCACTGGCAGTTCAACGGAAACTACTTTCTTTTCCTGCCACACTACTACCGTCTTGATTCTATAAATTGGCTCGGAGCGCATCTGTGGTACCTGTGGTATTTGTTCCTGTTCAGCATCATCCTCTATCCCGTAATGAGCTGGTTGAAAGGTGCGGGTCGCAGTGTTTTATCAAAGCTGGATGGGGCGATAGCTAAGACCGGGGTGCTCTATATCTTGGTGTTTCCCTTCCTGGTTCTTTATTCCCTGATTGACTCCGGAAGTCCGCTGATGACTGGGAACGGAGGCTATCCATATGTCATGTATCTCTGGTACATCCTGTTGGGTTTCCTCATCACGTCTGACCCGAAAATTCAGGAGAAAATCCAGCAATTGCGTTGGGTGTCCCTGGTCACCGGGCTGCTGTTTGCGCTTGTCTCTGCCATCCTAATCAACCTGACCACAAACAAAGAGATTATAACGCCCAGCCTGGTGATAGCGGTTACGCTGCGCGTCTTCGGCGGGTGGCTCACTGTCCTAGGGATCTTAGGCTTGGGTATGCGATACCTCGCTGCGCGGACGTCCACACTGGGGTATGCCGGTGAGGCTGTCCTACCATTTTATATTTTGCACCAGTCAGTGCTGTTACCAGTCGGCTATTTTGTCCTGCAGTGGGGTTTGCCCGATGTGATCGAGTGGGCGGCCATCGTAGCTATCTCATTCATCGTCATCATGGTGCTGTATGAGTTCGGCGTGCGCCGTTTCACCGTGATGCGCTTCCTGTTTGGGCTAAAGCCGAATGTCAATCCTGTCGCCCCAGAAATCAAAGGTACAGTCCTGGCAGGCGAAAAAACCTGTGATTGAAATTCATTAGATTTGCCTGGTCTTCTATCGATATACATGAGAGGAACGGAGTATGTAACACAAGGGTAACACAAGGGGACGGCAGACTGTGCTATAAATATAAGCCGTAGCAATATTAACCGTCGCAGAACCTGCCCTTGGCCACCTGTTTTAGAATAAGCTTTTAACCTCTGGATAAACCGGTGCTTATGCTAGTACCGGTTTTCCTCTTTCCTGTAACCTTCTGACCATTTCCTCAACCCCAAGGATACTAATAACCCTTTTTAAGTTATACGCAGTATACATCAGAGCGGTTTCCGTTGAAACATTACCAAGACCTCTGGTTAGGAAGTAGCCGCCATCCCACCAGCGCTTGATCGTTCCAAAGGGATGCTCGACAATCATCTGCCTCTTTTTATAGATGGCATAATCTTCTTTGCTCTTTAAATCAATTTGATCTAAGAAATCCTGATCTTTACTGCGATAGATGCTGCGCCCTTTTTCACTGCTGCTGCAGCGAGCCTTTTCTTTGCAAACCTGACAAGCCTTAAAGTTCCGGTAGTCGTATCCAACTAAACCATCTTTTTTGGTTGTCCTGGTTCTCGCACGTTTCAGTTCGTTACCGGTCGGGCAGATATACAGATCTTTTTGTTTGTCATAGCTAAACTGATCAGCGTAAAAATCTTTGTCGCCGGTGCGGTTAGCTCTTATTTGCTTGCTTACATAAGGCCTGATCTTGTTTCCAACACAGGTTTTCAAACACTCGACATCGTAGTAGCCTTTGTCCGCAAGGACGTCTAGTTTATCTGCTTCCAAAATCTCTTTAGCTCTTAAGGCCATCGGGGACAGTTGGCCTAAATCGTTCGGTTCAGTGGTAACTTCAAAATCACAGAGCAGTTTATGTTTGGCATCTACACTAGTCTGCACATTGTAAGCGACATCAACGTTATTGTTGTTGTTATTCATCAGCCTTGCATCGGGGTCAACTGTCGATATCTCGCTTTGACCGCTTGTTTCCAGTTCTTTTTCAAGATCTTCAAAACGGGTTTTGCGGTTTATTAGCTCTTCTATTCTTTTTTGAAGTTCCTCTGCACTTGGCTTGCGGTCCTCTTTTTCTAGTTCATCATTTTCGTCCAACTCTTCTAAGTAACGGTCAATCTTTTCATCAATATATTTCTTGTGGCGCTCAATCTTCTTTTTACTAAAGTTGTTCTTCTTCGAGTTCGAGGCCTTAAATTTGCTGCCGTCGATTGCTAAGGTTTCTTTGCCAAAGAGATCCCACTCTTTACAGAGCCGCACAAAGTCTTTAAAGATTTCTTTTAAGGCTTGCTTGTTATTCTTCCTGAAGTCAGCAATGGTTTTAAAGTCAGGGGCCTGCTTTTCTAAAAGCCACAATAGCTCAACATTTCTTTTTGCTTCGTGTTCCAAACGGCGTGATGAACGGACCTGGTTGAGATAGCCATAGAGATAGAGCTTGAGCATGATTCGCGGGTCATAAGGTGGGCGGCCTACTGTTGGAGCTGTGGCAAAGTTAAAGTTTAAGGCACCCATATCCAGTTGTTCTACATAAACATCAATGACCCGGACCGGATTATCGCTTGTAATGTAGTCTTCGATACTTTCTGGGAAAAGGGTTGTTTGGTTACGATCGACTCCTTTAACGTAGGGCATAATCCACCTCGCTGACTATGTTTATCTTAGATAGATCATACCATATTTGTTAGTTTTTGTGTACCATAAGTTGTGATAAAATATGGGTTATCACACAGTCTGACGTCCCTCTGTGCTTTTGTCATCAAAATTAATTTCTTGCCACTTTATTGTTAATACTTCACCTGACTGCATTCCTGTATTTATAGGTAAAGAAAAGAGTGCTTTCAAACAGCTATTTTTATAGCATAATGGAACTACGCATTATTGGGGCAGCTCATGATGAAACTCCTCCGGAGTCCATCTGATTCCTTCGACAAATTTTGGCATTGTGTAATATTCTTAATCCAGATTGGCTAGATTATTTTAAAAAAATGGTGTCTAAGAAGTAAATTTTTATGATGCGAATTTTTATGGTGGACAAAACAGTCAGAAGATGTTACATTATTGGTAAAATTCAAGTTGAATACAACTTGTATATTACTTGGATACAGGTAAGCAGTCGATGAATTCGGTTTATAAATCTGGCGCGGGAGGTTTGAAATGGGAGTAGTAGCTTCTTTTTGTCTTACCGGCAAAGTGGCGATAGTCACAGGGGCGAGCAAAGGGCTGGGGCGCGGATTCGCAAAGGCATTGTCTTCAGCAGGAGCGACTATCATACTGGTTGCACGAAATTACGAGCAGTTAAAAGCAGTCCAACTAGAAATAGAAAACGAAGGCGGAACTGCTGAAGCGTTAGCTGTTGACATTACCAGCACCAAGGCTTTAGAAAACAAAATCGACCTAATCTTTGATCGCTACGGAAAAATTGACATTTTGGTTAACAACGCTGGAACTGAAATACCGAAATCTTTTGTCGACGTTACAGAAAGCGATTATGATAAAATCATGAACACTAACCTGAAGGGTTTGTTTTTTGCTTCACAGGCTGTGGCAAAGCACATGATCAAACAGAAGGGTGGCAAGATAATTAATATCGGATCGCTGGCAAGTCAAATTGGCATTGCCAAAGCTACCGTATACAGTGCTTCAAAGGGTGGCGTTTTACAGTTTACAAAGGCCTTAGCCCTTGAGCTGGCGCCCTTTAATATACAGGTGAACGCGATAGGGCCCGGCTACTATCATACCGACATGACCGCTCCTTTTTTTGAAGACCCTGAGCACCGTAGGTGGATCGAAAATAGAATACCAGCCGGCCGGATCGGAACAGATGATGATCTAGGCGCCACTCTGATTTTTCTTGCCTCATCGGGTTCGGATTATATTTCGGGACAAATACTCTATGTAGACGGAGGATGGTTAGCCGGTTAGGTCATCAAACACATTCAAGTCAAAGGGGGTATGCTGCTGAATGCCTGTTATGGATGCCGTGAGGTTTTATGGGCCAAAGGATTTAAGAATAGAGAAAGTTGATATCCCCGGGGTAGGGCCGGATGAGGTTTTGGTGAAGGTCGCTTACGCCGGCATATGCGGTTCGGATCTTCATATCTATAAAAAAGGGATGTTTATAACAGACCTCCCCCAAACATTAGGCCACGAATTTTCCGGGGTAGTTGAAAAAGTAGGTTCACAGGTAAAGGATTTTGCACCCGGCGACAGGGTTGTCGCTGATCCACGGGTTTTTTGCGGGCACTGCGCATTGTGTCTTGCAGGCAGGGGCGGCCTCTGTAACCAGCTTGGTTTTATAGGAGAAGTCCAGCCGGGAAGCTTTGCTACCTATCTTCAGCTTAAAGCAGCAAAACTGCTGTCGGTTCCGGGTGAAATTGATCTGCAGGAGGCCGCCTTGGCCGAACCGCTGGCGGTAGGACTGCAGATTGCCAAAATCAGCGGTTTTGCAACAGGAAAGACTATTGGTGTAATTGGCGCAGGAACTATCGGCGTGCTTACTGCCCTGATTGCGCAAAAAATTTACAGGGCAGAAGAGATTTTTTTGATCGATCTCTCTGCTGATCGCTTAAAACTGGCCCTGAAAAATGGTGTCACCAAAACCGGCGAAGATTATTCCCTCTGCGGCCAAGTCGATATTGTAGTCGAAGCAGCCGGATCGGGAGCTGCTTTTGTAGATGCCCTTGACTGGGTCAGACCAGCAGGGAAAATTGTCTTGGCGGGGATATATGAAGACCCC
>Ga0194127_10001953_pt1 | contig 29060 bp, 20 predicted proteins | sample TA2KigC100mmetaG_FD_148624 | JGI IMG/M metagenome (GOLD analysis project Ga0194127, IMG submission 148624) | Freshwater microbial communities from Lake Tanganyika, Tanzania - TA2015036 Kigoma Deep Cast 100m | ecosystem: Environmental > Aquatic > Freshwater > Lake | place: Tanzania: Lake...
CATCAAGGGAATTGACAGTAGGTGAGATCATGTCTAAGAATGTTCTATGTGCGGATATTAACAATTCAATATATGAGTGCATGGCTATTATGAACAGTAAAAGAGTACGTCACCTTCCAGTTGTAGAAAATGAAAAATTAAGTGGTATCGTGTCAATCGGCGATATTGTTAATGCAGTGATCGAAGATAAAGAATTTACGATCAATCAGCTTACAAATTATATTACTGGTACAAGATAGCATTCATTTTTTTTCTCGCAATTCTCAAAAGTTCGAAGAGTGTCTGGATGAGAGAATGAACAAACTTTCGTTCAATCCTCAAAAATAGATGAACATTCCGTATTTATTATTTATTTTGCATTCGAAATTAAAAAAAAATGATTGATTTTCTTTGCAAACTGCTAATCGTATAAATATTTTTTTCCTTCAATTGAAGTTATTCACTTCGCTTCACTCAAATCAAACACATCTGGTTTAGAAAGGCTCCTCTAATATGGAATGGATTATCATAATCGTTTGGCTTTCTATAATTAATGCTTCACTAGGCGGACAGTATGTTCTCAACTGGATGGCTAATCAACCTAAGTACATTGGAGCCGACAAAGTTGAAATATCTCCAGGTGTAATGACATGGTGGAGGGAAATTTCAAAGCTTCTTTGGGCTGTAATTGCTGTTATAATTGAAGTTATTCGAGGAAAACAAATTAAATATCTTTGGCCTGGAAAAATTTCAATTCTTGTGATAGCAATTTGTGCATTCACAGGTGTGATAGAGAACATTGGTTTTTTCTATCTTCCAAGATATTATTCACCTCATATTTATGCTCCGTATATAAATGTTTATTTAGCAACTCTCCCATTCTGGGGTAAATTTTTGTACAATGCTCAAATTAGAAGAGAACATTGGATCGGAATTACTCTTGTGGTTATCGGACTAGCTATACCACACTTGGAAAAATATATCCGTGGAACTATGGACCCGAAAGCAGTTCTGGATGGAACTGCACTGCTTTGGATTCTAATCATCAATTGCTGTCTCTGTTCGCAGCATGTATTAAACAATAAAACTGTTCAAACTGCACTGCCGGGAGTTGGACCCAACGCATTAGTCGTTTGGCGTGAAATTTTTAAAATGATTTTTATTTGGACTGCATTGATTCTATTCCCACTCATTGCTTTGTGGACAAATGCTAATGTTCCAGATTCAGTTCCAGTAAATACGTTTGAAACAAGAGTATTGGAGAAAGCAAGTCAAGCTGATAAAGAATTTCTTTTATCGAATTATACTTTAACCGGTGGTGAATATGTACTTAAAAGTGATCTTTCTGAAGAAGCTGAGGTAAGAATAGAAGCAATTATGAGTTCAGTAGAATATCATAGATTCTACTCATTATTCAGCGGCTCAATAATTCCGACTAATTGGTGGCCTATTTTATTCATAGTCATCGCTGGTTTAAGCGGATACATTTACAGCTATGGATTTTTTAATCTATCTAAGTTCTCAGCGCACTACTGGGTGCCTTATACAAATGTCTATCTAGCATTGCTTCCATTTGTTATGCTTTTATTCGGGAAAAATGTCACTGGCTTCCAGATTGCGGGAGCTGTTGTTGTTACCGCTGGCTTAATGGTCGGAGTTTCGGATGTCAGTAAAAACAAAGTAGAAGAAATTGAGAAGAAGCATAAGTGAGGCAAAGGCGGAGTCTAAGGCTGAGATTTTTATAAATTGAGATAATCTCACAACCACTTAAGAATTCTTTATTTTCATTTGGTTATTGATTAGCTTTGGCAAAAATTTAATCGAGCATGATTCGAATTCATAATCTTCATAAATCATTCGGAGATCTGAAAGTTCTTGACGGAATAAATTTAGAAATTCAGGATGGAGAAACAATCGCAATCATCGGTCGAAGCGGCTGCGGTAAAAGTGTTTTAATAAAGCATATAGTTGGATTGCTTCAGTCTGATTCCGGATATGTTGAAGTTGATAATCAAATTGTATCAGAGTTAAATGAAAAAGAGCTGTATGAGCTAAGACGAAAATTCGGATTTTTATTTCAGGGGGCAGCACTTTTTGATTCATTAACAGTAGAAGAAAACGTCGGGCTTGCATTAAGTGAAAATACTTCAATGAAACAAACTGACATCCGGAAAATCATCGAGGAAAAGTTGGAACTAGTAAACCTTCGCGGGATTCTCGATCAAAAACCGGCTGAACTTTCCGGTGGAATGAAAAAGCGTGTCGGTCTAGCACGCGCACTTGTTACAAATCCTCAGTACATTTTGTATGATGAGCCGACAACTGGACTGGATCCGATCACTTCCGACTCAATTGATGAAATGATTCTAGATTTGTCTAAAAGATTGAATGTCACCTCAATAGTTGTAACTCATGATATGGTAAGCGTAAAAAAAGCAGCTGATAAAATTGCAATGATTCATGAAGGTAAAATCTACTTCATTGGCACACACGCTGAATTTATGAAGTCAAATGATGATGTTATTGTTAGTTTTATTAAACGCACAGGATACTAGAGGCCAAAGCAAATATACCCTCACATGTAATACAATTGATTAAAGCTTTTCATAGTTAAAAATCTCGGGAGTTGAATTCTGATTTGAATGATAGAAGGAAAAAAGGTGGAGCAGAAATAAAATCTAAACAAATTTATTCATCGATTAGAAACACACTTCTTGCAGAAAGTAAAACTGAAAGTTCTGTAGTGTATTCGTGAATCTATAAGGTAGTTCTTATAATTCTTTCAAAAATGATTCGAAAAAAATTCTCTCTTCTGAAAGAGTCTAAAAATAAACTTTAAGTTGTTCGCTTGCCACATACTATATAATAGTTATTACTTGAATGTTTATTAAAAGCTTCTCCTCTTTCATATAAGTGTTTCATTGTGAAAGACGGAATTATTAAAAAAGCAAGTTAAAATATTATTATAGTCTCTGTTTGATAAGGTTTAATTTATAAATCTTTGAATCTATTAATCTGTTTATCTCTTACTAAAACCACCTCCACCAATCATAAATTGAATGTAAGGTCCAGTAATTCCCAAGTTTGGGCTGCCTGTAATCTCGATTTCGTTCATTTTCCAGTCTCCTTTTAAGGGAGCAAAGATATAGCCTGCTCGAATTCCAACCGCGATGCCCCCTTTGCCTCGTTCATCCTCACCAAGTTGAAATAAATAATCTGCCCCCAAGGCTGCATTTATCAAGAAGCCCCCAGTAGAAAGCTCAACGCTCCTTTTAGGATTATCAAGAATTTCATCGAAAGATAAAATCTTATTTTCAAAAATTTTAAGACTCATGCTTCCTCCTCCAATACCAATTAGAGGATAGACATTAATTGCTCCATCGGAATATAAAAGATAACCGAGATCAAAAAAACCATAGGCAGCGCTCATTGAGGTTTTATATACACCAGATACAATTTCCTTTCCGCTAAGTGCGTTTCCGTGGCCACCTAGGAGAATACTACCGATCATTCCATAACCAATGCCACCAAATGAAATGAAATTGTCAGATAGTTTAGAGTAACCTCTGTTTTCAAGTTTAGTATTCAACTCATCCAAGTTCATCATACTCCAGCCAAGCATAAAAAATCCTCTTCCTCCAGCATCGTCCTTTGAAATTGTTTCTTCTTGTGAAAATGCCGTAGTGCACAGAACAATGCTTAATAGAATTGTTATTATTGTTTTGGCTTGTATACTTTTTTTCATGGTCTTTTCCTTAATTATTTCTTTAAGAATACTTGATTATTCAAAAAATACAATTTATTTGATTACAACTTTGCATCCTTTTTTTGGTAGACTATTTTTCCCCCAACGACTGTAATATCAACAACATCATCGAGTGTCCCGAGGTCAACTTCATGTGTTAGTAAAAACCAAAGTGAGGAAACTTCTAATGGATCTTTATTGAACATTACAAAATCTGCGAACTTTCCTACTTCGAGAGAGCCGACTTCATTTTCCATAAATAAGGCATATGCTGCATCAATTGTCCAATGTCTGATAGCATCTTCAACTGAAATTTTCTCTTCGGGAGCCCAATCATCATCTCCTTTATAATTATATCGCGTAGCAGAGATAATTAAACCATAAAACGGATTGAAAGGTGAATTACACCAATCGCTTCCAAAAGCAACTCTAGCGCCATTATCTGCAAGACTTTTCCACGGCATCCAATTTTGAAGTCGCTTAAAACCAAATGCCGAATCAACCATTACATCCGCATACATATGAGTCGGCTGCATCGAAGCTACGATATTTAGTTTACCCATTCTTTTCACCTCATCCGGATGCGGAAGATTATTATGTTCGATTCTATGCCGGGAATCTTTGCTGTTATTTTGTGTCATGGCATATTCGTATCCATTAACGACTCTTCTAATTCCTGCATCACCGACAGCATGAGTCATTACTTGAATTCCAAGTTTATCTGCCGTTGCTGAAATCCAATTAAAATCGTCCTGTGTCCAAACGGGATGGCCATAGTAGCCTGGTCTATTTGAAAAAGGCTCAAGCATAAAACACGTGAGATTATCTTCCGTACCGTCAATATATAACTTAATGGACCTTCCTAATTTCAAGTTTTTATCAGATATTTCATCGTCTAATTTTCGCCACTCTTTAAGATCGGTTAAAAGCTTTGTTTTATCTTTTAATCTTTCTGGAGGAACATAATAAGCACAACGGATTCTTACATTATCTAATCCTCCTAGTTTTTTAAAGCGAAACAAATACGGAATAAACCTTTTATTTATCTGAGCATCTTGGAGCGTGGTAACTCCGCTTACCAATGCAGATTGGACAGCTTCATTCATTGCATCTAAATAAAGTTTTTGAACCTTCTCATCTATTTCTTCATTTGTGAAATAATCAAGAAAGTTAAATGAAACAAAACGTAAAAGTTCTCCGGTAAATCTACCCTCAGAATCTTTCACAGGTCCCATTTCTTCAAATGCTTCGGGATTTGCTGATGAACATTTCTCAACTGCTATGGAGTTCATCCAGCCGCTTTGACCTGAATAAGCCATCAGTATTACAGGTTTATCTTTGATTACCTCGTCCAAAATTTCTTTTTTAGGAATACCGCCTGGAACATATTCCATCTTCCAGCCAATTCCTCCAATGAATGGTAAATGAGATCTCTCTTTGTAAGATTGTTGCAAGGTTTTTTTCATATCGGCCCAGTTTTTGCATCCAAATAAATTAGCAGGCATGAGTGATAGCATCCCACCGACCCATAAAACGTGACAGTGGCTATCAACAAAACCAGGAGTCACTCTTCTGCCATCGGCATCTATTATTCGGGTATTCTTCCCAATATAATCTGTAACATCATCATTTTTTCCAACGAAACTTATTCTTTCTCCCTTAACGGCCATCGCTTCAGCCTCTGACATTTTGGAATTTGAGGTGAAAATTTCAGCATTAATAATAACTAAATCCGCTGGCTTTGAACCCGTTCTTTCATAAGCTCTGCTTGAACAAGAGAGAACCGCAAGTAGATTTAGACAAATGAGAAGGGAAAAAATAATTGTTTGCAGCTTTAATTTGTTTGAATGGCAAATAATCAAAAGAATTTTCTTTATAAAAATGAAATGGATTATAGAATTTTGATTGGACCTACGACGCAGAATGTGATTCATGGATACCTCCAATTATTTTTATGACATATAATTAATTAATCAAAATCTACTTTTAAGTATTCGTTATATCGATCTTCAAGATCAAAACTGAATTCAAAATAAAGTATGCGTAAAACTAAATAGAGTACCTACTTAAACATAGTCAATTCAATATTAAATTACAATGTTCTTACATTAAAGATGAATCCTTTTTGTGGAGAGGAAGCAAACAGTGAACAGTTGTCAATGATCGGAGTCGTTAAGATAATTTATATAAATGTGTTTTGGGAAATAGAGGGGTGTTCAATCTCTGTTTTATAGTCAATTATCAATTTTACATTCTCCATTTTGATTATTAACTTAATACACAAGATTCTGAGAGTTAAATTAAGTACTAAACTAAAGTTGTTTAATACTAACTGAAAAATAAATGTTAATTATTTCTAATTTTTATAATGTAAATTTAATCTGTCAACTGATAGATTGAACTTTGAATTAATTTCATGAAGTCCACACGAATTAAATATGTTTGTCAAAATTGCGGTTACGAATCGCTGAAATGGCTCGGCAAATGTCCAGACTGCATGGAATGGAATACACTCGCTGAAGAATTAGTAAAACCTAAAACATCACACCCTGCTGTAAGTGGTTCAGCCCAAAACATAAAATCCATTTCTCAACTCTCTTCGACAGATAACATACGTATTGCGACTAACATCAAGGAATTTGACCGGGTGCTGGGCGGCGGATTGATTATTGGGAGTGTTGTTTTAATCGCCGGCGATCCTGGAATAGGAAAATCTACTTTAGTAATGCAAGCTGTTTCAAATATCCAGTTGGATGAGTCAGCTTCAAAATCAAAAGTTGTTTATGTTACTGGCGAAGAATCTGCCGAACAATTAAAATACCGTTCGGAAAGATTGAAGTTGAAATCAGAAAATGTTTTTATTTTATCAGAGACTAACCTGAACGATATTCTATTTACACTCGAAAAAAATGACCCTGCTGTTGCAGTGATTGATTCTATTCAGACTATCCACAGGCCAGAACTCGGCACGGCTCCGGGAACAGTCGGGCAAATCCGTGAATGTACTGCGTATTTAATGCAGCTTGCAAAAAAGAGAATGATAACTGTAATTATCATCGGTCATGTCACAAAAGACGGAGCAATTGCTGGCCCAAAGCTGCTTGAACACATGGTTGATACAGTTTTGCAATTCGGCGGTGAAAAAAATTATTCTTTCAGGATTCTTCGTGCAATGAAAAATCGATTCGGTTCGACAAACGAAATCGGGATTTTTGAGATGCACGATTCCGGCCTTGCAGAAGTTGCAAATCCATCGGAAGTATTTCTTTCTCAAAGAGAATATGGTGCTTCCGGTTCTGTAGTCACTTCAGTGATTGAAGGAACACGACCAATTCTTGTTGAGGTGCAAGCACTTGCAACTCCATCTAATTACGGAATGCCGCAGAGAGTTACGACTGGATTCGATTATCGACGGCTTTCCATTTTACTCGCAGTTCTCGAAAAAAGGCTTGGATATAAACTTAGTTCGCAAAACGTGTTTCTAAATATTGCAGGCGGAGTAGATATTGACGAGCCGGCAGCTGACCTTGCTGTATGTTCTGCAGTAATTTCAAGCATCAAAGATATTCCAGCCGATTCAAAAACTTGCGTTGTTGGTGAAGTTGGTTTGGGAGGTGAAATTCGTTCCATTCATCAGCTTGAAAAAAGGATTTCAGAGGCAGAGAAACTTGGATTCGAAAAAATTCTCATTCCCAAAACCAATTCGAAGATCGAAAAAAAGAATCACAACATTTCAATTCTCGAAGTCAAGACACTGCGAGAAGCTATTCAACAGCTTTTCGAATAAATATAATAAAGAAAAATGTTATGGCTTGCTTCTACTTCAACAGAAACATTTTTCTTGTTTGTATAAATTCTCCAACTTCAAGTTTATAAAAATATATTCCACTTGACAATGGAAAAGGATCCGTCAGCTGACGGATGGAAAATGGAAAATGATAGACTCCGGCATCTTTAAATTCATCAACAAGAACTGCAACTTCCTTTCCAATTAAATCATAAATTTTTAATGAAACATGACCATTAACTATTAACTGATAACGAATAACTGTCTCCGGATTAAACGGATTCGGGTAATTCTGTTCGAGTCTGAATTCACGCGGAAATTTTGAATCGTTCTCAACAGAAACAGTTCCTGTCAATCTAAACCGCATTGATTTTTCAAATCTCGTTGTTCCTGGATTGAATCGTGAATCGATGACTACAGAAGGCGAATAAATTCCCAATCCGGTTTTAATTATCTGCCGTGGATAAAAAGTAAATGTAACTCCGATCGAATCATTCGGAGCAAGTCGTATTGATAGCGGCGAAACGTTTAGAGCAGTTGGCGGATTGACACCTTTCGGATCAACCGAAATAAAAAGCGAATCGTAACCTGTCCCATCGTTATAAACGTAAAATGTTGTATCGTGCGAGGGTGTGTTTATATCAATATTTCCGAAATTATGCTGAAGCGTATTGACAAAAATATCCGGAAGCGGATTTGAATTCCCAACAAGTTTGATAACGAGTGGATTAACTGAATTATTATCATTGTGATAAACTTGGAGTGAGTCCGATATTACATAGCTCGATACTGGAGTCCATTTAACCTGAAAAGAGTCTACGCTGAGAGGGTTTAAATTTAATGGGAAAGAAACAATTTGCGTGAATTCGTTATCAAGATTTCTTAAGAATCTTGAACTGTCGATTGAGAGCTTTCCTGCACCAAGATTTCTGATCTGAATGTATAATGTTTTACTTCCTCCCGGAATGATATTTCCAAAATTGAGATCAGTTGATTTCAAATAAATTTTACCTTGAGAAAAATTAGGAAAAAAATTCCTGAATGCACCTCCATAAGCGCCTATATCATTTCTTGGTGTCCCCATTGAAGGAAAGAGTGCATTCCCAGGTGAGGCTGGATTTTCTGGATCGTTGAATTGCACTGAAGGATTTCCTGCATCGATGCAGGGAGAATCATTTTTTAAGTAAAGACTGCTGTCAGCAAACATGGGATTCAGATTTATATTTCCTGTACCAGCATAACCGCCTTCAACATCAGAATAATTAACCGAAAAATTTCCACCACCTAAATAAGCGATTGGGCCTGAACCAGCCTGAAGGTTGCCCCATATGAGATTGTTTTGTGAAACAACATTTGCATTCCAAACCAGCAAACCGCCTCCATCTCCTGCTGCGCCAGGTTCATCGGCATCCTCACAAACGTTTCCGACAATAGTGTTATTTTCAATAATGTTGGGTGAAGAATCGCCAGGTTTTTTTTCGAGTATCCAAATTCCACCTCCGCCAAAAGTTGAAACTCCACTGACTGCATCATAAACTCTATTCTGTGCTATGATGTTGTTTTTGACGATTGCACCGGAACAATAATTTAATACAATCCCCCCGCCATACATTCCAGTATTGTTCATAATAACATTATTAAAAATTCTCGCAGAAGCGTCACCGCACCGAATTCCTCCGCCGCCGGCACTTGTAACACCTGAAGATACTCTCGCTGCAGAATTATTTATAATTAAATTATTTTTTATTGTCGGTGATGAAAGCGTAACAAGAATTCCTCCTCCTTCATAATATGTTCCGGCACCATGTTCGTCGAGCCATTTTGTACCACTTCCTTGCGTAATAGTAAAACCTTCTAAAACGGAAGTAGAATCCTCACCTGAAACCATCAACACGCAGCTTGCAGTATCAGAATGTGTTGGATTACTTCCATCTATAATCGTTGTTTTAATAATCAAAGGATCTTTTGAAAGTACGTAATGACTTGCAACAACAATCTTCTTCCCTTTGAAATTGATATTCTCTTGATATGTGCCTGGAGCAACGAGCACAGTGTCTCCATGTGAAGCAGCATTGATCGCAAGCTGAATTTTTGGATAATCGTTTGGAACTCTGATTGTATTTGCAGAGCTCATTACGATCGATAAGAGTAAGGCAGACATTGTTAAACTCAAAATTCGCCGAAACATTTTCATCTCCTATTTTTTACAAAAATGTTGGATAGTTATTATTTATTCGTCCGAGTTCATAAACTCGAACTATTTTTTCTCGAAAAAGGGAAGTAAATGTTCTTATGGGAAGTTGAAAATATGGTTTGGCTTTAAGTAATTCTCAAATCCGAACCATTTTTTCTAAGCTTAAATCTAACCCTAAGCCTTTTTACTTTCGCTAAGCATTGATTTTCTATAATCTGTGGGTGTCAAGCCTGTGTTTTTCTTAAAGACAGTATTGAAAACTGACTTTGAATTGAAACCAACTTCATACAGAATTTCAAGAATGGTTAGCTTTTTCTTTTCGGTGTCACTAAGAATTTTTTTGGCTTCTTCAATTCGGTATGAATTAATGAAATCAAAAAAATTTGGGTGATATGAAGAGTTGATGAGATAAGAAAGTGTTCTCTGAGGTATCTTTGAACGTTGAGCCAAGTCCGAAATTGTCAATGAAGATTTAAAGTAGATTCTTTCGGTCTCCATAAATTCATTCAGCTGTTTTAATAATTTTTGCTTATCGGAATCGTTTATAAAGTGTCGTTCAGATTTTTCTTTTATGTCCCTATCAAATCCTTCAAGAATTTCCGGTCTTTTTAATCCCCAAAAAATTAAAATGTTCGCAACAATGAAATTTGTACTTATCGAGAGTAGAGATAAAACAGATTCAAAGTTGTTCAAATTGATGCCCATCCAAAAAATTATTGTGCTGGCTAAATCAATTATCCACATCAGAATAAAACCGAATAATATGATCTCAAGCCAATATAAATTCATTTTTTCAACTGAAGAATAATATTTTTTTATCTCTGCTCTGTACTTTTTGAGTACAACAAGTGAAAAAATCAAATAGCTAAATACCTGCAGATTGAAAAAGAGGGTTCTCGATAACCTATCTGCTTGTGTAAATGCATTCCCTGTGAGCTCGATCCGTGAAACAATCAGACCGTTGTAAAAAATAAAATGAATCAAAAAATATGCTGCAAAAAAAATCGCTGGAATTAAATGAAGGTAGTCGATTCGCTTCAACTTGAAATTTGAGTAAGCGACAGAACATGTATATAGATAGAGTAACGGACCAAAAAGAAAGGAAGCGATTTCACTAAAGTAAAATAAGTAATAATATTTAAAGTAATACTGGTCACTTAAATGCTGTCCGATGAGATAATCTATCATAAAAATTGCATTTACAAAAAGAAAAAAAGCGAGCAACTTTTTGCTGAGTAAATTTCCCTTTTTATGAACCAGCAGAAACGCTGAAAAAAATATCAACAGAAATGATGTGATGATTGCGATGATGTCGATAATTGAATTCATGTTACATTCAAGTTGAACTTACAAATTTTTGGGTAAATAGTTAAATGATAACATCTAGAAACTTCATATACTCTGAATCAGTTTGAAAAAGTGTTCGTACTAAAGCTGCAAGGTTCATTAAAAACTACCTTCCCTTGGTAAAGACGTTTTGACCTTATTACTTTCTTCATCTTACATCTTACCTGTCGGCAGACAGGTTCTCCATGATGCCTTTAGCAGACAAGTTTTACATTTTACATTAATAACAATACTTCATAAATTTCCGAAAATTTTGTACGAATTGAGAATTACAATTCTACCAATTCAATCATTTCTGTCTATCACTCAATTAGGAGGAATTAATGGAAATTAAAAACACAGTAAACGGACTTCCAGAAAATGCTTATAAGGAATTAGAAAAAGGTGAAGTCTACATACCTATCATGGATCCAAGAAAAAACTATCCCGAAGTTACACCCTGGTCGGTGCTTTGGGGTCTTTTTATGGCGATTCTGTTCTCTGCAGCGGCAGCATATTCTGGATTAAAAATCGGTCAAGTGATGGAAGCAGCTATACCAATTGCGATTTTAGCTGTAGGACTTTCAGCTGCGACAAAGAGAAAAAATGCACTTGGTGAAAATGTTATTATTCAATCGATTGGTGCCAGCTCTGGAGTAGTTGTTGCTGGTGCAATATTTACAATCCCGGCGCTTTACATACTCAATCTTCCGGTAGATTTTTATCAAATATTTCTTGCATCGCTCTTTGGTGGATTTCTTGGAATTTTATTTTTAATTCCTTTCCGAAAGTATTTTGTAAAAGATATGCATGGTAAATTTCCATTTCCTGAAGCCACAGCTACCACTGAAATTCTTGTAGCCGGCGAAAAAGGGGGAAAGCAAGCTGGTGTTCTTGTTGTCAGCGGATTGATCGGCGGTCTGTTTGATTTTATAATTTCATCATTTGGCTGGTGGGCTGAAGTTATCAGCACAAGAATTTTTCATTATGGGGAAATCCTCGCTGACAAAGCTAAGCTGGTTTTTAAAGTTAATGCTTTGACTATGGTGTTGGGACTTGGATATATCGTAGGATTGAAATTTGCGATCATCATTTGTGCAGGTTCATTTCTCTCATGGTTTGTATTAATTCCGTTGTTTAACGAAATCGGACAAGGATTAACATCTCCACTCGGTGCAACAGCTACGAAATTAATCTCAGAGATGAGTGCAGAAGAGATTTTCAGAAATTATGTTCGGCACATTGGAATCGGCGGAATCGCAATGGCAGGAATTATCGGGATACTGCGTTCGTCAAAAATTATTCGTGATGCTGTGAGCTTAGCATGGAATGAAATCTTTCACAAGAAGGCAAGTGACCAGAATGAAATTCCACGAACTCAGCTCGACATCAAAATGATGTTCAATGTTTTACTGATTTTATTTGTTGCAATTTTAATTTTCATATTTTTTGCCGGCGGAGTTGTATTTAATCTATGGCATTCATTTGTTGGATTACTGATTGTTTTAATTATTGCGTTTTTATTTACGACTGTTGCAGCTACAGCGATTGCAATTGTTGGTACAAATCCGGTTTCCGGAATGACTTTAATGACTTTAATATTGTCGTCAGTAATATTAGTTCAGATTGGATTATCTGGGACTTCTGGAATGGTCAGTGCATTAATAATCGGCGGAGTTGTCTGCACGGCATTATCTATGGCCGGCGGATTCATCACAGATTTGAAAATTGGATATTGGCTCGGTTCAACTCCCAAAAAACAGGAAAGCTGGAAATTCCTTGGCACATTGATTTCAGCAGCCACTGTTGGATTTGTGATTTTAATTCTGAATGAGACTTATGGATTTGTTGGAAAAGGTTCGTTGGTTGCTCCTCAAGCGAACGCAATGGCTGCAGTAATTCAGCCATTAATGTCAAACATTCCGGCACCTTGGATGCTTTATCTGGTCGGTGCTGTTATCGCTTTGCTTGTTACATGGTTGAAAATTTCCCCTTTAGCTTTTGCACTGGGAATGTACATTCCACTCGATTTGAACACACCATTATTGATCGGCGGATTGATCGCACATTGGGCAAAAACACGATCGAAAGATGAGAAACTGAACAATGCAAGATTCTCACGTGGAACTTTAATTGCGTCAGGATTTATTGCCGGCGGTGCTTTATTTGGTGTGTTTAGTGCTTTGCTGCGCTTTGCAGGTTTCAACTGGATGAATGTCGATTGGGCCGAAACTCATGGAGCAGAATTGCTTGCTCTAGTGATGTTCACCTTAGTCCTGCTCTATATGATGTGGGATACAATGCGTGCAAAAGTTGAAGAGTAATTAAAATATTTAAAGATTAAATGATTTAAAGAAAACCCAATCCGTTTTTACTCGGATTGGGTTTTTCATTAAAAAGATTCTTTGAAACTGACGCACACTGATTCAAAAGATCAATTAACCAAAACCTTCTATACGGTCACGAAAAACATTAACGAGTTTGTACTTTGAATTGAATTCAAGAATTTCCTCCCAAAGCTTTTCGAGTACTTGAAATAACTCCCGAATTTTAAGGTTGCCAATTTTTATGTGTATAACTCGTGGCGGATGCGTTTGAGTTAAAATTCTATTAGAAAAATCACTATCCTTTGAAATAATTGTAAGATTATTGATTTTAGCGTAATCCCAAATCTCAGAATCAGAAAGTGAATCGTTCAAATCTCTCACATGAATATAATCTTCAGACTTCCAGAGTGAAAAATATTATGGAAGATTAGCATCAACAATAAACTTTGGCAATTATACTACCTCTCGAATTTTGATTGTTCTATCTGAAAGACTCGCTGCAAATTTTAAACATGCAGTGATATCCTCAGGCTCGAGAGTAGGATACTGTTTTAAAATTTCTTCGCTGGTTTCGCCTGCACTTAAATATTCAAGAATAGTCTGAACAGTAATTCTTTTTCCTCTAATTGTTGGTTTCCCGTTACAGATGTTGTCGTCAATTGTGATTCTATCAGTTAAGTAAGTCATAGTATATACCTTCTAAATTCGAGATTAAATTAAGAATTAAAATAAATTAATTCTATAGAACAAATCTTAGTTTTCAAAAAAAAGAGCGGATGACTAGTCCGCTCTTTGGTGTGATAATTTTGCCCGTTTACCTTCGTCTATCTCTATTTCCTGAGTCATCGTTACGTCTTTTGGAATTGTCACGATTCATGTCTCGTGAACGATTTTCTTCGCGCCTTGGTTCAACTCTCCTTTCGGCAGGTGGAGTCTGACGAGGTTCAGAACGTCTTTCAATCTGAGGAGATGTTCTTACATCAGGTTGTTTATTTTCGATTCTTGGACGTTCATCTCTTTTAGGTGGATCGTATCTTCTTGGTTCTTCTTTTCTTTCAATGCGAGGTCGTTCCTCAATTCTTGGACTTTCAACATTCGGTCTTTCATATCTCGGTTCCTCGTTTCTTCGAGGTTCAACGCGTGAGTTTCGTTCAGTTTCTCGTTCTTCAACTCTCGGTTTAATTTCACGATTTCTTTCATTCTCATTGGACCTTGGATTCCTGTCAAATACTTCTCGTTCTATTGATCTTGGTTCTGTTCTTTCTCTTCTCCCGATTTCAACGCGAGAAGTTTCAAGTGAAGTGTTGCGATCGAGTTTTGTAACTTCAATGTCATTTGTACGAGAACGTTTTAAATCATCCTCACCAGGACGATAGATTGTCACCCTATCACGATCTCGAGAACCTGAAATATCTCTAAGACGTGTTGTTTCTACAATATCCCTGTCGACAATTCTTGAACCTGATCTGCGCTCGACGAAGTCTCTTTCAAGTCCTCTATTAACTACTCTACCACGTTCATAACCATAATCGCTTCTATATTTTGAATTATTGTAGATTCGATATTTATAGCGGCTTCCAACTAAATAATTATTAACTTCATATCCGCAGAAATAACGGTATGGTATAAAATGCCAGTAATGATATGGCGAATGCCAATGAGTTGTAAATCTAATTCCTATCGAAATACTGAACACAGCATATGGTGGAAGCGGTGCCCAGCCGATGTAATCATCGCTATATCTCCATTCAACCCACGCAGGCCCCCACTCATTATCAGGAATCCAAATCCAACCATAATAATCGTCATAGTACCATCTTCCGTAGTGATAAACCGCCCATCCGAATGGTTCGAATGAGTCCCAATACCATCCATAATGATTTGTCCAAATCCAGCGACCGCGAGTGTAAGGGCTCCATCCATAAACTACTCTCATTGGACGCCAAGCATAAAGACCATAATCGACTTCAATCCATTCGCCGTACGGTGATAAGGATGAATAGAAAAAGTTGAATGAAACTGGCGCAGGATGAGCTTTATGGTAGGCTTCGACTTCAAGTGTGAATCCACCGATAAAAATTGCAAATATCAATATTAGCTTTTTCATTTTTAACCTCTTTGGTTTTTAGTTTTCAACTTTATTATGACCAGAACTGTGCCAAACAAAATGTGGGAAAAATATAAATAAATGGTATGAATGATCGTGGGATGTTTATTTAAATGGACAATTGAGAATTGGCAATGGACAATCACTAAGAATTAAGTTTTAAGGTTCATAAAGTTAATATTTTATTAGTTAACTCGAACAAAGGAATCGTGTTCTTAACACTGAAATGTTTGGAATTCCAGACGAGAAATTATAATCGAAAGGGAAAGAAGGTAGAGAATTAGTACGATCCCCGAATAATAAAAGTACCTTACAAACTTTAAGAACTTTACGAACTTTTAACTTTGCTTAAAACACGCTCGGCATTCATTTTCCAAGTGTAATTCTGCTCGGCGTTCTTGCGTGCATTTGCCCCGATTAAACTTCTCAAATCCGCATTATCAATTAAGTCCAGAATTGCCGATGCTAGTTCTTCAACATCACCTGGTTTTACCTTAATTCCGTTAACTTTATGTCGAATTATTTTTCCAATTTGTTCAAGATCGCTCGCGATTATCGGCTTGCCCATTGCCATGTATTCAAAAAGTTTTGTTGGCGAACCAAAAAATTTCTGTCCTGTCTCAAATCCAAGGTGCGGTGAAACTAATATATCGCAGGCGGAAAGAAATTTTGGTGCTTCTTCATGAGGAATTATCCCTGTGAAGATAATTTTATTAGCGATATTTAATTCACGAGCTTTTGACTCAAGATTTGCTTTTAAGTTTCCATCTCCGATTAAAAGAAATACAATATTTTTTCTATCAGACAAAACGTTTATGGCTGTTTCGAATAAAATTTCAACTCCGTGCCATCGTGTAAAGGTCCCAATAAAACCAATCACAAATTTATTATTCAGATTAAACTTATTTTTAATTTCCGAAGAATCTGCATCTGGTGAAAATTTGCTTACATCTACTCCATTTGGATTTACAACAATTCTTTGTTCAGACGCACCGAGCGGAATAATTTGTTCTTTTGTTATCTCGCTTACGACACTAACTATATTCGCATTTCGAAAAGCAATATTTTCAATTTTCGCAGCGAGTTTTTCGAAAACGAGCCGGCTCCAATTCTTCTTCCCCCAGACTTCTGAGTTGTTGACCTCTAAAATAATTGGGATTGAAAAATATTTTGAAAGTGCAATTCCAGATGCATTAAAAATCGAATGCCGCTGATAAATCAAATCCGGTTTTTCTTTTTTGAAAAGTTTTTTTGCTTCACGGATGAATCTGAAATGATAATCGATAAGCTGAAGCTCATCGAAAAAATCCAACAGCTTATTCGGTTTAATAATGATTGTTAAAGGTTCAGAAACTACTGGATAATCAGAATGGAAAATCACCTCGAAACCAAGTTCCCTCGCACCGCTTGCGAATCCTTTAATATGAGTAAGTGATCCGCCAGCAATTACCCGCCCCGATAAATCAGTACGCAGATATGCGATCTTATTTCCTTTAACAACTGGAGGGATATTTATTTTCTTCCAATAATGAGAGGCGAAAAGAAAATATAAGCTTGCCTTGATATAAATATAAATTCCGAGTAATGAACCTAACAGTAACCGTGGTAAAATATTTGCCACCAGTGCTATATTAGTGAATCTATAAAGATGCTCATCATCAAAGAAAATAAGTTTATTTTTTCCTCTTGAGGCGAGAGCTAGAAGTTTAAGTGATGTTGCGGTTCTATTAACTTGTGAGTTACGATTTGATAATATTACCAAATCATAATTTTCTGCTCTTGCTAACTTAACTATCTCTTTCACTGACTTACCCGAAATATCTCGCTTAGTTAGAATAGTTATATTAGAATTCGGGTATTGTTCTATTATCTCATCGATAATGATTGAGTCTTCAAAAGCGATTAAGAGTATTGTTTTGGCTGAATGGCTAGATTTGTGAAAAATATTTATTAATCGTGAAGTCAATAATCTTAAGATTCAGTTTTAACTTTCTTTTTCTTTTTATAGTTCATCACCAGTACACCTGCGAGAAGTCCAATAATCAATATATTTAATCCAAGTGATATATTTTTACCGATAAAATAACTATCAGGTTCATATCGAAATTCAATCTTGTGTTTTCCCGGCGAAACTACAATTGCTCTAAATCCATGGTTTGCTCTGTAAATTCTCGTCTCTTTTCCGTCAATGAATGCTTTCCATCCAATTGGATAATAGGTATCTCCGAGGAATAAAAGATTATTTCCAGTTGCGTTTACTTCTATATTGATGGTTTCGAAAACATATTTCGTGATGTTCACATAAGCATCATTCGTTGGAGGATCAATATTTGGAAGATCAAGATTTTGGTCTGTCTCAAAGAACAGAACATCAAGTGGATCAAATTCGTTGCGTTTGATCATATTCAACACTTCAGGAGTTTGCTTAACTTCATATCGATTCACAAAATAAGCGCGCGGTAGTGCCCCACCATTTAATTGGACCGAAGATTTTTCATCTGAGAAAATTGGCTTTATTAAACTGTCACCAAATGGTTTATCGGTAATAATATATTTTACATTTAACATTCGCCAAAGAGTTGGATTAGAAACTCCAATTACATCGACTAAGTCCTGGTAGGTTCTCGGTTTCGCTCCACTGTATCCATAAAAATCTTGAAGAAGAAACGAAACGTGATAATTCGAATGCTGATTAAAGGAACCAAGGGAACCATCCTGTTTCAGATTTAATATTCTATAAAGACTTGAATCCTTTTTAATTTCATTCACATACGAGGGGGCTTCAAAATTTTGATCCATCTCACTCTCATCGAACTTTTTCATTCCGCGTGAGCTGATACTGAACAAATCAAAAACTGTTAAAACTATAACTATTGCGATGAAAAATTCTTTACTGACTTTGTTTTTTAAAAATCCATAAAGTAGTCCAATCCCAATTACAGCAATCGCAGAACTAATCATTGTATCACTCATGAACATGTCATAAGTATATTGGAATAATTCTCTTTGTACTTTTTGGCTTTGGGATAGAAGATCTAAGTACCAACTTTCGAGCCCGCCTTTCAAAATTATCGAAAGGACAAAAAGTCCCGCAAATCCAAAAAGAAAATATTTTACCAGATTGTCTTTGATTGGACGTCCGGCATTTTTCTCTCTGACAAAATGTGCAACACCAAGTGCAGCAAGAATTGGAAATGAAATCTGCAGTAAATTCAAAATCATACTGGGCACTCGAAACTTGTCGAACAATGGAAAATAGTAGAACATAAAGTCATAGAAAACAGGAAAAGTTCTTCCGAAAGAAATAAGCAGTGAAACGAATGAGAGAATCCCGAGAAATTGAACGAATGGTTCCTTTCTTCTGTAGTATAATCCGAACAATGCAAAAACAAAAATTAGAATTCCCATATACTGAGGCACATCGACGAAGGGCATTTGTCCCCAATAAGTATTTACTTCTACAGGTTGATTCTGTGAAAGCTCCCCTTGATAAATTGAATTGCCATATCCGTAAAATGAAGGCATTATAAAGGTGAGAACTTCACCTGGACTGAAAGACCAGTTGGTCGCATATTCGTAATCAAGTCCCTCACCGGCTTTCTTACCGGCATCTTGAAACTTTTCTGCAATACTTTGAGTCCCGCGGATTGAAGTCGGATTATATTCGTAAATTGCCCAGTATTGATCGATTGACATAAAGACCGCAATAATTGCCGCAGCGGCAAACAATAAACCGGAACGGATAAGCTTTAGTGCCTCTTCTTTTCTTTTTTGAATTATATCTCGGAGTATAAAGTAAACATAAAAAATCATTACTGCGAAAAATGCATAAAAGATTTCCTGCAAGTGTGCCGAAAGAAGCTGTGCGTGGATAGCAAGTATCAACAGCAGAAAATAAAAAAGATTAAATCTGTCACGGAATTTTTCAAGAATTAAAAAGACAAGCGGGATCATACAGAGTGTGAGCATCTTTGTATTATGCCCGATTGCTATAAAAATTATCATTCCTGTTGAAAATGTAACAGCGATTGCACCAAATAAAGCAATAAGTCGTTCAACATCCTTGTTCCTAAGTAAAAAGTAAGTTGACAAAGCAAGAACATAAAAATAAAGAGTAGGTCCGGCGGAAAACTCAGACGTCAATGACTGAAATATTTTTTGAACAAAAACAATTATAGCAAGCAGAAGATCGAATGAACGGGCATTTATCTCAGTTATATAAGCGGGCATTCCAAGAAAGATATACGGATTCCAAAGGGGCTGAGTATTATTTTCACGGGCATAAGCAAGATAACTTTCCATAGACTTTGAAGAGGTGATATCACCGGATACAAACGTCTTCGCTCCCAAAAACACATCTCCGAAAAATACATAAAGCAGAATGAACGGAATAAGAAGAAAAACTAAATCCTGATACTTCTCAGGAATAAACTTCGTAATCGAGAACTGAGTGAAAAAACTCTGCTGCTGTTTTTTATGAGTCTGCTTGCGCGTTTGCTTTACCATTTAATTAAAACTCCATGAATCAAAAAAAATGTCATTTAGCGGTTGCAAAATAAACAATGGAGGGATGATTTGCTATCGGTTTACATTATGATAATTAGCAAAGCTTCAATAAAGATTTAAAACACAATCTCATTACGCTTTTAATACCTTAGACAACTTTTCAGTTAACTTTTCCCTCGTATATTGGCTGCAAGAATCTGAAAACAGTTTCTCGAGTTTTCCATCTTTAAAAGCTTCAAATTTATTGATTAGATAATTTTTCATCTCATCTTTTTTATGATAGTTAAATGCTTCTCCTTGCCCGACCTGTTTTATCAATTTGCTAGCTTCTCCTTCTTCCGGGCCGATCACCATTATTTGATTTCCAGTTGCAATGTATTCAAAAATCTTTCCGGGTAAAATTTCATTGCTTGTTTCAACTTTATTCACAATCATTATTAAAAGATGAGAATTGAAAACCAATTCAATCGCTTTGCTGTGGCTTACATATCCGTAGTCTTTGAAATTGCTAAAGAATTTTCTACCCTTAATTTCAGAGCGAATTTCTTCATCCATCACACCGGCAAACCTGAACTCGAATTTCTGGTTGAAATCACTATTCTGTTCAATAAGATCATCAAGTGCTTGCCATAGCATTTCTGGATTTCTTGTGATGGGCATATTACCAGTGTATGTAATAATAAATTTATCTGTCTGAATTTTTGGAATATCAATAAAATCATCGGGATCAAAACCGTTTGTAATCACTTCGTAATGATTTATAACTCCCTTAGATTTTAAAATGTTCAAGTAACCATCACTTGCCGAAATAATAGAATCTGCTTCCTTGAGAACGCTTTTTTCCATTCTCGAATCGCACCACTCGGCAAGTTTTGTTCGCTTCATTCCAGAGTAATAATCGATGTCTGTCCAAGGATCCCGAAAGTCGGCAATCCATTTCACTTCGATTTTTCTTTTGATATTTCTTGCAATTATGTGGCAAGTATGCGGAGGACCTGAACTGATTATTGCATCAATTTTTTGTTCTCGAATTAATTTCAATCCTTCTTTTACTGCGTAAGGTATCCATCCGACTTTCGCATCTGGTAGAAATAAATTCAATCTCAAGAAGACGGAAATCTTCTCAGCGAGCGACTTATGATCATGCTTTATGAATGCTATAGGAATTTTTTCTTTTGGTTGACGTCCAGTCAGTTTTCTATAAATTCCAAATGGAGTCCAAAATTTTGTCCGATAAACTTTTGTACCAGCAGGAATTTTTTCAATCAAACTATAATCAAGATCAGGATAATCGACCTCATCGACAGTCAACACACTACCTTCCCAGCCGAACTTGGGCAAGTATTTTAAAAATTTTAAAATCCGCTGAGTCGCCGCACCAGCCGCAGGTGGGAAATGGTAAACTATAAATAGAACTTTTTTCAAATGATCAATAAAAGCTGTTAAGGATTTGTTATTTTTCCGATTTCAAAATAATACAAAGGGATAGAAGTAACAAATAGAGGAGAAGTTAAAGGATGAGTTTAAGTTATTGATTAATTGATTCATCTAAAATAACGTTTAGCAAAACACTGCAATGCTGTTGTCCCGATGGGTGAAGCGCATGGGGATTAGCAACAGCATTGAGAGATCCGCCGAAGGCGGAGAGCGTCGGTATTTTGCTAATTATATACAGCGCTGCCGAACTCACACTATTTTGTGACCTGCATCTTGATCGTTTGGACGATTGGTTTTCCTTCGCTTGAGGTTACGGAAATTCTCGCAAAGTATACACCACTCGGCAAATGTGAAGCATCAAACCGTGCAGTATAGAAGCCTGCAGATCTCGACTCATTGACAAGTGTCACAACCTCTTGACCAAGCACATTAAAAACTGACATCCTTACAGCGCCATCCGCTGGTAACTGATACTTAATTGTCGCTGAAGAATTGAAGGGATTGGGATAGTTTTGAGATAGCGCAAATTGTCCTGGGACGATCTTTGCCAAAGCCCCCTGTTCAGCCCAACCTTGACGGGAAAGTATCCCAAGGACTGAATAGGCGTAACTTGCATTTGTTGGAGTAGTTGGATAAAAACCATAACTAAAGAACTCATAATCTGAGATCTCCGGTATCCAGCGGTAATCTCCAACTTCGTAAACAAACGTACGGAGTGTTACACTATTCGTTGTAATGGTCCCTGCTACAGGTTCGCACCAACCCATTCCCCAAATTGCGTAATCTGGCCCTTGAATAGGTGAGTACCCTATCGTTGCAACGCCGCGTCCCCAAACAGAGGGAATAGATTCATAACTTTGGAATGTAACGTCTCGAAGGACCTCGTATGCCTTTACGTCATAAATACCATCCTGCAGCCCTGGAACACCATACATTGGCCTATCTAAGTACAACATCGGCGAATAAGGACCAAGATAAGTTGAGCCGCTCGCTGAATTTTGCTGCAGTGTGTACGGCGACCTCAAGTAATCCAATGCCTTTTTCGCATTGACGCGACCAGTACCATATTCAGGATCCCAACCTGCTGGACCTTTGTCATCAACCGATAGTTTAATGATGTTTTCGATGTCGTCGTTGTAAAGGTTAGGGTTGTAGCCTTTAAGGAGCGAAGCAATGCCGGCAACATGCGGAGCGGCCATGGAGGTGCCGTACATGTAGCCGTATGTGCTTGTTGGTATTGTTGAATAGATTCGACCTGAGTTCCAATCGCCTCCAGGAGCGGCAACGTCAACATAGTTTCTCTGAACCGTATATGATGCCGCGGCATCTCTGTCTGTTGTACCTGCCACGTTAATAATCCCGGCGCCATAAGCGTTTGGGTAATCCTCTGGGGAATATGTTGCGGCCATTGCGACCACCGAGGACACATTGTGTTTATAAGCATACACAAAGGCTTGTTTCAGAGTCACTGAAAAGGTATTGCTCCCCTGTCCCCAGCTGTTATTCGTAACGTGCGATCCTGAGTCCACTGCCGCTCTTACTGCAATTGCTTGGCTTGGAATATCACCCGCGATTGTTTGAGTATTGATCTGGGCATTCCAGTCCACACCAGCAACACCAGCGCTATTGTTTCCTTTCGCGGCCGCTATACCTGCTACGTGGGTAGCGTGATCAGAGATTGCGGTGTTGAAGTTGCCGCCGATGCGGTTGGCGAATTCTGGATGAGTGTTTTGAACTCTTCCCACGTCAACAATTCCTATCCTTACCGAAGAAGAACCCTGAAAGATATCCCAGGCATCTGTAGCTTTGATATCCGCGCCGGGTGTTCCCCCGGATTGGCCCGTATTTCGTAATGCCCACTGTAAACCAAAGTGCGTATCATTTGGAATAACAGCACGCATGCGCACGAGAGCATTCGGTTCTGCATAGAGAACCTGCGGTAACTGAATAAGGCGTGCAATCAGAGAATCGCGGTTCCGATTTGCTAGCAGCCGCAAGACAAAGATGCGCGATAGATTCATAGAGCCGACTGCTCAACCGTCAGGCGTTATCCGCAAAGTATCAGCTCTATTGAAGTCCGGAAAAGCCTTGCGAACACGATCTACTCCATGCTGAAGCAAAAGACTCCTGATTGCAGGTAAAACGAGCAGAAGCCTCTCCACGGTGGATTCCGAAATCGATTCCGGGATTTCCGGCGTCCCTCCTTCAAACATGACAATGACCTCTCTATCTACATCCGGATTCGGGACCTGAGCAAGAAGGCTTTCAAACGAATAAATGCCAAAGTAAAGCAAGTTGGCAATCAATAAAGCGAAGGACGTTCTTGATAACATTGTCGTATCTCCTTGGCCAGGATTAATTGTTGTGATTCGATGAATTATCCTATATTCTTCAAAGAAGAAGCCTCTTGACGTGCAATGCGTACTTAAGAATCGATTTTCCTGGCCAAGATTCTTCTTGAGACGCTGCCGCAAGAGGCTTTTCTATTTTTCAGTCATCTAATATGGAAATCACCTCCTATCACTTCTTTGGATGGTTAAAAGTAAGTTGTTGTTTTTCCCCTGTCTCGACATTCACCACCCAGATCGTTCCATTGGCATACGTCCAGTCGGTCCAGCTGTGATTCACATAGACAATCCGTCTTCCGACAGGACTCCACGAAAGCCAATCCGTTGTCCCTTCCGTTGTGAGCTGCTGAGGGTTCGAGCCGTCGGCATTCATCACCCAGATGTTTCCCAAACCATCGCCCAGCTTTGACCAAAACGCAATCTTTGTTCCACCTGCCCCGCCAATAGCGGGGTCCGGCGAGTAGCGGGGATAATAGTCCGTTGAGTTATTAAGCGTGAGCCTTTTGGGATTTGTACCATTAGAATCCATGCTGAAAATTTCTGATGAAAATGCACCAACTAGATACCTGATATGGGTAATCTTATTCCCGTTAGCTGACCAGTGTGGCATTCGAATTTCGCCTTGTGAAGGTTCATAGGTGATTCTACGTTTTTCTGATCCATCACGCCTCATCAACCAAATGAAGTTCATCCCATTTGGACTTTCTGAATTGGAATCATACGCAATCCACTCTCCATCTGGACTCCAGGCCGGGAAGAAGTTACGACCCTCAAACGTCAATTGAGTTACTGTCGTTGTGTCAAATGTCGTTCCCGTAAAACGCATCTTGAATATCTGTGCCCCTGCTCCGAAGACAATCGATTCACCATCCGGTGACCAAGAAACCATCTCCAGAAAGTATGGCAAAATGCGGCGTAGACTCGTTCCATCGGGATTGACCAACCAGTATCCGGAAGAATCCAAGTTCCACTCGTATTGTCCCTGACAATGTTCCCCATAGGGATAGGTAATTCGAACGAGCGGAAGATAATTGAATCCAATAAACTGTCCACTTGGATGCCAGACGGGCTCGCTATAAGGAGAGGGCGCTCCAATGCGGATAGGTGGGCAAGGCGGCTTGCCGTTGACGGGGTTGCCAGTGTCCTTGCAGGTGTTCAGGCAGAGCGCGAGCGTGAGCCATATGAAGTATCGAACAGAACGCATACGTTTGTTTCTTCTGTGGTGAAGCGCCCGCGAGGGCTTTTTCTTTCTTAACGATTCATACCCTAATACTGCATCACCAGGTTTCTTGTTCATGACCCATACTACTTTCTTGGAAGGTTAAAAGTAAGTTGTTGTTTTTCCCCTGTCTCGACATTCACCACCCAGATCGTTCCGTTGGCATACGTCCAATCGGTTGATTGATATCGTGTGTAAATTATCTTGCTGCCATCTGGCGACCAGCTAAATGGGAGGCCGAAATCACCATCAACTCCCCAAGTCGTAAGTTGTCGCCTGTTGTTTCCAGTTGAGTCCATTATCCAGATATTACTGTTCGACAAATATGCTATAGTTGTCACATGCGTCGAGTAGCGGGGATGGCGGTCTGTCCAATTATCTACCGTGAGCCTTCTTGGGCTTGCTCCACTGGAGTCCATCGTGAAGATTTCTGATGAAAAAGTCCCAACGAGATACCTGATGTGTACGATTCTGGCTCCCTCTGAAGACCAGTGTGGCATTCGAATTTCGCCTTGTGAAGGTTCATAGATGATTCTACGTTTTTCTGATCCATCACGCCTCATCAACCAAATGAAGTTCATCCCATTTGGACTTTCTGAATTGGAATCATATGCAATCCACTGTCCGTCAGGACTCCAGGCGGGGAAGAAGTTGCGGCCTTCAAAGGTAAGCTGTGTAAGGGTTGTTGTGTCAAACGTTGTCCCTGTAAAACGCATCTTGAAAATCTGCGCTCCCAAAACAAATGAAATCCACTTTCCATCCGGCGACCATGCGGGCGTCTGCAGAGTGTAAGGAAAAACCCTCTTCTTGTTGGTTCCATCCGAATTGATCAGCCAGAAGCCTGTTGAGTCTCCGTTAAAATGCTGTTGACCCCAGCAACCTTGTCCATAGGGATAACTAATGCTTACAAGCGGTGTGTGATTGAATCCGATGAATTTACCACTTGGATGCCAAATAGGACTGTCGTAAGCTGGCGCGGGCACAATGCCTGGCGCGTGTCCGCCACATGGTGGTTTACCATCGGTTGAGTTGGTAATATCTTTGCAACCTAAGAAGAGCAAGAAAACAGCGACAAGAGTCTTCAAAGAATGAACCAGAAGTTTAATGGGCATTACAATGTCCTTTCGATGTTTGCACTCATATTCGTTCAGCAGCGTTGCACATATCTCCCTTAAAAAAGAATTTCGTTTATTATAATTAAAATCGGCAGTTAAAATAACCGCTTCTCTATTGTTCAAATTTTTCTATAAAGAGTGAGACAAATCTGACGATAACTTAACAAAGCAATTCCATTTAGTCAATTGTGAAAGGTAAAATTTGGTAGTTCGGTTTAAGGGAGAAAGGCAGGGAGCGATCACAAAAGTACTTTTTTGATCCTTTGTGTCTTCGTGAATAGTGGCTGTGACTATTTATTTTGCCACTAAGACACTAAGACTCATAGTCCACAAAGATGAACCGTTAATTCAGTTATGAATAATAATCCTAACGTTTATCTTTTCCTTATTCGTATATCACCACCGAGAGTTGAGCACTCGACTTCAGGTCCGCCACTGTTTGCTGCGCCGATCAATGAAGAGGATTTCTTTTTTGTTACAGCGGTCATTGTTAAATCACACGAAACATCTCCGCCAAGTGAAGATAGATCAACATTACCTGCAAAATCGTAATCGACCTTAAGTGAAATATCTCCTCCGGAAGTTTTTAATTTTATTCCTTGATTTGAACCTGAGTAATCTACTCGAATGTCGCCGCCGCTTGTTGATGCACCTATTTTTCCATCCGCACATTGCAATGAAATATCCCCTCCAGATGTTGAAGTTGAAACATCCCCTTTGGATTCCTTTATAGAAATGTCGCCGCCAGAAGTGCTGCATTTGATCGGACCAGAGATACTCATCAACCGAATATCGCCGCCTGACGTTGAGGCATCGACTCTTCCAGAAACGTTTTGAACTCTAATATCTCCACCTGATGTGCTGAACTTTACTGCTCCATCTAAATTATCTAGAGATATATCCCCGCCTGAAGTTGAAGCTTTGCTGTTATATTTTTTCGGAATCACAATTTCATATCTCACTCTTGTGCTTTTCCAAAATGAAAGCCAGCTTGAAGTCGAGCTTTTACCTTCGACTTTAATTCCTTCTCCAGATTCCTCAATGGCGAATTTCATTTTGTCCCTTGCTCTATCGTTCCCGTAAATCTTTACTTGTACTTCGTTTCTATCCCACGAATTAATTCGCACATCTCCAGAGGCAGTTGAAAGATATAAATTCTTCCCTTCCTGAGTTTGAAGCGTCTTTTCTTTTATGAGTTCCATTTTGGGATCATCAGGATGATGGTTAAAACTTAAATGAATACATCCCATTAAATTTGTGTAAGTGAAAAACACTAATAGAAGAATTGATAAGCGCATTAAGTTTATTGTTGGTCTTGTAACTAATGTTTTCATTTTATCTCCTCTGACTTTTATTTTTAGACGAAGAACCACAGCATTTGTTACAGATATTTTGACTGAGTTATAAAAGATTTGACGCTAATTCAGCGAGTTCAGATCTTTCCCCTTTTTCGAGATTGATATGAGCATACAGTTTTTGTCCTTTAAAATGTTCAATCAGGTATGAAAGTCCATTCGATTCAGAATCAAGATATGGATGATCGATCTGATAAATATCCCCAGTAAATACAATTTTTGCTCCCTCGCCGACTCGTGTGATAATTGTTTTTATTTCATGCGGAGTGAGATTCTGGGCTTCGTCAACTATAAAGAAAATTCTTTGCAAGCTTCTGCCGCGGATGTATGTCAAAGGAGTGATTATCAGCTTTTCTTCCTTTATCATATTATTTATGAGTTGATAAGATTTATCATTCTCGGAGAACTGATCTTGGATTACTTTCAGATTATCCCACAACGGAAGCATGTATGGTTCGATTTTACTTTGAACATCGCCAGGCAGAAATCCGATATCTTTATTGCTTAACGGAACAACCGGGCGCGCGATGTAAATCTGTCTGTAATTTTTTTTGATTTGAAGCGCACAGGCAATCGCCAATAAAGTTTTTCCCGTGCCTGCTTTACCTGTGATTGTAACTAGTGGAATTGAATCGTCCGTTAGAGCGTCAACAGCGAATGTTTGTTCTGCATTTCGAGGCATGATTCCATAAGCTGGTTTTTTGTCCAATTTCGAAAACGTTTCCAGATTAAAATTTAGTGAAGTCAAAATCGAGCGAGAAGAATTCTTAAAAATAAAATATTTGTTCGCGACAGCATCAAGTTTGTATTCTTTAATTATTTTTCGGGCAGGAATTTCGTACGGTGGATGATATAATTGTACAATCAAATCATCATCGAAATTTTCTACCACTTCTTTTCCCCTATAAAGATCTTCGATGCTGCTGATTCTATCAGTTGTATAGTCTTCTGAAAAAACTCCAAGAGCTTTCGCCTTTGTCCGAAGATTTACGTCTTTTGTTACAAGAATTACTTGGCGGTTATCTTTGAATTTATTTTGCACATCTAAAACAGAACTCAGGATCCTGTGGTCAGGAGTATCTTCGCGAAACATTTCCTTAATTTCGTTATTGACGCCTTTACTTATCCAAATTGATATTTTTCCCTTCCTCTCCCAAGCGAAACTCCGCCGTCAAATAGTTCCGAGCCAGTAAGAGAATCCAATGTGCGAGCAAATTCGCGTGCATGTAAATTGATTGTATTGCTTCCTCTTTTAAATTGATCGAGTTCCTCAATTACAGTAAGTGGAATGATTATGTCATTCTCCTCAAACTGAAGCAGACAACTTGAGTCGTGAAGAATTACATTGGTATCGAGGACAAATATTTTTGGGGATTTTCGTTTTTTCATTTAAGACTTGGAATAGTTTGGAGAATTGATATTTTGATCGTTGTATCCGTATAACGCTAATGATTTCTTCCTAATAATAAGAATTTTTTGGAAAAGATTAAGAGGTAAGTTCATTTTAATTTTTGAGACAAAGTTTGGCAAAAACCTTAGTTCATTTAAGCTTTCCATCGATCAAACTGTTATCTTTGTTTTGTATTTTTTATAATTGATAATCTAATGAAACTAT
>Ga0194127_10001954_pt1 | contig 29032 bp, 22 predicted proteins | sample TA2KigC100mmetaG_FD_148624 | JGI IMG/M metagenome (GOLD analysis project Ga0194127, IMG submission 148624) | Freshwater microbial communities from Lake Tanganyika, Tanzania - TA2015036 Kigoma Deep Cast 100m | ecosystem: Environmental > Aquatic > Freshwater > Lake | place: Tanzania: Lake...
CTAAACATGGTCGCCTTGACCGTCAATCATCCGGCGGGACCCCTCGACTTCGCTCGGGACAGGCTGCGTCAGCCGCCGACCGGCATGCTCGACGTACCTCAAGTACGCCTGCGCTGCCGGTTTCGACGGCTTCCTTGTCCGGCCGGTGCTTGCCGGCCAAATCGGCCATGTTTGATCGTCGCTCAACACGACGATCTTAGATGCCGACCCGGCAACGCAGCCACCCCCCAGTTCTCATTGCGCACCTTCCCAGTGCGGCCGCCGACGAGTCGCGTCGGGCCCGTTCTGACTCGTTCTGACCAAGGAGCTCCGGCGAAATGACCCCGACCTCCCACCGCCACCTCATTCCCACGGAGACCTTCACCGCCACATACCGCCTGGCCGGAACCCGCACGGAAGCCGAGGACAAGGCCGCTGCCCTGTGCGTGGAGCAGACCATCGAGTTCCCGGCCGACCTGGTCTGGGTCGAGGAGATCTCCCGGCACATCGTGGCCAGGGTGGGGGAGGTCCGGGAGGCGGGAGAGCGCTCGTTCGACATCGACATCCAGTTCTCCGCAGACGTGGCCGGGACCGAGCTCCCCCAGCTTCTCAACGTGCTCTTCGGCAATGCCAGCCTGCTTCCCGGAGTCAGGCTCCAGCGGTTCGAGCCGGGACCGCAGCTCCTCTCGCACTACAGGGGGCCGAGGTTCGGCGTCGATGGGGTGCGCCGGCTCGTCCGGGCCCGGCACCGGCCGTTGCTGTGCACCGTGCTCAAGCCCATGGGGCTGTCGGCCGAAGAGCTGGCGGACCTGTCGTATCGTTTCGCACTGGGCGGAGTGGACCTCATCAAGGATGACCACGGGCTGACGGACCAGCGCTTCTCCCCGTTCCGTGAGCGGGTCCGCCGTTGCGCCGAGGCCGTCGAGCGGGGCAACCGGGAGACCGGAGGCACCTGCCGCTATGCCCCCCACGTGACCGGCCCCGCACACGAGCTGCACGACCGCGCCCGGCTGGCGAAGCTCTCCGGCGCGGGTGCGCTCCTCCTGGCCCCTGGACTCGCCGGCTTCGACGCCATGCGACGCATCGCCGATGACGATGACATCGACCTGCCCATCCTCAATCACCCCGCTTTCCTGGGGAGCTTCATCGTCCGGCCGGATCACGGCATCTCCCATTTCGCCCTGTTCGGTCAGCTCGCTCGCCTGGCCGGCGCCGACGCCACGATCTTCCCCAACTTCGGCGGGAGGTTCTCCTTCTCGCAGGACGAATGCCGCGAAACTGCGGACGGATGCCGTCAGCCGATGGGCAACCTGCGGCCGATCTTCCCCGTTCCGGCCGGTGGGATGAAGCGGTCGCGCCTGGTCGAGATGGTCGAGTTCTACGGCAACGACGTGATGCTGCTCATCGGCGGGGACCTCCACCGCCACCCCGAGGGCCTCACCGCCGCCTGCGCCGAGCTCCGAAAGGCCCTCGAATAGCCCCGGCGTGCCGAAGGCCACCCGGCGTGCTCACGGCACCGGCTCCGAACCGTTTCTTGCGCATTCGTCGGCAGACTGCTCGCCAGCGGCCAGCCGCTCCGCCCCGTCGCCCTCCGCCCGTCACCACCTCGCGCCGGAACACCCGGCGGCATCTTCCTCCGGCGCAGCGGTCTCCTCCACCGTCAAGGTCGAGTACTCCTCACCGAAGCACTCCTTCCAGAAGGCCAGCGAGCGGTGCTTCAGCTCTTCCGGCTCCAGCGCGGCGAGCCGCAGGGTCAGCTCCTCGGCATAGGCGATCCCATGGGGAGGTTCGTCCGCCGGATCCTGCCAGGCCAGGGGGTGGAGCAGTGTCCGCGCGGCATAGAAGTAGGCGGTCCCCGAGCGCTGGTAGAGGTGGCTCAGCAACGTGATGAGGGTCAGTCGGATCGTCTCGGGCGATTCCACCATCTGGGTCAGGTGAGCCCGCAGCTCCATGTCGACGTCCCGGAGGAACTCCGGGTCGTCCTCCGCCAGGTGCACGCGGTCCATGATGCAGGCCCCCGCCTCCCGCCCGTCGCGGATGTCGTACACGTGCCGGGCCTCGTGGAATCCCACCGAACGGGAAACCAGCCGGGAGACCGCGGCCAGGATCCGGTTCGCCTCGTCGTCGTCGAGCTCCTCAGAGACCTTCGAGAATGCCTTGCGATCGTCGTCCGGAATCAGCCGTTCGCCACGCTTGTTGGCCTCGGTGTTCTTCCGCTGCACCTCGTACGGGAAGGTCCGAGGCCAGAGCAACCCGTCCGGTCGCTTCAGCCGGACGCCGAGCCGCCCTGCGTTGAAGTCGATTTTCTGGTAGATGGCGGACCGGCGGGCAACGGCCGAAACCACTTTGCGGAAGGTCTCGTCGTCCGCCCCTGCGGCCTGTTTGAGCTCGAGCTGGGCCAGCTCCACCATCACCCGGTAGGGGGCCTTCAGCTCCGGGTCCACGCTCTCCCCGAACCGCCGCTCGAACGCTGCGTCGGGGCGCTCGAAGCTCGGAAACAGGTAGTCCGCCGCAAATGCCGTCGCATTGTCCTGGAGCACCAGGGCCACGTTGGCATCCTTGCGCCGGACAAAGCCGTGCCGGTACGAGTCGGCCGGCAGGTAGTCCCGGCGCCGTACGACCAGCAGGTCCGCGGGTTCCCCCCCGGACGACCGGCCGTAGCGCAGCTCGTCGAGCACCTCGTACGTGCAGATCATCCCCCCCATCAGGTAGCGCTCGTCCAGAAGTCCTTCGAACGGCTCCACGTCCAGCAGGAATCGGGGGCGCTTCTTGGCAAGGACGTCGTTGATCGCGCCCACCGATCCCTTCAGGGCATCGTAGGGATCCGCCACGATCAGCGATACCTGGTCGTGCCCCGCCATCGTCTCGGTCAGCTTCCGGAACGGCTCCTCGAACGTCGGATCCACCTCTCGGACCCTGGACAGGAATTCCTCAGATGCCTTGCGGAACTGCTCCCGCTTCTCGCTCTCCATCCGCTTGTTGACCCGGGCCGAGAGGCTCAGACTGTCGAACCACTCGAGCTGGAGGTCCGAAAAGGGCCCGACCAGCAGCTCTTCCACCGGCTCCGGCTCGGGAGGGGAGTAGCTGCTCATGGTCAGAGCGGCCCACAGGCCCCCTCCGACCAGCACCAGCACGAGCCCGATCACCGCCCACCGCGCGATGGCAGTCCGGCTTCGAAGGCGGTCCTCGAGGATATCCAGCTCAGTGCGCTCCTCGCCTGACTTCGTCTCTTCGGACATGACCCCTCCTTCGCTCCCGATGGTGTGCTCCGAGGCGCGAGGAGTCAATGGAAACCACAACATGCAGCCGGTTCCCTTCCGGCCGCACCCTTTGTGTGGTAGCGTCGCCGCACCGGCTTGCGCAGCCGGTCGGAGGGGGCCATGCATTTCCTCGTTGCGTTCTTCTTCCTGTTTCCCGGCGCCGGCCCCGGCGCTCCGGCGGGGAAGGCAGCCCGTACGGCGGAATCTCCGCCATCCCACGATCGGGTGATGGCCGCACTGCGGGCCGACGGCCTTGCACGCCTCGGGGCGTTCGACTTCCTTTCCGGAATCCTCTCCTGCGGACCTCGTCCAGCGGGTTCCGACAACGCGGCCCGGGCCGTGGAGAAGACCCGCTCCGTCATGCAGGAGATCGGCCTTGCGGACGTCCACCTCGAAGAGGTCACGGTCACCCTCTGGGAGCGGGGTCCGGGATCGGCTGCGGCGGTGCTCGCCGACGGCACGGAGGAGCCTCTGGCGGCCGCGGCCCTCGGCAGCAGCGTTCCAACTCCCGACGGGGGCATCACGGCCCCCGTCGTGGAGGTCCGCTCGCTCGAAGAGGCCCGGGCACTGGGTGAGAAGGGCAGGGGGCGCATCGTCTTCTTCAACCGCGCCATGCCCACCGATGTCCTGGATACCTTCGAGGCCTACGGCAAGGCAGCGGACCAGAGGGCGCACGGGGCCTCTGCCGCAGCCGCCTCCGGTGCGGTTGCCGTGCTTGTCCGCTCCATGACCTTGCGGGTCTCCGACCTTTCGCACACCGGGATCATGGCCTATGACGAGGGCGTTCCGCGCATCCCGGCCGCTGCCATCAGCACCGCGGCAGCGGACCGGCTTTCCAGCCTCCTGGCTCAGGGGGCGGAAGTCCGGGTCCGTCTCGAGCTCGGCTGCCGGACCGTCGGTCCCGTGACCTCCCACAACGTCGTCGGGGATCTCCGTGGGCGGGAGTTGCCCGCAGAGGTCGTCGTGCTGGGGGGCCACCTCGACAGCTGGGATCTCGGCCCCGGGGCGCACGACGACGGAGCGGGGTGCGCCCAGTCGCTCGAGGCGCTGCGGCTGCTGGCCGCCCTCCCGACCCCGCCGCGGCGCACCATACGAGCCGTCATGTTCATGGACGAGGAATCGGGCGGTACCGGCGGGAAGGCCTATGCCTCCAATCCGAAACGCAAGTCGGAAAAGCACGTGGCCGCCATCGAGTCGGATCGCGGCGGATTCCTCCCGCTCGGCTTCACCGTCCTGGCCGACGAGCCGACGATCGCCGCCTTCAACCGCTGGCTCCCGCTCCTCAAGGACCTGGGCGTGACCTTCATTCGCAAGGGGTATGGCGGCGTGGACATCCACCCCCTTGTCGAGTCGGGATGCGTCACCATCGGCCTCTATCCCGATTCCCAGCGCTACTTCGATGTCCACCATTGTGCGGCCGACACGCTCGATACCGTCAACGAGCGGGAGCTCGAGCTCGGTGCGATCCAGATGGCCGGGCTCGCCTGGCTGATTGCCGAGGAAGGAATCCCCCGGTAGGCTCCTGGGGATTCGGTTCGAATGTTGCCGCCGGCTGCTCGACGTGCTACCGTGGAGCGAAGTTCGACGTGAGGGAAATCGACGTGGACGGGGGGATGGACGGACTCGGTCGGTTGCTCGACGAAGTGCGGCCCTGCCTTGCTTCGGGCTGGTCCTCCGCCCCCATCGGCCTGGGAGAGATCGCAGTCGGCAATTCGCAGACAGGGTGCTACGCCGTCCTGCCGGAGGAGATGGCCCCCCTGCTTCCTCTCCTGGACGGGAGGCACTCGCTCGACGAGCTGTCGGCCGCGCTGCTCGAGCGCACGGGCCAGGTTCGCCATCGGGCTCTGTTCGAGGCCGTGGGGACCCTGGCGTTTTCCGGCCTGCTGGAGCCGCTGCCGCGGACCGTCGCCCACCTGTTTCCATCCGCTTCCCCCGGCAGGCTCAAGTCGCTCGGCAAGGTCGGCTTCCTCGCCCTGATGCTCCCCGTCCGGCTCCGCCGGGTTCCGGACGCGATTCGAAGCCCCGGGAGCACGTGGCTCCCGGCCTTGCTCCTCCTTCTTCCGGCAGCCGCTGCCGCGCTGCTGGCACTGGGCGTCTGGCCGCTGGGCCGTCCGTGCAGCTTCGAGGACCTGGTCTGGACCGTTGCCGGGGTCGCCGGCGCCGCGTCCCTCCGGGAGCTGGCCCGGCTCGTCCAGCTCCGGCGGCTGGGGTGCGCGGTCCGCGGGCTCGGGTTGCGCCTGACGCTGCTCGTGCCCCATTTCGGCCTGTGCGGGCCGGACGAGGTGATGCTCTCCCACAGCCACCGGGTCACCTACCGGCTCTGGAACCTGGCAGTCCCGGCCGCGGCCGGCTCTGCAGCGGTCCTGGCCGGCGGGATTGTCGGGAGCGTGCCGCTGCGGCTGCTCGGAATCGGGGCGTTGCTGGCCTTCCTGATCGACCTTTCTCCCCTGTGGCGCTCTGACCTGGTCCGCCTCCTTGGCGAGCTCGTGGGTTTTCGCTCCCTGAGGCGCCGCTCCGTCTCGTTCCTGCTGCGCCGCCTCTGGCACTCGGTGCTGAGGAGCCGCAGGCCCGGCCGGGAGGAGCTGGCGCTGATCTGGTCTTCGAGCGCGGCCGTCCTCTTTCTCTTCGGGGTGGCCGGTGTGCTGTGGGCATTGCTCCCGGCTTCGCTCGAGGTGCTCACCGACGCCGTGCTGGCCTCCGAGAGGGGCTTGGTCGCGAGGCTGCTGGCGGGGGCGATCGCTGCGGCACTGGCACTGGCGCTCCTGCTGGCCCTCGGGTCGATTCTCGCCTCGGTTGCCGCCCTGGTGTACCAGCTTCTCTGGTGGCGTCGAGGCCGTCCCGGCCGCGGGGTCGAGACGATGCCGGACGCGGGAAGCACGGAAGCGCTCGCCCGCGACCTTTCCGCCCTTCCTCCCTTTTCCGAGCTGCCCCTCGACCTCGTGCGCGACATCCTTGCCAGGGCCCGCCACACCTCGTGGTCGGCCGGGACCTCCGTGATCGTGCAGGGGGATGCCGGAGAGGTCTGCTACGTGATCCGGTCCGGCATCTGCTCCGTCGTACGGGAGGCCGTGGACGGGAGATCCCGGGAGGTGGCCCGCCTCGGACCGGGGCTGGTGTTCGGCGAGACCGCCCTGCTCCTCGGTGTCCCCCGGCAGGCCACCGTGCGCGCGGTCTCCGCAGTCACGCTGGTCGAGATCCCCAGGGATCTCTTTCTCGACCTGGTGCGTCGCTCCGGGAACGACCCGGACCCCCTGCTCGAGCGCATCCGCCTCCGCCAGTACCTTGCATCGCAACCGTTTCTGGCCGGGGCGCGACCCGAGAGCCTGGCTGCCCTGGCGAACGACGCCACAGCCGTCGAAGCCCGCGCAGGAGATACCCTGATCAGCGCCGGGGAGCCGGGCAACGACCTCTTCATCCTCCAGGAGGGGCGGTGCGAGGTGACTGCCCCGGACGGTACACCCGTCGCCCGTCTCGGGCCGGACGACCACTTCGGCGAGATCGCTCTCCTGACCGGACGCCCTCGGTCCGCCGGAGTGCGCTGCCTTTCGGATTGCCGCCTGATCCGGATCCCGGCAGCCTCCTACCAGGCCCTGCTGACCCGGGAGTTCTCGGCCGGGCTGAAGCTCGACATCGAAGTGGAGGCAAGGCTCCAGGAGCTGGAGCTTGCCTGAACAGGACGTGAGGATGTACAGATGAGACTCGTCAGAATGGTCCCGGTGCTCATCATGGTGGGAGGCGTCGCCGCAGGCGCCCGCCACGGCCGGGCCCTCTATGACGAGGTCGTCGACAAGTTCAGGATCCTCGTCACCGGCATGGAGCTTTCCCGCATCGCGACCGAGGTCCGCCACCACCACATGACGTTCGGAACGCTTCCTCCCGTTGCCGTCCCCGAGGACTTCGCCGCATTCCTGCGCGAGACTCTCGAACCCTACTTCCTGGAGCGCGACGTCGCGCAGGATTTCTGGCTCGAACCCTACCGGATCGAGAACGACGACGGGGACTTGATCGTCCTGAGCACCGGGCCGGACCGGGAGCGCACTTTCTGCGCACACGGGCGCAAGGACGTTGAAGCCTTCCCCGTGGCAGACGGAGAGCTGCCGCCCGACGACGTCTGCGCCACGGTCCGCCTCGAGTAGGCAGCCTCCCAAGAGGAAGTGATGAGCCCGCCCCGGGCAGCCCCCTCATTCTTGCCTTTCCACTGATAGGATTTACAATCCGCACGCGGGAGGCGTCCGGCGGATGATGGGAACCAGGCCTTCGAAGACCCTGTGGATTGTGCTCGTGGCGACTGTTGCCGCGGCCATCCCGCTCGTTGCGTATCTCATCGTGACAGGCGGTCCTGGCAGCCTGCACCAGGAGGTCCCGTCCGACGCACCGGCAGCGGTCTTCACCCCCGAGCAGGGGCTCGCAGACCTGGCCAGCCGTGCCACCCTCCACCGCGACCGGCTGGACGTGATGCTCGGAGGAGAGCCGCTGGTCAGAGCCCGCGACGTCCTCAAGGAACCGGGAACCCATCGGGCCACGGCAGCCGTTCTCGACCTCAATGCCTCAGTGTTCCTGGAGCACGGAGGCAATGACCTGGCCGAAGCCATCGTGCGCATGACCGCCGCCCTTCCGCCGGGAACCCGCGAAGTGGTCTCTTCCTCGACCCGCCTCGTCTGGAACCGCGAGCCCGGCCCCGCTGACGCCCGGATGCCGCAGGACCAGCCCGACGCCCGTCCGGTGGCCGCCAGCATCGGGATCGAGGAGGACAGCGTCCGCATCGCCGCAGTCTGGCACCTGCCGGACCGCAAGACCGAGGAGGGCAAGCCGGTCGAGTGCTCCATGGAGCTGACCGGCACCATCCGGAACAACCTCCTCTTCGCACGCTACGATTGCCCCGCTGATTCCGGTGCCGAAGTCCCGCTGGGCGGCCGCACGCTGACCTTCTCCTCCGTCAGCGTCACCGGCAGCCAGTACGTGGAGGTCCGCGACCTCGCGCTCACCGCCCCGGGGGGGACCGAGCCCCTGCTGGCGATCGGGCGGCTGGAGTTCAAGGCCGCTGCGGCACTGGATAGACCCGTTCTCCTCTCCCTTCTTGCAGGCGACCTGCTGTCGGGCTACTCGGGCTGGACCCTGACGCTTGCCGGGGTCCGAGGCGACCTCGCCGCACTGGAGCTGCTGCCTCCGCTGGCAAGCCTCGCACCGATGCCTTCGGTCCGATTCGACTGCGAGTCCCTCGCACTGTCCGCAGGGGGCGAGATGCTCGTCGAGCGGCCCCGCCTCTCCTGGCCCGGCCGTGGCACCCTGAAGGCCCGGTCCATGGCCGGCCGCAACGATGGCCGCCGCTCCAGCTTCTCCTTCATCAAGCCCGAGGCCGAGGAGGCAACGTTCGGCATCACTTTCGGCGCCCCCGAGCTGCTCGCGGTGCGCGATGAATACCGCACCTGGTGGATCACCTCGTCCGGCTACAGCGTCGCTCCCCCGACCAACCCGCTGAAGCTCGCAGCCATGCTCAACATGGGCGAGCGGCTTTCAAGCTTCATCCAGGGGATGCACAAGGAGAATGCCGAGCTTCCCCCTCTCCTCGTTCCTGCAGGCATGCCCGACCTGAAGCTGGAGCTCACCGACGGTACCGCCGCGTTGCCCCTGGGCAAGGGCCCGGCAGCTTCGGGCATCAACCTGTCGGCCGTCATCCGGGGCGGAATGGTCGAAAGCGCACAGGCTCGCGTCTGTCTCGGCCCCGAGTGTCAGGAGGCCGATGCCCGCTTCTCTCTGAGCACCGACTCCGCAGGCCGCGTCGACCGCCTGGCCCTCCACGCTGCCGGAAAGGGGACCGCACGCCGCCTCTCCTCCATCCTCCCGTCCCCGCTCACCGGAGTCGGCAACCTCGAAGTCGAGCTCCAGGCCGCTGCCGGCCAGGGCCAGCGCATCACAGCGGACTTCAAGGTCACCATCGAGGAGCTGAGCTTCTTCCACAAGCGGCTCGCACTCGAGCCGTTTTCCGCAGACCTCCTCCGCATCGAGGGCAGCGCCACCCTCGATCTCCAGCGCGAGCTTCTCGAGCTCTCGCTCTCCAAGGCACAGCTCGGAAAGGTGTTCGCCCGACTCGTCGGCGAGCTCGAGGGGTTCACTTCCGGCCTCCCGAGAGTGAAGCTCTCCATCGACTTCCCCGAGCAGAACTGCGCCCACCTGCTTCGTTCCGTTCCAAAGGGCTTCGCCCCCGAGCTCGACCAGGCAAGGCTTACCGGGTCGCTCTGGTTCAAGGCCGACTTCGAGCTCGACATGAAGGACATCCGCAAGTCGATCCGCCTGGACGTCGACGGCGACCTCGAGCGGTGCGAGCCCCTCTCGCTGGGGCCGGCATTCGACATCGACGCGCTCAACGGACCCGACTACGTCCACCGGGTCGTGGTCAACGGCGAGGACCTTGGCGTCGACGTCGGCCCCGGGACCGGCGACTTCGCCCCCCTCGCCCAGGTCCCTCGCGTCGTCCGGGCAGCGGCCTACGGCACCGAGGACCTCGCATTCTTCGAGCACAACGGATTCCGTCTCGGCCTCATCCGCCGCGCCCTCATCCTCTTCCTCGAGCGAGGGTACTTCGCCTACGGTGGAAGCACCATCAGCCAACAGCTCGTCAAGAACCTGTTCCTTACGCGGCACAAGACCATCTCCCGCAAGTTCCAGGAAGCTGTCATCGTCTGGGCCATGGAGCGCAAAGTCTCCAAGGAGCGCATCTTCGAGCTGTACCTCAACTGCATCGAGTACGGACCCAAGATCTGGGGAATCACCCGCGCATCGAGGCACTACTTCGGCAAGCACGTGAGCCAGCTCGACACGGCCGAGGGGGCATTCCTCATGGGCCTCAAGCCCGACCCCGGATACGGCTACCTCCAGTTCCGCCGCGGCAAGCTCAACTCCCAGTGGAAGAAGCAGCTCCAGCATGTACTGAAGCGGTTGCTCGACATGGGCGCCATTACCAGCGAGCAGTACGAGTCCTACACCCGCTCCGAGCTCCAGTTCCGCCCCCGATCCAGCCCCACGCCCGACGCGTCCGCCCTCCCCGAACCGCTCCCGGGGGCTGATCCGCTCCTACCGCCCGACGAGGACAAACCCGTCCCCCAGGGCCAGGAGCAGGGAGAGCTTTGACCATCGACCATCGGCCTTCGTCGATTCAAGGCCAAACCCTTGCCTTCCAGCCTCATTAATCCTTTGATCTCCGCGTGCCGCAGCGCTAAGATGCCGTTGTCTGTCGTCCATGGGCCCACCAGGAGGGGAGGAACATGAGGTCGCTACCTGCTTTGCTGCTGGCCGTCCTGCTGGCATCGGCCTGCACCACGACGTTCCGGCAGCTCGAAACGAGTTACGCTCCGCACGACTTCTCGCGACCGGTCCAGGTCTATCCGAGGCTTGCGGGGGAGGCGTGCGAGTGGCGCCTGTTCGGCCTCATCGCCGTGTCCGGGGACAACAGTGCCACCGAGGCCATGAGCAAGCTGACCCGCTCGAGCGCCAAGATCGACAACCTCCTGTCCGTCCAGGTCATGGAGAACAACGTCAACTACCTGGTGGTCTCCAAGTCGTGCACGCACGTGTCCGCCTATCCGGTGGTCTACAAGGATACGCTGCCCAAGTGGGAGCCGTTCGAGGGCAACATGATGTCCGGCCGCCTGGTCAAGAAGCCGGAGGTCTCGCCGGGCGGGGGCGCGGTGCCGACGCCGGTTTCCCCTCCTCCGCCGGGAAAGACCGGTCCCACGGTCAAGCGGGACGAGCCGCCGATTCCGCCCCCCCCCACCAAGAGCACCGTGCCCACCCAGTCTCAGTGCGAGTCCAAGTGCGCCAGCTTCGCCACTCTCTGGAAGGGCAGCGACGCAATCCGTGGCACCATTCGCGGCCAGTGCGTCAAGAAGTGCCTTCAGCCCGAGAACGAGGAGTACCGCAAGTGCATCGAGGGAGCCTCGAAGATCGACGACATCGGCAAGTGCAACAACATGTAGGAGCGGCGCCTTCGACCCCGCGGTACCGCCCACCCAGATGGAACTCCGCCGGCTGAATCTCGACCTGACACCTGATCAGTACCTCCGCCTGGACGAGACCCTGAGGACCCACCACATCGTGCCGGAGGGGCTTGCCTGGAGACTGGTCCGCGTCGCTCAGGATGCCCGCCACCGCAAGGTCCGGTTCCTCGTCACGCTGGACGTTGGGGCGGAATGTGCGTTGCCCCCGTTGCTTCCCGATCCCCGCCTTCCGATTCGCAAGCCGCGGGGACGCAACGTCGTTGTCGTCGGTGCGGGGCCTGCCGGCCTCATGGCTGCGGTCACCCTGCTCGAACGGGGCATCACTCCCCGGCTCGTGGAGCGCGGTGCCGCGTTCCCGCACCGCCATGCGCTGTCCCGGGCACTGCGCGTATTCGGACGACTCGATTCGGGTCCCGCGATGACCAGCGGCCTGGGGGGCGCCGGTACCTACTCCGACGGCAAGCTGTTGACGCGAAAGGGGGGAAGCCACGTGCGCCGGGCCCTCCAGCTCTTCGCCTGGTTTGCGAGGGACCCGAGGCTTCTCTGGGAGGCCCACCCTCACGTCGGCTCCAACCGTCTGCCCAGGCTGATCGACGGTTTGCGAGAGCACCTCGAGGAGAACGGGGCGCGGTTCTTCTTCCAGACCGAGGTTACCGGTCTGCTGGTCCGGGAAGGCCGAGTCACGGGCGTCACCATCGCTTCCGGCGAGAAGATCGAGGGCGATGCCGTCGTGCTGGCTCCCGGCAACAGCGCCCGCTCCCTGTTCGAATCGCTCCATCGGCAGCGCGTCCGGATGCTGCCGAAGCCGTTTGCGGTCGGGGTTCGCATCGAGCACCCCAGGGAGCTCGTCGACCGCATCCAGCTTGGCCGCAGTGCCGGGCATTCCGCGTGCGGTGCTGCCCGGTACGCCTTCGCTTTCTCCAACCTCCCCCGTGCAGTCTACAGCTTCTGCATGTGCCCGGGGGGCTACGTCATTCCCACCCCGCCGGAACCGCAATGCCTGGCGGTCAACGGGATGAGCCACGCCCCCCGCTCGTCGCGGTTCAGCAACGCAGCGGTGGTCGCTGCCGTCTCGCCGGAGGACTGGCCGGAGCACGGCGACTCGCCCCTCGGGGGAATCGAGTTCCAGCGTCGTATCGAGCGCGCGGCCTTTGCTGCCGGCGGCGGAAGGTACGTTGCCCCGGCCCAGCGGGTCACGGATTTCCTCGCCGGCCGCCCGTCCGCGACCCTTCCTCCGTCCTCCTACCATCCGGGAATCGCATCGGCAGATCTGTCCGAGCTGCTTCCGCCCCCCGTCGTGGCCGCACTCAGAGCCGGCCTCGAACGGGCCGACCGGCGGATCAACGGATACGTGACCGACCAGGCCCTGGCCATCGGAGTCGAGACCCTCACCTCCACGCCGCTGAGAATCCTGAGAGGTGCGGCCGGATTCTCCCCCTCGCACCCGGGGCTCTTCCCTTGCGGCGAGGGTAGCGGATGGGCCGGAGGAATCACTTCCAGCGCCGCGGACGGGCTGGCATGCGGCGAGCGCGTCGCGGACTGGCTCGAAAGGTGCTGAACCCTACAGCCGTCCCCCCGCGTGCAGGAACAGGACCGCACCGATGACCGCTGCCGTGGCAGCCTTGTAGGCGGCACCGCGGAAGAACACAGGGGTCGCACCGACGTCCTGGAACAGCGCGACCTCGCGCTCGCCGAATCCCCCTTCCGGTCCCACGACGCACACGGCGCGGTCGTGCTCCGAAAGCCTCAGATCCCTCAGATCGTGCCCTCCCTCCTCCCAGAGGAAATAGAGCGGTTGCCCCTGCACAGCGTCCACGGCCCGGGCAAGAGAACTCGCCAGGCTCACGCGGGTGACCTCCGCCTGTCCGACCTGGCGGGCCGCCTCGGATGCCACGCGTTCGAGCCGCTCCAGCCGGTCATCTTCCATCCGGGCGATCGACCGTTCCATGTGGGCCAGCATCAACCGGTCCACGCCCAGCTCGGCACACCGGGCAGCCACGAAGTCCGTTCCCTTGCGCTTGAGAGGGCTTGCGATCAGCGTGAGTTGGAACCGGCGCAGTGTCGCGGCCTCCACCGTTTCGACCCGCACCTCCACGCCGCTCTCGTCCACGACCAGGACGCGGGCGTACGCGGTGCGGCCGGTGCCGTCGCACAGCCGCAGCGTCTCGCTGGCAGCCACCCGCAACACCCGAACCAGGTAGTGGTGCGCACGGCCCGAGAGCCGCATGCACTCGCCGACACCGGAAAGCCTGTCCAAGTACCAGGTGGGGACGGTCATGTCATCTCCCAACTTGGATGCGGGGGTTGCCGCCCACGGCGGATCCGCAGGGCCCCTCCCGCGTGGTCGGGGCTGGGATTGCGCTGCCCACGGCGGATCCGCAGGGCCCCTCCCGCGTGGTCGGGGCTGGGATTGAGCTGCCCACGGCGGATCCGCAGGGCCCCTCCCGCGTGGTCGGGGCTGGGATGGCGCTAGCCACTGCTTCTTCTCCACGCTCCGGCCCACCATTCGCTTCGGGCCGTCTTCTCCAGCAGATCGAACTCCCCCGGCGTGGTGAAGAAGCGCTCCTCGAACCATGGGCGATCCTTGTCCACCAGGCCGGCCAGGATCAGGATCCCACCCGCCCCCACTGCATCCCGAATCCCTCCGGCCACCGGCACGAGCTCGTGCGCCAGCAGGTTCGCCACGACCAGGTCGAACCGGTCCGTGATCGTGTCGATGCTCCGCACCGAGACCTCCACGCTCACCCCGTTGCGGTCAGCGTTCTCCCCGGTCTCCCGGACCGCCTCCTCCTCGATGTCGCAGGCCACCAGCCGCTTCACGCCGAGCTGTCCCCCCGCGACGCTCAGAACGCCCGTGCCGCATCCCACGTCCAGCATGGAGCCGGCAACCCCGAGGTGCCGATCCATCAGCTCGAGCGCAAGGTGCGTCGACTCGTGGGTTCCCGTTCCGAACGCCTGTCCAGGGTCTATGGCAACCCGGGCTGCGGTGTCGAACGGGCACGGCCTGAACGCAGGTCCCACCGAGATCCGCTCAGAGACCCGCACCCACTGGTACGACTCCTTCCAGGCGGCCACCCAGGCAGCCGGATCCCACGAGAACGGCTCCACCACCGCGCATCCGTCCAGCCCGAAGCGGGACAAGAGGACCATCAGTCCATCCCGCTCCGCTTCGCTCGATGCATACAGCCGGAATCGCTGGAGCGGTATGCCGCCGCCCGGTGATACCGCAGTCTGCAGATCCTCTTCGTACGAAAGACCTTGAGCGGAAAGCAGGGTCGAAACCGATCGGGCCCGGCTGCGCGGGACCGACAGGATGACCCGGAACATCAGGGAGGCTACTTCGCGACCACCCACACCTTGACCTTCGTCTCGACGCCCTGCGCCAGCTTCACCGGCACCTGGTACACGCCGAGCTGCTTGATCGGATCCTCGAGGTCCACCTGGGTGTGGTCGACCTGGAAGCCTTCGGCCACCAGGGCCTCGGCAATGTCCCGGCCCGTGACCGAACCGTACAGCTTGTCCTCTTCGCCCACGTGGCGTTCGAGCGTGCAGGAGACCGATGCCAGGCGCGCAGCCTCTTCCTCGGCCCGCTTCTTCTCCTGCGTCATGCGGACCTCGACAATCCGCTTCTGGTGCTCGATGGTCTTGGCCGTCCCGGCATTGGCCGGCAGGGCCATGTGTCGCGGGATGAGGTAGTTGCGTGCAAAGCCGTCCTTGACCTGGACCGCATCGCCGATCTTTCCAAGCCCCTTGACTGTCTGGATGAGAATGACCTTCATGGCTCCCCCCTCTAGTCTTCCGCAGCCTGGAACGGCAGCAGTGCAATGGCCCGGGCCATCTTGATAGCGTTGGTCAGCGCCCGCTGGTGCTTGGCGCAGCAACCCGAGATACGCCGCGGGATGATCCGGCCCCGATCCGTCGTGAAGCGACGCAGCAGAGCATAGTCCTTGTAGTCCAGCGAAACTCCCTTGTCCGCACAGAAGGTGCACACCTTCCGCCGAAAGAAGAACTTCTTGCCCCCTCCGGTACTCATCTTGCTTCCTCCCCGGCCGTGTCTTCCGGCCGTCCGGGCGACTCGCTGCGCCCGAGTTCAAAGCGGCACGTCAGGTGCCGAGTTGCCATCAGTTCTCCTCTTCCGAGCCTTCCCCGCCCGCAGGGGCCTCCGCCGCGGTCTCCCCGCCCCATCGGGACGATCTCCGGGCACGACCCTCGCCGCCTTCCGAGCCTTCCTCGTCGCCCTCTTCGGCCGGACGCTCCGCAGACGGCTCACGCGGTCTGATGTTGAACGGGTAGATCCCCTTGCAGTCCTCTTCGATGCTGAACGACGCTGGGTCGATCCGCTCGTCCAGCTTCACCGTCAGGAACCGCAGCACGTCGTCGTGCACCTTGAGCACCCGCTCGAGCTCGGACACAGCCTCGCCCCCGGCCAGGTAGCGGAAATACACGAAATTCCCCTTCGAGACCTTCTTGACCGGATAGGCGAGCCTCTTCTTGCCCCAGTCCTGGTAGGTGACCTCGATTCCGCCACGGCTGTTCACCGCAGCGGTCGCCCGCTCCTTCACGTTGGCCATCTGCTCTTCAGGAAGGTCCGGACGGACGATGAAGAGCGTCTCGTACTTGCGCAGCATTTCACCCCTCCTCACGGGTTGTGCCCCGCCACCATCGACGGAGCAAGGAGGCGCTTCGCCCAGACGAAGCGCAAACCAAGGGCCGAATGGTATCCATCCGCCCCCCCTCGGTCAAGAAAAAAAAAGAGCACGCACGCAAGGGACCTCAACCCTCCCGCAGCTTCTCGCCACCTTCCCGCGTCCCGTTGAACCGGTTCATCGCCTCCTGCAGCCCCTCCCGCACCCAGCACGCTACTGCCTCTGCACCCACCGCCACCATCCTCGAAAACAGCTCCGCCTCGTCCCCGCAAAACGGCGACAGCACGTGTTCCACGGTCTCCCGCTTCGCATCCGGCTTTCCCACGCCGATCCGCAGGCGGGCAAACGTCTCGCTTCCCAGGCTCCGCAGCACCGATTCGATGCCCCGGTGCCCCGCACCCGACCCCCCTCGTGCAAGCCGCAATCGCCCCAGCGGCAGATCCATCTCATCATGGATCACCAGCAGGTCCGCGGGGAGAACCTTGTAGTAGTGCAGCAAACCGGCCACGAAATCTCCGGACAGGTTCATGTATGTGTGCGGCATCCCCGCCACGACCGACTCGCTTCCCTCCCGCCACTGCGCCATGACCCCGTTGTATCGCGTCGATCTCCAGAACGAACGTGCCTGCTCGGCAAGACGCTCCACCACCAGGAAACCGGCATTGTGACGTGTCTGACGATACTGTTTGCCAGGATTGCCCAGGCCGATGAGTGCCTTCATGTCGCCAGGAATGCTCCCGGAATGCGAGGGGGCAGGACTGCGGCCGTATGTCCCTAACCGGACCCCGGCCCCGCTCTACACAATGCCCTCCCGTTCGTCGGCCAACGTGGAGGTCGCTTCCTGCAGCCCGCAGCCGGCAGCCACAAGAGCGCCTGTCAAGCTAGCCTTCCTTCTTCGGCTCGCCCTCGGGCTTGGGCTCGCCCTCGGCAGCAGCGGCCTCGCCCTCGGCAGCAGCGGCCGACGTAGCCTCGACTTCGGCCTTGACCGTCTTGACCGCGACAACCGGGTAGCGCGACCGGTACACGGGCGTGACCCCGTCTTCGAACTTGATCCCGTCCACGTAGATCACCTCGCCGGATTCCAGAGGGGATACATCCACCGTGATGTACTCCGGAATACGATCGGGAAGACAGGAGACAAGCACTTCCCGGGTCACCAGGAACATCCGGGCGCCCATTTCCTCGCCCTTGGACCGTCCAACGGTCTGGACCGGCACCTTGATGTGTATTTCCCGCTCCGGCGAAGTGACGAAGAAGTCACAGTGCTGGAGAATGCGGGACACGGGGTGCACCTGGAGATCCTTCACGAACACCACGTAGCTCTTGTCCCCGACCACCAGGTCGAAGGCCGTGTTGCGCCCCGTGGGCTTCTGCAGGAGCTGCACCAGGTCCTTGCGGGGCAGCTCCAGAGACGCCGGTTCCTTCAGGCCATGGCCGTAAGCCACGGCGGGGATCATCCCGTCGCGGCGAAGTTGGTGCGCCTTGCCCTTGCCCGTTGCTTTCCTCTCCGATGCGGTAATGCGGATACGTTCCATCGTGCTTCCTCCCTCGGCCACCGGCCCGCCCCGGTGCGTCCTCTCATGGCTGGGGCGCTAGGATTCGAACCTAGGATCCCGGGACCAAAACCCGGTGTCATGCCCCTTGACGACGCCCCACCGACCAGTGAAACAGTCAAAAAGCCGACGCTATATAGCACGCACCCCGGGGGGTGTCAACACAATCTTGGCTGTGGCGCCTCGCTTCGCGTTTGCCAGGGCGCCGGCGCTCGGGTATATTGCCCTGGGCTCGAATCTGCAAGCGCAGAGGGGGGGGGGGACGAGATGAGACGCTCCATGTGCTGTCACCGACTGACAGTGGCCGCAGCAGTTCTGGTCTTTCCCGCCTGCGCCGGCGGCACGGTCACCGCCGAGAAGGACCTGTCCGAATCGCCCGATGCGGCCTCCGATTCCGCCGATGCGGCAGCGGGGGCGGGCATCGACTTCGACATTCAGCCTCCCGACGGCCGAGGGGAGACGCGGCCCGAATGCCTGCCCGGCGAGGGGTGCTTCGGCGCCCCGTGCGTCGAGAACCAGGATTGCCTCTCCGGCCTCTGCATCGAGCACATGGGGGACCGCATCTGCACCTCGTTCTGCCAGGAGGAGTGCCCGACCGGCTTCAAGTGCCTCCAGATCTCGGCCGGCGGAAGCGACCTCCTGTTCGCCTGCGTCTCGGACTTCCCCTTCCTGTGCCGTCCCTGCCAGACCGAGGCCGACTGCTCCGCAGGTTGGGGGGGCAAGGAGGCCTGCGTCCGCTACGGCAACGACGGGGCGTTCTGCGGCGGTACATGTGATGCCGATACCCCCTGCCCCGAGGGCTACACCTGCAAGCAGGCGGAAACCACGCTCGGGGTGGCTGCCGATCACTGCGTGGCCGATTCCGGCATCTGTGCCTGCTCCTCCCTGTCGGCCAAGCTGTCCCTGGCCACCTCCTGCTCCAGCGACAACGAGTGGGGCGTGTGCGCGGGCGTCCGGTTCTGCGCCGACACGGGTCTCTCGCCGTGCGATGCTCCCGCTGCTGCGGAGGATGTCTGCAACGGCCTGGACGACGACTGCGACGATGCCGTCGACGAGCTCGACTGCGACGACTCGAACCCCTGCACCAGCGACAAGTGCAAGGGGGCGAAAGGCTGCGTGTCCACCCCCCTTGACGGCCTCGTCTGCGAGGACGGCGATGCCTGCACCGGTTCCGATTTCTGCGCGGGCGGCGCGTGCTCCGGAAGCCCTGTCGACTGCGACGACAAGGACGTCTGCACCAAGGATTCCTGCAATCCCGCCACCGGCTGCTTCCATACCCACAACTTCTCTCCCTGCAACGACAACGACCCGTGCACCGTCGGAGACAAGTGCCAGGAAGGCGTGTGCTCCGGCGTACCGGTCGCATGCGACTGCACCGTCATCGACGACTGCGAGCCCCTCGAGGACGACGACCCGTGCAACGGAACGCTCATCTGCGACACGGGCAAGGTCCCGTTCCAGTGCAAGGTCGATCCCGCCACCGTGGTCCTCTGCCCTGAGCCGGTGGGGCTCGACGGCTATTGCCGGAAATCCGTGTGCAACCCCGCGACCGGAGCGTGCGAAGAGGTCCCGGCCAAGGAGGGAATGGCCTGCACCGACGGCAATACCTGCACGCTGGGCGACACGTGCACCAGCGGCGTGTGCAAGCCGGCCTCTGCCCTGAGCTGCGACGACGGCAACGTCTGCACGGCGGACCTCTGCGACGCCGCCGGCGGCTGCCAGCACGCCCCTGCCGAGGGACCGTGCGATGACGGCAATCCGTGCACCCAGGGGGATTCCTGTGTGGCCGGGCTGTGCAAGGCCGCTGCTCCGACCGACTGCGATGACTTGAACCTCTGCACCACCGATTCGTGCACCCCGCTCGCCGGCTGCCAGAACCTGTTCAACCAGGCCCCCTGTGACGACGGCGACGTCTGCACTACGGGCGACCAGTGCGATAACGGCCTTTGCACCTTCTCTGCCTTCCTGTCCTGCGATGACAAGAACCTCTGCACCGACGATTCGTGTGATCCGGCGGCCGGCTGCATCAACTCGCCCAACACGGCGGCCTGCAGCGACGGGAACCTCTGCACGCTGAGCGACCACTGCGCTGCCGGGAAGTGCGTCTCCGACGAGCCCAAGGACTGCGACGACGGCAACCCTTGCACCACCGATTCCTGCAAGCCGCTATCCGGCTGCGTCAACTCCGCCAACGCGCTCCCCTGCGACGACGGCAACCCGTGCACCATCCAGGACCATTGCGTGGACAAGGTCTGCACCAAGGGGGGAGACCTCGCCTGCAACGACTCAAACCCGTGTACCGACGACTCCTGCAGCCCCGCTCAAGGGTGCTTGTTCACCCCCAACGCCGCACAGTGCGACGACGGAAACGTCTGCACCGCCAATGACATCTGCTCCGCCGGATGGTGCGGAGGCGGCCCGGTCGACTGCGAGGACGGCAACCCCTGCACCAGCGACTACTGCAAGCCGGGCCAGGGGTGCATCCACACCGTCAACGCGCTCCCCTGCGATGACAAGAACCCCTGCACCGTCGGAGACGCCTGCAAGAACGGCGCCTGCATCTCCGGTTCCGGCAATCTCAAGTGCGACGACCAGGACATCTGCACCAAGGACTCCTGCTCCCCGGGGGCCGGCTGCGTGTTCGCCCCCTTGACCCCCTGCTGCGGGAACAAGCAGATCGAAGCGGGCGAGAGCTGCGACGACGGCAACAACGCCGGCGGCGACGGCTGTTCCGCGGACTGCAAGTCCGACGAGACCTGCGGCAACGCCATCTTCGATCCCGATACCGAGGAATGCGACGGGGCGGTCATCCCCATCAAGTGCCACAAGGGCAAGTTCTCCTGCACCCCGGACTGCGCCCTCGACGACTCGGCCTGCACCTCCTGGTGCGGCGATGGCGTCCTCGACAAGACCTACGAAGCTTGCGACGACCTCCTTTTCCCCGTCGAATGCCACGAGGGCCAGTTCGCCTGCCAGTTCGCCTGCAAGGTCTGGGACAAGACCGGCTGCCTCGGCTGGTGCGGCGACGGTATCTCCAACTACGCAGAGGAATGCGACGGCTTCGACATTCCCGGCGGTAGCTGCCCCCTGTCCGAATGCTTCTGCTCCTCCGACTGCAAGCTCTATCTCGACGAGCAGGCCGGCTCCGTGGACTGGAGCGCAGGCCAGATGGACGGCGTCAACAACACCCCGCAGACCTCCCCCAACCCCGAATGTCTCAAGCCGGACAACCTCTGCCTCGATGCCACCACCAAGTCGCTGACCGACATCTGGATCGCCAACTCCAACGACCACGAGGTCGTCCGCATCAACGTCGATACCGGGGCCGTCGAGAAGGAGCTCAACAGCCAGGGGGAGAACCCCTCGCGCACCGCGGTCGTGACCAAGGACAGCACCGTCTGGGTCGGCAACCGGAGCTGGAACAACTATGGAAACGCCAACGCCTCCAACCTTGTCCACTTCACCCGCGACGGCAAGCTCATCTGCCGAGGCGATGTCACCGGCATGGTCCGGGCCGTCGGCATCGACAAGGACGGCAACGTGTGGGCCGGCTCCTGGTACCAGCGCAAGGTGTTCAAGTTCTCCGGGACTGCGGTGGACGACACCCAGAGCCCCGTCCGCTGCAAGCTGCTTGCCGAAGTCGCAATTCCCGCCTGCCCCTACGGCGCCATCGGAGACGGCGCCGGCAACATCTGGGTCGCAGGCAACTGCGCCTGGACCAGCAGCTTCGATCCGGCCACCGAGTCGATCTCGAAGATCGACGTCACCACCGACAAGCTCGTCGGCACCTACGTCGCGCCCGGCAACCTGTCCGGCTGCTTCGCTGTGTACGGCATCACCGTCGATGCCCAGGGCCGAGTCATCGTGGGGACCCATGCCGACAACTGCCGCGGACTGTTCCGCTACACCCCGGGTGCCAACTCCTGGGAGTGGATCGCATCCGGCTTTGTCGGCAGCACGCGCGGCGTGGTCGTGGACCAGGACGGCTACATCTACTCGGCCGTCAGCCACGGGGACGGCGGGGACCGCCGACACGTCGTGCGCGTTACCCCCGACTTCAAGAATATCTCCGCCCTGGACCTCGGCAACGGCATCTGGCACCCCGTTGGCGTTGCCATCGACCGCAACGGGCGTCTCTGGACCGCAGGCCGCAACTCGGGCTCCGCCGCCCGCATCGACGTGAAGAACTGGAGCAACAACCCCCAGGTGAAGATCTTCCCGACCAACGGTTCAGACCCGTACTCCTACTCCGACATGACCGGCTTCCAGCACCTCATGTTCACCAACCCCGAGGGCACCTGGCGACAGCAGTTCGACGGCGGTGCCAAGACCGTCTACTGGAAGCTTGTCGAGTGGACCGGCGTGGAAGAGCCCGGGGTGACCGACATCTCGGTCCGAGCCCGCTCCGCTGCCCCCAAGGACGGCCTGGCCCTGGCCGGATGGACCGGCTACTTCACCAACTCCCCGGCTCTGCTCGAAGGCCTCCCCAACCTCCAGTGGCTCGAGGTCGAGGTCAAGCTCTCCTCCACGGATTCCAACAAGACCCCCATCCTCACGGGACTCACGGTCCACTGGACGAAGTAGGCAGCTCCCGACCTATGGGCCCGCCATGGAACAACCCGATCGAATTCATCTGGTCTGCTTCTTGGCGTGCCCTATGCCTCTGTGTTGCCCTACAGCAGCGGAATCAGCTCCCCCAGATTCTCCACGGTCAGATCGGGTTTGTGTCCGCTCGCCTCGGCCATCTCCCGGGTCGATTCGCCGGAAAGAACGAGAACGGTGGTCACTCCCGCAGCCAGACCGCATGCAACGTCGGTATAGAGCCGGTCGCCGATCATCACGGTCTGGGCGGCAGTCGCCCCTTTGCGCAGCATCGCCGCCTTCAGGAAATCCGGGCTTGGCTTGCCCACCACCCGGTCCGGCTTTCTGCCGGTCGAGCTCTCCACCAGCGCCATGAAGGCCCCGATGTCCGGGATCGGCCCCTCCGGCGTCGGGCAGTTGATGTCCGGGTGCGTGGCAATGAAGGGCACCCCGTCCCGCAGGAAACGGCAGAACGTGCGCAGCTTGCCGTAGGTCAGCGTCATGTCGAAGGTCAGCACCGCTGCGTCCGGCCTCGCCACCGTCGGCCCGGTTGTACTGCTCCTCCCCGTCCCCGCCGCTCCGGAGCCCATTTCGACCCGAACCAGCTCGAACCCGCCGGCAGCGAACTCGGATTCCACCTCCGGCGTGGCCAGCAGGAACAGCTTGCGGTATTTTCCGTCGCTTCGCAGCAATTCGATCGTGGCATCGCCCGAGGTCAGCACGTCCCGCGAGCTGGCATCGACCCCGAGCTGCCGGAGCTTCTCGACGTAGGTCCGGGACGTCTTCGAGGAGTTGTTCGTCAGGAACAGGTGCTGCCCGCCGACCTCCCTGACCCGCCGCAGGAACGGCAGCGTCCAGGGAAACAGGCGATCTCCCAGGTAGATCGTGCCGTCCATGTCCAGCACGAACAGCCTCTTGCCCGCCAGTGGTTGTCCCATCCCCATCCTTCAGTCCACCGCATATCCACAAGGCCCCTCCCGCGTGGTCGGGGCTGTGCGGCCCACTGCATGTGCCGACGCCCCAGGGGCCCCTCCCGCGTGGTCGGGGCTGTGCGGCCCACTGCATGTGCCGACGCCCCAAGGGCCCCTCCCGCGTGGTCGGGGCTGGGACCCCCTATTTTCCCACCTTCACCCGCTCTACGTACCGCCCTTCGGACGTGTCCACCCGGATGATGTCACCCGGGTTGATGAAGAGTGGCACGTGGACTTCGAGCCCCGTCGCCAGGCGGGCGGTCTTCGTGACGTTCGTCACCGTGTCCCCCTTGATCGCGGGCTCGCACTCAGCGATCGGGTAGTCCATCGCCTTGGGAAGCTCCACGGAGATGGGCCGCTCGTTGAAGAAGAACAGCCGCACCACGAGCTCTTCGATCAGGTACATTTCGGCTCCGCCAAGCGCATCCAGCGGCAGCTCGAACTGCTCGTACGTCTCCACGTCCATGAAGTGGAAGCTGTCTTCGGCCCGGTACAGGAACTGCACCTTGCGGGTCTCCACGTCTGGATCCTCCAGCCGCTCGCCCGCCCGGAACGTGAACGACTTGAGCTGGCCGGTGACCAGGTCGCGGGCCCGGCACTTGACCAGCGTGTTCGCCCCGCGGGCAGATGGCGACTGGAATGCCACGTCGTGCACCTGGTACGGTGCCCCTTCGTACAGGAACCGGATTCCCCTCTTGAGATCGGATGTGCTCGGCATCTCATCTACCTCGTCTGGATGTCCCGACACGCCTTGTCACGGCCGTCGCTTGCGTCGCTTACATACACCGAGGACCGGGGCAATTGCAAGGGGCGGCCGGGGAGCGTAACGGTTTCTTGCCCTCCCATCGGATCACGATAGACTGGCAGTCGTGAGCGTGGAACCCAGGAGGAATCGGCAGGAATGAACTACATCCGAAGCGTTGACGTCGCAGACCGCATCGCCCGCGTGCTCCCCATGGTCTCGGACAGGCTCCAGCGACTGACCGACGGGCTGTGCGACACGACCGGGCTCAGCTCGGTCCAGTGGCAGCTCATCGACTATGTCCACCGCAACGGCGAGAGCACCATCGGTACCCTGTGCCGGGCCCTGCGCAGAGCGCAGAGCAGCGTGAGCGAGCTGACCGACCGGCTCGAGGAGAAAGGGCTGGTCTGCCGGGGGACCGGAACGGATCGGCGAAAGTCGATGGTCGCGCTCACCTCCGAGGGACGCCGAGCCGCTCGTGACCGCGACCAGGGCCGCAGCAGCGCAGTCGAATCCGCCCTGACCATCCTCTCGCATGATGCCCAGGAGACCCTGCTTCTGCACCTGATGGAGATCCTGTCCACGACCGACCGTATCGGCTCGGTCAAGGCCGGCGAGGCAACCGTGTTCCCGGAGTCCGTGGTCCAGCGCCCGGACATGTCCTCTCCCGCCTGGATCATCTGACAGGCTCCAGGTTCCCGCACCTGTGGTTGTCGTTCCCCGACCTCTGCGCCTGCCCCGAGCGACGTCGAGGGGACCCTACGGGAAGCAGACGTGGATCTCCGACCACTCGGAGAGGGGGGTGCACGCGAGTCCCGGCGCACAGTCCTCGTCCTCCCCGCAGTTGCGGAGGCAGTAGTTTCCCCCCTGTGCCAGCTTGACGCAGCGGGCGTTCTCCCCCGGCGGACAGGGCAGGTTCCAGTCGCAGGCCCGTGTGCAGAATCCCGCCGCCCCCACCTCCCGGCACTCGAGTCCCACGTGGCACGGATTCTCCACGTCGCAAGCCTCCCCGACCATTCCCGTCTTCCACGCACACCAGCCGTCGTCGTAGGAACAACCCATGCCTTCCGGGCAATCGGCGGGCATGTCGCACGCGACCAGGCACAGTTTCCCGTCCCCCCCCAGCGATGTGCACTGCGCCGGAGGAGCGCAAGTGGCGTCGCTCAGGCACGGTTCGGACAAGGGCAGGCCCCCTTCGGAATCGGTACCGGCGATGTCCTCGCCCGCAGGATCGGCCGAACCGCAAGCCCCGGCGCACCCGCATGGGGAGGAAAGAACGAAAGCAACGGCGACGCGGAGTCCGCAGGGTAGGGCGGCAACTCTCACGGCTTCCCGTCTTCCTTGGGTTCGGTCCCCTCGGGGGCCTTCTCCGGGCCGACCTCCGGCTCGGGGGGCAGCATGGCCGAAAGCGCGTCCTTCACCGCGTCCTTGTGCACGAACCAGGTGAGCATCTTGAGCTTGACGAAGTCGTCCCGGAAGAAGTAGTAGCCCGCAAACCTGCCGTGGCGGGCACTGCGGCCTGAATCCTTGATCAGGAACCAGGTATGCTCGCCCACCCGGCTCATCCCGACCAGGTGGATCCCATGGTCGTCGCCGGTGCTGCCGTTCTCTATGCGGTATTCGCGCGCAGACTGATCAATGTAGTCGCCGGGAATGTCGAACGTCGGCACGAACGCGATGTCCTGCCGGTAGTTCTTCCCCGGCTCGGACACGTCGCCGCCGATGGCCACCGTGTAGCCCGTTGCCACGGCGGAAACCAGCGAGCTGTAGAAGAGATCGAGCGGCACGTTGTAGTAGCTGGCGTCGTGCCCCCAGTTGTCCGGGACCTCGAACTCGGCCATTCGGAAGAACGGGGCGGACATCGTGCTCATGACCTCCACGTAGTCCTCGGGGTGCAGTTTCAGCACCTTCTCCAGGAACGACCTGGGGGTGTACTCCTTCCCTTTCCAGGCGAAGTTCGCTGGCGGTGCTCCGAGATGGCGATCCAGGATCTCCCGCACCCCCGCCATGACGAAGGACTGCTCCCATCTTTCCTCCTGCTTCACGAAGGCCAGGAAGGCCGAGAGCTCCTTGGAGAGGGCCATGTGGTCGTGCCAGCCGTCCGCTGACTTGACCCCGGTGTACGCCTCAGCGGGGACGGCTCCGTACGCTGCGAAAACGCGCCGGATCGCACCGTGCTGCGAGCCCTCGGTGACCAGCGAATCCCCTCGCTGTTCGACGAACCGGGCGACCTTGTCCAGGTATTCGTAGTAGACCGTGTGCATCTCGGACAGCTTGATCTTCCGGCCGGAGATCCGGAACGCCTCGGATTCCATGAACGAGGTGGCCGCAAAGGCCCAGCACGTGCCGGTCATGTACTGTGCCTGGGGCTCGAAGTGGAACAGCGGCTGGAACGACTCGGGCGGCCCGGGAAGCTCGCTCTCGGGAAGGGTCGCCCGGAGCACCTTGCGCCCGTCCTGCCTGGCCTTGCGTCCGGCCTCCTGATGCTTGCGGATGGCTGAGACGGCAGCGTTCAGCTCGTCGTGGAGCTTGCGGTTCCGCTCCTTGATCTGCTCCAGCACCTCGTCCTTGAGCTCGGGCTCGTAGATGGCGGCATCCCGCGGCAGCGTCTGGGCAGCGGCCGGCAACTCAGGTGCGACGAGGGACATGGCAACCAGGAACCCAACTACTCGAAGCATCTTCCACCTCGACTCAAGAGGTCCGTCCCGGGACTATATTGGCCCCCACGGCAGGGGTCAAGCCCCCAGGGCGTCCCGCCCGGCTCGATCGGTCCCACTTACGCGTGGGCGCGCGCGACGTTTGTAGGCGAAAAATCCGCGCCTGGGCGACCCCCGGCCCAACCGGGCTCGGACAGCGCCGGTCGTCGCGTGCAGGGGGCCGTAGAACGTGGGTTGGCCGCGCAAGACTTTCCTGCACGGAAGAGATAAGCTAGAATGTCAGTCAGTCTCTCGCACGCGCGAGCGCCGGTCGCGGCGGTCGGGTCGGGACCGGGTTCCGGGTGCGGGTCGGGAGGATGACATGAGACGAGTGAGCCTGTTGTCGGATGCGGGACGGACCGGAATACGGTCCCCGGAGGTACGCCGGAAGAAGCCCCGCTGGCTGCGTGCGGTTCTGCCTCTGGCCGCGGCGGCCATGCTGGCCGCGTGCGCCGAGGCCCCGCAATCCGGGCCGGCCGATGCCCAGTACGACACACTCACCGAGATCCTGGACGTCCTCTGGAGCTTCGAGTCTCTCGGAGCGGCGAACGACCCGACCGTCGTGATCACCGACCCCCTGAACAGCCAGTACATCCCGGCCGGCGTCGCAGCCACGCCGGTCACCGTCACCTTCTCCGTCCTGAACTGGGCGTGGCCCCAGGACGGCCACGCCATCAACGTCTACCTCGATGATGTCCTCCAGGAGCAGGTCGCGGGCGGCACGACGTCGGTGATCCCGGACGTGCCCAAGGGTTACCACGTCGTGGCGTTGGCCCTGGTGGCGTACGTCGACGGTCAATGGGTCGAATACAGCAACCCGGAGTCCCGCGACACCCTCGTCATCAAGATCCAGTCCCCGTGTTTCAGCGAGATGGACTACACCACGTGCGACGACGGGATCCCCTGTTCGGTCGAGGCCTGCGTCCCTCAGGGGGGCGGCGTCTTCAAGTGCGGCTACGGCCCCAAGACCATCAACGGCAAGCCGTGCTGCGTCTCCCGCTACGAGTGCAGCCCGGGGTGGCTGTGCACCGCCAACGTCTGTACCCAGTGCCTGTCGGACTCCGAGTGCGACGACGGCAACAAGTGCACCGCGGATACCTGCGTGGCCGGCTTGTGCAAGAACGTCAAGGACCCGGATTGCTGCGTCACCGACGCGGACTGCGTGGACGGGAAGTACTGCACCGTCGATTCCTGCGATCTCGCCAACGAGAAGTGCCTCCATTTCGACAACGGCGATCCGATCTGCTGCGAGACCGAGCCGGACCCGAAGTGCGACGACAAGGACTACTGCACCATCGACAAGTGTATCGCACACGAGTGCCGCCATGGCCCTGTCGCGGATCCCGAGTGCTGCAACAGCTCCGATGACTGCAAGGACGGCAATCCATGCACGACCGATACCTGCGACCTGGCGCAGCACACGTGCTCGCACCTCAAGGATCCCGGCATGGCCGGCTGCTGCACCGTGCACACCGATTGCGGCCCCGGCGGGACGTGGGATGACAAGGACCCGTCGACCATCGACTACTGCAAGGACTTCCTCTGCCAGCACGCGTTCAATCCGGCCTACTGCGACGATTCCGGGGCCTTCCCCTGCCTGCCCGACGCCAACCCCTGCACCGTGGACGAGTGCGTCGCCAACGTCTGCAAGCACAACGTGGTCGCCGGCTGCTGCCTGTCCGACAAGGGGTGCAAGGACGAAGACGTGTGCACCGTGGACAGCTGCGTCCTCCAGGGACAGACCGGCACCTGCAAGCACACGCCGATTGCGCCTCCGCTCTGCTGCAACCTGGATGCGGAGTGCAACGACGGGAACCTGTGCAACCTCGACAAGTGCATCAACCACGTCTGCCGCTACGGGCCGGACCCCAAGCTGCCCGACTGCTGCCAGGTCGACCTCGAGTGCAACGACTCCTGCGCATGCACCGACGACTACTGCGATCCGAGCCACACCTGCCAGCATACCCTGCTGACGCCCGACTGCTGCTACTCCGCGGCCGGCTGCGACGACGGCGACCCCTACACGGTCGACTCGTGCAAGTCGTGCAAGTGCGTCCACGACTCCAGCCCCGTGATCTGCAACGAATTCTATACCGCCTGCGACGACAAGAACCCCTGCACCGTCGATACCTGCGATCTCATCCTCGGCCTTTGTCAGCACATGTTCAAGCCGGGATGCTGCCTCAATGACAAGGACGTCGCCTGCAACGACAACAAGGCCTGCACCGTGGACAAGTGCGATCTGGCGACCCACACCTGCACCCACGACGTGATCGCCGACTGCTGCGGCCAGGACTCGGACTGCGACGACGGCAAGCTCTGCACTTCCGACGCTTGCGTGGCCAAGAGCTGCAAGCACATCACCATCGCCGGCTGCTGCACGAAGAAGGAGGACTGCACCAGCCCCTACCCGTGCTACGTGGGTACCTGCAACGCACAGAACAAGTGCATCTACTCGGTCGAGCTGTTCAACCCCCCCCCGGGCAAGACATGCTGCAGCACGGTCCAGGATTGCTACGACGGCAAGGTCTGCACCAGCGACCTCTGCATCGACTACGAGTGCAAGAACCCCGACATCACGAACTGCTGCGTCCCGGGTGACGAGGTTCC
>Ga0194127_10001956_pt1 | contig 29021 bp, 22 predicted proteins | sample TA2KigC100mmetaG_FD_148624 | JGI IMG/M metagenome (GOLD analysis project Ga0194127, IMG submission 148624) | Freshwater microbial communities from Lake Tanganyika, Tanzania - TA2015036 Kigoma Deep Cast 100m | ecosystem: Environmental > Aquatic > Freshwater > Lake | place: Tanzania: Lake...
GGCACAAGTCCCTGCCGAGCGGCGTCATCGAGTCCCATGAAGCCCGGCACCGCTGCATCCTGCCGGAGACCCTCGGGTCCGCCGCAGCGCCGCCGCCCCCCTGCGCACCGCCTTGTGTGCCCCCCCTGGTCACCCCTTCTCCCCTCCCACGCAACGGGCCTGCCTCCACATCCAGGCAGCTCCGGTCGAAGAGCAGCTTCTCCCCTCCCACGCAACGGGCCTGCCCCAGAATTGGGTTGCGCAACCCGCTGGCGAGCCCTAGATTATCACCCGCCCGGAGCGATGGGAATCCTCCGCATCGCTCGCACATGCCCGCCCGACCGCACGACTCGGGCAATTGGTGATGGGGATATGCCGAACCTCAGCCTGGCCGGATACACCCTCGCCGGCGAATCCGTCGCCGGAATCGGAACCGCGATCGCGGTCCGGGAGCTGCGCCTCTGCTTCGACCTGGGCCACCTGTCCCCTCCAATCCTGGCGGCCTCCAACGTCTTCATCAGTCACGGTCACACCGACCACTGCGGCGAGCTCCTCAACTACCTCGCAACTCGGGCGCTTGAGAGCCGGAACCTGGCCACGCTGTTCGTTCCCCCCTCGCTGGCTGCACCGCTCTCCTCCATCCTCTCCGAATGGCAGAAGATGGCCGAGTCGAAATTCGACTACCGCATCGTCATGGCCTGCCCCGATGCCCCCATTCCCCTGCGTGCCTCGCTCACCGTGACCCCGTTCTCCCTCTTCCACAGGCCCGACACCCAGGGCTATGTCGTCGAGGAGTCGGTGCGCAAACTGAGGCCGGAATTCCGCAGCCTCACCCCGGAGGACATCGTCCAGCGCAAGGGGCGTCCCGACTTCGACGAGCTGTTCGAAATCCGCAGCAGAGCCCTCGTGGCCTACGTCCCCGACACCCTGCCCGAGGGGCTCGACGCACTCCCGGAAACCGCCTGGAGGTCGCGGATCCTGCTGGTCGAAGCCTCATTCCTCGACGACCGCAAACCCCTCGATGCGGTGCGCGCGGGACGCCACCTCGTCCTCGACGACATCCTGGCCCGCCTCGGCCGCTTCACAGGGGAGCACCTCGTCCTGTTCCACTTCAGCCGGATCTACTCTCCCGAGGAGGTCGGTCCGCTGGTCGCCTCGAAGCTCCCCGCTCAGTGGGGTGGCCGCGTCGTCTGCTTCCTATGATCCGGGCGGCCGATAGCGGCGCATCCGCGGCGTTTCATCGGCCGGCTGCTCACTGCGACGTGGCTTGGACCACGCCTCATTCGCACCTCGGCCTCGCGCCTTGCGGCTCCGCCACTCTCGACCGCCGGGGCCATTCTGGGCTTTGCCAGGGGGCGCATCCGCGGCGTTTCACCGGCCGGCTGCTCACTGCGTCTCGTCCAGGTTCAGGTTCAGGTTGGTCACCTGCCCCTTGTAGACGGTGAACTTCACCCGGCGGACCTTGTCGCTGCCAAGGGGTCTCAACCGGGCGACGTGAACCCCCGGCCCGAGCTCGAGGCCGTTCAGCGGAGTCTCCCGCCCCATCGAGACCCCGTCGATCTCGACCTCCGCCGGGGGGAAGGTCCGCAGGTTCAACAGCCCGAGCTCGCTCTCGGGCAATACCAGGTCGCGGAAGCGGGCGACCCCTGTTCGCGACTCGACGAAGGAGCGGATGGCCTGAAGAATGGCAGCGTAGCGGATATCGTCCAGCAGCTCGGCCCCCCGCACGACCAGCGCGTTGCTCCGCCCCTTCCACCCCGCCTCAATGCGAAAAGTGAGCCCGAAGGGGACATCGGATGCCGCATCTTTCAGTTCGAGCAGCCCGTTGCCTTCGAGCAGCGCCATGAGGTCATCCCCATCCGCCTGCGCCGCCACCGACACCCGGTTGTCGTAGACCGGCACGTAGGGGTACTGCTTCGTCTGCCAGACAACCCATCCGCCGTCGATACGGCGCATCCCGAGCTGGACCGCATGGAACGGAGAGCCCCCCGCCTCCAACGTCACCCGGACGTGGTCGAACCAGTACCGGGGTTGCCCCTCGACAGGACGAGCCAGCAGACAGCCGGCGACCAGGAGAACCAACAACGCTGCCTTCCCGAACGTCCGCTGGCAGCAGACCGGCAGTCGTACCGTCAATCCCATTGCTCACCCCCGACAGTAGGCCGCCCCGTATCCTCCCGGCTCTGCCCGGGCACTCCCCGTCGCCCCGCCAACGGTCCGATTCACAAGGTTGCCCTTCGCGGCGGACAGGTGCCGAGCCCCTCCTGCGTGCTGCAGTAGTCGGGCCCCATCCGGACCGACGCAAGGCAGTCCGCTCCGAGGCGCCGCGTCCACTCGAAGCGGTAGCGCGGCAGTGCCGACAGCACGTCCGGCAGGGCACCGCCCACCGACGGCAGGCCCGTCGAGCCGATGATGACCGGCGCCTGGATCACCAGGAGCCTGTCGATGAGCCCGCCTGCCAGGAGCTGCCCCGCCAGCTCGCCCCCCCCTTCCACCAGCAGGCGGGAAACGCCGGCACGCCCGAGCCGCCGGAGCGCCTCGGCCAGATCGACCCGCCCCTCATCGCCTTGGACGACCTCGACCCGGACCCCGCGTGCTTCCAGGGCCTGCCGGGCCGGGGCCGGCGTCGCAGCGGTCGCAAAGAGAACGGTCGGCCACCGGTCCTGATCGTGAAACACCCGGGCCTCGCACGGGAGATCACGCCCCGAGCTGACCACGACCCGCAAGGGCCGTGTGTCCGGACGGACCAGGCGGACCGTAAGCGCCGGATCGTCGAGCCGCACCGTCCCCCCCCCGACCATGACTGCGTTGCAGTCCCTCCGCAGGCCGTGAACGAAGCGGCCCGCCTCCGGTCCCGATATCCACCGGGCATCCCCCGTCCGGGTCGCAATCCTCCCGTCCAGCGATATCGCAAGCTTCACGACGACGAACGGAATCCCGGTCAAGATGTACTTGAAGTACGCCTCGTTGAGCCGCCGGCACCGCTCCCCCTCGACGCCGATGATCACCTCCAGGCCGGCCCGCCGGAGCAGCTCCGCTCCCCGCCCCTGCTCCCGAGGGTTCGGATCCAGGCATCCCACCACCACCCGTCTCACCCCCGACGCCACGATCCGGTCGACGCAGGGGGGGGTGCGCCCATAGTGCGAGCACGGCTCCAGCGTGACCACCAGGTCCGCCCCCAAAGCCCCCGCACCCGCCCGGTCCAGCGCCATGACCTCCGCATGCGCCTCCCCCACGCGGGCGTGGTAGCCCGTCGCAACCACCCGCCCATCACGAGCCACCAGCGCCCCGACCAGCGGATTCGGCCCCGTTGCTCCGTGCCCCCGCACGGCCTGCCGCAACGCCTTGAGCATCAGACCGGCCCACGCCTTGCTCATTCGTCGCCACCACCCAGCTCGCTGAGCAGCCGCTTGAACTCGTCGATGCTACGGAAATCCCCGTAGACACTCTGAAAACGGACGCACGCCACCGGATCGACCCGCGCCAGGAACCGCACCGCCTCGGACCCGATCTCCTGCGTCGTCACCTCTCGCGACACGTTCTCCGAGAGCCGCCGCTCCAGGTCGTCCAGGAAGGCCTCAATCTCCTCCTCCCGCACCCGACGCTTCCACGTGGCCCGCAGCAACCCGTTGCGCACCTTCTCCCGCTCGAACGGAACCCGGCCGCCATCCCGCTTGACCACAACGGGGAGCCGCAGCTCCAGCCGCTCGAACGTCGTGAACCTGTGACCGCACCCCCCGTCCGTGGTATCGCACAGCCGCCGGCGCCGGATCTCCTCTCCCCCACGCACCTCCCGTGAGTCCACCACCTTCGTGCTCGGGCACTTGCAGTAAGGACAACGCATCAGTCCCCCCTTCTCTCCAGCTCGGAGATCATGTCGAGACGCCGCTGGTGACGCGGCTCGAACGGAGTCGTCAGCCACAGCCGCACGAGCTCCCACGCCATCGGTGCGGCCAACAGCCGCCCCCCGAGGCAGAGCACGTTGGCATCGTTGTGCTGGGCCGCCAGGCGGGCCGTGGTCTCGTCATGAACAAGGGCCGCCCTTATCCCCTTCACCTTGTTGGCCGCAATGCACACGCCGATCCCCGTCCCGCACACCAGCACCCCCTTCTGGAATCGCCCCGAGGCCACTCCCCGGGGCCCCCGGACGGCAAACAGCGGGTAGTCGACGCTTGCCGACGAATCGGTCCCGAGATCGGCAACCTCGTTCCCCTCGCCGGAAAGGAACCCGACCAGCGCCTGCTTCAGCTCGAAGCCACCATGGTCACTGCCGATGGCGATTCGCATGCTCCAAACCTCCTGGACGCTGCCGCTCCACGGCCCGCCTCGCATGAATCAGGCCGGTCTTTCGCTCGGAATCCGGCCGCCGCCTTCCCCCGAACCCCGGACCCCGTCTCCTACTTCAGTCGCCGCAGCACCTCGGGCAGATCGTCACCGTCGAGCCGCACCCCGTAGACCCCTTTGCACTGGGCGCTCCGGCCGGCCACCTCGGTCCCGCTGCACGACAGCAACCGCCCCTTGCGCGTCCCGATCAGCAGCCGGGATTCGTCGGTGCACGCCGCAGCGGCCACCACCGGGGTCCTCCACAACAGCCTCCCCCGACTCGCCCCCTTCCGCACCGGCACCTCCTCCCCCCTCAGCCTCAAGACAAACCCGTTGCGCCCGAGCAGAACCAGGTCCTCCCCCTCAGCCAATCCCACCACTTCCAGAGGCTCCAGCCCTTCCGGCGATTCCCGCAGCCGAATGTGCCCCATCGATATCCGCGATGCCAGCTTCCAGCCCTCCCGCACGAACGCAACGCCCCGGCCCTGCCGTGTCACGAGCACCACCCGCTTCACCGACGGCCCCAGCACCGCGGCCGCACACACCTCGTCCCCCTCCGCCAGCCGAATCACCGGAAGCCCGTCCTTGCGGACGCGCCGGGCGTTCGCCAGCGGCATCAGCTTGAGCAACCCGCCTCGCGTGACCATCGCCAGCACCCCCTCCCGGTCATCCAGCGACACGAGACAGAGAGGCCGGCCCGACTTGCGGCTCGAGCTCATCTTCTGCCCGCCATTCACCGACGAGGACGAGAACGAAACGAACGGCACCTCCGCCACTTCGAGCGGCACCAGGCAGCCGTCCGACCAGAGCAGCGCCGGCCGGGGACATCCCGTGCACTCCCACGCCGACCTCATACGGCTCACGTCCGACAGCGTCCTCCCCTTGCCCCCCCGCCCCGTCAACGGAACCTCGGCCAGCAGAAGCCGGGAGATCACGTTCCTCCCCCATACCAGGTAGAGCAACGGCTGCCCGCTCAACCACTCGGCAAGCACCTTCCGGAACAGGTTGTACGACCCGAACCTCCACCGTACCGCCTCCCGCAGGAACGCACTCGCCCCCGCAAGCTCCTCCTCGGTAGCGAACCCCGTCACCGTTCCGGCAAGCTCCAGGACCTGTCCGAACAACGCATCGTCGCTCATCCTGCGGTCTTTCAGCGCCAGGTCCGGCCGAATCCCCAGCTCACGCCAGGCCGCATCCATCCCTCCGAATTCCTTCACCAGCGCGGACGCAAGCCTTGGGGACTGGCCAACAACCCCCTCGAGAGTCACCGGCGCCCCGGTCTCGTACCGCGCCCGAAGGTCATCCAGCACGTCCTTGCGCGTCAGTACCCCACCCAGCTCGAGCTTCAACGCTTCGGCCAGGGCCGCCGCAAGGGTCGAAAACCGCGCCCGCAGCCGGAAGTACAGGTCCTTCTGGCGCTTCCGGAGCGTATCCTCGGCAAGAGCCCCCCGCCGCTCCTCCAGCGCCAGCCGCAGCAGCTCAAGCAGCAGCGCCTCGTCCTTCTCCGTCAGCGGCGCAGGCGCTGCCGCAACCGGCGCCGGCCCGCCAAACAAATCGCCACCCTTCGACTGTCCCTTGCGCACCACTGGCTCCTCCCGATACTATCCTGCCTCGTGTCGACCGTCTCCCATCCGGACGAGCCGGCTTGGCAGCAGACGGCCGAGTCTCTCAATCCGGGATCCCCAATCCGACGAACGCGACGATTGCCGGTCGCAGCGATCCCGCCTATCTCCCACCGCCCACTGCCGGGACGCCCAGCCAGACCGTCTCCCCTTCACACCCCTCCACGTCCACCGGGCGGAATCCCATCTTCCCCCCTTTCACGTACTGCCCCTCGATCCACAGCTCGTGCGCGGCTCCGGGAAGCTCCGCCCCGCTGGACAACCCCACCGCCCCATGCCCCAGGACGTCCGTCACTTCCTTCCCCGTGCCGTCCGTCACCACCAGGTCCACCGGATCCTCCTCGAGGTCCTGCACCCATACTCCAACCCGCAACTCGGCCCCGTCCCACCCCACCACCCGCACTCCGGTGACCCGCGGACACGAATTCAGCAGCTCGTCGGCCGCACCGCACCCGCACAACACCAACGCCAGAAGACATACCGTCGCAAGTCGCTCGACCCGCACGCTCCCTCCCCGACCCGGTGGGTCCAAGAACTGCCGGTATTATAGATAGACCGTGTAGATTGTAAAGGCTCAATCACGCCGTGGGCGCGCCCCCCCGCCCCCGGCTGCCCGCCTACCGGAGCAACCCGTTCTGCTCCAGCTCGGCCAGGCTGTTGCGCAGCGAGATGAAGGAGTTGTAGGACGAGATCACCAAGTCCAGCTCCCGGTGGATCGCCTCGTCCTCCCGGGGCTCGGCCTCGAGCGCGCGGCGCAGCCGCTTCAGGCTGGCCAGGTAGCGGTCCGCTGCGTCGACGAAGGCCCGAAATGTCACGTTGGGCTCCGCCTGCCTGTCCACGAATCCCTTCATCTCCTCGCAGGTTCGGGCAAACGCCTCAGCGGCAGCCGCAACGGCAGCCGCATCGCTCTTCGGGTCGTCCACCACCTTGACCGCCTTCTTGGCCTCAACATGCACGGATCTTATGTAATACGAATACGATTTCGCCGATTCATGCTCCTTCATCTCTTCAGTGATTATTTTATCTTCTTCAGCATCCAGAGCTGCCTCAAGTACTCTGACGGCTTTTTCGTAACGCCCAACAGCCGGAATTATTTTCGAATGTATCTTCTTTCCGTTCTCATACCCATCGTCCTTGAAGTTCTCGGCATCATAGTATTTTTGTGCCTCACTGTAGAGGGTCATGATCTCCTTGCTCGCTGCCATGAGCTCGTCCGCCATGGGGATCATGTGCTTGAACTTCTCAGGGGCTGCGGCCCTGGCCCGTTCGAAGGACTCGGCGGCCTCCTTGAGCTTCATGTCGGCCAACACTCCGGCAAGGAGAAGAGGCTTGCGCATCTCCGGGCCGGGCTCCCCGCCCATCGGGACTGCGGAATCGTACGAGCGGACAGCCTCGGGGACCACGCCGATGATCGCGTTGTAGCCCTTGGCATAGAGGCCGAGCATGTCCTCCCCTTCTTCGTCGCCACCGGCGGCCTGTTTGGCCACCTGGCCTGCGACCTGCTCGGCTGCCTCCCTGACGGCCTTGCAGGAGCTGAAGAGTGCGATGGACAGCAGAACGCACGAAAGAGAGCGAAGCGTCATGGTTCCTCCTGGGGGCCGACGGGAAAGGCGGTCCGCCCCACCCTTCGAGCACCGAAGCTACCACAACGCGGCGGGAGATTCCACCGGCAAGTGAGGCAGGGGCCGTCAGCTTCCCAGCGGCAGCAGGTGCGAGCGGATCTCGGCGGCGGTGGAGAACCGCTCGTCCGGGGCCTTCATGAGGCACTTCAGGATGATTGCCGAGAGTGTCTCGGATACGGAGGTCACGAGAGAGGAGGGAGGGATCGGAGACGGTGGCCAGGTGACGACTGCGGTCTCGCACGGGTCATAGGGAAACCGCGCGGTGAAGAGCCGGTACATCAGCACTCCCAGCGAGTAGATGTCGGTGCGTGAATCCAGCTCTTTGCCCGCGATCTGCTCCGGGGACATGTAGGAGGGGGTGCCGACGATGAAGCCCGATCTCGCCGAAGCCTCCCCGAGCACCTTGGCCAGGCCGAAGTCGGTGAGCTTCACCTGGCCGTTGCGGGCGACGAGAACGTTCTCGAGCTTCACGTCTCTGTGGATGACGCCGCGACCATGCGCATAGGACAGTGCCTCACAGAGCTGGACGCAGATACCGATCTTCTGCTTGTGCGAGGGGGGGTCGGGGACATCCAGGGCCTGGAACAGGTTGATTCCGTCCACGAACTCCATGGTGAGGAACGGACGTCCTTCGAGCTCCCCCGCCTCCAGCACGCGCACGATGTTCGGGTGACGGAGCTCCGAGGCAACGCGGGATTCCCGCTCGAAATAGCGCCGGGCCTCCCCGGCAGGCAGCACATCGGAGAACAGCAGCTTGAGTGCCAGCTCCTGCCCGTTCCTCCGGTCCACGACGTGGAAGATCAGGGCATTCCCCCCCCTGCCCAGCCGTCGGATGAGCTGGTAGCGGTCGTTCCTGGGGAACCCGATGGACGTTCCGGATGCTCTTCCCGGCCCGCCACCGCCCTTGCCCGGAGTTCCGGCAGGCTCGTAGATGAGGTCCCGGGATGCCTTGTGGACGTCCTCCAGAAGCTCGTTGAGCGGCTCCGACTCGATCCCCTCGGCGATGGCCCGCTCCAGCGTGACCTGCGCACCGGCAAGGTCACCGTATGCCCACTGCAGCTCCACCAGCCGGGTGATGGTCTCGGCGTGCTCCTCACGGTAGCCCAGGTGCTCCAGGCAGTCATAGAGCATTGCGACGGCCTCGCCGAGCCTCTTCTGGTCCTCGAGAATGGACGCAGCCAGCATGACCCCGCCGCGATACCCCGGATTGTCCGGGTGCAGCTTCCGCAACGAGTCAAGCGCAGCAGCGGACTTCCCGATCTTCCTGAGGATCCGGGCAGCCGCCAGGTAGTCGCGGTCCAGCTCGAGCGCTGCGGCCGCCTTTTCCCACAATCCCGCCCGCACCAGGAGGTACGCTGCCCGACGGTGTTGCCCCATCTTGGAGTGCATGGTAGCGGCCCCTTCGAGCTCCCCCGCCTCCTCGAGCGCTACCGCGGCATCCTGCGGTCGCCCCAGCCGATCGAGGAGGCTGCTGGCCTTGTCGGCTCGGCCCGCCTTGACGTACACACTGGCCGCGGCAGCGAGATCTCCCTGCTCCTTGAGGCACGCCGCTGCCTTCTCCAAGAGGGCCGGCTCGCCCGACACACGGCTGTAGAGGCCGACGATCCGCCCGCCGTCGCGCAGCTCCACATAGAGGGAGAGGGCTTGCTTGTGATTGCCGGCCCGCTCGAACATGGCGGCAGCGAGCCGTCTCTCTCCTCCAAGCAGGAACAGCTCGCCGGCGCGGGCATACTCGTGGCTGGAAGCCGCAATCCTCGCCGCCGCTGTGAATTCACCGGCATCGAGCAGGAGCTGGACGGCCCGCTTTGGGTTCCCCTGGGACAGAAGCAGATCGGCCGCCTGGCGCGAACGACCGACTCCGACCATCAGGGATGCGGCTTCCTCGTGGCGCCCCTGGGCCACCAGGTCCTCCAGCGCCCTGTCCTGCCTGCTGATGCGGTCCCGCCGACGCCAGAGGAAGAGCCCCACGGCTGCGCCGACGGCCAACGCCACCAGGATGTATGCCCACGCAGCAGCGTGCATCTTCGAGTCCCCCAACCAGGGTCGCTCGGGAAGAGCCCATTCGCCCGCCCCCCCCCGTACGGACCGACGAGCAACGGCCATGGTCACTTCCTACATTAGAGGAAAAACGCGGTTTTCTCACCAGGAATGCTATACTGACGTAGGCGGAATGCCGTAGACCCGGTCCCTTTCGTGCCGGGAGGACGTCACGACCGGCCGCAAACCAGGAGCAGGCATGGACGGAACAAAGGACACCAATCTCAGGCAAGGACGCCGGGCGCGGGTCGACTACGATCTGGAAGTCGATGTCGGCACGGAGAGCATGTTCTACACCGGCCTGATCCGTGACATCTCATCCGGAGGGCTGTTCGTCGCAACGGACAACGTGCACCGCATCGGGGAACGTCTCCAGGTCCGCTTCACTTTCCCGGGCATGGACAAGCCGATCGAAGCCACCGGCATGGTGCGCTGGGTCCGGGATCCGTTCGGCTCGCCGGGACTCCCGCCCGGAGTGGGCGTCCAGTTCGAGGACCTCCCCGAGGAAATCGCCGGGAAGGTGAACCGCTACATCGGCAAGCGGGATGTCCTCATCTTCGACGAGTGGACGGCCGACACGGACTGGTGACCGGGAATCGCCCCCGCAGGCAGGTTCTTTGCCGTTTCGGTGCCGTCGCTTGTGGACCGCCGGCTCTTTCCGGACTTGCAGTGCTTCTCCCCCGTTGGCATAATGCGCCCGGTCCTGCGGAGGTACGGCCATGAGACAGCTGCTGGCGCTCCTGTTCTTCCTGCTCGTTTGCTCGTCAAACCCGGCCGCTGCGACGACGGTCCGTTACCTCGACCTGGATTCGTTGGTCCACACGTCGGCGCTGATCTTCCACGGCACGGTGGAAGAGGTTGCCGCGAAGAACCTCGGCTCCGCTGAGCGGCCGAGGTTGGTCACCGACGTCACGTTCACGGTCCATCGCGTGCTGAAGGGGGCCAACCCGGGATGCGAATTCCACCTCCGCCTGGTCGGCGGGAGCGCGGACGGTCACACCCTGCAGATCCCGGGCCAGCCCCGTTTTCGGAAGGGGGGCGAAGTGGTCCTCTTCCTGGAGTCAACCGGGGTCGAGCTCGTGCTCAACGGGATGGGCCAGGGCAGGTACCGGGTTGGGCGGGACGGGGAGGGGCGCAAGCTGGCCCGTCGCGATCTTTCCGGGCTGTCGGTCGTGCGCAGGGGGCGGGACTCGGCGACGATCGAGGCCGGAGCGCTCGAAGACGCCGTCCCGCTGGAAGACCTGTTCCGGCGCGTTCACGACCTCCAGGCACGTTGAGGAGGGCCCAATGAACCTGCATGCTGCGGCCCTCCGGCTCGTCCGGCTTCCGGCCCTGCTGTTGCCCACCGGCGATCTTCTCGCTTTCAGCATCAGTACCTCGGGAGGCAAGGAGGTGAAATGGGGCGTCGAGGAGGTCCCCTATGTGCTCGACCAGAGCGGCTGGTCCGGGATCAACGATGGCTCGGATCTCGCTGCTGTCGTGGCTTCGTTCAACGACTGGCAGGGCGTCACCTGCTCGTACCTGAAGTTCAAGCAGACCGGCACGACGCTGATCACAACGGTCATGTCCACCGGTGCCGAGGCCAACGGACAGAACGAGCTGATCTGGAAGGAGGGCTACTGGCCGTACGGGGCCAGCGTTCTTGGCGTCACGTCACCGCTGTACAACTTCAGCGGTGTGCTGCAGGAGGCCGACATCGCGTTCAACGGGACTATCTCGTGGAACACGAAAGGCAACACCTGGTACTCCATGGATGTCAAGAGCGTGGCGATCCACGAGATCGGCCATCTCTTCGGCCTTGGCCACAATCTCCAGTTCAGCGAGTCCGATCCGCCGACCATGGCCCCGTACGTGGACCCGTACGGCAAGAGCGCTTCGCTCCACCAGGATGACAAGAGCGGCATCTGCTTCCTCTACCCGGCGACACCGTATACCTGCGCCTCCGACTCGGCATGCCCGTACGTTATCTCCGAGAACGCACAGGGGGACGAATTCTACGCGTCGAAGTACAAGTGCCAGGGCGGGAAATGCGTGGCCCAGGCCAGCACGGGCAAAGGGGAGCTCGGGGCAACCTGCAACTCGGATTCCGACTGCAAGTCCCCCTATTTCTGTGTCAAGACCCAGCAGGGCTTCTGGTGCTCGTCCTGGTGCTCGGTGAGCGCGCAGGACTGCCCGGACGGGTTCGGGTGCTACCCGACAGAGGGACAGTCCGATGGGATCTGCTTCAAGGTGGACGGGACCAAGACGTTCGGGGAGGATTGCTACTTCGCCGGCGAGTGCATCAGCCCGTACTTCTGTCTGACCGGCCTGTTCTACTGCAGCAAGTACTGCACCGACGTCGACGGGGGGACGGGCTGCCCGGTCGGCTACACCTGCGTGAAATACTCGGGTGGCCAGGGTGCATGCATCAAGGGTACCGTTTCCAAGAAGGACAACGGTCTTCCGTGCGAGGCCGGAACCGACTGCAAGTCCGGGCTCTGCTTCCCGGACTTCGCGTCGCAGAAGAAGTACTGCCGGGACAAGTGCAATCCGATGGATGGCCTCTGTCCTTCGGGGGGCAAGTGCATCCCGGTTCCCGGAGATCCGTCGGGCACCCATGGCGGATGCGTGCCGCTGGCCCGACTGCCCGAGAAGAAGGACGGCATGGCCTGCCAGGCCAACTGGGAATGCCAGAGCGGCTACTGCTACTTCGATTCCGAGGTCGGGGCCTCTACATGCCGCAAGACGTGCAATCCTGCGGCCCCTCAGTGCCCGGCCGGAACGACCTGCATGTCCGTGGGCGGTGCGAGCGGGGCATGCCTGCCGGCTCCGGTCCCTCAGCCCGAAGGGGCATGGTGCATGCACCACCCCGAGTGCCTGTCCGGATACTGCGCCCCGCTGCCCGGCGTGGACAAGAAGTTCTGCCGGGCGGCATGCTCGAGCCAGGCAAGCTGTCCGAACGGGACCGAGTGCGTGTTCTACGACGGACAGCCTGCGGGCCTCTGCATGCCTTTGGGCAAGGGAACCGGTCAGACCTGCTTCTCCTCGATGGAGTGCACGTCGCAGATCTGCTGGTCCCCGAGCGGTGCGGCCGTCTGTCTCGTTCCGTGCCTGCAAGGCGTCTGCCCGGAGGGGTTCCTATGCGGCACCGGCTCCCCGTACGGGAGCGTATGCATCAGCCAGGACGGCGCCTACCCGGTCGGCGCATCGTGCACGGCCAACGAGCAGTGTGCAAGCAAGGTCTGCGTCGCGAGCGTGTGCCGGGAAGCGTGCAACGTCCTCTCGCCGACCTGCCCGGAAGGGCTCGGGTGCATGCCGCTCAACGCGGACGACGAGGGGGGATGCGTCGTGCCCGGAGCCTCCAAGGAAGGGGCCGCCTGCTCCAGCGACTTCGAGTGCGCAACCCTGCTCTGCGTCGATGACGGCGACAAGCGGAGGTGCCGCATGCCGTGCGACCCGGCCAAGCCGATCTGCGGCTCGAACCGGCAGTGCACCGGAGTGGAGGAGCTGAGCGGGCTCTCGGTATGTCTTCCCAAGCCGACGGACGGAACACCCTCCACTCCGGGGGACGGGAACGCGGCCCCGGTGGCCAGCAAGGGAGGATGCGGGGCTGGACCGGACTCGGCGGGCGCTCCGCTCCCCTGGGGTTCCGTGCTCCTGCTGGCGGCGATGCTCTTCCTTGCGGGCACGGTCCGGGCACGAACCGTCGGGAAGAAAGTTGAATAGCCCCGGCGGCGGGGCGTCTGCGGGCCGTTTCGAACTCCATGGACGGCTTGGTAGCGAGGTGAACCGATGACACGCATGATGCTTGCTCCGCTGGTTCTGCTGGCGGCACTCCTGGTCCTCCCGGACCTCGTCGCCGCACAGCCGGTGGCGCACTCGACCTACAATCGCAGGAAGCCCGGACGAAGCACGTGGGCTCCGGTCCCGCGCCCCAGGAGGGATTCCGCACCCAACCGCCTGGGGCTCTACCTGGGGGGAGGGATCCTCGGTGACTACCTGATCGATTCCGGCAACGACCTGACCCGCTTCATCCGCACCGGTTGGGGCGGCGAGCTGTTCCTCGGCCTGCGGCTGAGCCCGTCGATCGCACTGGAGCTGGGCGGAGGCATGTCTTTCCACGACACCGACCCCAACCTCCAGGAGCACTACGACCAGGCAATCCTCTCGGGACTCACCCTCGACCTGAAGTACTTCCTGATGCCCTCTTCGGTGCGGATCGAGCCGTTCCTCCAGGGAGGGGCGGGGTTCTACACCGTCTCGGAGGAAGGGTTGAAGGGGAGGGAGATGACCGGCGGAGGCTGGCAGGCCGGCGGCGGCGTTGAGGTGCGCCTTTCCCCCTCGCTCGGCCTGGGCGGCCGGGTCCTCTACAAGGGCATGTACATGGACAACGGAACCGACATCCTGCCCGCCACCCGCAGCGTCTACCTCAACCATCTCACCGGAGATCTCAGCATCACCCTCCACTTCTGAACATGTCCGCCTTGACCGGCCGAATCGGCCATGTCTGATCGTCGCCAACACGACGATGTTGAGACCCGCGGCCACCGCAACGGTTTGACAGGAGCCATTCCTGGGTTACAGTCGCACTGGAAACCGTAGAGACGGAGTGTGCCATGACGGACACCGGTTGGAAGACGGCCCTGCTGCTCGCTGCGACCCTCCTGGGATGTAATGGCGGTACCCGCGAGGACGGAGGATACCAGTTCACGCTCAAGGGGGCGGTCCTGGTGCCGGAGCCCATGGCGGACGCCGAAATCGACGTGTATCGTGTCGAGGGCGACGGCGGCCTGGTGCGCCTCGGAGGCGGCATCACGAGCCCGAAGGGGGACTTCTCGGTCGACGTGGTCGGCGTCTGGGAGGGTGACCTCCTCCTGGTCCGGGCCTCCGGAGCGAGTGCCTTCTGGCACGACCCAGCCTGGGAGCGTGAGTGCCACCTCGGCGAGGGGTACGAGCTGCAGGCTGCCTTCCTGTTCGGGCTGGAGTCCCAGGATGACATCGTGGTGGTGGAACCCTTCTCGACCCTGACGTACGAGCTTGCCAGGGCCTACGCCCGCGAGCCCGCGAGCCACGGCCTGAGCAAGAGGGACTGGGCGACGGTGCTGCCGGTGGCCGCAGATCGGCTTGGCCAGCACCTGCTGTCCGGCTCCCCGCCGGAGCTGGGACGGACCGTGCCGACGCTGCCTGACGCGGGATTCGCCGGGGAGGTCGGCGGAAAGGCTGCCCTGGCGCTTGCCCAGGTGGGTCTGTCCCGGCTCGCGCACGACCTGTGCGACGGCAAGGACGATGGTTTCCAGGAGCTGACCGCTGCCCTGGCCATCGACATCGCGGACGGCCTTTTCGACGGGGCCGGCACGGTGCCGGGCAAGGCAAATGCCGGCCCGATCTTCGTGTGCGGGCAGCCGCTGTCGGTGGAGACACTGAGATTCCAGCTTGCCGAGGGGGTGCACTCGTGGGTGGCCTACGTGGGGGCCGGCGCTCTGGCCGACGAGCTTGGCAGCCGGTCCGGGATGTATGAGTGCCTGTCCCTGGACGACGGTCCGCTGTTTGGCAAGGTGCCGGGCAAGCTGTTCGACCCGCTCGCTCCGAAGCTCACCGTGGACGTGGACTCGCCCCCTCACGACAGCCTCCTGTGCGCGCCGGCGAAGCTCGTGATCGAAGTCCGTGAAGACCACGAGCTGGCCACGCTCGAGCGAATCACGCCGGATGCGGGGAGCTTCCCGGAGGTGCTCGAGCTGGAGGCCGATGCTGGGCAGGCTACGGTGACGATCCTCGTCAATCCGGACGACGCGGCTGAGCCGGTCTACCCCAACGTGGTGTTCGCCTACCGGGCGACCGACGAAGCGGGCAACCAGGCAGAGCTGACCGTCAAGTACCGCTTCGACCGTGATGCTCCTGCGGTTCCGGAGGTTGCACCCGACCCGGCCGTCTGCTTCACCGAGCCCCCGGCTGCCTTCGTGGTGGGGGCATCAGACAAGGAATCGGGGATAGCGGCGGTTGCGGTGACGATCGGGGGTGCGGAGGAAGCCTGCACCCCCTTGTCCGATGGGAAGTGGAGCTGTCCGGCCGGCAGCGTCGAGGACGGTGCCACGATGCGGGTGGCAGCCCACGACTTCTGCGGCAACGAAGGGGTGCTGGAAGCCCCCATCTGCCTGGACGACGAGCCGCCTTCGGTCACGTTCGATCCTCCTGACGGAGGGTGGTACTCGCCAGCGGATCCGACCGGCGAGGTTTCGGTGACGGACGACAAGGGGGTGGCCTCGGTGGAGGTGGAGGGCCCGCTGGGGCAGGAGACCTGCGATGCCGAGTGCACGCTCCAGGTCCCTCTGCCGACGGGCAAAGAGGTGACTCACGTGACGGTGCAGGTCGTGGCAACAGACCTGGCGGGGAGGAAGACCGAGGCCTCTGCCACGTGGCAGCTCGACGGCGTTCCGCCGACCGTGGGCGTGACGGACTCCCAGGCATCGCTGAAGCCGGCCAAGGTGCTCACCCTGCTCGTCACCGCTTCGGACGGGGACAGCGGAATCGAGGAGGTGGCCGTCGAGGGAGGCGGGGCCGCGTGGACGGTGAAGCCCGGGACCGGGGACGGGTACCTGGCCACGGGCGAATTCCCGTCTGTTCCGCCGGACGGGTTCATGCCCCTGGTGCTGATGGCGCTGGACAAGGCCGGGAACCAGGCCAGCATGAACTTCGCGCTCGTCCTGGACGGCACGCCTCCCGTGATCCTGCTTTCGGACTCGACCTTCCAGGACGAGGCCGGCGCCAAGGCCGTCTTCGATCCCGTTGCCGGGGAGGTCACCTACGACCTGGCCGGAACTGCGACCGTCACGTTCGGCGACGTGAGCTGTGCAGTGACGTGCCCCGAGTTCTCCCGGTTCGCGTCCAGGGTCTCACCGGAGAAGGGGCAGGCGTTCACGGAGGCGAACGCGCCCGTCTTCTCGATATCCACGCAGGACGTCTGCCCGCCGGGAGGCTTCGAGTCCCAGGTGGCGTTCGTCGCGACCTACCTGCGTGGGGACACGGTCTTGAAGGCGAACGTCCTCGCGTCGGCACCGTGCACCCTGTCCGCCCGCTCCATCCCGATCGTGCTGGAGATGTTCTCCGACACATCGGCTGCGGAGTTCTCGTTTGCGGACGAGCTGATTCCGGACCGGCTGGTCCTGACCGCGACGGACCTCGCCGGAAACGTCACGACCCGAGAGCTGGCTTTCACGATGCACGTGCTGCCGCCGCCGCTGTTCCTGGTCGACATCCCGTTGGGGGAATGGCCGGACGACACGCTCGTCGACGTGGCCAGCCCGTTCCTCGTGGTGCTGCATACGCTGGCGGACAACGATGCGCTGCTGACTCGGAAGAAGCTGGTCAACCCGACGCCGGTCGGGGCTGTGGCGAAGCTGGTCGAAGCCCCTCAGGAGAAGGTGGAGCTGCTCTCGTCCCGGGTCTACCTGCCGCAGGAAGGCGCCTGCATGGGGGCCTGTCCGACGGGGCAATGCAAGGTCCAGGCGCCGCCGCCGGCGAATCCTGCGTGCGGACTGGCCCCTGAGTTCGCTCCCGATGCCTGGTGGGGGAAGACCGTTTTTGCGGCGGTGCACCCATCGGATCCCGAGGCCGGCATGCCGGCCCCCCTGCCTGAGGGCTATGAGATGACGATTCCGGCCGGCGGGGAAGTGGGGCTCGACATCCGCACCCGCTACGGGGAAGAGGGTTTTTCGCTTCCGAAACCGACCACGATTGCGACTCCCGGAGGCGGGCAGACGCTGGCGTACGTCCTGTCCGAAACGAGCTGGCTCGCTTCGTGCACCTGGAATGCGGGGTTCCCCCCCAAATCGACCTGCTACACGATGCCGGAGGTCCTGGTCGCGTTCAGCTCGGCGCCGGCCAAGAAGTCGTTGGGGCTGACGGTTCGGACGTCCGCAGGATCGGCGGAGAGCCCGCAGGCCCTTCCGGTGACCTGGCAGCAGGTGGTCTGGGTACCCGATTTCGCGTTGGAGTTCAAGCCGTTCTGAGTCGCGTCAGAAGTAGAGTCCGAAGCCCAGGTTCCACTCGAGCCGATTCTCGTCGAATCCTCCCGCGACATCGGAGGGGACGTCGAAGTAGTGACGCATCCCGACCATCAGCTCGACCGAGAAACGCCGGGCGATGAACACGAGCACTCCAGCCCCGCCCATGGCGCTCCACAGCGACAGGGACAGGTCTTCCACCCCCTTTCCGGCCTGGGAATAGTGGAGCCAGCTTCCCTCACCGACCAGGAAGGGCAGGACCGCCTCGAGGTCGAACGGGAAATAGCGGAGGTAGAGGCTCACGTCGTGCTGATACGCGTCGTACTGGGCCTGGTCGTGCCCCTCCCATTGGAACACGTAGCGGACGCCGGGCATGAGCCCGTCCAGGACGAAGTAGCCGAACCCGAGGCCGACCGAAGCGGAGCTGCTGTCCAGCCCCCCTCCGAGACCTACGGAGAAGTGCCCCTGCGATACAGGGCTGTCCGGAGAGTGGGCGTCGGCGCCGGCCGCTGCGGCCAGGAGCACGACCGTCAGTGCGAATGCCGTGACGATGGGCTTCATGAGGGCCTCCCCGACGGGCCGGACGATGCCGGGGGCGCGAGCCCGGCCTCCTGCCGCAGCCGGATGACGGCGTCACGGAAGTCATCCGGAACGGGGATCGTCCCATGCGCCTCGTAGTCGTAGCACACCTGAACCGAGCGGGCCCGTGCGTACAGAGTCCCCCCCTGCGAATCGGAGAGCTCGTAGGAGAACGTGAAGCTCTTGCGCCCCCACTCGGGAATCGAGATGCGGCAGACCGGCACGTCGTTGAGCCTGACCGGCGCCAGGTAGTCGATCTCGATACGGGCGATGATGAAGCGGAACGACCGGGCGGAGATCTCCTTCTTCGTCATGGTGCGGACGTACTCCACCCGCCCCCGCTCGAGATACGTGAGGTAGACCGCGTTGTTGACGTGGCCGAGCGGGTCGAGATCCCGCCAGCGGACATCGATGGGGACTGCGACTTCGAAACCAGGCTCGCTCATGCTGCCTCCCGGCCCCGGCCGCGCGGCGGGGCTGTCCGGAACATACCACGAACGAGGGCTGTCCTGCCCCGGAAAAAAGAATTGAACCCCCGGGGGGCCGGGTGTAGATTGCCGCCTGTACCACGCGGCAGGGTCGGATTCTGACGCGTTCCACTGACTACCTTTCGATGGAGGAGACAAGATGCGGAAGCTGTGGGTTGGATTGGTCGGACTCGTTCTCCTGTCCGTGCTTCCCGGCCGGTTGCTGGCCGAGGATGCAGATGCGCCGGACCTGAAGGTGCGGTTGCTGCTCCAGGGGCAGGCCCAGTTCACCGAGGACGCCAACATAACGAAGGACGGCTGGGACAACGAGTTCTTCCTGCGTCGCGCCCGGGTGATGCTCGCGGGCAAGGTCAACAAGTGGATCAACTTCTTCTACGAGACCGAAAACGCGAACTTCGGGAAGAACGGCAGCTTCGGCGACTTCATGTTCACGCAGGACGCGTACGTGGAGTTCGCGATGTACAAGGAGCTGAAAGTCGCGGGCGGGATGATCCTGCTTCCGTTCAGCCACCACAACCGCCAGGGGGCGATATCGCTGGCCGGGCAGGACTACCACAACATCTTCTCCGGCAAGTTCATTACGGACAAGGTCTGGCGCGACGTCGGCGTCGAGGCGCGGGGCATCCTGTTCGACATGCTGGACTACCGGATCGGCGTGTTCAACGGGCTGCGGGCCGACAGCAGCAAGTACATCACAGCGGACAACTACAGCACGGAGTATGACAAGGACCTGGCCACGGAGCCCGTCGCCCGGGCCAATCGGAACGAAGACGACATGCCGCGCTTCACCGGCCGCGTCGCGGTCAACTTCTTCGACGTGGAGGATGCCTTCTTCTACTGCGGCACGTACCTGGGCGCCAAGAAGGTGCTCAGCATCGGCGGCGGCTTCGACGTCCAGCCGGGGGCCACGTTCGACTCCAAGGGCAATGCCGCTCTCTACAAGGCATTCACCGGGGACGTGTTTGCCGACTACCCGCTCGACGAGACCATGGGCATCACCGGCCAGGTGGGTTTCGTCTACTTCGACCGCGGGTACAACCAGAAGAGCGAGGAGTACTTCAGCCCGAAGCTGGGTACGCTGGCCAAGGAGTACCAGAGTGCCTTTGCGCAGGACGGAAGCACGGGAATGGGGGCATTCGGCGAGCTGGGCTTCCGGTTCGAGGTCCTCAAGGTCCCGCTCATGCCGATCGTGGGCGGCGAGTGGTACAATGCGGACGTGGATGGCAACGACATCATGAACATCCGCGGCGGCGTCAACATGTTCATCAAGGGGCACAACGCCAACCTGAAGCTCGAGTACGCGAACCTGACCTCACAGGTTCAGAAGACCGTGAACGACGCAAAGGTCTGGGAAGACCAGAAAGCCAACCAGGTCACACTCCAAGCACAGCTCCTCTTCTAGCCCGGCGGCCGACAGCGGCGCATCCGCGGCGTTTCATCGGCCGGCTGCTCACTGCGACGTGGCGTAAGCCACGCCTCATTCGCACCCCGGCCTCGCGCCTTGCGCCTGCACCACTCTCGACCGCCGGCGCATCCTCTGAGCGGCGCATCCGCGGCGTTTCATCGGCCGGTTGTTTGCTCGCGGTGGAACCACCCGTACAGTGCGGGCACGACGTAGAGGTTCAGGGCTGACGTGAACGCCAGGCCGCCGAGCACGACAGCGGCCAGCGGACGCTGGATGTCTGCGCCGGGACCTTGGGCCAGCATCATGGGAACCAGGCCGAGCAGCGACGTGAGCTTGGTCATGAGCAGGGGTCTCAAGCGGCGCTTCGACGCCTCCCGGACCGCTTCTGCCAGAGGCAGGCCGCCTGCCCTGAGCTCGTCGATGAACGACACGACGAGGGTTCCGTGCTGTACGGCCATGCCGAGAAGTGCGATGAGGCCCACCAGGACCGACACGCTCACGTGCATGTCCAGCAGGTAGATGGTACCGATGCCTCCGACGACGGAGAACGGGAGGTTGGTGACGACCAGCAGGGTGCTGCGTGCGTTGCCCATGGCAGCATACTGGAGCAGCGCAATGACCAGGAGAACTGCCGGGACGACGAGCATGAGGCGGCGGGTGGCCCGCTCCTGGTTCTCGAACTGGCCGCCCCAGGCCAGGCGATAGCCGCTGGGAAGCCCGGCCTCGAGCTGTGCAAGCCGCTCCCTGGCCTCGGCGACGAAGCTGCCAAGGTCTCGGCCGCGGACGTTGCACTCGGTGATCAGGCGGCGCTGCCCCTGCTCCCGGCTGAGCTGCGCCGGCGCCTCCACCTCCCTGACCTCGGCCAGGTCCCGGAGGCGCAGCCTAGCCCCGGCCGGCGTGAGGACCGGGAGGTTGCGGATGGTTTCGAGCCCCCCCCTGGCCGCATCCGCGGAGACCACCCGGATTGGATTCCAGCGCTGCCCGTCGACCATGCGCCCGGCAGGAACGCCGGCGAGGTTGATCCGAACGAGATCGTTGACATCCTGGATCCGCAGCTGGTGGCGGGCAAGTGCCTCCCGGTCAGGGATGATCTCGATCTCGGAGACTCCGCTGGACTGCTCGACCTTGACATCCTCGGCCCCAGGGACCTCGGAGAGGATCCGGGCAGCCTGCTCGGCCGCTTCCCTGAGTGTCTGCTCATCGTCGCCGAAGATCCGCAGAGCCACGTCGGACTTCACCCCGCTGATGAGCTCGTTGACCCGCAGGGCAATCGGCTGGCTGAACGAGGCCCGGATTCCGGGGACCCTGGAGAACACCTCCTGGAGCTCGCCTATGAGCCGGTCGCGCGTGAGGCCGGGTCTCCATTCGTCCCGGGGGGCCAGGCTCACCATGAAGTCGTTCTGCTCCGGTCCCATGGGGTCCTCGGCCACTTCCGCCGTACCGGTCTTGGACACGACGCCCGTGACCTCAGGGACCGACTCGAGGATGAGCCTCTCGAGGACCGTGGCTTGCGCCAGACTTCCATCCAACGATGCGCTGGGCAATCGCACCACGTTGACCGCGATGGTCCCTTCGTCCAGCGGCGGGAGGAACTCGGTCCCGAGCCTGGGAACCAGGAAGGCGGTCCCGACCAGAAAGCCTGCGGAGACCAGGGCGAGAGGGATTCGATGCCGGACCGACCAGTCGAGCGATGGGCCGTAGACCGCCAGCAGCCCTCGGACGACGGGGTTTTCACGGCCGCCTCCGCGTCCCTGGAGCAGCACGGCGAGCGGCGGGACGAGCACCAGCGCGACGACCAGGGACGAGGCCATGGCCGCTGCTATCGTGATCGCCATGGGGCGGAACATCTTGCCCTCGACCTCCTGGAGGGAGAACAGGGGGAGGATGACGGCCACGATCACCAGGATGGAGAAGGTGATGGGGCGGGCCACCTCGCGGACGGCCGCCGCAGCGGAGGCCAGCCGCTCCATATCCGGGTTGCGTTGCCGGTTGGAGTGGATGGTCTCCACCACGACGATGGCTCCGTCGACCACCATGCCCACGGCGATGGCCAGCCCCCCCAGGCTCATGAGGTTGGCCGTCTCGCCCAGCGCCCTCATGAGCAGGAACGTCAGGGACGCTGTGAGCGGCAGGGACAGGGCCACGACGAGCGCGGACCGCAGATCCCAGAGAAAGAGCAGGAGCACGATGATCACCAGGCCCGCTCCCTCGACCAGAGCATCACGCACCGTGCCGATGCAGGCCCCGATGAGATCGGTCCGGTCGTAGAACGGGACAATGTTCGTGCCTGCAGGAAGAGAGCGGCGGATGTCCTCGACCTCGCCGACGACGCGGTCCACCACAACCCTGGAGTTCTCCCCTTTGAGGAGGATCACCATGCCGGCGACCGCCTCTCCCTTGCCGTCGCGGGAGACGGCTCCCTGGCGAGGCAGCGAGCCCTCGCGCACGTCGGCCACCTGGCCCAGCAGGACGGGCGTCCCGCCTTCGGACTTCACAACGGTGCGCTCGAGGTCACCGGCCCCGGTCAGAAGGCCCCGGGACACGACGTAGCTCTGCTCGTCCCCTCGGGCGATGAAGCCCCCCCCTTCGTTGGCATTGCCGGCGGCCACGGCCTCGACCACGTCACGCACGGTAAGCCCGAACTCGACGAGCCGATCGGCCCTCGGAGCGACCTCCAAGGTCTTGACGTATCCGCCCAGCGAGTTGACCTCGTTGACCCCGGGAACACCCCGAAGCCTCGGTGCGACCAGCCACTCCTGGATGGAGCGCAGGTCGGCCAGGGAGTGATCGGGCTTCACCAGGTCGAGGCCGTCATGGGGACACTTCCCCGGGGCTTCCTGCCAGACCCTCGGGTGCTTTGCGCAGGTATGCCCGGATTCGATGGTGTAGCCGTAGATCTCGCCCAGCCCCGTGCTGATCGGCCCCATTTCCGCGTCGATGCCCTCGGGCAGGCTTTCCCGTGCCTGGGACAGCCGCTCGTGGACCTGCTGCCTCGCGAAGTAGATGTCCACGCCGTCCTCGAAGATGACGACCACCTGCGAAAGCCCGCTTCGCGTCAGCGATCGCACCTGGCGCACCTGGGGCACGCCCCCCATGGCGCCCCCGGCGCGACCTCGATCGGGTAGGTCACCTGGCGCTCGACCTCGGTAGTGCTCATGCCTTGCGCCCTGGCCAGGACCATGACCTGCACGTTGGTCACATCGGGGAAGGCATCGATGGGCAACGCGTCCCAGGCCAGGTAGCCTGCGACGCCGATGGTGACAGCAACCAGGGCAACGGCCGTCCTTCGGCCGAGCAGCAGCGATAGGATATCAGTCTGCACAGCCGGCCCCCATTCTTTCGCGCAGCACGTCGCTCTTCAGGAAGAAACCGCCGCGAACCGCCACCCAGTCGCCGACGTCCAGGCCCGAGACGATGCGAACGAGCCCGTCGCCGGCAGGCTGGACATCCACGTCCCGCTTGGCCCACAGCTCCCCCTTCCAGCGGACGAACACGAATCGCTCGGCCCCGTCGCTCAGCACCGATTCCTCGGGGAGCAGCAGGCCCCGCCGGGCCTCGCCGACCGCCACGCGGGCCGATACGAACGTCCCGGGACGGACTGCATCACCGGTCACGACGATGCGTGCCTTGACCGTACGGGTGTGGGGATCGGCGGATCGCTCGACGTAGTCCAGGTTCCCGGCAACGCCACCGTCGGGCAACCCGGCCCCATCCAACGTGGCGGGAAGGGGAAGCGGATGGTCTCCCAACACCTGCAGGTCTTGAGGATAGAGGTCGCACCACACCCAGGCTGACCGGGTATCGGACAGGGTGAGGAGCGGCTCTCCCCGGGCCACGGTCCTTCCCACGGAGACCGCCTGCTTGACTACCGTTCCAGCCACCGGCGCCTTCACCTCCAGGCGCCACAGCTCCTGCATCCCGACGGCAGCGGGGGCCGACGCCCCGGCCTGAAAGGCCTTCCCTTCCGGGAGGGCGGGCTCCGTCGCACCGGCAGCACCGGGGGCCGATGCAGCGCCGCCCTCGTCGGCCCGGACCAGGGACTGCGGCACAGGCAGAGGGGAAACGACGTCCCGTTCCATGATCTCCTCCGTCAGCCCGAGCTGGACGAGCGCCTGGTGCGCCAGCGCCTCGTCTGCCTGGGCCGTCCCCACGGCCCGATTGGCCCGCGCCAGCTCGGCCTCGAGGTGGAGCGAGATCTCCTCTACCTCGCCCTCGAGCCGGATACGGGCGGACCGCAGAGATGCCTCGGCCTGGACCTCCAGGCGGTCGACATCCAGGGCCACAGTCTCGCGGGCGGCCCGGTACGCTGCCTCGGCCACGGCCACATCGCGGCGCACGGCATCCAGCTCCCGGGCGCTTCGTACGCCGCTGCGCACCAGCCCCTCGATCCGCTCCTTGTCCTTGCGTGAGAGATCGCGTGTCTCCCGCGCCTCGGCCAGCAGGCGGCGCCACTCTCCTGCGTACGGTCCCGAGCCGTTGCCGTTGCTGCCGCCCGCGGGTGAGGCCGCCGGCCCCCCCTGCCCGGTACCGGGCCGCTCCTCGCAGGCGCCTGGGGCCGGAGGAGGACCCGCCAGATCGCAGAGATCCCGCGGATGCGGCTTCCCCGGCCGGTTCTCGGAGCTCCTGCGCCCGAGCAGCCGATTCCCTTCCGCCGCCCGGATTCTCTCGATCCGTGCCAGGCGAGCCGCCTCCTGGAATTCGTTGAACGCCACGAGCAGCTTCGCCTTCTGGTTTCCAGCCGGAAGCCCCGAGAAGGCTGCGACATCGAGGGTTCCCCCCAGGGCCGCCCTCTCGGCCTCGGCGCCTCCGAGACCGGCCACGATCTCCTTCAGGCTGCGGTGCACCTTCTCGACCCGCTCGAGGTCGAGACGGGCAAGGTCGAGGTCCTGGTGCGCCCGGATGTGCTCCAGGCGGGCGGCAGCGGCCTCCTGCGACTGAAGGACGACGAGCACGTCGCCGACCTGGACCCTGTGTCCCAGGGTAGTGACGATGCGTTCGATCCGTCCCCCCAGCGCAGCGGCAATCTCTGCCGTGGCCAGCCGGTCGGTTCCCGCCTCGCACCGCAGCCTGAGACTGTGGTCGGGTTCCGCCCGCTCGTTGACTTCCATCGCCTCCAGCAGGCTGGCCGCAACGTCCTGAGGTACCTTGACGAGCCCCACCTCGTAGCGGCACTCGTCGCACTCGCCGATGGGGATTGAGTGCTCACACGGCACCGCGGCCCTCCGTGCCAGGTCGGCTCCGCTTCCCCCATGCTCGTGTCCACTCGCCGCAGCCGATCCTTCGGTCGCAGGTGCGTGCCCGCACCCGCACCCCTCCTCCGAGCCCTCGGGCTCAGGCGGAAACCCGACTGCCGCACCGGAGCCTTCGTGCGAACGTGAATGCTCGCACCCCTCCTCCGAGCCCTCGGGCGCTGAAGAAGCCCCACCTTCCGCACCGGAGCCTTCGGATGCAGGCCGATGCTTGTGGCCTGCTTCCTCCCCATGTCCGTGGCCCGTCTCTGCGACGGTGCCTTCCGGTGCCGGCGGGTGGTCTTGAGCTGCCTCGCCCTTGCATCCCAGGACCAGCAGCAACGCAGCGAGCAGGCCCGCCCTGGAGACAGGGCTGCGACAGGTCCCGGGGGCCTTTTGCGAACAGCGTCCCGCTGCGGTCCCCCCCCCACCAGGAGACGCTGAGTCCCTGTGCTCTCCTTGGGGGAAGCCATCGAGAGGGGCAGGTCTCGAATTCGAGTCAACGCGGGCCCGGATGTCCTGGGTCGTGTGGTTCATCTTCCTTCCTCCGGTGATGGGGCAGTCGACGGGGCGTCTCGAGTCGGCGTCGAGCCGGCAGTAGCGTCTGAGTCGTTTCTCGGAATGGCCGCTCCGGATTGCAGAAGGAGGCTGTCCAGCCGGATGCGTGCGGCAAGGAGCTGTTCTGCGGAGTCGAGCATCTGAATCCTGACCGCCAGCACGCGGCGTTGCGCATCGAGGACATCGAGGCTGCTGGCATCCCCTCCCCGGAATGCTTCGAGGGTTGCCTTGAACCCGGCCTCGAGCTCGGGCAGCACGCCGTCGCGGATCCCGTCATGGTCAAGACGGGCTTGGTGGATGGCGGCCTCGAGCTCCCCGATCTGGCGTCGCCACTCGCGCTCCTCCATCCTGACGAGAGCAGCAGCTCGGCGCACCTGGAGGGCGGCGGCCTCGATTCCAGCCCGGTTCCGATTCCAGGCGGGGAGAGGAACGGAGAGCCCCGCCACGAAAGCCTGCTCGCCGAATCCCTCGATTCCCCGGACCCCTCCGATGAGGGTGAGATCCGGAATACGGCGTGCCTGCTCGAGCTCGAGCGCAGCCCGCCTCTCCCGCATCAGAGCGGCTCCCGGCACGAGGGCAAGCGCGGCCTCAGGGTCAAGGGTCGACGGCCGGACCGGGGCAGAGGGACCGGGCGGGTCGAGCGAGCCGACCAGCCTTCCGATGCAGTCCCCCTCCGCTCCCCAGAACGCGGCGAGGTGCTCCTTGCGCATGGCCAGCCTCGCCTCCGCCCTTCGCCTGGCCAGCTCCTCGGCACGGTACTCCGCGGTCGCCAGGTGTTCATCTGCGGGCGCGGAGCTCCCGGCGTCGATGGCCGCCCGGACCGCATCCCGCACCTGTCCGGCCACGGCCAGCGATTCGACGAGCAGGTCGATCCGCTCCTGCTCCGCCAGGGCCGCCAGGTGAGCTTCCCGCACCTGTACGGCCAGGCTGACCCGGGCCAGCCGTCGCCGGCTCTCGGTTCGTGCCGCACGGGTGGCTGCGAGCTGCCGCTCGGCAGCGCCCGCCTCTCCCAGCGGAATCGGCTGTTCGAGCAGGACCGTGAGCTCCGAGCGCCTCCACATGGGCCGGGCGAGCCCGAACTCCTCCCATTCGACGGCCAGGCTCGGGTTCTCCCACCTGCCGCCGAAAGCGGCCTCGGCCCGGCCGGCCGCGGCCTCCAGCTCCATGGCAGCGAGCCGCGGGTCTGTCTCGAGCGCCATCCGCACCGCGGTATCCGCGTCCAGGGCATCGTGCCGGGCGGCCATGTCCCGACTTGCAATCTCCTGGGACGCGGCGGGGTCCGCTGCCATTCCCAGACACCCGACCAGGGGCGCTACCAGCCAATGCATCCCGATTCCAATCCGCGTCATTCCCTCCTCCGTGGTCTCCCGCCCTGCTTCAGGGCATCACGGTTGTGCACGTGACGCGTCCGAAGCGACCGGGGGCACTCGTTGCAGGTTCGTCGGCAAGTGCCCGAGTCGATGGAACGCTCGGGCCGGAGAGACGCTCCTAGATCCGAAGGGGTATCAGGCGCCCCGATCCGGGGGGACCGGGCGGCACGACAAGCCGCTGGAAACGCAGTGCCACGCACGGCTCGGCAGCAGGAGCCGCGAGTGCGAAGTGGGCGGCAACGGACTGGACGGGCCGGAAGATCAGCCCGGCCCGGCGCGGCAGGTCGACGTTGTGCGGCAGAGGCAGGTCGATGCAGCACCCCTCGCCTGCACAGGACTCCGGTGAGCTCTCATGGTGCTCGATCTCGTGGAAGTGCCCGCCGTGGCGGATCGGCAACCGCTCGTGGGGCTCCCCCGGGGCATCGTGCGTCAGCACAATCCCGTCGTGGTCGTGGCAGGCCCCGAGCGGAACCACGTGCGCCTCGTGCTGCAGGCTCAGGCAGACGCCGAATCCCGACTGCCCGCCGAGACAGGACAGCGCCAGCAGGGCGGCAAGCCAGGAATGAAACGTGGATGTCCTCGAGCCGCGCATCGCGTCGATCTCCAAGTCTGCCGATTGAAATGCTACGAAACATCTCCGTACCAGTCAATGATCCGATTGCTGCGGGCCTTGAAGGACGCGGGTGCGGCTCTCCTTCCTGGTCGAGTACTGCTGGTCCCCGTTCCGCAACCCGGCCGGCGCACCGGTGGTGGACTGCGAGAAGGTCCGGCAGAGCTTCCAGGAATGATGCCGGCTTCCCTTGAGCCGGATCGGCAGATCGCTCAGCCAGCGAGGTGCGAGCTGGATCATGGGAAGTTGGCATGAGGTCCGCGGGCTGCCCTGTCCCCGCCGCCGTGAGAGACCGGCAGATGCGCTTTCGAATCTCAGGAGGCTGCCCAGAACTACTTCGCCGCTACGACCGCACTTGGCGAAGCGATTTCGAACAGCCTCCCAAGCGGCCCGGCCGTCCCCGGGCTCACAGCAGTTTGCCGCCCCGCAATGACAGGGATTCCCCGGCGGATGCCAGGATCTTGTCCGCCGGCGGAGTGGCGCGGTAGAAGAGGAGCCTCCGGTCCGAGCACTTCTTCAGGAACGTGGCGGGTACCAGCTTCTGCGGGACGCAGAGCAACGCGTTCTCGGGGGCATGGGCCCCGAACAGCTCGTAGTACCGGTTCCACTTGAGCTTGCGCCAGGGCCAGACGATCTCGACGCCGACCGAACGATCGGACGCGGCCAGCTCGAAGTCCGGAACGAACACCTCGCGTCCGCCCAACGAGACCACGGACCGGCCGTCCTGGACCGTAATCCGGGGCGGTGCCAGCTCGCGCAAGCGGTCGAGGAGCTGCTGCAGCTCGGGCGGGGTCCAGGCACCCTTGTCCGGGTAGTGGGACACGAGCCGGGCGGACGGGTCGAGGCGGAACGTGTAGCGCCGCCGCCGGAATCGGACATCGGCGGCCACCTCCCACGCATCCATCAGGAGAAGCGCCGGCAGGAAGCTGGCCATCCGGACCCCGTATGCCCGGGTCTGCTCGAGGATCGAGAGCGGCCCGTCCACCTGGATGATCATCCCGGTCTCCGTCTCCTGGATCGTGAACAGGAGGCCCCAGAACTTGAGGTAGCGGAAGACCTGGCGAAGGCGCTGCGGGGAAGGCGATTCCAGCGTGACGTCCATCCGCACCGCGTCGAACAGGAGCCCCTGGGCCAATGCCACGTTGTACCGGCGCAGCATCCAGAGGGGTTCGGGGCAGTCGAACGCCTCGAGGAGTTGCTCGTCCTTGAGATCGCTGAACA
>Ga0194127_10001957_pt1 | contig 29016 bp, 19 predicted proteins | sample TA2KigC100mmetaG_FD_148624 | JGI IMG/M metagenome (GOLD analysis project Ga0194127, IMG submission 148624) | Freshwater microbial communities from Lake Tanganyika, Tanzania - TA2015036 Kigoma Deep Cast 100m | ecosystem: Environmental > Aquatic > Freshwater > Lake | place: Tanzania: Lake...
GCGCCGGCCCTGGTTCCGCCTCGGCGCTGACCTCGGCCGGCCGGGACACGGTGAAGGCCTCGAAGTCGCTCGCTGCCTCGCTGCTCGCCGGCGGCGCCGGGACCGCCGGCTCCTCGGGGCGGGTGATCATCAGCTGCTCGATGTCCTCGGGGCGCGCGCGCGGGATGAGCGAGCGCGAGCTCGGCTCGAGCACGGCCGCCGGGCGCGCCACCTCGGGTGTGGCCGTCGGGCGCGCCCGCTCGGACCCGGGCGCAGGCAGCGGCCGGTCGGCGGGCGGCGCCGGGGGTTCCGTGAGCGGCACTTCGAACTCGCGCGCGCTGGCGCGCAGCCGCGCGGCCACTTCGCCCCGGCCTTCCCGCTCCTCGAGTTCGGCCAGCTGGAGCGTGCTGCGCCGGGCCCGCTCCTTCTCGCCGAGTCGCGTGTAGGTGGCCGAGACGAACTCGAGCACGGGTCGGCTGCTGGACTGGAGGCTTTCGGCCTGCCCGAGCAGCTCGAGCAGCGACTTGCGCGGGCAGGCACTGTCCTCGGCGTAGAGGCGCAGCGCCTCGAACATCTTGTCGGCGCCATCGGTGAGGAAGCCCTGGCGGGTCTTCAGTTCGCCCAGCACCCAGATCGCGTCGCGCTGCTCGGGCTCGAGCCGCAGCACCTTCTTGCAGAGCGCCGCGCCGTTGCTGTACATGCCCAGCTCGCGATAGGCTTGGATGCCCCGCATGAAGCTGGCAATGGCCTCGGCCTGGCGGCCGCTCTTCAGGAGGATGTCGCCGATCTGATTGTGATAGGCGGGCTGGGATTCCTCCACGCTGACGAGCTTCTCGAGTACGGCGAGCGCGTCGTCCCAGGAGGATTCCTGGAGAGCCAGGCTGAGGTTGCGCTTCAACTCCTGGATGCGGCTCAAGGACTCTCCTTTCCCGAGCACAGGAACCCCTACGCCTAGACAGGTTCGCCGGCGGATCAGCAAGGGCTATTCCAGGGCTGGGCGGGGGGAACGATGCGCCAAACAACAACACGACAACGGCTTGAACCGCCACTCCGGCCCCGGGACAGAACTTCCCCGCCCTCCCGGCGCGCCAGAATCTGCCCGGTCGATTGCAAAATGGGTGAGCGGTAATCTCTGCCTTACGTGATTTCTAGCGGACGATCGCGGCACTCCTCCGGCGCGAAGGCGAGACGCCGCCCGGCGGCGAAGACGAGGCGCGCCGAGGGGAAGCCGATGTGATAGGGCAGTTCCCGGTAGTCGGCGGCGTCGTGGAGGATCAGGTCGGCCCGCTTGCCGGGCAGCAGGCTGCCTGTCTCGCGGCCCTCGCCGCAAGCCCAGGCGGCGTTGTGCGTCGCCGCGCAGAGGGCCTCGGCGGGGGAGAGGCGCAGGGCGCTCGCCGCCAGGGCGAGCACGAGGCCCATCGACTCGCAGCAGCTCGAGCCCGGGTTGTAGTCGGTGGCCAGGGCCACGGCCGCGCCGGCGTCGACGAGGCGCCGCGCGGGGGCGAACTGCGTGCTCGCGAGGCCGAGGCTGGTGGCCGGCAGGAGCACGGCCACCGTCGGCGCCGCCGCCAGGGCGGCGATGTCGCGCTCGGCCATTGCGATCAGGTGCTCGGCGCTCACGGCGCCCAGGCCAGCGGCCAGGGCCGCAGCGCCGTAGCCAGGCGCGATCTCGTCGGCGTGCAGCTTGGCCCCCAGGCCCAGGGCCTGCGCCGCCCGGAGGAGGCGTTCGCTCTCGGCGAGGGTGAAGACCGTCGGCTCGCAGAAGACGTCGGCGAAGCGCGCGATCCCCTGCGCGGCGACGGCCGGCAGCCAGACGCCGACGATCTCCTCCACGTAGTCCGCGCGGTCCGCGCGCCGCTCGGGCGGGATCTCATGGGCGCCGAGGAAGGTGGGCACCAGCCTGACCGCCAGTTCCTCCGCGAGGCCGGCGATCAGGCGCAGCCCTCTCAGCTCCTGCTCGAGATCCAGGCCATAGCCGGTCTTGACTTCGATGGTGGCGCTGCCGGCCAGCAGCATGCGCTTCAGGCGCGGCCGGCTCAGCGCGAGCAGCTCCTCGTCGCTGCGGCAGCGGAAGTCGGCGACGCTCGCGTGGATACCCCCGCCGGCGGCGGCGATCTCCAGGTAGGGCCGCCCCGCCACCCGCAGCGCGAACTCCTCGTAGCGGTAGCGCCCGAAGAGGGCGTGCGTGTGCGGGTCCACGTAGGCCGGCGTCACGAGGGCGCCGCCGGCGGCGATCTCCAGGCAGTCGGGCGCGGGCTCGCAGGCGGCCAGCACGGCGGCCTCCGGGCCGGCAGCGAGAATGCGGCCGCCGGCGGCGGCCAGTGCACCTTGGGCGACGAGCCCCAGCTCCCCCAGCGCAGCCCCGCGCCGTGGCCCCTCCGGCCCCGCGAGGGTCGCGAGCTGGCCGATGCCCCGGATGAGCAGTTCCGCCTTCGGCGCTGGCTTCATCGCAGGAGCGGCGTGCGCAGGCCGCGCTCGGCGGCCACCGCGAGGGCCTTGGGATAGCCCGCGTCCGCGTGGCGCATGACGCCCGTCCCCGGATCGCAAGTCAGCACGCGCTCCAGGCGCGCCGCGGCGGCCGGGGTGCCGTCGGCGACGATCACCATGCCGGCGTGGATCGAGTTGCCGATGCCGACGCCGCCGCCGTGGTGGAGGGACACCCAGGTCGCCCCGCCCACCGCGTTCAGCAGGGCGTTGAGCAGGGGCCAGTCGGCCACCGCGTCGCTGCCGTCCAGCATGCCCTCGGTTTCCCGGTAGGGGCTGGCCACCGAACCGCTGTCGAGATGGTCGCGCCCGATCACGATCGGCGCGCTGAGCTCGCCGCTCGCCACGAGCGCGTTGAAGGCGAGCCCGGCCTTTGCGCGCTCGCCGTAGCCCAGCCAGCAGATGCGGCTCGGCAGGCCCTGGTACTTGACCTTCTCGCCGGCGAGGCGGATCCAGCGCGCGAGGGCGGCGTCCTCCGGGAAGAGCTCCAGGATGGCGCGGTCCGTACGCGCGATGTCGGCCGGATCGCCCGAGAGCGCGGCCCAGCGGAAGGGGCCCTTGCCCTCGCAGAAGAGCGGGCGCACGAAGGCCGGTACGAAGCCGGGGAAGTCGAAGGCGCGCGGCTCGCCGCCCTTGACGGCGCCGCCGCGCAGGTTGTTGCCGTAGTCGAAGGCCACACTGCCGCGCTCCTGCAGGATCAGCATCGCGCGCACCTGCGCGGCCATCGAGGCGTAGGCGCGCCGCACGTGCGCCTCGGGGTCGCGCTCGCGCAGGGCGGCGGCCTCGGCGAGGGAGAGCCCGGCGGGGATGTAGCCATTCAGGGGGTCGTGCGCGCTGGTCTGGTCGGTCACCAGTTCCGGCGTCACCCCGCGCGCGACGAGAGCGGGGAAGATCTCGGCGACGTTGCCCAGGAGGCCCACGCTGAGCGCCTCGCCGCGCGCCTTGGCGGCCCGGCAGAGGGCGAGCGCCTCGTCCAGATCGCGGCTCTTGCGGTCGAGGTAGCGGTGCGCGAGGCGGCGGTCGATGCGCGCCTCGTCGACCTCGACGACGAGGGCGACGCCCTCGTTCATCGTCACGGCCAGGGGCTGGGCGCCGCCCATGCCGCCGAGGCCGCCGGTGAGGGTCAGCGTCCCCTTCAGCGTACCGCCGAAGTGCTGGCGCGCCGCCTCGGCGAGGGTCTCGTAGGTGCCCTGGAGGATGCCCTGCGTTCCGATGTAGATCCAGGAGCCGGCCGTCATCTGGCCGTACATCATCAGGCCCTGCTTCTCCAGCGCCCAGAAGTGCTCCCAGTTCGCCCAGGCGGGCACCAGCTGACTGTTGACGATCAGCACGCGCGGCGCGTCCGGGTGGGTGCGGAAGATGGCGACCGGCTTGCCCGACTGCACGAGCAGGGTCTCCTCACCCGTCAGTTCCGTGAGGGCCTTCACGATCGCCTCGAAGCAGGCCCAGTTGCGGGCCGCCTTGCCCGTGCCGCCGTAGACGACGAGCTCGGCCGGCTTCTCGGCCACCTCGGGATCGAGGTTGTTCATCAGCATGCGCAGGGCGGCCTCCTGCAGCCAACCCTTGCAATGGAGCGCGGCGCCGCGCGGCGCCTTGACCTCTCCGGGATGCAGCTCGAGCATCGCGACCCCTCTCTCTTCAGCGCTCCTGCGGCGCGCGCGGCGGCCACGGCCCGCGGCTGGCGGGTCTCAGGCGTCGGGTCGCGGCCGGGGACGGGAGACGTACCATGCGTGCAGCTCGCTCGCGAAGGCGGCTGCATCGAAACATAGTCGAGTCTCCACGGGAAGGGAACGCAAAAAGCGCTGTCCGTAGCCCTTGTGGACGAGACGGCTGTCGAGGAAGACGGCGAGCCCTTCGTCGCGTGCGCTGCGGATCAGGCGGCCGAAGCCCTGCTTGAAGCGCAGCACGGCCTCGGGCACCATGTAGGCGAGGAAGGGATCCTCCCCCGCGGCGGCCAGGCGCTCGCAGCGCGCCTCGACGAGCGGCTCGGTCGGCACCGCGAAGGGCAGGCGCGTGATGACGAGAATCGCCAGCGCCGCGCCGGGAAAGTCCACCCCCTCCCAGAAGCTGCTCGTGCCGAGGAGCAGCGCGCCGCGCCGGGCGCGGAAGCGCCGCGCGAGCGCGTCCCGGCTGACTCCGCTCTCCTGCCCGAGCAGCCGCTCGGGCGCGATGCCGCGCTCGAGGAGCCCGCGCCGGCAGCGCGCGAGCGCCTCGTAGCTCGTGAAGAGGACCAGCGTGTTCAGCGGCTGCGCGGTCGCGAGGCCGGCGAGCAGTTCGACGATCGCCTCCAGGTGCCCGCGCTGCCCGGGCTCCGGCAGGTAGGCGGGCAGCAGCAGCCGCGCCTGCGCCGCAAGGTCGAAGGGGCTCTCCAGCGCGAGCGCGTGCGCCTCGCGGCCGCTGGCGGCGAGCCCGATCTTGCCGCGGAAGTACTCGAAGCTGCCCTGCACGGTGAGCGTCGCGCTCGTGAGGACGAGGGCGACGAGCCGCTCGCGGAAGAACGCCCCCAGCTCGAGCGCGACGTCGACGGGGCTCGCCACCAGCTCCCGCGGCCCGCGCGCGTCGCCTTCGAGGTAGAAGACGAAATCCTCGCCCTCGGCGGCGAGCAGGAAATCCAGCCGCGCGCGCTGCTCCTCGAGCCCCCGCGCGAGCGCGGCCAGCGCTTCGGCCTCGGCGCGCGCTTCGGCCCCGTTCTCGCCCCGCGTCTCGAGGGCGTCCCCGAGCGCGCGCGCGCGCGCGGCAAGTTCACTCAGCACTGCCCGGAGCGCCTCCGCCTCGGGGACGAGCCGCTCGGCGAGCGCCTGCTCGGCGCGATAGCGCAGGCGGCCTTTCTCGCCCAGGGCGGCCGCCACCGCCGGCTGCGCTCCCAGCCGCGCGAGGAGGGCGCGCAGGGCCTCGCGGGCGCCCGGCAGCGCGGCGAGCAGGGCCCTGCGCAGGGCGGCGGCCTCGCCGCCCGCCGCCTGCGCGGCCGGCAGCCAGCGCGCCAGCGCCCGCTCGCTCCAGCCGGGCGTGCGCAGCTCGGGAGCGATCTGCTCGAGCGTCGCCTCCAGGGCCCGCGCGCCGAGGCCGACCCCGAGCGCCCGTGTCGCCACCGCGTCGAGGTGCTGGGCCTCGTCGACGACCAGGCGCCGGTAGGGACCGAGCACGCCGCCGCCCACAGCCTGATCGGCGAGCAGCAGCGCGTGATTGACGACGACGAGCGGCGCCGCCCGCGCGCGCTCGCGGGCGCGGGTCACCCAGCAGTCGCTGCGCGCGGCGCAGCGGCTCTCCTCCGCACTCTGGCTCTGGGCGCGCAGCGACTCGAGCAAGCCGGGCGGCAGGAGCGGGTTGGCCGCCAGTTCCTCGAGGAGACCCTCGGCGCTGCGGTCCTGCCAGACGAGCAGGGCAGCGGCGGCCAGGCGCGCGGCGGCGCTCTCTCCGCAGTCGGCGAGGAAGCGCTCGAGCTTGCGCCGGCAGAGGTAATTCTCGCGGCCCATCAGGAGCGCCGCCTCCACGGGGAACCAGTCGGCGGCCGCCAGGCGCGGCAGGTCGCGCCTCAGTAGCTGCTCTTGCAGGTTGCGCGTGTGCGTGGAGATCAGGACGCGCTCGCCCGTGGCCAGGGCGCAGAGTCCGGCGGGGACGAGGTAGGCGAGGCTCTTGCCGGTGCCCGTCGGCGCCTCGACGAGCAGATCGCCGCCGCCGGCCAGCACCTGCCAGGCGGCGAGGGCCATCTGGCGCTGGCCTTCGCGGGCCTCGTAGTCGTCTCCCAGCAGGCGGGCCAGTTCGCCCGCGGTCGCGAAGATCGCCTCCACGCGGGCCTCACCCGCCGCGAGGTCCAGGGCGGCCCCGGCGGCCGGCCCGGCGCGCCGCGCTGCTCGCCGCCGGACCGGCTCGCCCCCGCCCGCGAGGCGCCGCTCCGCGGCGAGGCGCCCCCCTTCCGCGGCGAAGGCCGCCAGCGCGGCGAGATCGGCCGGGCTCGCAGCGCTCTCACCCTCCGGCGCCGGCGCGGCGCCCGCGAGCAGGCCCTGGACGAGTCCCCAGGTCTCCACCCGCAGGGCGCTCCAGTCGAGCCCGGCGAGGGCTGCCGCCAGCTCCGCCGCCGCTCTGGCGTCCATCGCCTCGGCCAGCTCGGCGAGGTCCTCACGCGCCGGCGCGTAGAGCGCGAAGAAGAGGCCGAGGGGCAGCCTGCGCGCGCGGGGATCGCCCGCGCCCGCAGCGGCGAAGAACCACGACTCGCAGCCCGCTGCGAGCGCGATGGACAGGCGCTGGTCCTCGATCATCGAGCCTCCCGACCGGTCGCCGCGGGAACCCGACGCGCGCTCGCCGGTAGCGCGGCGCAGTATGGCCGAGCCCAGCGCCGGCCTCAAGGCCCCCGCCTCCTTCAATAGTGTTGCCGCCCTCCTGCGCTTGCCCTATCTTCCTCCGCATTGCGAAGTCACGAGGGGAGTTGCGATGTTCGGGAAGTGTCTGCTGCGAGCGAGACCGGGCGCCGTGGCGCACACGCTGTTGACGCTGCTTGCGCTCGCGCTGTCCTCGGCGCTGCCGGTGGCGGCGGGCCCGGGCCCCCTCGGCGAACCCGCCGCCCGCTTCGGCCCCCCGGCGGTGCCCGTGCGGCTGGAACTGCTCGCCGATCGCGCCGTCGCCGGCGCCGAGTTGCCGATCGCGGTCATCTACGCCGTGCCGGCCGGCACCCACCTCACCGACGCCTTCTTCGCGGTCGAGCTGAGCAGTGAGCCCCCGCTCGTCTTCGCACCGCCGGCCTACCCGAGCGGCAGCCTCGAGGGCGAGAGCCGCGTCTTCCGCGGCGAGGTCCGCGTGACGAGCAGCGTCGCGCTGCCGGCCGACTGCCCGCCGCAGGTCACCCTGCACGCGCGGGCCGAGTACCAGATCTGCCAGGAGGGCGAGGTGGAGATGTGCTACCCGCCCGAAGAAGCGAAGCCCAGTCTCGCCCTCGCCGTGGCGCCCGCCGGCACGGCCTGGACGCCGAGCGCTGCGCCGGCGTCGACCGCGGGCGCCGGAGCGGCGACCCGCGTCGGCGAGCCCGGGGGCGCCGGCGCCGCCACGCCCGGCGCGGCGGCACCCAGCGGCGGCCTCGAAGGCCGCCTCGCCCGCGCGCTGGCCGCGGGCAGCTGGCTCGCCTTCCTCTTGGTCTTCCTGGGCGGCGTGCTCACGAGCTTCACGCCCTGCGTCTACCCGGTGATCCCGATCACGATCAGCTACGTCGGCGGCAGCGCGAAGGGAAACCCGCTGAAGGGCTTCGTCCTCTCGCTCTGGTTCGTGCTCGGCATCGCGATCACCTACTCCGCGCTCGGACTCCTCGCCGCCGCCACCGGCGCCGCCTTCGGCCAGGCGACGCAGAACCCCTGGGTGAACGGCACGATCGCGCTCATCGTCGGCGCGATGGGCTTCTCGATGGCGGGCTTCTTCGACATCCAGCTGCCCAGCGGTCTCACGAGCCGCGTCGGCGGCGCGCGCGGCGGCTTCCTCGGCCCGATCCTGATGGGCTTCGCGACGGGCCTGATCGCCGCGCCCTGTGTGGGGCCGGTGCTCGTCGTGCTGCTGAGCTGGGTCGCGCAGACGGGCAGCCTCTTCCTCGGCTTCTGGCTGCTCTTCACCTTCGCGCTCGGGCTCGGTCTGCTCTTCATCGTGCTCGGCACCTTCAGCGGGGCCCTCGCGGCCCTGCCCGGCGCCGGTGCCTGGATGGACGGCGTCAAGCACTTCTTCGCCCTGGCGCTCTGGGGCCTCGCGCTCTGGTTCCTGCGCAGTCTGCTGCCCGGCTGGCTGCTGGCGATGGTCTTCGGCCTCGCCCTGGTCATGGCTCTCGGCGCCTGGGGCGCCTTCCATCCCCTGGCGCCGGACGCGAGCCGCCGGCAGGGCCTGCTCAAGGGCCTGCTGCTGCTGCTGTGGATCCTGGGCGCCCTGCTCGCGCTGGGCGGCGGCCTGCGCGGCTTCGCGCCGGGCCTGCTGCCGGCGGGCGGCGCCGCCGTCCACGCGCCCGCCGAGCCCGCCTGGGTCTGGGACGCCGAGGCCGGCTTCGCCGAGGCGGCGGCCAGCGGCAAGCCGCTGATGATGGACTTCTGGGCGGAGTGGTGCGCGGCCTGCAAGGAGCTCGACCACAAGACCTACAACCAGCCGGAGATCCTCGCCCTGGCCGAGCGCTTCGTCTGCGTCAAGATGGACATGACCGCGAGGAACGACGCCAACGCCGCCCTGCAGGCGCGCTACGGCGTCGTCGGCATGCCGACGGTGATCTTCTTCGACTCCACGGGCCGCGAGCGCGAGCGCTTCGCCGGCTTCAAGAAGGCCGCCGACCTGGCTCCCCTGCTGGAGCGGGTCCTGGCCGCGCCCTGACCGCAATCCCGCGAGGTGATCCCATGAGCGACGTCCTGCACGTGACCGACGACAACTTCGAGGATGAGATCATCAAGAGCGAGCTGCCCGTCCTCGTGGACTTCAGCGCCACCTGGTGCGGCCCCTGCAAGAAGCTCGAACCCATCGTCGAGGAGCTGGCCACGGAATTCCGCGGCAAGCTGAAGGTCGCCCACGTCGACATCGACAAGGCGCCCCAGGCCGTGCAGAAATTCGGGGTCATGGGGGTGCCGACGGTGCTCTACATGAAGGGCGGCCAGGTCAAGGAGCAGCAGATCGGCCTCGTCGCCAAGGACGTGATGGTCAAGCGGATCGGCTCGCTGCTCTAGTCGCCGCCGCCCGCGCTTGGCGCCGCGCCCGTCGGCGGCGTGAAGACCAGCTCCCCCAGCGCGAGCGTCAGGCCGGGCGTGCCCCCGTAGTGGTCCCACTCCGGCCGGCTGTCCCGCAGGCAGCAGACGAGCCGGTAGCGGTGCTCGCCGCTCGTGGGCGGCACGAGGCGCACGTTCTCGTCCAAAGCCCACATCTCCGCCGGATCCCCGGCATCGTCCCGGAACAGCGGGAAGGCATCCGTGGGGGCATCCACAGCGAAGTAGTACCAGCGCAGCGTGGAGCGCTCGAGGAGTTCCCCCGCGTCGCCGAGAGGCGAGGTGTAGAACTGCAGCTCGGGCGTGAGCGTGAGGTAATAGGTCCAGTTGGCCCGCGCGGGCACGGCGATCGCCCCCGCTTCCGGCGTCGCCGGGAACGCGAAGACCTGCAGCTCGCTCTCGTAGCGCAGGCGATCGGCGAAGGCGACGTCCGGATGCGGAATCGCGAGCACCATGTACTGACTGTAGCCCGGATTGCGGTTGGCGTTCGGGCTGCCCAGGCGCGCGCTGTGGCGCACCGTCAGCGTCCGCGTCACCTCGACGTAGCGCTCGCTGCTGATCGCGGCCCGGAAGCGCAGGCGGCAGGCGAAGCGGTCGGCGAGGGCCAGGGCCGCCGCCTGGCTCGCGGGCGGCAGCGCGGCCAGCTCGGCCGGATCGAGGCCGGCGAGATAGGCGTCGACGGCGGCCTTGGGCGGCGGCGAGGGCGTGCCCGCCGGCAGCAGCGCTTCGGCGAGCGCGATCGTGCCGGGATCCTCGAGTGGATCTCTGAGCGAGCTGGCGAAGAGCAGGGCCGAGTCGGGCACGACGAAGACGAAGTCCTGGCGCAGGAAGCCGAGAGCCTCGTCCACGGGCGGCGGGGGCGAGAGCGGCAGGAGGTGGCGCTCGATCTCATCGGCGCCGTAAGGCCCGAGGTCGTAGTCCAGCGCCACGCGCCAGGCGACCGCGCAGCTCGCCGGATCGGGGCTGTGCAGGTAGAGCGAGACCCGGACCGTGTCCCCGGGCGCCGCCTCCGGCGGCTCGCAGAGGATGGCCAGGGGGCGCGTCTTGCCCTCGAGGCCGAGGTGCATCTCGACGTCCTCGAAGCCCTCGCTGCAAGCGCCGAGGCCCAGGAGCAGCGCCGCGCTCAGCGCGCGAAACCGGCGTGACGGAGCTACCCGCATCGCGACTCCCTAGAACTCCACCCGGCAGCCCAGCGCCGGCAGGATGATCCAGCCGTACTCGCGCCGCTTGGAGAAGTCGAAGTTGTACCCGTAGCCTTCCGGGCTGTTGTAGACGAAGTAGTTGAGGTTCTGCACGTCGAGGTAGAGCGACCACTCGCTGCGGCGCCGCGTGAAGCGCTTGTCCAGACGCAGATCGCAGCGGAAGTAGGGCCAGAGCCGATCGGCGAGGTAGTCGCCCGCCACCTGCTGGTAGTTGCCCGTGTCGGCGTCGAACTCGAACTGGCCGGCCTCCAGCGAGAGCAGCGGCGTCACCGGATTGCCCGAGACGAACTGCAGGCGGGTGCCCAGGGACCAGGCCCGGCCCAGGCGCCAGGATCCGACGGCCTCGAGATGGTGCGTCTGATCGAGTTCGAAGGGCACCCAGCGTTCGGGGTCCCAGGGCACCGCGATGCTGGGCTGGTTGTCGAAGCCGGGATCCTGGGCGATGTTGCGCGGTGGACGCGGGTAGCGCCGCTCGCTGCGCGAGAGCGAGTAGGACAGCCAGCCGAAGAAGCGCTCCCCCACCTCGCGGCGGAGCATCAGCTCGAGGCCGGCCATGCGCCCCTCCGCCTCGGCGAGGTAGTTCAGGCGCAGGCTGTCGGTCAGCGCTGGAATCCGGCGCTGCGTGTTGAAGTAGCCCTCGACCTTGAGCGAGAGCGCCCCGCCGAGCCGCCACTCGTCGCCGAGCGTGAAGTGGCTCGCCAGCGTGGGCGGCAGGCGTGGGTTGCCGTAGATGGGGTCGACCGACTGCGTGAGCGGCTGCGGCGGCTGGTTGTAGGTGCCGAAGGCGGCGGTCACGGTGTGGGCGGCGCCCAGCGACCAGCGCGCGCCCAGGCGCAGGCTGGTCACCCCGGTGGCGAGACGGCGATAGTAGTCGTAGCGAATGCCCGGCGAGAGCAGGAGCCCGCTCCGGGGCCGCCAGTCCAGCGCGCCGTAGCCCGCGAGCGCCGAGCTGCCCTTGTCCTGCGCGGACACCGGCCAGCCCAGGGCGCGCACGCGGTAGCGCAGCGGCGCTTCCGTCAGGTCGACGCCCAGGCGCAGCGCGAGCGGGGCGCCTGCGCGCAGGGTCAGCTCGTCGCGCAACTTGTAGTAAGGCCCCCGCAGGTCGAAGTCGTAGTAGCCGAAGACGTGACCGCGCTCCAGCGACCGCCCCCAGGCCGCGCGCAGCGAGTTCTCGAGACCATTGCCGCGGCGCAGGTCCTGCCCGAAGATCAGGCGCCCGAAGCGCAGGTTCAGGTCGACGGCATCCGTCGCCGCGTTGACCGCGGCGCTGCCGCGCTCCTCCTCGGGGAAGATCAGTCCCATCCGGTCCTGCGCGGCGAAGGCGGTCAGGAAAAGCGCATCACCGCGGCGCGTCCGCCAGTCCAGGCGGAGCACGCCGTCCCAGTAGTAGGGTGCCAGCGCCAGATCGATGTCGTCCCGACCGGCGAGCAGCGCGGTCAGCAGCTCGCCGGCGAAGCTGCGCCGCGCCGTGAGGAGCAGGCCGCCGCGGGCGCCGAGCGGGCCCTCGGCGTGCAGCGAGACGTCCAGGGCGCTGGCATCGAGGGCGCGCCGCCAGCGGTCGGCTCGCGCCGGTCGCCCGCGCAACTCGACGACCCCGCCCACGCAGGCGCCGTAGCGCGACCCGTAGCCGCCCGGGTAGAGGTCGACGCTGCCCAGCGCCAGGCTGTTGTAGGTGGACTTCACGCCGCCGTAGTGGAAGAGCAGCGGGATGTCGACACCGTCGAGCAGGAAGCGGCTGTCGCCGCCGCTTGCGCCCCGGACGATGACGGCGCCGGGATCCGTGAGCTGAGGTCTCGCGATGCCCGGCAGGGCCTGCAGGCTGCGCACGGCGTCCCCTCCGAGGCCGGGCAGGCGCTCCACCTCGAAGGCGCTCAGGCGCTGCTGGGTCAGCTCGCCGCTCGCGCTCTCGCCGATGACGAGCATCTCGTAGGCGGCGGCCGGCGTCGGGCGCAGGCTCAGCGCGAGCCAGCGCTGGGCGCCGGCAACCACCGAACTGGCCAGGCGATGCGAATCGAAACCGCTCGCGCTGATGAGGAGCGTCAGCGGCCCCGGCGGCAGCGCGCGCAGGGCGAAGACGCCATCGGCGTCCACCTCCGTGCCGAGCCCGTCGCCCTCGAGCTGCTGCCCAGGCAGGCGGCCGAGCCATGCGCGGTAGCGCGGCCAGGGCAGCGGCAGCAAGCTGTCCGCGGGCGCGGCCGGCAGGCTCGCCCAGACTCGGGTGCCTGCCGGCGCCGGCCCCCCGCCCGGCACCTTCAGCTGCCCGCGCAGCACGACGGGCGCGGGCAGCGCCTGCTCGCCCTCGCTGAGCGAGAAACTGTAGCGGTAGCGCAGATACACGGGCACCGCTTCGCCGCCGGCGCGGGCTGGCGAGAAGCGAAACGCGGCGGCGGCAGCCGCGGCGGCGGCCCCGAGAGCGGAATCCGGGGCCTCGAGCACCTGCAGCGAGTCCACGCCGCCGCTGGCGCTGACGAGGAGTTCGAGCAGCACCGCGCCTTCCCGCCCTGCGCGCAGCGCCGCCGGCGGATAGCGCGCCGGTGGCGCCGCAAGCAGTTCGGGCAGCACCTCGGGCTCCTCGCCTGCCGTCTGCGCGCGCCCCCAGCGCGCGTCCACCCCCGCGCCCGCGGCACCGAGCAGGCTGCCCAGGAGCAGAGTGGCCAGGCGGGCGCGGCGGGGCGCGCTCACTCGTCCTCGAGCGTGAAGCGGATCGTGTACTCGATCCACTGGGACAGCGCCACGCCGCCGCGCCGCGCGGGCGCGAAGCGGAACTGGCGGGCCGCCGCGGCGGCGAGCGCGGCCGAGTCGTAGCCGATGTCCGCGAGCACCTCCAGGTCCGCGACGGCGCCTGCGGTGTCGACGAGCAGCCGCAGGCGCACGGCGCCGCGGGCGCGCGCCGCGAGCATCGCTTCGGAGTAGCGGGGTTTGACGAGCTGGAGCGGCACGGGCAGGGTCAGCGCTTCCACGGCACCGCCGATCCCGCCGCCGCGCGGGAGATCCTCCGGCCCTGCCTGCAGGCTGTCGGCCCGCCCGTCCACGCTGTTGCCCGGCTTGACGACGAGAGCCCCTGCGCCGCCCCCGGCGCCCAGGCCGCGCGCATGGACCTCGCGCACTCCGTAGACGCGCCGCGCCGGGGCGGGCGTCGACGACGGCGTCTCGCCTCCGCTCGCTGTGGGCATCGCCTCCGCGCCGGCAACCCGGCGCGGAGGCGAGCGCCGCGCCAAAGGCGCGGCCGCCTCGGCCCTGACCGGCTGCTCGCGCGGCAGACTGACGAGTCGAAAGCGCGGGACGGGCTGGGGGACCGGTGGCACGGGCGGCGCGGGCAAGGGCGCGGCGGCGCTCAGCAGAGCGCCGGCACTGAGCGAGGCCAGGACGCAGGCGGCGAGCAAGCGCTGGAAGCGCCGCTCGCTGCGCGGCAGCAGAGCCGGCGTCACCCGCGCATAGGTGGCCAGCAGTCGGCGCCGCCGCTCGCTTGGCCCGACGAGGCTCACGGCGCCTCCCGGCGGACGACGAGGGCGTAGTCGCGCACGCCGCTCTGCCCACAGGTCTGGAGGACGCGGCGCAGGAGCGCGAAGTCGAGCTCGCGGTCGCAGTGGATGTTGACGCGCGCCGGGGCGCCCCCCGGCGCGGCCGCCAGGGCTGCCGCCAGCGGGGCGATGAGGAGCGAGTCCCCGCTCCGCGCGGCCACGAGTCCGGTCACGCGGCGCCCCTCGAAGCGGATCTCGCTCGCGCTCAGGTCGATGGCCGCTGCCGGCGCCAGGCGTTCCGCGCTGCTGGACGCCGGCAGGCGCAGGTCGGCGGCCACGCCGGCCAGCTCCCCCTGCACCGAGAAGTTGACGAGGAGGAACACGACGAGGATCGTCATCATATCGACGAGCGAGGTGAGCGGCGGGCTCTCGCCGCCCGCCCCGCTGGCGGCGGACGCGCAGAGGGAGCCGGGGCGGAGGCGGGGCGGCGCGCCACGACCCCCGCTCATGGCGACGCCGGCTCGGTCGCGGGCCCGGCGCTCGCGTCGGCGGCCAGGCCGACCTCGTCGAAGCCCGCCGCGCGGCAGCAGTCGAGACAGGCGACCAGGGTGGCCGCGCGCACGGCGTCCCCGACCGCGAGGACGACCCGCGAGACCGCCGGCAGTTCCCTCCGGGCGTTGGCGAGCGCGGTCGCCAGAGCGCTGAAGTCGGCCGCTGCCTCCGGCGCCGGCAGTTCGGCGAGGCGCCGGTCGCCCTGCGCGAGGAGAATGCGCTCGGGCTCCAGCAGAACGGTGAAGGGCAGGACCTCGGCGCGCTGGGCCTGGCCGGTCGCCTCATCGCCGGGCAGACTCACGGTCTGCACCGCCAGGTGCGAGAAGGCCGCCATGCTGACGAGGAAGGGAATGAGGATCGTGAACATGTTCAGCACGGGAATCACGTTCAGAGCGGCGGCGCCCGCGACGGCAGTCGGCGTTTGGGCGCGCAGGCGGGACGTGACCAGGGGCACCGCGGCCTCCTCCTTCGCCGTGGCGCCGCCCTCGCGCGGGGCCGGCCTCGCTCGGCCCGGCCTCAGGCGGAGATGCGGCCGGCCACCACGCCCGTCGTCTCCGGGCGGTTCTCCAGGTAGTTGAGCAGGCGCAGCGCGCCGGCATCGAGGTCCTCGGCGCGCCGCGCCTGCACGCTCGCGAGCAGCGCGTGCAGACCCAGACAGGGAATCGCAATCAAGAGCCCGAAGGAGGTCGTGTTCATCGCCTCGGAGATGCCGGCGGCGAGAACCGCCGCCTTCTGGGCCGCGTCCGTGAGCGCGAGCGAGCGAAAGGCTCCCTGGAGACCGAAGATGGTGCCGAGCAGACCGGCGAGGGTGGCCAGGTTGGCGAAGGTCTGCAGGGTGCCGAGGCGTCGCGTCAGGCGGGGCACCTCGCGGATGGCCGCCTCGTCGACGGCCTGGCGGATCTCGCTCATGCTGCCGCCATCTCGATAGCGCTCGATGGCGGCGCCGAGGATCGCGTTCAGGGGCGCGCTGCGGCGGTCGGCAAGCCGCAGGGCGGTTTCCGGCTGGTCGGCGTTCAGCGCGCCGACGACGGCGGGCACCAGCAGGGCGGCGCGGTCGCGGCAGACCACGAAGTAGAAGTGCAGGCGCTCGCCGACCACGGCAACCGCGCCGCCGATGATGGCGAGGATGGGCCACATCATCGGTCCGCCGTCGGCGAAGTAGCGAGCGATACCGTCGATCATGGACCGTCCTTTCGACGCCGCGGGCGGGGTGAGCTTCACCCTGCTCGCCAAGCGCCCTGCGAGCGCACGCCGCTCCCTCGCTCCCGGATTGCGCGGTCACCGCGAAGGCTTCCGGCCGCTGCCGGACAGCGCATGCCGGGACCTTCTCCGCCAGTCGCCTGGCGGTGACGGGGCGCCCGGCGAGCGCCACGCGCCCCGCATTATCGCAGGCCAGCAGGCGATCGTCAATCGGGCTGCCGATCGCGGATTCCGCTTGCGGAAACCGGCACTAGTCGCCGGGCGGGCTCTGGCCGGGCGCCTGCTCGTCCTCGTTCAGGCGCTCGACGGCGATGATGCAGCGCGTCGAGAGTGCGGCGAGGGCGCCGAGGGCCGCCAGCACCGGCGCGAGGAGGCCGACGACGAGCCCAACCGTGAGGGGGATCTCGATGAGCGCCTTCCCCTCCTCGTTCTTGATCGTGATGCGGCGGACCTTGCCCGCCTGCAGGAGTTCCTTCACCTTGGCGACGAGCAGGCTCCCGTCGATCGCGAACTCCTCGGTGTGAACGCGCTTGCCACTCATGGTCGGCGCTCCTTTCGCTGCGGTGTGCCGATTGCCGCGCGCGGGCCCGGCCGCGCCGACGGGACGCCGGGCAACTGCCTGCCGGCCCTAGGCCGATTCGCCGGCCCGGTTCTGAGGCCGCCGGGCGAGCAGACTCGCCACCTGTCGGCCCGGCGCCGCCTCGCCCTCGGCCAGCGCGAGGATCTCCAGCGCGCCGGCGCAGCTCGCCGCGAGTTCCCCGGGTTCGAGCAGCCAGCGCGCCCGCCGCGGCCTGCCGCCCGGCGCGGTCTGCGCGCGCAGGAAGGTCTCCACGATGAGCAGCCCCCCCGGCGCGAGGGCCGCCGGCAGCCGCGGCAAGAGGCTGCGCTCGAAGTAGTCGATGAGCAGGATACCGTCCCAGCCGCCGGGCGCAAGGGCGCCGGGATCCCGGGCGTCGCCGACCCGCGCCGCCAGAGGCACGCCGTGGCGGCGCGCCAGCGCCTCCGCGCTCGCCACCGCTTCCGGCAGGCGATCGATGCCGCTGAGCGCGAAGCCCCGCCCGGCCAGCCAGACCGCGTTGCGTCCGCTGCCCATGCCGAGGTCCAGGACGCGCCCCGCCGGCCGCAGTCGCGCCGCCTGCGCGGCCAGCCAGGGATTGGGCCCCCAGAGCGGCGAGGGCGGATCCCGGACGAGAGCCGTCGCCGGCCAGCTCGCTGGCGGCTCCTCGGACCAGGCGAGGGGCCAGCGCCCGCTCGCGCCGAGGCGGGCGAGCCCGGCCGCCGCGAGCTCCCCGCCGACGAGGAAGAGCGGCGTGCCGGGCGGCGGCAGCTCCTGCTTGCGGCCGGCGAGTTCGGCGAGCGGCAGATTGCCGGCGCCCGGCAGGTGGCCGCGCGCAAACTCCGCCGCTCCGCGCAAGTCCAGGCAGGGCATTCGCTCGGCCGCCGCCAGCCAGTCGGCCACGCGCAGACGCCGCGGGCCGGCGGGCGGCGCGCCCCCCCTCACGGCGCCTCCCGCCGCTCTCGCGCCAGGCGCGCGGCGTCCCAGATCTCGATGCCGAGGGCCTGGGCCCTGGCGAGCTTGCTGCCCGGCTTCTCGCCCGCGAGCAGGAGCTGCGTGCGCGCGGAGACGCTGTCGGTCACCTTGGCCCCCTGGGCCTCGCACCAGGCCTTCAGCTCCGCTCGACTGGCGTCCACGAAACCGCCCGTGATCACGACGGTCCTGCCCGCCAGCCGGCCCGCGCCCGCCGCGGGCGCGGCTGTTTCGGGCTCGGAGTGCGCGAAGAAGCCGGCCGCCGCGAGCGCGTCCAGTTCGCGTGCCACGCTCTCCCGCCCGCAGAAGTCGACGACGGCCGCCGCAACGATCGGCCCCACGTCCGCCAGCTCCTGCAGAGCCTCAGGCGTGGCCGCCCGCAGGCGCGCGAGATCGGGGTAGTGTGCGGCCAGCGTGCGCGCGGTCTCGGCGCCCACGTGGCGAATGCCCAGCGCGTAGAGCTTGCGCCGCCAGGAGCGCGTCCGGGCGCGCGCGATCGCGGCGAGCAGGTTCGCCGCGCTCTTCTCGCCCATCCGCTCCAGGGCGGTGAGCTGCTCGGCGCGCAGGGCGAAGAGGTCGGCCAGCCGGCGCACCAGCCCCCGCTCGACGAGGATCTCCACCCACTGCCTGCCCAGGCCCTCGATGTCCAGGGCGCCCCGGGAGGCGAAGTGCTCGAGGCGGCGCCTGAGCTGCGCTGGGCAGGCCGGGTTTTCGCAGCGCACGGCGACCTCTTCCTCGGCGAAGGAGAGCGGCGCGCCGCAGGCCGGGCACTCGTCGGGGAAGACGAAGGGGCGCTGGCTGCCGTCGCGCGCCGCCTCCACGACGCCGACGATTTTCGGGATGATCTCGCCGCCCTTCTCGACCCAGACGCGGTCGCCCGCGCGCAGATCGCGGCGGCGGATCTCCTCGCGGTTGTGCAGGGTGGCGCGGCTGACCGTCGTCCCCGCGAGCAGCACGGGCTCCAGCTCGGCGACCGGGGTCACCGCTCCGGTGCGGCCCACCTGCAGGCGGATGGCGAGGAGGCGCGTCGCCGCCCGCTCGGCGGCGAACTTGTAGGCGATCCCCCAGCGAGGGCTCTTCGCCGTCGCGCCGAGGCGCTCCTGGAGCGCGAGGCTGTCCAGCTTGACGACGGCGCCGTCCGTCTCGTAGGGCAGCGCGCCCCGCTCGGCGTCCAGCGCCGCGACGGCAGCGAGCACTGCGGCCTCCCCCCGGCAGGCGCGCACCGGCAGGACGGGCAGGCCGAGAGCGGCCGCCCAGGCGAGGCGCTCCGTGTGCCGTCCCGGCAGACCCTCCCCGTGCAGCGCGTAGACGGCCAAGGAGAGGCCCCGCCGCGCGACCTCCCGGCTGTCGTGGAGCTTGAGCGAGCCGGCGGCCAGGTTGCGCGGGTTGGCGAAAGGCTCCTCGCCGGCCGCCTCCCGGGCGGCGTTGAGGGCCCGGAAGCGCTCCCGATCCAGGTAGGCCTCGCCCCGCACGGTGAGATCCAGCGGCTCCTGCAAGCGGGCCGGCAGGTTGAGGAAGCCGTAGACGTTCGCCGTGACGAGGTCGCCCTCGCGGCCGTCGCCCCGGGTGGCCGCTCGCGCGAGGCGCCCTGCGGCGTACTCCAGCGAGAGGGCGACGCCGTCCACCTTCGGCTCGACACTCCACTCGAGCGATGTATCGTCTTCTTCATCAAGTGCTTTGAGCGTTCGCTTGAAGAAGTCGTCGAGCTCGTCCCGACTGTAGGTGTTGGCGAGGCTCAGCATCGGCAGGGCATGGAGGTGCGGCGGGAAGGCCTCGTCGCGCCCCTCCCCGACGCGCTGCGTGGGGCTCTCGGGCACGGCGAGATCAGGATGGGCGGCCTCCAGCGCCGCCAGCTCGGCAAGGAGCGCGTCGTAGGCCTGGTCGGCGATGACCGGCGCCGCCGCCTGATAGTAGAGCGCGTCGTGCCGGCGGATCTCGGCGACCAGGTCGCGCCAGCGGGCAGCGGCGCGCGCGGGCACTTTGGGCATGCGCTGCTCCCTCGCGGGGGTCAGAAGCCGGTGTTGAGCGACAGGTGGACGCGCAGGTCGCCCAGCCGCTTGCTCTCACCGAGGGCGAGGGCCAGGGCGAGCTGGCCGCGCGGCCCCGGGGCGAGCAGGCCGAGCCCGGTCCCCCAGCCGCGGAAGCTGAGCGTCGACCCGGCCGGGCGGCGCCAGCGCCCCCAACCATAGTCGAGGAACGCGAAGACCTCAAGGGGATCGCCCAGGGCCAGCTCGCCGCTGAGGCAGGCGACGCCATCGCCCCGGAAGTGCTCCTCATCGTAGCCGCGCAGGCTCGTCGCGCCGCCCAGCGGCGCCAGCTCGGCCGCGTTGAAGCCGCCGCGCGCCGTGTGGAGCAGGCTGCCGCTCCCGCGCAAGCGCAGCCGCCAGCGCGCTGCCGGCGACCAGCCGTACTGCCCGTTTCCGCTCAGCGCGAACTGCCGTGAAGACGGCGCTTCGCCGGCGAGCTGCGAGCGCTTGAGCAGCAGATCGCCGATCAGGCGCAGGCGGCGCTGCTCGGCGACGCCCAGCGCGCCCCCCACGCTCCGCCAGGCGAGGCCGAAGCGATGCCGGCGGCGGCTGGCGCTCGCGTCATCCGCGCTGCCGGCACCCAGGCCGAAGAGACTGCGCTCGTAGCCGATGCCCGCGATGCCCTCCCAGCCCGCCGGCAGGGGCAGTCGCAAGTCGAGCTGCACGGCGAGTTGGAGGAAGGTGGAGTCCTGCTTGGCGCGGTTCAGGGCGAGATCGACGGCGAGGTCGCTGCCCAGAACCCGCGGCGCGGAGAGCAGCAGGTCCACGCGGCTCCGCTCGCGACCCTGCCAATCGCCGCCGAGTTGCCAGTGGTGGCCGCGGCCGAAGGGACTGAAGATGTCGACGTCCAGCGCGCCGCTGGTCGCGCCGCCGCCGCCGCCGATCAGAGCGGTGACGCGATTCGGCCGCGGCCGCTCCTCCACGCGGTAGAGCACGCCGACCCGCCCTGCCACGGGGTCCCAGCCGAGCTCGGGTTCCGCCACGCGGAGAAACCAGCCGCTGGCGACGAGGCGCTCGCGGCCGCGCCGGGCGAGCGCGCGGCCAAGCGGGCCCTCGCGCGGCAGATCCGCGACTTCTGCGAGGAATGCGCCGTCCAGACGGCGGCCGCCCGTCACGCGGAGCTCGCCGAGCGGTCCGCTGGGTCCGGGCGTGAGCAGGGCCGAGACGGCGAGCGTATCGCCCCCGGCGGCAGCCGGCTCCAGCCAGAGCTGGGCGAAGGGATAGCCGGCGGCGTCCAGAGCCGCCAGCCAGTCGGCGCCGGCGGCGAGCAGCGCGCCGGGACCGGCTGCCGCACTGCCCGCCTGCCAGGGGCGCCCGGCCGCGGGACCCTCGACAGCGGCCAGTCGCAGCGGCAGCGGCCGCGCGCCGGCGAGGACGATCTCGCCGCCGCGCAGCCAGAGGCTATCGGCCTGCCAGCCCGCGACCTCCAGCGCCAGTGCTGCGCGCACGAGGCGCTGGCCCACCGGCGCCGGCGCGCGGCCGATCCCTGCCAGATCGCGCGCGAGGCCGGCGGGCAGCGCGCTGTCGCCTGCCGCCGCAGCCCGCGCCGCGAGGGGACGGGCACCCGCGAGCGTCAGAGCGAGACAGAGCGCGATGGCGCTAGAAGTATGCACGGCTCTCCAATCGCAGGCGCTGCCGGCGCGGCTCACCGGCTTCCTCGCGCCGCTCGACGTGCGCGCTGAGCGTCAGATTCGCGCCGGCCTGCGCCGTCGCCTCCAGGCGGAGAACGCGCGTCCAGCCCGGCGCCGCGAAGAACCAGGGGCGCCCGGCCTGCGGATCGCCCTCGCCATAGCTGCTGTGGCTGAAGGCCCAACGCAGCTCCAGGCGCAAACTCGCGATGGGCCGCAAGCTGAGCCCGGGCTCCAGCGAGAGGGCGCGCCGGGCGAGGCCGCGCAGGGCATCGCGCTGCCAGAGCGCTTCGCCCTCGACCTGGGCGCTCAAGCGCCCGACGAGGTGGCGCGCGCCCGCCAGCAGGAGTGCCTGTTCGCGGACGCGGTAGTTGCCACCGGCGCCGAGACCGCTGAAGCTCTGCCGGCGCCGGCTCCCCCAGCGCAGGCTGCCCTCGAGGCTGGCCTCCTCGCTGCCCCGCCGCGCGCGCAGCTCGTGGCCCATCTCGCGCTCGCGGAGTTCGCCGGCACTGTCGCGGCCGTCGAGGCGATCCAGGCCGCGCCCGCGATAGCGCAGCTCGAGTCCGCCGCGCGGCGGCCGCAGGCGCAGCTCCTGCAGCAGCTCGAGACTGCCGAGCAGCGTGTTGCCCGAGCGGCGCAGGCTGGCGCCGTCCAGGCGCGCGAGCCGCCAGGGCTCCGCGTCGCGGTTCTCCTCGCGCAGGATGACGCGCGTCTCGCTGCCCAGCCGGCGCAACCAGGCGCCCTGCCGCGCTTCGAGGCGCTCCAGACGCGCCTCGAGCTCGAGGCTCTGCGTGCGCACGGCCGCCTCGGCGAGCACGCTGAGACGCCGCCAGTCACCCTCCCCCTCGCCGACGAAGACGCCCTCCGCATTGAGGTCGCCCAGGCCGGCACCGACGAAGACGAGCCGGCTCTGGCGCAGGCGCTGGCGTTGGCTGCCCAGGCGGTAGGCCCCCTCGCCGCCCCAGCCGCCCGCGCGCGCCAGCCAGCTGCCTCGCGCCTCGGCCTGGAACTGCTCGCTGTCGAGGCTGCCGACGCGGCGCTGGTAGTGCGCGCTCGCCTCGAGCCGGCCGCCGCCGGGCAACCCGCCGCCGCTGCTGCCCCGCAGGCGGCGCAAGTGGTCGTGCAGCGCGGGCGCCGTGATGCGCTCCTCGCGCCAGTGGAGAGTCCAGGGCCGCGGCGCCGCGCCACGGCTGCCGAAGCCGAACTCGAGGCCAGCGCGCTCGTGGTTGCCGCGGCGTTCGGGCACCTGCTGGCCGTCGAGGGGATCCGGGTGTTCCTGGCGCGCGCGGGTGCCGTCGGCGAGAAGACTGCGCAGGAGGGGTAGCGGCAGCTCGAGGAGCAGCCTGCTGTCCTGGCGCTCGCCCGCGCCGAGCAGGGAGTCGCTGCTCGTGACGGCGGCCAGCTCGCCCCCGAAGCCCAGGCCGCTCGCGCTCGCGCGGCGGCCGGCGAGACTGGCCCGCAGACCAGTGAAGCGCTCGCCCAGGCGCAGCTGCTCGAGCGCGGCGCCGAGCCGCGCCGCCGGGCGCTCGCCCCAGTCGAGGCCGAGAGCGAGTCGCCGCTCGTCCAGGCGCCCCGGATCGCCGGGCAGGTTCCAGAGGCGGTAGTCCGCGGCGCCGCGCCGAGCCCCCGGCGCGCGGAAGCGCGCCTCCTGGCGCTCGAGGTCCAGGCGCAACGCGAGCGGCGCCCCGCGCCAGCTGCCCGCGCGCCCGGCGAGGCCGCCGCGCAGGGCGAGACCGCGGTTGTCGCCGTCGTCGCGGGGGGAGAGCCGATTCGCGTCCTGATCGCTGATGGCGAGCTCGAGCTGGGTCCCGAAGCGGGCTCCCGCCCTGGCCAGGCGCAGGCTCTCGAGCCGGTAGGCGCTGGGCAGGGCGAGCTGCTCGCCGAGGACGAAGCTGCCCTGCCCCTGGCCGGCGTAGGCGAAGTAGCGCTCGCCGTCGGCGCTGACGCCCGCGGCCCGGTAGTCGCCGGCGCCCGCGCCCACCTCGCGAAAGCGCAGGTTGAAGTCGCCGAGCGAGTCCACCCAGGCATAGGTGGCCAGCTCGGGATTCGCCGGTTCCTCGTGCGTGAGGACATAGCGGCCCCGACCGGGCGCGGCGCTGACGCCGTCCGTGCGCGCCAGGGCGGGGTCGTCCCCGGCCGCCGCGAGCGCGGCGCGGCGCTCGGCGTCGAGCCCGAAGGCGAGGGGTCGCTCCGGGTCGTCCGCCTCGGCGAAGTGCAGGAAGTCGACGCCGAATCCGCCCAGCCGGCCGCGCGCGCTCGCGCCCCAGGCGCCGCGCTCCCAACTCTCCTGCGAGTAGCGGAAGTCGGCGCGGATGAGATCGCCCTCGCTGATCGGCTGACCCGTGCTGAAGCTGAGCGTGCCCAGGTCGTAGTCGATCGTGTAGTCCCGCTCGCGGCCCCGCGTGAGCAGGCGGCCGTTGAGGCTGACCGTCTCGCTGCCGGCGAGGATCACGGCGCCGTCGCCGCGCAGGGCGCTGAGGAGTTCGTAGGGACCCTGCAGGCCCTCGCTGCCGCTCAGCTCGAGACTCCGGAAGAGCCCCTGGCTCTTGGCGAGCCAGAGGCCAGCGCCGCCGCGGCTGCCCTGCCACTCGCCCTGGATGCCCTGGAAGTCGCGCTCGAAGGGCGTCAGTTGCCGGCTCGGCGCCGTGAAGACGAAGTCCCCGACGCGCGCCCGCCCCGCCGGGCCGCGGATCTCGAGGAAGACCTTGTCGAGCTCGTCCAGGCGCTCGGTGTTGCCCTCCGGCTGGAAGGGCAGCTCGTCATCGCGCAGGACGGCCTCGACGCGGGTGGAATCGCCGAGCCGACCCTCCAGCTGCAGGCGCAGGCTCTGCTCGAGCGCCATCTCCTCGCCCGCGCCCATGCGCAGGACCAGCGACTTGCTCCCCCCCATCGTGAAGGCGGCCGGCGGGGCCGCGGCGGGCGCGGCCGCAGTGGCCGGCGGCGGGGCCGGCGCCGCGGCCTCGCCGCGCGCGATTTCGGCGAGCAGGTCCTGCCAGGACCGGAAGGGCGCCAGCTCGAGGCGGCGCGGCAAGCCGCCCCCCCGGCGCTCGGCGCTCAGTGTGAGCAGGGCGCCCGGCGCGGGCTCGCGCAGCTCGAGCCGGCCGCTGCCGGGATCGAGCGTGTAGTCGCGGCCGGCGGCGAGCGGCTGCCCGTCGAGCGCGACGCGCTCACTGCCGGCGACGAGTGCGCGCTCGCCCAGCTCGAAGCGGCGCTCCTCGGCGCCGAGCCGGCGACTGAAATGGAAGCGCAGCAGATCGCGGAAGGCGGCGCCGCCCAGGCTGTCGGCGGGCAGCTCGGCGCCCGCAGCCGGCGGCGCCAGCGCGAGGAGCAGCGCCAGGAGCGGCGGCGCCAGGCGTCGGGCTCCCCCCCGCGCCCGCATCAGGGCGCCTCGGCGACGGGCTCCAGCAGCCAGAGCGTCTCGGCCTCCTTGAGCAGGAGCCGCTCGCCGACCGGCAGCCGCTGCAGCGCGAGGCGCAGCTCCCGATCTTCGGGCCCGTGCGCGACGACGAGCCGATCGCGGCCGTCGACGGCCAGCGCCAGCTCGCCCGGCGGCAGTCCCAGGTTCCAGCTGCCCAGCGGGTTGCCGGCGCCGTTGAGGTGATGCAGGCGCGCAGGCCAACCCTCGGCGACATAGAGACCGCCCTGCTCGTCGGGACACCAGTCCAGGATGGGGCCCTGGTAGCCCGGCAGGCGCCGCTCGAGATCCCAGGCCTCCAGCGCCTGACCGGCCCGGGTGAGGCGGAGGAAGCGGCCGCGGCTGGGCTCGGCGACCCACAGCCGACCGCCGCGATCGGCGCGCAGGCCCCGCCAGAGCCCGGCCTCGGGCAGCGCCCAGCGCTCCTTGGCTTCGCCACGCCGCCCCAGGCGCTGCACGGCCTGTCCGCCGTCGACGAGGAGGAGCCAATCCGGCCCGTCGGCCGCTACGGCCTCGGGCCAGTCGCGCGCGCTGAGATCGCTGCTGAGCAGGCGCCGAGGCAGGCTGTCGCCCTCGACGACCAGGCGCAGACCGCCTGCGGGGTCCAGCAGAAGCAGGTCGCCCCCAAAGCCGCCCAGGGTCATGTCCCGCGCGGGCGGCAGGGGGAAATGGCCCCGCAGCCCCAGGCTATCGGCGCGCAGCGCGCCGTTGGCCGCGTACCGGTAGACGCGCGCTGCGGGACCGGCCGCGGCGGCGGCGTCCCGCTCGCTCGCGGCCGCGCGGGCGAGCGTCGCCATGGCCAGCAGGGCGAACAAGACGAGGGTTCCGCGCATCGCGGCTCCTGCCGGGAGGGGCGCTGCCCCGCTAGAACGGCTGCGTCCAGCCCAGGCGCAGGCCGAGGCCGCCAGGAGTCGGCAGCGCCTGGATGCCGATGCTGCCGCCCGTGCCGCTCGCCGGCACCGGCGCAATGCCCTCGCGAATCGCCTCGCGGCTCTTGTGCAGGCGCCAGGTGTCGACCAGGCTCGCCACCCGGTTGACGAGCAACGCGTAGAGGGTGTAGGTCGCGCGGCGCTCGGCGTTGTTGCTCGCCTTGCGCTTGTCGAGGTAGGCGAAGCGGCGGCTCTCGCTGTTCCAGTCCCAGGCCTGATCGGGCCCGACCTCGTTGTCGGCGATGTAGGCGTAGTAGGCGTCGGTGCCGTAGCCGTACTCGCGGCGGGCCTGGTAGCGCAGCCACTCGTTGTAGTCCAGCCAGCTCGCGTGCTGGCCGACCGCCTTCCAGTAGTCGTCGTCATGGTCCTCGCCCGGCACGCCGGCAAAGACCTGGGCCATCTCGATGTAGTTCTCCCGCCGCAGCCACTCCTGGGTCTTGAAGGTGCCCCAGGTGCCCCAGATCGAGGCCTCCGCGCTCATGAAGAGCAGGCTGCGTCCGGGCGCGCCGAGGTAGCGCTCGCCGAGGCCGGGCAGCAGGGCGCTGCGCCAGAGCGCGCCGATCAGCTTGCGCTCGCCCGTCGGCCGCTCCTGGATGCCGAGGGCGCCCTGGGGGCCCGGCTCGCCGCGGCGCCAGGCCTGCGGCCGGGAGAGCGAGGCGGCGTCCAGCGCGAGCGGTTCTGGCGCCGCGCTCGCCGCGCCGATGGCCGGCACGACCGTGAGCAACAGGAGGGCAAGGGCCAGTGGACGGCCCGGCCGCCCGATCGGTGAACGCTTCACGCTACCAACTCCTCGTCAGGACGAGTCGAAAGCCCGCCGGGCGCGCGCCAGCGGGACCGAACTGGAGCCGCCAGCCCTCCTCGCGCGCAGCCTGATCGTCGCCGGCGCGCTCCAGGCGCCGGAGCAGGATGTAGGTGTCGGCCAGCGACACGACGCGGGCCGCCACCATCGCGAAGATGAAGGCCTCGGCGCGATCGAAGGCCCGGTTGCTCTCCCTCCGCATGCCGAGATACACGTAACGGTGCGCCGAATCGTCGCGGCCGGTGTCGTAGTCGTCCCAGCCCCAGCGGTACCAGTCGTACTTGCCGAGGTTCTCGTAGTAGTGCTGGGGATCCTCCTGGTAGGGCGCGAAGTGACTCTCCAGGTAGCCCTCGTGGCCGTCCCGCAGAAAGGCCATGGCGCTCGGGAGGGTATCCGGCCAGGCGAAGGCGGCCCACTCGTCGGCGCTCACCCAGTCCATCCAATCGGGCTGCCCGGCCACGTTCCAGGCCGAGGCCCAGCGGGCCTCCTCCCAGTGGGCCTCCGCGTAGGCCTCGTACTCGTGGCGCAGGTCGAAGCCGCGATCGCGATAGTAGAAGTTCCCCGCCCAGCAGCCGGCCTCGACGGCGAACTGCGTCAGGGCGCGGCCTCGGTGGCCCAGGCTCCACTCACCGAGTCCGGGCAGCAGCAGCGAGTAGAGCAGTGGGCGCGTCTCGAGCGCCGCCGCCGGCGCGGCGAGCGCGAGCAGCGCGAGCAGGGCGCCCAGCGGCCTTCTCATCGCAGCACCGCCAGGCGCTGGAGAAGATGCCGGCGGCCGGCCGGGCCGCTCACCTCGATGCGCGCGAAGTAGACGCCCGAGGCCAAGCTGCGCAGCTCGAGCGGGATCTCGAAGGGGCCGTCGGCGGCCGCGCTGTCCACGCGCGTGAACTTGAGCTGGCCCTCGAGGTCGAAGAGCTCCAGGTGCACGCGCGTGCCGGCCGGGACGGCGGGATGGTGCAGTCGGCAGGCCTCGCGCGCCGGATTCGGATAGAAGAGCCAGCCGTCGGCGGCCAGGCCCTCCAGCTCGCTGATCGGGTGCCGGCGCTGCCAGCGCCCGCTCCGCGCGAAACCCCCACCGCCCGCCCCCCACTCGGGCTCGGCCGTGCCGCTGCCGAGGAAACCGAGCAGGAAGCCGTCGCGGCTGATCGCGTAGACGCGCCCGCCGATGGCGATCAGGTCCTGCGCCGGCGCCGCCGCCAGTGCGCGCGGCGTGCCGAGCAGAGGCCGGGCGTCCGCGCCCACGACGAGCAGGTGACCCGCATCGCCGAAGAGGATCAGCTCGGCGATGCCGTCGCCAGTCAGGTCGGCCGCCCGCAGCCCCGAGCCCACGCGCATCGGCGTGTCGAGGTCGGCCAGCTCGCCCAGGCGCAGCGGCCAGTCGGCGTGCGCGAAGCCCTCGGGGCTGAGCCGGTGCACGCGGTCGCCCGCGGCGAGAAAGAACTCGGGATGGCCGTCGCCGTCCAGGTCCGCGATGGCCGGCTCAGCGCTCAGCCCCTCGCCGCCCAGCGGCGCCTGGAAGCGCAGGGTCCAGTCGGTCTCGCCGAGCGTGGCGACGCGGCCGTCGACGTGGATCCAGAAGATCTCGGCAAGGCTCTCCAGGCCGTCGCCGTCCAGGTCCACCGGCCGAATCCAGAAGGGACCGCCCTCGGGCTCCGGCAGGCCGAAGCGCTGGACGGGTGCCGTGCCGAAGGGGTCGAGGAGGATGAGCGAGTCGTTGATCGCCAGGGCCACGCGCTGGCCGCCGGCGGTCTCGACGCGCACGAGCGGCGCGAAGACGTCCTCGCGCCCGCGCTCCGGCTGGCGAACGGCCACGCCGCGCAGGGCCGCCGGCGCCAGCGCGCCGCGGCGGTAGTCGAGGTCGAGGATGTAGAGCAGCTCGTCCTCGCGGAGCCACAGCAGGCTGGCCGCGGCCGCCGCCGAGTCGAGGAGCGCGATGGGCTGCGAGGCGGGCGGCACCTCCAGCGCGCGCGCGAAGAGCAACGCGGGCGTCTGGCCCGCGGCCGGCGGCCCCCAGGCGAGCAGGGAATCCGCCGTGAGGAGGAACCAGACCGGCTCGCCGAGACCCGGCGCGCTGAGCAGGGCGCTCCCGGCCAGGGTGCCGCTCAAGCGGCGCGGCGCCTGCGGCGCGAGGGGCGGCTCGGCGTCTGCCGCGCTGCCGCTGAAGAGCAGATGGGTCTGCAGGAGCGTGTCGGGATCCAGCGAGTCCATCGCGTAGCCGAGCCAGACGCGCTCGCCGTCGAGGAGCGGCAGCAGGCTGCCGGCCGCCGGCAGCACCGCGAGCGCGCCGGCGATGGCCTCCCGATCGTCGCGCGGCAGGCCCGCGGGCACGCCGGCACGGCGGATGCGGAAGCCGATCGTCGAGTCGACGGCGGTCTCGTTCACCAGGTAGGGGCTGGTCACGAGCTCCGTCAGCCGGAAGCCCGAGGGCGTGCCGTCGTACAGGCGCGTGTCGGGCTGGCCCGCCTCGAGCCACTCGGTGACGTGCCCCGTGTAGAAGGGATCCCGCTCTCCCCCCCGCCACTCGGGCGAATAGGGATCGCCCAGATCGTTCGTGCCGTCCGCCTCGACGAGCTGCACATGCTCGTCCCCGTTCAGGTTGATGATGTTCAGCGGGAAGAGCGTCTCGAAGTCGTGCTCGTCGACATGCCAGGCGAGCAGGCCCGACTGGGGCAGGAAGAGATCGTACTCGCCGCTGTTTGCGGCGCTGTCCGGCCAGGCCGGGAAGTCGATCGAGACGAACTGGAAGACGCCGGTCGCCTCGTCCCGCTTCACGTAGCGGCTGCCCGTGTGGAGCAGCTCCTGTCGATTCTCGAAGAGGAAGTACTCGCGCTCGCTGAGGTCCACGCGCAGGGCCTTCGCGCCCGGCGACTGCACGTTGCTCGCCGTGAGCGTCACGGCGTGCTCGCCGCCGCCCGGGCGCAGCAGGGAGCCGTCGCCCGTGTTCACCCAGCCGAGCAGCTCGCGGTGCCAGATCGCGAAGCTCGTGGGCAGGGCGCCGTAGACGTAGATCGGCTCGTCCGGGTTCTCGGCCGTCTGGAAGCCGAAGAGGATCTGGTGGCCGCTATCCATGAGATCCCAGTAGCCGACGCTGGGCCAGCCCCAGTA
>Ga0194127_10001959_pt1 | contig 28963 bp, 23 predicted proteins | sample TA2KigC100mmetaG_FD_148624 | JGI IMG/M metagenome (GOLD analysis project Ga0194127, IMG submission 148624) | Freshwater microbial communities from Lake Tanganyika, Tanzania - TA2015036 Kigoma Deep Cast 100m | ecosystem: Environmental > Aquatic > Freshwater > Lake | place: Tanzania: Lake...
CTACTCATCGCACCCTGGGGCTGGACAAGGTCCCAAGGGTTGGGCTGTTCGCCCATTAAAGCGGTACGTGAGCTGGGTTCAGACCGTCGTGAGACAGGTCGGTCTCTATCCGCTGTGGGCGTAGGGGATTTGAAGGGATCTGCTCCTAGTACGAGAGGACCGGAGTGGACAGACCTCTGGTGTGTCAGTTGTCATGCCAATGGCACCGCTGAGTAGCTACGTCTGGCAGAGATAACCGCTGAATGCATCTAAGTGGGAAACTCGCCCTAAGATTAGATCCCCCGTGGCATAAGCCAGAAAGACCGCAGGAAGACCACCTGCTACTATAGGCGACCTCGTGTATGCTCTGTAAGGAGCGAGCGAAGGCGTACTAATGGTCGAGGGCTTAATTCATCCAACGTGATGCGGAGAACTTGGAGTTTCGACTTCACACACATCTTTCTCTTGAGTATTCAGTCCTTTACATCGTGAATTCGTCTCTTGGTGATTTGAGCGGCGGGGGCACACCCGGTCCCTTCCCGAACCCGGAAGTTAAGACCGCCAGCGCCGATGGTACTTGGCGGGAGACCGCCTGGGAGAGTAGGTCATTGCCAAGGGGCCTTCTCAGAAAGCGCCCGAGTTTCTCGGGCGTTTTCTGTTTAACGCCCACCGCCCCTTGCCGTTTGTCATACACCGTTGTGACGTTTTGCACTTGAACCGGCGCGGCTTGAGATTTATAGTGGCATCGTAGTGAGCGGTAGTTCTTGCAAACCAAATTTGCCTACCCCTCCTCCTCCCCGGTTGACTTCGCCTGTAATGCATCCCCGCTTACAGGCGAAGTTCATTAACCCGACGCATTGATCATGAACTGCCATTCACCCGCCGTTGCCATCGACCCTGACTCGCCCATTGTGCTTGTGGGCAACCCCAACGTGGGCAAGAGCGCCATCTTCGGCGCCCTCACTGGCCGCTACGTCGAAGTCTCCAACTTTCCCGGCACCACCGTGGAAGTGAGCGCGGGCAAAGTGGGCGGCGTCCCCCTCATCGACACGCCCGGCATCTACTCCCTCTATCCCCGCTCCGACGACGAGCGCGTCGCCCGCAACATCCTCCTCTCGCGCCCGCCGCGCGCCGTCGTGCAAGTCGCCGATGCGCGCAACCTCCGCCGCGGACTCTTGCTCACCCTCCAACTCGCCGAACTCGGCCACCCCTTCATCCTCGATCTCAACATGACCGACGAGGCCCGCGCGCGCGGCATCGTCATCGACACCCAGCGCCTTTCGCAAATCATCGGCGCAGAAATCGTGGAGACGGTCGCCACTCGGAAAGAAGGCATTGACGCACTCCGCGCCCGCCTTGACGCGCCGCGCCCCATCGGATACCGAATCCATTACGACGGCGCCATCGAATCCGCCGTGGACTCTGTCACCGCGTTATTGCCCGCCGATCTGCCGGGCGCGCGCGCCCTCGCCCTCATGATCCTCGCCGGAGACGACTCGATCCTCGCCCAATACGGCGGCGGCCCGGATCGCATCGAAGCCATTCGGGCCATCGCCGCCCAAACCGCCGCCCGATACGATCAGCCGCTCAACTATGTGATCACTCAACAGCGATTCAAATGCGTGGATTGTTTGCTGGCGCAAGTGATCCGCGTCTCGCCCTCCAATGGCAAAGGCTGGGCCGAGTCGTTCGGGCGGCTGGCCGTGCACCCCGTGTGGGGTTGGCCTATCCTCGTCGTTGTGCTCGTCGGGCTGTATCTCTTCGTCGGCAAGTTCGGCGCGGGCGTGCTGGTGGATTGGATGGAAAGCGTGCTGTTCGATGCGTGGATCCTGCCCGCCGCCAAATCGCTGGCCGCCTTCATTCCCGTTCCGCTCATCGTCGATCTGCTCGTCGGCGACTACGGCTTGATCACCATGGCTCTCTCGTATGGCATCGCCATCGTCATGCCCATCGTGCTCACGTTCTTCATCGCCTTCGGCCTCCTCGAAGATTCGGGCTACCTGCCCCGCCTCGCGGTGATGCTCGACCGCCCCTTCAAAGCGATGGGGCTGAACGGCAAAGCCGTGTTGCCGATGGTGCTGGGGCTCGGCTGTGACACAATGGCGACTCTGACCACGCGCATCCTCGACACGCGCAAAGAGCGAGTGATGGTCACGCTGTTGCTCGCGCTCGGCGTGCCGTGCTCGGCGCAGTTGGGCGTGCTGTTGGGCATGATGTCCATGCTCTCGCCCGCCGCCGTCGCGATGTGGGCAGGGGTGGTCGCCGTCACAATGTTCGCCGTCGGCTGGCTGGCCGCGCGCCTCCTGCCCGGCCAACGCTCCGATTTCATCCTCGAACTCCCGCCCATCCGCATGCCACTGCTCGGCAACATCCTCATCAAAACGGCGGCGCGGCTCGAATGGTATCTCAAAGAAGTTCTGCCGTTGTTTTTGCTCGGCACATTCATTCTCTTTGCCTTGGATCGGACGGGGATGCTGGCCGCGCTGGAAAGAGTCGCCGCCCCCTTGATCACCGGGGGACTCGGCCTCCCCGCACAAACCACCGGCGCGTTCATCATCGGTTTCCTGCGCCGCGACTACGGCGCGGCGGGCCTCTTCCACATGGCCCGCGACGGACTGCTCAACGATACGCAGTTGGTGATCAGCCTGGTGGTGGTGACGCTGTTCGTGCCGTGCATTGCCAATGTGATGGTGATGGTGAAAGAGCACGGATGGAAGACCGCCGCGTGGACGGTGGCCTTCATCTTCCCCTTTGCCTTCGGCGTGGGCGCGGCGCTCCATGTTGTCTTTCGCGCGTTGGGGATTGTGTTTTGATGGAGGGCACGAAAATGATCTGCTCACTCTGCGGCTACGAATACGACGAAACGAACATGGCCTGCCACGCCGCCTGTCCCATGTCGAACGGCTGCGCCATTTTGTGCTGCCCCAACTGCGGCTATCAAGTGGTGGACGAATCGAAATCGGGTCTGGCGAAATTACTGCGGCGGTTGTGGAAGATTGAACCGACAAAACCGCAGAAGCCTGCCGAGGAAAACACGCAATGACAATGACGCTGGATTGTATGCGCGCCGGGCAGTGGGCCGAAGTGATCGAACTGCGCTCTTCCGACCCGGCGCGGTTGGACAGATTGAGCGCGTACGGGCTCGTGCCCGGCAGCACCGTGCAAATGGAACAACTGGATCCGGCCATCATCTTCCGCGTGGGCGAAACCGAGATTTCGATTGACCGCGAAGTGGCGAGCGAAATTGTGGTGAGGCCGATGTGATTCCCCTCCCCCATCGGTGATTCTGCCGATGGGGGAGGCCGGGAGGGGGTTATACTTTCCCCCATGCCCGCCCGCGTTTATCGCCTCACCCCGAGCGAACTCACTCTCACCGACCTCACCGGCCCCACCCTCGATTCCGTTTCTCTCCAACTCCCCGAAGGCATCTTCACCACCTGCCGCACTTACGAACGCGATCACATTTTGGGACTCAGCGCGCATTTGCGGCGGCTGGCCGATTCGCACGCCGAACTGAATCGCCCGCGCGCTCTCGACTTCCCGGCCCTGCGCGCCGCCCTGCGCGCGATCATCGCCCGCGAAAACCTGCCCGCCCTTCGTTTGCGGATCACCACCCCGTTCGATAGCGAGGCGGTGTATTTCAGCGTCGAGCCGTTCGAATCGTTTCCGGCGGAGTTGTACACGCGCGGCGCGCGGTGCGCCACCGTTCATCTTGAGCGCGGGACGCCGAAAGCCAAGCACACCCGTTTCATTGCGCCGTCGCGCGCGGCCAAAGCCGACGCCGATCCCGGCCTTCACGAGCTGCTGATGGTGGGCAATGATGGCCGTATTCTCGAAGGCTTCTCGAGCAATTTTTTTGCGGCGCTCGATGGCGTTTTGCGCACGGCGGGCGAGGGCGTGCTGGAGGGCGTGACTCGCGGCGTGGTGTTGAAAGAGGCGGCCGGGCTGTTGCCCATCTCACTCGCGCCGATTGCGGTGAGCGATCTGCCGCGCGCCGCCGAAGCCTTCATCACCAGTTCGGGGCGGGAGGTGATGCCGGTGCGCCAGATCGACGAAGTGGTGATCGGCGAGCCGGGCCCGATCACGAAGGAGCTGATGGCGCGGTATCGGGCGCACGTGATGAGGGACGCGGAGGCGCCGTAGGGGCCACGCCTCGCCCGCCAGCCTCAGCACTGCCGTCGCCCACTCGTTATTTGCGATAGAGTCTATTGAAGAGGCGACGTGTTGCAGATGACGTTAGGCAAGGCGCGTTTCTCGGCGGGTTACTGGGGAGCCGAGATGTTGGCCGCGAAATTGGCGATGAAGCGCGGGGGGATGCGGATGGGCTGGCCGGCGCTGAGATCGATTCCCACGGCGAAGGCATGGAGCTGCGCCAGCAGTGAGCCATCGCTCACGCGGCGGAGGGTGTAATGGCGGATGGCGGTGGCCCGCCGCACCTCTGACAGCCACGAGGCGATTTCCAGTTCGTCGTCGAGCTGCGCCGATTGTTTGTATTCGACGTGATACCGCCGGATGACGATGCCGAAGCCTTCGTCGATCATGCGCCGATACGTCCAGCCGTGCGCTTCCAGCAGGGGGCCGCCGCAGTCGCTGGCGTATTCCACAACCATGGCGTTGTTCAGGTGCATCTGCGAATCGATCTCGCGCCACTGCACGCGCCGCCTGGCGCGGAAGATTCCGGGCGGGGGCGGTGGGGCGGGCGGGAATTTGTAGCGCGGCCCGGGTTCGGAATCGGGCGATACCCCGAAGGCGGCCGCCATTTCGGGGGGGATGGTGGCCGGGCGCAGGGTGGCGGAGTCCACGTACACCCAATCGGTGGTGGCGCGGGCGACGGTCTCACCGCCGGACTCGTTGATCAGTTCATAGGCGCGGCAAAGGCCGACCCGGCGTTGTTCACCAATGCGTCGAGTGTCTCCGTGCGCGCCGCCACTGCCCGGCCCAATTCTTGCACTTGATCTTCATGCACAATATCGCACAGCAACGGAACGATGTCGCCCGCCCTTTCGTTCAGCAGACTCTCGCGGTCGCTCTCTTTCCGCACCGTGGCAAAAACTTTCAGCCCTTGCGCGCAAAGGGCAGGGCCGTCGCTCGGCCAAAGCCGGTCGAACAGCCAGTGATGAGGATAGAATTGGAGTGCTGGAAAACCGACACGCTAATTGAATGTAGTAGGAGTGAAATCCTTGATAGCACTCAATGCACTATCGAGGCTGGGCGAACACTTGCGAGCTCGTTGAACGTTCCAATGTTGCAGAACAAATTTGGAAAGCTGTCCGTTATAGTTTTTGCCTACCTGGCTTGTGCTACTTGGGGCAGGCACTATATCCTCGCGCGCTTCTCTGTATCGTGACCTCCGAGCCAGAGATATGACCAGAGCCTTTGGATCGGATTCTTCGTCGGGTCGTAGCGGAATCCTGCTTGGCGGTACACCAAGGAATTCCGCAAAGGCCTGGGCATCTGCCATCAGCCATGACTCGATCTCGCGCACAGCAATTCGTAGAATGAAGTTAGGATGCCCGCCGGAAGGGAGCCAACGTTTCACCAAAGCTGGAGCACACTCGTCCCGATCGAGGTCCGCCAGCACAATAAAGGGAGTGTGAATAGAAGCCTGATTGAACCGATACAGATTCTGTAACAAATGGTTACGGCCCTGCTTGCCATAGCATGCACCAGCCTTTAGTGGTTTGCCAGATTGCATCAACAGGCATCTCAAGACTTGCTCGTCCAACAATCCTTCCACTGCCAGACTCACGGTAATGTGCTTCACAAAGCAAATAACTCCAGTTGAATTGCCTGCTCTGGTTCGGTATGTGGAATAATGGCATCAGCAGCATTCATCCCATCTTCGAGCAACTGCCGGATTTCCGGTACACTTGCCGCCACCTTGACTTGTGTCCCCTCAGTGCTGGGGGCAAGCATTAACACCTCTTCTCCCCCGATACTCGGATCGGACAAGAGATCTGCACTATGAGTGCTGAGAATCACTTGGCGGAGAGCTTTCTTCTGTGCCCGTTGCGCTCGATAGATTAGGTTCGGCAAGCGACGCACTACGCCAGTATGCAAAGACAATTCGGGCTCCTCTAGTAGAAGAGGGCCGTCCCCCTCTTGAAGTGCCCATAACAGACCCAGAAGGCGCAAAGTGCCATCTGAGAATTGTTCTTCATTTTGCTTGGCGGCACGCGGCCGCCAATGCTCATAAGCCCCTATCAAATGAGGAACACCGCGCTCATCCTTGACGAGAGATAATTCTTTCAGCTGTGGCACTGCTATCGCTAATGCATCGCGTATACGCCGCAATCGAGCATCACGAGTTTTCTTGCTGGTCTGAGCCACACGCTCAAGGAAATTTCGACCATAGGCATCAGCCAAACTACCATTGCCACCTGGTTCAGCGCCTCGAATGATTTGAGGCACCAAATGAAGGTAAAAAATCTTTTCGAAGAATTGGGCAATCTCGCGGAATTGAACGTTCAGATTGATTTGCTCTAGAGCAGTTTGTGTTAAACGCGGCGTATCCCCACGGTCACTCTCGTCAGGGCGTTTCAAGATCAGAGAGCCGTTCTTGTAAACGGCTTCATGGGTGAGAAGCGGTGAGCGATAACCGCGAGGCTGTTGGTTAAACTTGATTTCATATTGCCACAACGTATCCTTGCTTTCTGCTAAACTTACAGTAATGCCAACCTCTGGATCTTGCCGAGAAGCCAGGCATCGGATTTTGGATACGCCACCACGTTCGACACAGGCGCGTTGCAAGCCTCCACCTGGGATTGCCAAATCGCGCAGGAAACGCAGGGCATCCAGAAAATTAGATTTGCCAGAAGCATTGGGGCCAACGAGAAACACCCGTTCTTGCAAATCGACTTTCACTTGTCGGAAGTTCTTCCAGCTATACAGTTCGATATGACTTATGCGCATATAACCTCGATTACACTGGGGGCCGCTCTGTAAGCGCTCAACTATTTTACTTCACCTACGCCTTCTGGCAACAATGTTGCACCTCTTTGTGACAACATTTCTCTCTACGCCATCCTTGCCCCTATGCCCTCCCCCGCCTCCATCATCCACCGCCGCCGAATGCGCCGTGGGCAAATTGCTCAACGGGGCAGCCGCCTCTTGCGCAGTCTCGCCTCGGTGGCCCTCGCCCTCGCCACGGTGGGACTCGTCGCCCTCACCGGAGTCGGCATCGGCCTCTCGCAGGCCTACACCAATTACGTCGCCGATCTGCCCTCCGCCGACACGCTCGAAGCCGCCTTCTCCTCCTCGAACAACGAATTCTTCCAAACCACCAAACTCTACGACCGCACCGGCACACAGCTGCTCTACGAAGTGATCGATCCCCGCGCGGGCGACCGCCAATGGATGAGCATCGACCGCATCCCCAAACATTTCATCAATGCCACCGTCGCCATCGAAGACAAAACGTTTTACGAAAACCCCGGCTACGATCTCGAAGGCATCGCCCGCGCCTTCGTGTCTAATTTGCGCGGCGGCGCGGTGCAGGGCGGCAGCACCATCACTCAGCAGTTGGTCAAAAACGTGATCATCCCGCCCGATCAACGCGCCGAAAAATCGTACGACCGCAAACTCAAAGAGCTCTTCATCGCCGCCGAAGTGACGAAGCGATACAGCAAAGATCAGATTCTGGAGTGGTATCTCAACACCAACTTCTACGGCAACCTTGCCTACGGCATTGACGCCGCCGCGCGGGTGTATTTCGGCAAGAGCGCCGCCGAACTCGGCCTCGCCGAGAGCGCGATGCTGGCCGCCATTCCGCAATACCCGGCGCTCAACCCGCTGGCCGCGCCCGACGAGGCCAAGTTCCGCCAAGAGTTGGTGCTCGACGCCATGGCCCGCGAAGGCCACATCACTCGCGCCGAAGCCGCCGCGGCCAAAGCCGAAGACGTGTTGGGCCGCCTGCAATCGTTCAATCAGCGCTTCGACATCCGCGCCCCGCACTTCAGTTTCTACGTCATCAATCAGCTCACCCAAATGCTCGGCCCCGAACTCACCTTTCGCGGCGGTCTCAAAGTGATCACCTCGATTGATCTCAACTTGCAGGATCAGGCCGAATGCGTGGCGCGCACTCAAGTCGTGCGGCTCGGCGGCGCCGATCCGGCCACCGTCATCCCCACCGTCATCGGCGCTCCGTGCGAGGCCGCCGCGTTCCTCCCCGCGCCGCGCGCCTCCGACATCGGAGTCGATCACAAAGTTTCCAATGCCTCGGTGATGATGATCGATCCGGCCAGCGGGCAAATTTTGGTGATGCTCGGCTCGCTCGATTATTGGAACGATGCGATCGATGGGCGCTTCAACGTCGCCGTGGATGGACGCCGCCAACCCGGTTCCTCGTTCAAGCCCTTCACCTACATCACTGCCTTCTCGCAGGGATACACCCCGGCCACGATGGTGCTCGACGTGCGCACGGCGTTCGCCACCGGAACCGGCATCCCCTACGTCCCCGAAAATTATGATCGCCAATTTCACGGTCCGGTGAGTCTGCGCATCGCGCTGGCGCGTTCGTATAACGTCCCCGCCGTCGAAATGATGAGCCGCGTCGGAGTCGAGAACGTCATCCGCACCGCGCACCGCATGGGCATCACCACCCTCGACCGCGAGTCGAACTTCTACGGCCTGGCCCTCACGCTCGGCGGCGGCGAAGTTTCACTGCTCGATATGACGTATGCTTACGGCGTGATGGACAATCGGGGGCAAATGGCCGGGCAGGCCATCCCGCCCGACGCGCGGCGCGGCGGCTACCGCGCCCTCGACCCCGTCGCCATTCTGCGCATCGAAGACTCGAAGGGCAATCTGCTTTTGCGCTGTGGCGACGAGGGTCAATCGCCGTGCGACTTGGCCCAGCCGCAAACACAGCAAGTGCTCAGCGAACAACTCGCTTATCTGATCACGAATGTCCTTTCGGACAATCAGGCCCGCATCGGCGCGTTCGGGAGTCCGAACCCGTTGGAGCTCGACCGCCCCGCCGCGGCGAAGACCGGCACCACCAACGATTTCGTGGATAATTGGACGCTCGGCTTCACGCCGCAGATCGCCGCCGGGGTGTGGGTGGGCAATACCGATTCGACTCCGATGGAAAAGGTGACCGGCCTCACCGGCGCCGCCCCGATCTGGCGCGCGATCATGATTTACGCCACGCAAAGTTTGCCGCCTCTCGGTTGGGATGAGCCGCCGGGCATCACGCACATGACGGTGTGCTATCCCAGCGGCCTTTTGCCGACACGCGATTGCCAAAGTACCGTCAACGAAATTTTCATCCCCGGCACCGAGCCGGTGAATTTCGACAACATCTGGCAGGCGTTTCAAGTGAATCGTGAGACGGGCAAACTGGCGACAGTGTACACGCCGCCCGAACTGATCGAGAATCGTGTGTACGAAATTTTGCCGCCGGAGGCCGCCGACTGGGTGCGGCTGGCCGGCCTGCCTCAGCCACCCATTGAGTACGACACGATCTACACTCCGCCCGAAGCCACGCCGGGCGACATCGTCATCACTTCACTCCAGCCGTTCTCGTATGTGCGCGGCACGGTGCCCATCACCGGCACGGTGAAGAGCGACAACTTCTCGTTCTTTCGCGTGCAGTTCGGGCCGGGACTCAACCCCACGCAATGGACTCAGATCGGCGGCGACCGCGGCGAACAACTTGAGAACGCGGAATTGCAACTATGGGACACCGCCGGTTTGCCCAACGGGCTGTATTCGGTTCAATTGCTGGCAGTGAAAAACGATCAGACGTTTGCCAACTACACGGTGCAAGTGACGGTGGATAACACGCCGCCCGTCGTGAGCCTCATTACGCCGTCGCCCGACGACACCTTCACTCTCGGCGCAGACGAATCGGTCATCGTCCAGCCCGACGCGAAAGACAATCTGTCATTGGCTTTCATCGAAATTTTTGTGGACGGAAAGAAAGCGCAGACGAGCACCGTCGCGCCGTTCACGTATCGTTGGCCGCTCAAAGGCGTGAGCGCGGGCACGCACACCATTCATCTGCGGGCGGTGGACGCGGCGGGCAACGACGCCGAAAGCGAGCCGGTGAGGGTTACGGTGAAGGAGAAGTAGGAGTCAGAACGGCTCGGCCACAATCCGAAATCCCACATCCCTTCTTCGGTTGAACGGATAATACCAATTGCGGTGAGCGCAACGAGCGTGCTTCGCGCTTTTGTCGAATGCGCCGCCGCGCACCACCACCCCCTCGCCGTCTTCCGGGCCGAACGGGTTGCGCGTCGTCTTGGCGCGGCTCTGATATTCGTTCTCGCCGTATCGGTCGGCGCACCACTCCCACACGTTGCCGCTCATGTCGGCGGCGCCGTAGGGGCTGTCGCCGTCGGGCGAGAATTGGCCCACCGGCGTCGTGCCCACTCGCACTTCATCGCAATTGGCTTTGCTCGCGTCCCAAATGTTTCCCCACGGAAAAATGCGGCCATCGGTTCCCCGCGCGGCCTTTTCCCATTCGGCCTCCGTGGGCAAGCGGAAGATCACGCCCGTTTCCTGACTCAGCCACATGCAGAACGCGGTGGCCTCGTCCCACGAAATGTTGACGACGGGGTGAGTCTCTTTGCCCGGCGGGCATTGCCAGCGAGTCGTTTCGCCGAGCTTGCGCGGCTCGGCGGCGTCTTTGAAAATTTGATATTGGTAATGAGTGATTGGGTGCTTGCCAATGAAGTAATCATTGAGATGAACGGTGTGCTGGGGATATTCGTCGGTGCGCGCTTCGGGGTCGCGGGCCGGGTCGCTGCCCATGCGGAAGTCGCCGTCCGGGATTCGAACGAGGGGCAGCCACAGATCGGGAGCGAGCTGTAGAACGAGCTCATCTCCTTTGATTTGCGCACGGGGCAGGTTGGCTTCGGCGGCACGTCGGGCGCGATCTTCGGCCTCGCGCCGTTTTTGCTCTTCGGCGCTGCGGGCCTGCCGCGCCTGATACTGGCTTTCCTCGTAAGCCCTCCGGCGCATTTCTTCGCGAATCCAATCTTCCACTTCCGAGTCGTCGAAGTTGGCGGTGTAGGCATACATCGGCTCGGGGTCGTCGGCGAAACGGGTTTTGCGCTTCTTGCCGCCTTTGGACGGGGCGGCGAGGCTGCCATCGTCGTCGTACTTTGCGCGCTTCAGCGGGTCGCCGAGCACGGCATAGGCCATGTTGATTTTCTTCAGCCGCTCTTCGGCGTATTCGCGCACGGCAGTGTTGACGTGCTGAAGCCGGTCGGGGTGAAAGAGCTGGACGAGGATGCGATACTGCGCTTTGATTTGCTCAGGGGTGGCGCTGCGCGGGATGTCGAGGATGGCGTAGTAGTCCATCGCCGCAAATGATAGCACAAGCGAAAAACAGAGGCGACCCGCCGGGCCGCCTCTGAAGTGTGGCGCTGAATTGGGTTAACCGGCGAGCGAAAGTAGAAGCGGCGGCAGCCAAACGTCGGCGGCAATTTGCAGGAGGCCCATGAGGGTGCACACGACAGCGAACACTAGCCCCACGGCGATGATCGCGTAATCCACCGGGCGGTAATGCAGGTGCCGAGTCCACGTGCGCTTGCCGACGCCGAAGCCGCGCAGTTCCATCGCGTCAATGATCTCTTCGCCATCCACGATGGATTGAATCACCACCGGGACGATGATGGGCGCGAGGCGGCGGATGCGTTCGAAGAGGCCGCCCTTCACTTTATCCAACTCGTAGCCGCGCGCTCGCTGCGCATCGATAGTGATTCCAAAATCGCGGGCCAGCGTGGGCACAAGCCGGAAGGCGAGGTCAATGGAATAGGATGGCTTATCGGGCACGCCGAGTTGGCGGAAGGTTGCGCCGTACAGTTCGGGGTCGAGCGTGTAGGGGATGGGGATGGCCATGAAAGCCATGCCCAAGAATCGCAACAACTGCGAGATCATGAACATGATGCGCGCCGCCGTGATTCGAAATGCCCAATGCCAACTGCCGATGACGATCTCCGGCGATTGCCACACCACCGGCGAAACGTCGGCGCGCACCGAGGGGGGGGCGCCTCTGGCTCCGAGGATGGCGTTGACGATCACCAGAATGATGGCGAAAGCCGAAATGAACAGCACCGCCCGCTTGACATCGCGCCACTCGATTCGCGCCAGCCCAAACAGCGCAAACGACAGCGCCGCCAGCGGCAGCACCACGCGCAGATCCCAGAACACGGTGAAGGCCACCACCATGCAGGCCAGCATGATGATCCGCGTGCGGGGATCGAGCCGCTGGATGAACGTGTCGCGCGGGCGGTATTTCCAGGTGACGAGCATCAGCGCCCCAAACGTCCGGCCACCGAGTTGTAGGCGATCATGAGAATCGGCAGGAGGATGATAATGATCACCGCGTTGCCGAGAAAGGCGGGCGTGAGGTAGCCGACCAATGCAGTGTTCAGATCAATGCCGCTCACCATCATTTCGGTGAGCGAGGCAAAGGCCATGCCCACCAGTGCGCCGCCCAAACTCCAGCCTACGCCAATGCCCATATCACGCGGTTTGTTGTAGGCCGTGATCATGGAGACGGCCAACCCGGGGATCATGCCCATCAGCCCGTTGCCCACACTCCAATTCCAGTAGAGTCCCCAGCCGGTGAGCGCATCGCCGAGTGTGTTGCCCACCAGCCCGGATAGCAAACCCACCCACGGGCCGAAGGCCACGCCGAACAGCGCCAGCACCGCCACCGCCGGGCGGAATGACACATTGCCCGCCGAGGGCAGGGGGAAGATGTTGGTGACCCACGACAGCACGCCGTACAGCGCCGCGCCGATCGCGGCATACACCACTTCGCGCGTTCCGAACTTCCAAATGCTCTTATCCATTGGTGCTCCTCCTCAAAGTAAGATGAATGTGAACGATGTTGCGCCGATACGTCAAAAAAATTGAAGGATTGGATCGTGCGGCCGACTCCCTTTCTCCCCCGCCATTGATTCCACATATAGCAACACCATTCACGGCTAAAAGATGCTCACCCCCTCCCTGCCTCCCGGAGGGTTGGAGTGGGGGTTACCGGACTGCGGCCAACGACTCGGCCCGCTGGAATTTGCCCGTCTGCGGCAGAAGGCGAATGTTTTCTGCCAGCAGAGAAGTCGGCACCACCCGGCACCGCTGGAGCAAAGCGTAATCTTTCAGCACGGTCTCCGGCATCCCGTCGGCGGCAATCGCGCCATCGGCCACCAGAATCACACGCGAGGCGTAGGTGACGGCCAGATCGAGATCGTGAGTGATGAACAGCACCGCATCGAAATTGGACACGACGGGTTTGCCGTCGCTGGCTTTGCCTTCGTTGAGAAGGATGCTGTCCATGAACGACATGTAGTTGCCGAAATCTTGCCCGGCGGTCGGCTCATCGAGGGCGAGAATCTTCGAGCGCATCGCCACCACACAGGCGATGGTCACGCGCTTCTGCTGTCCGAATGAAAGCGAGAGCGGCGGATACGATTCTAATCCGTTGAGGTTGAGGATGCTCACCGACGCCGCCACCGAGTCGTCAATCTCGTTCTGCGGGTAGCCGAGATTGTGCGGGCCGAAGGCCAGTTCTTCGTTCACGGTGGGCGCGAAGAGCATGTGCGTGGGACTCTGAAATGCATAGCCGATGGTGTGCGCCACTTGCGCCACCGAAAGTTCGCGCGTGTCTTTGCCTTCCACCAGCACCCGGCCCCGGCGCGGGTGCAGAAGGCCGATGGCATGTTTGATGAGCGTGCTTTTGCCCGCCCCGTTGGGCCCGAGAATAGCCACCGTTTCGCCGGTGCGGATTTCGAGGCTGACATCTTTGAGAATGTCCGGCCCTTCGCCATAGCCAAACGAAACGCGGTCGAACACGATGACCGGCGCGGCGTGTGTGGCCCGAAGTTGTCGGTCGGGCGGCGGCGCAGAGGGCCGGGACGGTTGGCCGCTCGTTTGCACACGGCGGATGACCTGCGGCGCGGGGAGTTTCACTTCGCGCCAGTCCACTGCGTCGGCCAATCCGTCCGGCTTGCCGAGATATTTCACACAGCCGTCTTTGAGATACATGATCCGATCGGGGTTGGTGGCCAGCGTATCTTCGACGCGGTGCTCGACCAAAAGAATGCTCGCGCCTTCGTCGGCCAGTTTGCGGAACACGGCCAGCGCCTCGCGAGCCGAAGCCGGGTCGAGCGAGGCCAACGGCTCGTCGAGCAGCAAGATGTTGGGACGCATGGCGAGCAACCCGGCCAGCGCGGCCTTTTGCTTTTCGCCGCCGGAAATGGAAAATGTTTCGCGGTCGCGCAAATAGCCGATGCCCAAACGGTCGAGCGCTTCGTTCACTCGCGCGGCAATTTCCTCGCGCGGCAGGCCAAGGTTCTCTGGCCCGAAGGCCACTTCGCTTTTCACTTGCGATCCGAGAATTTGTTTTTCGGGGTCCTGCAGAAGCGTGCCCACCATCTGCGAAAGTTTCGCCAGCGAGAATGTGGAGGCGCCCACGCCGTTGAACAGCATCGTGCCTTCGAGATCGCCTTTGTAACTGCGCGGGATGAGGCCGTTGATGCAGCGGATGAGAGTCGTTTTGCCGCAGCCGCTCGTCCCGGCCACCACCACCAATTCGCCGGGCTTGAGTTCGAGCGACACATCTTGCAGCGCGTACGTTGGGCGGTTGCGATATTTGAACGAAAGGTGTTTGATGACCAGCGGCAATTGACTCATGAGGATGAAGAAACGATCTCGACACGGTCGCCGACTTTGGCGCCGAGGCGTTTGGCGGCGTCTCCGTTGACGACCGCCACCGCCAACTCTCCGGCGCTGTCGATGAGGGCAACTAACTCTCCGGCGGCGCGGTCTCCGAAGGTGCGCGCCACTCCTCCGATCTCGACTCCTCGAATTCTCACGCTCACGTTACCCAGCCCGGATAGATCGGTTTTGAGAATGCTGGTGGCGAGGTTGCCGAAATGATCGATGTGCGTGACTTCGCCGCGCAGGCCGCCGGTTGTGCGCTCCACTGCGGAGAGAGGCAGAAGCACCGGATCGTGGATCCGACTTCCAACGGAATCGATCCGGACGCCGTTGGCTAAATGGGCGGCGACGGGGGCGAAGAGGTCGCGCCCGTGAAAGACGTTGCTGATCTCTGCCAGCCAGTATTGCGGCTGATCGAGATGATAGAACTCCATCGGCCAGCCCTCCTGTTGAGCGCGGGCATGGAGCAAAGTGATGAGGCCGTTATCGGGGCCGACGAAGACTTGCGAGCCGAAGCGCACGGCGAGGGGGCGGCGCGCGGTGCCCACGCCCGGATCGACGACGCAGACGTGAATGGTGTTGGCCGGGAAGTAGGCCACGTCGCGGGCGAGGATGTTGGCCGCCTGGCGCACGTTTTGCGGTGCGATGTCGTGAGTGATGTCGATGAGGGTCGCTTGAGGAGCGATGCCGAGGATGACGCCTTTCATCACAGCGCCATATCCGTCGCGGAGGCCGAAGTCGGTTGTGAGGGTGATGAGGTTTGCCATAGCGCACGCGGTGACGATATTCTAACCCATCCCGCGCCATTCGCAAAATGGCGGCGAGTTGTGGTAATCTACCATTTATGGAAGAACCAAAGAGCGCCGTTCAGATCGCGCATGAGTTTGGCGTAGACATAGACGGACTGCGCAGTATGCTCAAGCGGACACCGACTGAGCGGCTTTTATTGATGCAGTCGATGGCGCACCTGATATTGGTGTCGCGCTCTGCGCTCGAAAAACAAGGGGTAGCCGCAAAGCATGGAAGATCAACCAGACTTCGTCGCCCTATTGCGCCTCCTCGCTGAAGCCCGGGTCAAGATGGTTGTGATCGGCGGGGTGGCAATGACTCTCCGCGCTGGCAGTTACACGACTCTTGATCTCGATATTTGTTTCGATCGCTCACCAGAGACCATCGCCCTCTTGTGCCGAACGCTGGCGCCGTATTGCCCTACAATTCGCGGCGCATTGGCCGATGTGATTTCTTTGCTGGCATCGAGCGAAAAGGGGGAGAAGTTTTCTACAGTCTTCGGCGATATTGATCTGATGGGTGATGTGGCGGGCATCGGCGATTATCAGAGCGTTCTCAGTTATTCGTCTGCTGTGGCGATCCACGATTTCGAGGTTTGGGCACTGACTGTTGACGGATTGATTCGGGCGAAGGAGGCTGTTGGCCGCGAAAAGGATCGTCCCCATCTCATCGCCCTGCGAGCTCTCAAAGAATTGTTGGACGAGCAGGGCGGCGAATGAAATACGTTACCTTTACCACCCCCGACTCTCCTCGCGAGCCGAGGCTCGGCGCGATGTTGGACGATGTGGTGATCGATCTGCGCGCCACGCAGAGTTGGGCGCAGGGTGCGCGCGGCCTGCCGCCGGAGCCGCTGCCGGGTTCGGTGTTCGAGTTGATTCACGCCGGGCAGTCGGCGTGGCGGTATGCGCGGAATCTGTTGAATGTGTTGGACGGCGTGGAGCCAACGACGGCGAAGGGGGCGCACCGGGCACGGGTGGGGTGGCGGCGCCCCGAAGCGACGTTGTATCCGCCTCTGCCGCGCCCGATGAGCCTGCGGGATTTCTATGCCTTCGAACAGCACGTCAAAGCCGCCTATGGCAACCGCGGGCGCGAAGTGCCCGAAGCGTGGTATCAGTTCCCCGCTTTCTATTTCACCAACCCCAATTCAGTGTTCGGACCGGACGAAGCTGTGCCCTATCCAAAGCACACGCAGGCGATGGATTATGAGTTGGAGATCGCTTGCGTGATCGGCCAACATGGGCGCGATATTCCGGCGGCGCGCGCGGAAGAGTTCATCTTCGGCTTCACGATCATGAACGATTGGTCGGCGCGCGATGTTCAGCGCAGAGAGATGAAGATGCTCGGCCCGGCGAAGGCCAAAGATTTTGCCACGTCGCTCGGCCCGTGGCTGGTGACGCTGGATGAGTTGCGCGACCGCGCCACCGGCAGGCCGGGCGTGTTCGATCTGGAAATGGCGGCGCGGGTGAACGGGGAGGAACGTTCGCGCGGCAACTTCCGCGACATCTTCTATTCGTTCGGGCAGATCATCGAGCATGCTTCCGCCGATGCGTTTCTCATGCCCGGCGATGTGATCGGTTCCGGCACGGTGGGCACGGGCTGTCTGCTCGAACTGACGAAGGGCGAAGGCCCGTGGCTGAAGCCGGGCGATGTGGTGGAGTTGGAGATTGAAAGGCTGGGCGTGTTGAGGAATCGGGTAGTGAGGGGGGAGTAGCCACTTCATCACCAATGCGTTGCGAGGCAAGATGCGGAAAGCAAATGTCAAGACACAGTCTGAGATAGAATCCAGGTACTATTTTCGCCCCATACTGGAATTGTTTAGGAAGAAGGTTGACGACATTGGGCCAGTACAAGCCTTGGATTATCTCAACGCGATTATGAATGATGCGGATGATCAGGTAACCGCCCTTATTAGAAAGCGGATCAAGGCCGGAAAAATCAAGGACCTCGCACAAACCCGCAAGAGCGTGGCGGGGAACGGCTTTCAAGGACTGGTGGCGTACTCTTTGATACATCTTCAAGAGGAAGGCCTCCTGCCAGACCACCTCCTTTTTGTATTGAAACCCAAGAAGCACAGCCTCATTGACCAATACGCCACTATTAAGGTCGGGAACGATGTGCAAAAGCCAGATATCGATCTGCTCGTCTATAGTGCGAATGACTCTGTAAGGCAGCCAATCCTGATCTATTCTATGAAAACATCTTTGCGAGAGAGGGCAGGGCAAACTTATCGGTGGAAGCTCCTTATGGATATTGCGACATCCAAGGACGCCACAACCATAAAAGAAAAGTATGGGTTGAGTTCCAAAGCCAGCAACAATTTCAAGGTCGGATTCATCACAACCAACTTTTACAATGAGATCATGAATCCGCAACAGAGAGGTGCATTGAGTTTCTTTGACTTCGTTTATCTCTGCAAACCGGGCGATTGGGATACCCCTGTGAGAAACTTTTCCGCAGTAGCAGGGGATCTCCGTGAGATATACGCGTAAGAGAGTGTTTCTTAAAGCCTCTGCGCCTGTCATTCTGAGGCGCGAAGCGCCGAAGAATCTCCGCTCTGGCATGAAAAGGGCGAGATTCTTCGCTCGCTACGCTCGCTCAGAATGACAAATCGAGGCGGTTAACCATTTTATGAAACAGTCTCTAAGGAGCAAGAAAGTATGGCCCACACAAATCAGGTCAGTCTGTTTTCTGAACTCAACCCGCGCCCGGATTTGCTTGACTGGACTTTCAATGGCGCATCCACGCGAGAATTGACCCACTGCTATCACGATTATCCGGCCAGGATGATCCCGCAAGTTGCGGGAAATCTGTTGGACATGTTTGGCATCAATGCTAAGTTGTTATTCGATCCTTATTGTGGCACCGGGACATCATTGGTTGAGGGCCTGATTCGTGGGATCAATGCTGTAGGCACAGATTTGAATCCATTGGCTCGACTCATTGCTCAAGCAAAAACGTGTACACCTGATGAGCGGGAGATCGACGACCAAATCACCAGGTTTGACAGATGTATTGCGAGCTCGCACGTTAGCCGCTCTGTAAAGCCATCCCTCATTCCGGGTATCAGTCGCATTGATTTTTGGTTCAAGCCCCAGGTTGCTGAAAAGCTATCCCGGCTCAAGATGTTCATTGATGATATTGAGAATGATGCAGTTAGGTTGTTTTTTCAGGTTGCGTTCAGTGAAACCGTGAGGGAGAGTTCCAACACCCGCAACAACGAGTTCAAACTTTACCGTTATGATTCCAAAAGGCTTCACACCTTCAACCCAAATGTGTTTGAGATTATGTCTTCGAAACTCAAACGGAATCGAGCGGGGCTACATAAGTTTCTTGCTATCATGCACAATTTCAGGGAATCGCCTGCAGTGCAAGTGTGTGATTTTAATTCTGTCGTGGGCACTCCATCTGGCACCCTGCTCCCTGCCAGTGTAGATATAGTTGTGACGTCTCCACCATATGGCGACTCACACACAACAGTGGCTTACGGTCAATACTCCCGCCTCTCTGCTGCATGGTTGGGTTTGCCTGAACCAGGCAAGATTGACAACAAACTGATGGGCGGGAAAGCCATTAAGTCACTCCCCAACTTACCTAGCGATGCTTTGAATAAAGCCTTGATCCAGATTAGCAGTGCGGATATTAAACGCGCGCTGGAAGTTGCCTCCTTTTATTCCGATTTACACGACTCGATCTTCCACGTGTCGCAATTGATACGTTTGGGCGGCCACGCGTGTTACGTTGTTGGGAATCGCAAAGTCAAGGGCGTAGTTTTGCCAACTGATATTGCAATCCGAGATTTCTTTGAAGGCTTCGGCTTTGAGCATATTAGCACTTTCCACCGCTCAATTCCGAACAAAAGAATGCCTTTGAGGAACAGCCCTACGAATGCTCCGGGTGCCGTGGACGCAACCATGACGCGGGAATACATTGTTGTCGTGCGCAGAAAGAATACGAAAGCCGTTCATGATCGAAAACTTGGAGCGAATGGTCACGCATTCAAATCACCTGCAAATGGAAAACGGCGCTCACGAGTTAAGGCTATCTCACAAACGACGCGGCGCAAGGCAAAAACCCGCCGCATAAGCGACATTCGGTGAATCTTCCAGCGGAGTTGATTGTCATGAATGACTCATACAAGAATCTACAAAACCTCGGCATCTGCATTCTCATTTTGGCCGCGCTCACGTTGGCGGCGTACTTCTTCGCGCCGGCCATCAAGCCGGTCGAAGAGTCGTTTCTCGACACGAGCGCGACGGCCATCGGCCTCCGCTTCCTCTTCATGGGCATCGGCGCGATTGCCGTGCTGGGCTTGTGCTACGCCACTCGCGAGAGCGGCGCGTGGGACGTGAACGCGCAGAACATCGTCTACATGATCATCGGCTCGGTGATCTACGGCGTGTTTGCGTGGATGTTCAACGGCGTCACCTTCACCCTGCCGGCCCTCAGCCAAGTTTCACTGCGGCCCGCGGTGGCGCTGCCTGTATTCTTCGGCTACACCTTTGGCCCCGTTGTCGGCCTCATGGTGGGCGCGGGCGGCAATCTCATCGGCGATCTGTTCGTGGGCTACGTCTCGCCGCATTGGACTCTGGCCAATGGCCTCATCGGACTCTTCGCCGGACTGCCGATGCTGTTCGACGACAAACGACAATCATGGGACGTGGGCGCCGTCATCACCGGCGCGGCCGGGATCGCGGCGGCGGCCTTCTTCCTCGCCAACCCGAGTCCCGGCTTCAGCCCGCCGCCGGATTTTGTTCGCGTCGATCTTTCTCTTTTCATGGGATTCTCGGTGTTGGTTGGATGCGGTCTGGCCATCGCCGTGCGATTTGCGTTTCCCAACCGGCCCCGTTGGGGCGAGGCCGCCGTGTGGGGCGCGGCGGGCAACGCGGTGGGGCTGGCGCTGGCCTCGCTAGCCGATATTTGGGTGAACGGCTACACCGCCTCCGAAACCATGGTGGGGCAATTCATTCCCGCCGCCGGGCCCAACGCCTTTGCCATTGCCATCATCGTTCCTCTGTTGCTCGCCGTTTACCTTTCGGTTCAGCAATCCGAGTCGCAAACAGCAACCTGAAAAATTTGAGTCCGACAGGATCACATTCATGACCGACATCAACACTCTGGCCCTGCACGCCGGATACGACCCCACATCGGGCGGCGGGCTGTTCCCGCCTCTGCACATGGCCGTCGCTTATCCATACGACTCCGCCGAGCGGGGCCGTCTCATGTGTCTCGGCGAAGACTCCGGCTTCACTTACAGCCGTGTGGGCAACCCCACCAACGATATTTTGGAGAAACGCCTCGCGGTGATGGAAGGCGGGGAGGCCGGGTTGGCAACCGCCTCCGGGTTGGCGGCAGTGTTCATGGCCGTGCTTCAATTCATCGAAAAGACGAAATCGGAAGTGGTATGTTCGGGGCGCGTCTATGGCAACACGAAGAATCAACTTCGACTCACCTGGCCGACGCTCGGCGTGACTCCGCGCTTCGTGGATTCGCCGCACGATCTCTCCGCGTGGGAAGCCGCCATCAACGAAAACACGGCGGTCGTGTACGTCGAGTCGCCGAGCAACCCCGATGTGTTCGTGGCCGACGTGAAAGCGCTGGCCGATCTCGCTCACCAACACAACCTGCCGCTCATCATTGATAGCACGCTGGCCACGCCCGTCTTTCTGCGGCCACTGTCGCTCGGCGCCGATGTGGTCATTCATTCGGCCACAAAGTATCTCTCCGGCCACTCGGCGGCGCTGGGCGGTGTGATCGTGGGCCAGCGCGATTGGGTCGAAGGCATTCGCAACGGCCACTATCATTTCGTTGGCCCAACAATGAGCGCCTTCAATGCCTGGCTCACACTGATGGGAATCGAAACGGTGGGCCTGCGTATGGCTCGCGCAGTGAGCACCGCGCAAAAGGTCGCCGAGTTTCTCGCCGCGCACCCCAACGTGCAGAGCGTCAATTATCCCGGCCTGCCCACTCACCCTCAGCACTCATTGGCGATAGCGCAAATGGGCTGCGGCGGCACGTCACTGCTGTCGTTTGTCGTCGAAGGCGGAACGAAAGGCGCGTGGGCAGTGTTGGAATCGCTGAAGGTGATCATTCAAGCCACGCATCTCGGAAGCAATCAAACGGTGGCGGTTCACCCGGCGACAACGACTCACGTGCGCCAGCCGCCGGAGATGCGGCAGGCCGCCGGTGTGCTCGATGGGATGATCCGCTGTTCGGTGGGGCTGGAAGACCCCGGCGATCTGATCGCCGATCTCGATCAAGCGCTGGCGACGATAGAGTGAATCGCCTCGCCCGCAACGCCTCGGTGGTGATGGCCGGATTCGTGGCCGCCAACCTGCTGGGGCTCCTCCGCCAGATCATCATCAACCGCGCCTTCGGCGCCAGCGCACAACTCGATTCATACTTCGCCGCCTTTCGCGTGCCCGACCTTTTGTTCAACGTGCTGGCCGGGGGCGCGCTCGGCTCGGCCTTCATCCCCATGTTCACCGGCCTGTTGGCCGACGAAGCCGCAAACGACAAAGCATGGCGGTTGGCGAGCGCCGTGCTCAACAACTTGCTCATCGCCCTGTGCGCGGCGGCGGGCGCGGCGGCGCTGATCGCGCCGATGCTGGTGAGCGCATTGCTCGCGCCCGGCTTCGACGCCGAACACCAACAACTCACGGCGGGGCTCATGCGCGTGATGCTGATCTCCACCGTCGTCTTCGGCGCGAGCGGGTTGTTGATGGGCATTCACAACGCGCATCATCATTTTCTCGCTCCGGCCATTGCGCCGGTCGTGTACAACCTCGGCATCATCGTCGGCGCATTGGCGGCGAAGCGGTTCGGTATTTACGCCTTGGCGTGGGGCGTGACTCTCGGCGCGGCTTTGCATCTCGCCGCGCAGCTGCCCGCGCTCATTCGCCATCAGCCAATCTATCGCCCCGCGCTCGATTGGGGAAACGAATCGGCGCGGCAAGTGGGCCGGCTCATGCTGCCGCGCATGTTTGGCTTGGCCGTGTGGCAGATTAACTTTTGGGTGAACACCGCCATCGCCTCCACCCTGCCCGCCGGCAGTCTTTCCGGGCTGACCATCGCCTTTCAGATTTTCACTTTTCCGCAGGCGGCTATCGCTCAAGCGATTGCCACCGCCGTCTTTCCCACTCTCTCGGCGCAGGCGGCGCGCGGCGAAAACGAGTCACTTCGCGGAACGCTGATCGCCGCGCTCAATCTGACTCTGTTTTTGGCCCTGCCCGCCACGCTCGGATTGATTCTGTTGGGCAAGCCGATCATTGCCTTGCTGTTCGAGGGCGGCGAGTTCACCGCGCGCGCCACCGATCTCGCGGCATGGGCGCTGGCGTGGTATGGCCTCGGACTTGTCGGGCATTCGATTGTGGAAGTGGTGACCCGCGCCTTTTACGCGATGAAGGACACGCGCACGCCGGTGACGGTGGGCGCCGGGGCGATGATCCTCAACGTGATTCTCAGTTTGGCTTTCACTCGACTCTTCGCAACGTGGAGCTGGATGCCGCACGGCGGGCTCGCGCTGGCAAACTCGCTGGCCACAGCCATCGAAATGATGGCGCTGATTCTGATTCTTCGACGGCGGCTCAATGGATTGGGCGCGCGCAATATGCTGGCGAGCGTGTGGCGCTCGGCGCTGGCGGCGCTGGCGATGGGCGCGGCGGTGTGGGGTTGGGCGCGAGCCGCGTCGGAGTCCGTGTGGCTGGCCGGGTTGGGCGGCGCGGCGGCCGGCGCGGCAGTGTACTTCCTCTTCGCGCTGATCCTTCGCAGTCCAGAGATTCGATTGCTGAGGCGAAATTAATTCACGGCGGGGGCGAACAATTCTTTCAGCGAAAGTTCCAAGCCGGGAAAGGTGGGCGAGGTGAGCGTGTCGTTTTCGGCGAGGCGGGCCGCCTCGCGATAGGCCTTGCCTTCGAGGCGAAGCACTTCAATAGTTTTGCCTTCCGGATCGACAAGCCAGTATTCGGCGATGCCGGCCTGCGCGTATTCTTCGCGCTTCACCCTGCGGTCGCGATCGATATCGGCTTGGGTGCCGGAAAGGATTTCAACGACGAGATCGGGGACGCCCCAATACTTTTCGATGCGGTCGGCGTGCGCGGCAGACATGAAGACAAGATCGGGCTCGCGGATTTTGCCGGGCCAGAGGCGCACAGGCAGAGGCGCGTAGCGAATCTGCCCAAGTTTGTGTTGAGCCACAAAGGCAAAGAGCGCAGTCGTGAGTCGCAAAGAAATGAGCTGATGAGATTCGGTGGGCATGGGAGGAAACTCCAGATTCCCGTTTGAGAGTTCGACGAAACGACCGCGATCGGAGACGAAATAATATTCGTCCTCCGCCCATTCGCCGGGGCCGGGCAGGAGTTCGAGCAGGTTGGAAATGACGGTTGGCTCGTGGGCGACCATGATGCACCTCTGTCGAGATTATAGCATTGGCTAATTGACTCGCCACACACCATCGACTCGGGTGAGGGTGATCTCGACCAGCGCGGCGGCCTGTTCCGGAGGGGAGGCCGCCACCGTTGCCGAGTCGGATTCCAAATGGATGCGCTGTGGCTCGTATCCGGCGTCGAGTGCGGCGAGGGTGAGCTGCAGATAATCGGCGGCCAGCGCGTCCGAGTCGAAGCTGCCGCCCGATGCAATCACCGCATTGACGCTGGCGAGATAGCGGGCGGCAGTGGCGAAGTCGGCGGCCTCGATGGCCCGATCCACTTCGATGAGCATGGTTTCGAGAGCAACATTCTGCGGCGCGGAGGGGTGGCGGTCGTAATCGGCGGTGATGTCTTCGCGCACGGCGCGGGCAATGTCGGGAACCCACGCGGTGAGGAAGTGCGCCGATGAATCGAAGGCTTGCTGGTAACGGCGCACGGTGTCGTAATAGGCAATGGTGAAAGCAGCATCATTCTTCCATCGTTCGTCGAGCGGCTGCGCGCGAAGATGATCGAGCCACTCGCTTTCGATGGTGGACAGCGATTTGTTGTATGCCACTCGCAAGCCGCCATCGAGCATCGCGCTCTCGCTTCCCGCTCGTTGAAACGCGCCGAGCAGCACTGTGAACTGATCCCAACCATATTCGGCGACGAGATATTCAATGAGCGCCGCGCCTTCGAGGTAGCCAATCTCATGCTGTGAGGCGTAAAAGTTGTCGGCGAGTTGGGCGAGAGGGATGTATCGGTCGAGGGCCAGCACGCCGACCATGCGCGGCTCGAACGGTTCCTCTTTGAAATGCCCTCCGGCGATATACGTGGCCATGCCCTCTTCGATGAGCGACGGGCGCTGGCCTCCGCCCTGCCGGTTGAGAATGTGCGCCGCCTCGTGCCGAAAGACGGTCTCCAAGCCTCCGCCCGCGTAATCGCGATCGATGTAAGTGATGGTGACAGAGTCTGACGCGAAGCCGCCGTGCCCCAACAAACGGTCGATGAAGTTGAACGCCATCTTTCCGGCTTGTTCGCGCCCCAGCTTCTCTTCGACAAACGCGATGGCCGATTCGGCGGTGGAGCGAATCGTTTCGATGTCTCGCTCGGCGGCGGAGCCGGTGATGTAATTGAAGGCACAGCAATCGCTCTCGGCGGTGATCCATTCGGCTTCGCGCTGGGCAACGGGCAACTCGTTGCGCGGCAATACGTTCACGGTGAAGGTGAGCGTATTGTTGTCTTTGATTTCGTCGCCGCTCCGAATCTCGCCCTGCGGATCGAGCACGACGGTGATCGTTTGCGGCCCGGCGAGCCCGGCCGTGTCCCACACCCACGCGAACGTCGCCTGCAATCGCCCGCCGAGTCCGTATCGCTCCGCCGGGCCGAAGGCCAGTTGTGTCTCTCCCCAATACATTGCCACCGGAAAGTTCTCCAGCCCAATGTTTGCGCCGTCGCGCGGAAAGACCTCGAAACTGACTCGGTCGCCCGAATAGATTCCGGTGTCGGGATGCACGGCGACATCACCCGGCCCGATGTAAAGATCGGATGGGCGGGCGAGTGTGGGGGTGGCCGCCGCCGTCGGCGGAACAGCGGGCGTGGGGGCAACCGCCTCCGTCGGCGCGACCGTCGGAGTCGGCGCGGCGCGGGGGAGAAGAGTGTTGCAGGCGAGGGCAAGCGCGGCGGTAATCGCAAACGCGAATCGAATCGGGCGCATGAGAGGATTGTAGCAGATGGCGGGTGACGAGGAGCGGAGAGCGAATAGCGGATGGCGGATGGCGGATGGCTTATAATCAATAGATCATGGTAGCACTCTGAGCGAGGGCCTGCGGAGCAGGCCGTAGTCGACGAGTGCGATTTTGGCCGCGAATCCGCGCCCTTCGACTTCGCGCCGAAAAGCATCGGTGCTTCGCTCAGGACGCTCGCGTGATCTACTGATAATGATCAACGCTCGCTGGTGAAACGTGAACCGCCGATTCGTTCTCTCATCTCTCCTCATCGCCGCACTGCTCTTCAGCCTCGCGCCGTCGTTCCCCTCGTGGGCATTCTCGATCACGGGCGAGGAAGAAACATTGCCGCAGATTCGCGGGCTGCTCGATCTGGCCGGGCAAACCGTTCGCCCTCCGCTCGACCTGCGCCCCCATGCGTCCATCGCGCACGCCGACGTGAACCCCTATGGCATCAACACCTTTCTGCACCAAGAGGTGGAGTCGGCCAAACGTGAGAAGCAAGCCCAGTTGATCGCTGAAGCCGGTTTCCATTGGTTGAGGCAAGAGTTCCCGTGGTACGACATCGAGATCAGCGGCAAAGGCAATTTCGACGATTGCCGATTCCCGCCGTGCCATTCGGCGTGGGATAAGTATGACGAGATCGTTGACCTCGCCGACGAACACGGATTGGAGATCATCGCCCGACTCTCGTCGCCGCCGTCGTGGAGCCGGGCCGACGGCGACGCACGGGGAGCGTTTGCCCCGCCCGACCATTTTGCCGACTTCGCCGATTACGCCACCGCCGTCGCCGACCGTTATCGCGGGCGCGTGACTCACTTTCAGATTTGGAACGAGCCGAATATTTATCCGGAGTGGGGCGAGCAAACAGTGAACCCCGAGTCGTACACCGAACTGCTGTGCGCGGCGTACGGCGCGATCAAAAAAGCCAACCCCGATGCAGTGGTGTTGGCCGGAGCGCTGGCGCCCACCAATGAACTCACCGGCGACAATCTCAACGAGTTCGTGTTTTTGCAGAGGATGTACGACGCGGGGGCGGGCGCGTGCTTCGACATCATGAGCGTGCAGGGCTACGGCCTGTGGAGCGGCCCCACCGATCAGCGCCTCAGCCCGATCACCGTGAACTACAGCCGTCACGTGTATCTGCGCGACATCATGGTGCGCAACGGCGACGAGGGCAAAGCGATCTGGATCAGCGAGATGAATTGGAACGCCGTGCCGCCGGAGAGTGGCCTGCCCGCAAACTATGGGCAAGTGACGCTCGAACAACAGGCGCGGTGGGCGCCGCTGGCTTATGAACGGGCGCGGGAGGAGTGGCCGTGGATCGGCGTGATCAATTTTTGGTTCTTCAAACGCGCCGACGACTCGGAGAAGAATCAAACGTGGTATTACTTCCGCATGGCCGATCCCGACTTCACACTGATGCCGGTGTATGAGGCGATGAAAGAATACATCGCCGCGCACCCGTACGCGCCCTGAAACGAATCCGCAGATTACGCGGATTGGCGCAGATTCGTTTTTTCATCTGCGAGAATCTGCGTGCTCTGTGGATCAACCGTCTTGTCCCGCCAATCACTCGCCATCGCCGCTATTCTGCTCGGCGCCTTTCTGCGCTTCTATCGCATCGACGCGCAATCGTTTTGGAACGACGAAGGCAACAGCGCGCGCATCGCCGAGCGGAGTGTGCAGTTGATCATCGAAGGCGCAACGGGCGACATTCACCCGCCGGGATATTATCTTCTGCTGGCGGCGTGGCGGGCCGCCGCCGGCCACAGCGAGTTTGCCCTGCGCGGACTCTCGGCCCTCGCCGGAATCGTTCTCGTCGCTCTCGTCTACCGTCTTGGCCAACGCTATTTCGACGAGCCGGCCGCGCTGTGCGCCGCCTTCTTCGCCGCCGTTCACCCGGCGCTGATCTATTACAGCCAAGAGGCGCGGATGTATGAGTGGGCGGCGCTGTGGGGGGCGGCGGCGTTTTTGGCGATTGATAAGCGAAGATTGGAGATTGGAGATTGGAGATTTGCGATTATTCTCGCTGCCGGGCTTTACACACATTACTCTTTCGCTTTCATCGTCATTGCCCTCAATCTTCTTTTCCTCGCTCGGATTACCCAACTTGCGATAACCAACAACCCATCCTCCAATCTCCATTCTCTACTCCTCAATCTCTTCCTCCCCCAACTTTTTGCCCTTCTTCTGTTCTCTCCGTGGCTGCCCATCGCCCTGCGGCAAATCACCTCATGGCCTGCGGCGCGAGAATATCTGCCGCCGCTCGACTCGCTTATCGGCGTGACGCGCTGGATGACGGTGGGCGCGACCATTGACGCGGCGGCGGCAACCCCGGCCATTCTCGGAGTCATCATGCTGTTGCTTCTCGGCCTTCGGCGGCGCGGGCAGATTCTCGCGCCATTGATATGGCTTCTCGCGCCCTCCGTCGCCACAGTCGCGCTCGGTTTGTTCTCGGCCACGTTCGCCAAATTTCTCATCGTCGGCGTCCCGGCGTTATGCCTCATCATCGGCAACGGCGCGGCAGGGATATTCGCGCGCGAGGCCGGCGAGCCGGTTTCACTGACGAGAGGGCTTTCGCACGGAAGCACTCGCCATCGCGCCGTCGCCGTGCCGTCGTTGGCGGGCGCATTGCTGGTGGGAATCACGGCGGCGGCATCCCTTTCGAATCTATACTTCAATCCAACTTACGCGCGCGCCGATTATCGCGGCATCGTTCGCTATCTCGACTCGATTGCCAAACCGGGCGACGCCATTTTGCTCAACGCGCCGAATCAGTGGGAAGTGCTCACCTACTATCACACCGACACCGACAACGTCTTCCCCGTCGCCCGCTCGCGCCCGCTCGACGTTCCCGCGCAGATCGCCGAGCTCGAACGCATCGCCGCGACTCATGATCGGTTGTTCGTGATCTATTGGGGCGACGCGCAATCGGATCCGGGACGGGTGATCGAATCGTGGCTGAATGAACACACCTTCAAAGCATACGATCAGTGGCATGCCGACGTGCGATTGGCGGCATACGCTGTTCCCCGCGCCGCCGCCGTTTTGCAAACCCGAACCGACGTAACCTTTGGCGACCGACTCATCCTCGATGGATACAGCCTCAACGCCCAAACTTTTTCGCCGGGCGACATTTTGCAGCTCACTCTCTTTTGGCGCGCCAATTCTCCAATCTCCAATCGCTACAAAGTCTTTGTCCACCTCATTGGCGACCCATCGTCGCCGCCCGTTGCTCAGCACGACGGCGAACCCGGCGGCGGACTCGCCCTCACCACAACGTGGACACCGGATCAAACCGTCGCCGACAACCATGGCGTGCTCATTCCGCTTGACTTGCCGCCCGGCGAGTATTCGCTCGTCGTCGGCCTCTATCGTGTGGATAATGGC
>Ga0194127_10001962_pt1 | contig 28905 bp, 32 predicted proteins | sample TA2KigC100mmetaG_FD_148624 | JGI IMG/M metagenome (GOLD analysis project Ga0194127, IMG submission 148624) | Freshwater microbial communities from Lake Tanganyika, Tanzania - TA2015036 Kigoma Deep Cast 100m | ecosystem: Environmental > Aquatic > Freshwater > Lake | place: Tanzania: Lake...
GCTTCGATGCGTGTGGCCCACGCCCTGGCTTCCGTTATCGTCGGGAAGGTTTTGGTCTGCGTCCGATAGCCAATGCGGCGAACCTGGCACTGGAACTTGCCAGGCCCTCTGCGGGTGATGGTCGCCATGAATTGTGTTGCTCCTGTGTTGAAGTACAGGAGCACCGCTGCGGGAAGAGCGGATACGTGAAGGGAATCAGTGGCGAAGCCTGCGCGTTAGCGCACCCTCGTCGTAAGCTTGGGAAGCTTCTGCTCTGCCATTGAGCTACACCCGCGCGGGACGAAAAGGATACCCGGCGGAACGGTCAAAGCAAAGCCCCGTGGTCGCCGGGTATTCCGCTCACATTTTGTTTAGTTCACCCGCGCCCCTCCGACGGTGTATGAACGGGGCCATGAATACGCCCGCGATCCAACCGCTCGATCCCGCCAAGTTCCGCGATCCCGCCGTCACCGCCAGGGGCGAACGCCGCGCGGTGGTGGCGCTGACGCGGCTCAAGACACTGTGGTTCAACACCGGCAGCCTCTGCAACATCACCTGCCAGAACTGCTACATGGATTCGAGCCCGACCAACGACCGGCTCGCCTACCTGACGCGGGCCGAGGTCGCGCTCTATCTCGACGAAATTGCCGCGCAAAAATATCCGGTCGAGGAGATCGCCTTCACCGGCGGCGAGCCGTTCATGAACCGGGATCTGCCGGCGATGCTCCAGGATGCCCTCGCGCGCGGCTTCCGCGCGCTGGTGCTGACCAACGCCATGAAGCCGATGCAGCACCGGAAAAAGGACCTGCTCGCCCTCAAGGAGCGCCACGGCGAGGCGCTCGTGCTGCGCGTTTCGCTCGACCATTACACGCCCGAAAACCACGAGGCGGTGCGCGGGCCCCGCACCTGGGCGCCGACCATGGAGGGCTTGCGCTGGCTCGCGCGGCAAGGATTCCGCATCGCGGTCGCCGGCCGCATGCGCTGGGACGAAAGCGCGGATGCGGCGCGCGCCGGCTACGCTCGCCTCTACGCGGACGAAAACATTCCGCTCGACGCCTTGGATCCCGCCGTCACCGTCCTGTTCCCGGAAATGGACGCGGGGCTGGACGTGCCCGAGATCACCATGCAGTGCTGGGACATCCTGGGCGTGGCGCCGGAATCGATGATGTGCGCGACCGCGCGCATGGTGGTGAAGCGCCAGGGCGCCGACCGCCCGGCGGTGGTGCCGTGCACGCTGCTGCCCTACGACCCGGCGTTCGAGCTGGGCGAACGGCTCGCGGATTCGGCGGCGGCGGTCGCGCTCAACCACCCCCATTGCGCGCGCTTCTGCGTTCTCGGCGGCGCCAGTTGCAGCCCCGGTTGACCGCGCCCCCGGCCGCGGGCACCGTCGGGGCTAGCCCCATGCTCGCCCTGCTCAAGCGCGCCCTATTGCCCCGCGCGGCGCGACCGCGACGCATCCCGTTCGGTCCCGCCGCCGGGGTCGTCATGCGCGTCGATTTCGCCCACCAGACGCGGATGTTCCTCGGCCTCTACGAATTCGAATTGAACGCTCATCTGCGCCGCCTGGTCCGTCCCGGCGCGCGTTGTTTCGACGTCGGCGCCAACGCCGGCTATCATGCGTTGATGTTCGCCAGGCTCTCGGGCCGGCCGGTGGTCGCGTTCGAGCCCGACCCGGAAGCTCTCGCTCGCCTCCGCGCCAACATCGCCTTGAACGGGTTCGATATCCGCGTCGTCGCGCAAGCGGTGGGGTCGGGAGCGGACGCCGTGTCGCTCGATCGCGCCGCGCGCGAGCATTTCGTTCCCGACATGGTCAAGATGGATATCGAGGGCTGGGAGGCCGACGCGCTCACCGGCGCCGGCGAGCTGCTCGCCCGGCGCAAACCCCATTGGATCGTCGAGACCCACGGGCGCGACGTTCACGACCGCTGCCTCGCCGTTTTCCGCGACCACGGCTACCGGCCCGAGGTGGTGCGCCCGCGCCGCCTGTTCGCCGAAGCGCGACCCGACACCACCGGCTGGCTGGTGTGCGAGGGGCGCCCATGAGCACGGGTACGGGCACGGGCACGACTGCGCCCGCGCCGACGACCACTCTCGACCTCGGCCGGCTCGATGGGCCGGTGCTCGCCTTCGGCGGGCCCTACGGCAACCTGCAGGCGACCGAGGCGCTGCTCGCCGAAGCGCGCCGTCTCGGAATCCCCGCGCGCAACCTGATCTGCACCGGCGACGTGGTCGCCTACTGCGCCGATCCGGCGCCGACGGTCGCCCTGCTCCGCGCCGCCGGCGTCCAGGTGTTGATGGGCAACTGCGAGGAAGCGCTCGGTTTCGGCCGCGACGATTGCGGCTGCGGCTTCGAGGCCGGCAGCGCGTGCGACACGCTCGCCGTCGAATGGTACGCCTACGCCGTCCGCGCGCTCGACGCGGACGCCAAGACGTGGATGGCGGCGCGCCCGCGCCGCATCCGCTTCGTCCTCGGCGGCGCGCGCTTCGCCGTGGTGCACGGCGGCGCCGGCGACATCGCCCGCTTTCTGTTCGGCGCCAGCCCGCCCGGTTCTTTCCGCGAGGAATTCGACCGGCTCGAGCGCGAAGCGCCGACCGACGCGGTGATCGCCGGCCATTGCGGGGTGCCGTTCAGCACGCGGGTCGACGGCCGGCTCTGGCACAACCCCGGCGTCATCGGCATGCCCGCCAACGACGGGCGGCGGGAGGTGTGGTATTCGCTGCTGGTTCCCGGCGAAGACGGGATCGACGTGCGGCACTTGCCGCTCGCCTACGACCACGCGTCGGCCGCGCGGCGCATGAAGGATGTCAACCTGGCCGCGCCTTACGCCGAGGCGTTGACGTCCGGACTATGGCCGGACATGAGCGTGATGCCCGAAGCGGAACGGCTGAGGCGCGGGCGGCCGCTCGTGCCCGGCCGCTTCGCCTGGCGCGCGCCGGCGCCTTTGGCAACCGCTTAGAAAAAATAGCGAAATCCCCTCAACGCACGGGGTTGCATACGGTTCCGGGGCAGCCAATACTTTAACGTTATCCAAGGAAGAACCGCCATGCCCCGCGAAGAAGCCAAGCCCGCCGGCCGTTCGGCCGGATCCTACGCCAAGACCACGCGCGCCATTACGGTCTCGGTCGAGCCCACGTTCCTCCCCGACCAGTCGGAGCCGGACGAAAACCGGTTCGTCTGGGCCTATCACGTGCGGATCGAGAACAACTCGAACCAGACCGTGCAGCTCCTGACCCGCTATTGGCGGATCACCGATTCGCGCGGCCAGGTGCACGAAGTGCGCGGCGAAGGCGTGGTCGGCAAGCAGCCCAAGCTGACGCCGGGCGGCGCGTTCGAATACACCAGCGGCACGCCGCTCTCGACGCCGTCGGGCATCATGGCCGGGGCCTACCAGATGGAAGCCGAGGGCGGCGAGCGTTTCGAGATTGAGGTGCCCGCCTTTTCCCTCGACAGCCCGCACCAGCCGACGCGGATGCATTGAAAGTGTCATCGATGAATCGTCGCGGTAAATCGTTGAAGCTCGTCAATCGGGCAGCGAACGGCGAGAGCGTTATCCGCCCAAGCCGGGAAGAAGCCGAGGAAGCGGTGCGCGTCTTGTTGCGCTGGGCCGGCGACGACCCGGCGCGCGAGGGCCTCAAGGAAACGCCGGCGCGGGTGGCGCGCGCCTACGAGGAATATTTCCGCGGCTACGGCGCCGATCCTGCCGCCATCCTGCGGCGCACCTTCGAGGAAACCGAGGGCTACGACGAAATCGTGCTGCTGCGCGACATTCGCTTCGAGTCCTACTGCGAGCATCACCTGGCGCCGATCATCGGGCGCGCGCACGTCGGCTACCTGCCGCACCGGCGCGTGGTCGGCATCAGCAAGCTCGCCCGCCTGGTCGAGGTGTTCGCCCGCCGCCTGATCATCCAGGAAAAGATGACCGCCCAGATCGCCAACGTCATCAACGAGGAGCTTCAGCCCAAGGGCGTCGCGGTCATCATCGAGGCGGTGCACCAGTGCATGACCACCCGCGGCGTGCACAAGCCCGGCACGACGCTAGTCACCAGCCGGATGCTCGGCGCGTTCCGCGACGACGCGACCACGCGGCGCGAATTCCTCGCCATGGTCGGCAAGCTCGGCGGCGGCGCCGGCGAATTCGCCTAGAACAAGTTTCCGACGGAGGCATACCCCTCCCCCAATCCCCCTCCCGCAAGGGGAGGGGGGATATTCCCAAAATAACCCTCCCCCTCGACGGGGGAGGGTTGGGGTGGGGGTGGAATGCGGTCCTAGCGCACCCAGTTGGCGAGGTGCTGACGGACGTTCTTCTCGATTTCGGCGTCGAAATCCTTCATCAGTCCCTCGATCAGGTCGAACTTGATCCGCTCGCGTTCCTGCAGCGAGGCGTCCTCCGGCACCGTGGTCCAGCGGCTGGCGATGGCGTTGGCGGCGGCGCGCCGGTTGACGTCGTTGATTTCGATCGCCGCCTCGACCTTGGCGTCGTAGCGTTCCGACTGCTGCTTGGTGAAATAGCCGCGCATCGACGTGTCGCGCGGAAGCTTGGTTTCCGTCACCGAGGCGTCGAGAATGACGAACCGCGCCGGTGCCGAGCCGCCGACCGGCTTGAGGCGCTGGCTCGCCCAGCGCTCGAGCGCGCGGGCGGGCGGAACCGGAAACGTGTGCTCGACGTTGGGCGCGCGCAACGTGGGCGCGAAGCGCAAATCGATTTCCACCCGCTGCACCGCGAGCGCGAGCGGCGGCAGGTGCGCGAAGGTGAGGTCGGGAAGTTTCTGCGCCGGCATCTGGGTCTCGCAGCCGGTAAGCAGGGCAGCGCCGAGGATCGCGGCGGCGAGCGCCGAGCGTGTGCGCGCTTCAATCGTCGTCATGTTCCGTTCTCCATGCTTTTCCGTCACCCGAACCGATATTGTCGCATGCGGTTTCACGCCCGTTCAAGCGTTGCCGACATATAGGCGCGCCAGCGCATCCATATCGAAGCGGTAATGAGTTCCGCAAAATTCGCACGTCACCGTGACCACGCCGTCGACCGCGAGGTCTTCGATCTCGGCCCGGGGAAACGCGGCCAGCGTACGCTCGACCTTGGCCCGCGAGCAGCGGCAGGCGTGGCGGATTTTACGGACGCGGTAGGCGCGCACGCCGTCTTCGTGGAACAGGCGGGCGAGCAGGTCGGTGGGTTTCAGCCGGTCGTCGAGCAGCTCGGCGGCGGTGACGCTGCTCGCGAGCGTCACCACCCGACGCCAGTCCTCTTCCGCGTCCTCGTCGAGCGTCGCCGGTTCCGGCGGCAGACGCTGCACCATCAACGCCGCCGCCCGACGCGGCGTTGCGCCCGTCCGATCCGAACAATTCTCGGCGACGACGATGGCGGTTTCCAGTTGCTCCGATTGGCGGAAATAGGTCTGGACGCATTCGCCGAGACGCGCGCCTTCGAGCGCGACGATGCCCTGATAACGCTCGGTACCGGCACCCTGATCGAGGGTGAAGGAGAGATTGCCGGCGCCGAGCAGGCGCGGCACCGGGGCGGAACCGCCGCGCTCCGCCGCGGCGACGCGGGCGGCGTCGACCCGGGCATAGCCGCGAAGCGCCCCCTCGCTGGTCATGTCCGCGACCATCAGGCCGATCGGCCCGTCGCCCTGGGTTTGCAGGGTGAAGACGCCCTTGTATTTGAAGCCGCTCGCCAGCAGCGCGGCGAGCGTGACCGCTTCGGCCAGCATCCCTTCCGCCGCCGAGGGAAGGGCGCGCGCGCCGAGAATCGAATCGAGCGCGGGGCCGACCCGAACCAGGCGACCGCGCACGCGCGCGTCCTCGACCTGAAAGGGCTGGATCGCGTCTTCGAACGTGGACGCGGGCGCGGATATCGGAACGGAACTCATCGAACGGATATGGGAAGAGCGCCGCCGGACCGCTAGTCCGCGAGGCACCAATAAAGAATGCCCTTCTGAGCGTGGAGGCGGTTTTCCGCCTCGTCCCACACCGCCGAGGCGGGCCCGTCCATGACCTCGTCGGTCACTTCTTCCCCCCGGTGCGCGGGCAGGCAATGCATGAAGAGCGCGTTCTTCTTGGCCCGCGCCATCAGGCGCGCGTCGACCCGGTAGGGCCGGAGCAGTTTGCGCCGCCGCGCGGCATCTTTGTGGCCCATGGACACCCACGTATCTGTCATCACCAAATCCGCCCCGGCGACCGCGGCGACGGGATCTTCGACCACGGCAACATCGGCGCGCTGGCTTTTGGCCCAGGCCAGCACCGCCGGGTCGGGTGCGAGTTGGCGCGGGCACGCGAGGCGCAGGCGAAAGCCGAACCGCGCCGCCGCGTGAATCCACGACGCGGCCACGTTGTTGCCGTCGCCGCTCCAGGCGACGGTGCGCCCGGCGATCGGCCCCCGCCGTTCCTCGAAGGTCATGATGTCGCCCATGATCTGGCACGGGTGCGAGCGGTCGGTAAGGCCGTTGATCACCGGCACCGTGGCGTGCGCCGCCATTTCGCGCAGTTTCGCCGGATCGTCGGTGCGCAGCATGATGGCGTCGGCGTAGCGCGACAGCACGCGTGCGGTGTCGGCGATGGTCTCGCCGCGTCCGAGTTGCGATTCCGCGCTGCCGAGCCCGACCACCTGGCCGCCCAACTGCTGCATCGCCACCTGGAACGAGGCGCGGGTGCGGGTCGAGGGCTTCTCGAAGATCATGGCGAGGGTCAGGCCGGCGAGCGGCCGGGCGCGGCCCTTGGGCGGGCGGCCCTGCTTGAAGGCCGCGCCGAAACCGAGGATCCGGCGCAGCGTCCTGGCGTCGAGTCGGTCGAGGTCGAGAAAATGTCGTAAAGATGTGCGGGCGCGCGCGCTCATGTCACGCCGCCTTTTCGGCGAGCGACGCGAACACCCGGTCCATGATCGCCGTCGCTTCGCCGATGTGCGATTCCTCGACGATCAGCGGCGGCACCAGCCGGATCACGTTGTCGCCCGCGACCACCGTGAGCAGACCGGCGTCCGCCAGCGCGCTCGCCACGCCGGCGTTCTCCGGGATCGTCTTGAGGCCGATCATCAGGCCGAGGCCGCGCGCTTCCGCGATCACGCGCGGATGGCGCCGGGCGAGGCCTTCGGCCGCGTCCTTGAGCCGGGCGCCCATCGAACGCACCCGTTCGAGAAAACCGTCGGCGAGAATCACGTCAAGCACCGCGTTGGCCGCCGCCATGGCGAGCGGATTGCCGCCGAAGGTCGAGCCGTGGCTGCCCGCGGTCATCACCTTGGCGACCTTTTCGACCGCCAAGGTCGCACCCACCGGAAAGCCGCCACCGAGGCCCTTGGCCACGGCGACGATGTCGGGGCGGATGTCGTCCCATTCGTGGGCGAACAGCTTGCCGGTGCGGCCCATGCCGGTCTGCACTTCGTCGAGGATCAGAAGCAGGCCGAATTCGTCGGCGATCGCGCGCAGACTTTTCAGGTAGCCCGGCGGCGCGGCGCGCAATCCGCCTTCGCCCTGGACCGGCTCGACCAGGATGGCGGCGGTCTCGGGGCCGATGGCGGCGCGGGTTTCGTTCAGGTTGCCGAACGCCACCCGGTCGAAGCCGCCGACCACCGGATCGAACCCCTTCAAGTGCTTGGCCTGGCCGCCGGCGGCGATGGTCGCGAGCGAGCGGCCGTGGAACGCGTCCTGGGCGACGATCACCCGGTAGCGGTTGGGCTGGCCGGTTTCGTCGTGGTAACGCCGCGCCATTTTCAGCGCGCACTCCATCGCCTCCAGGCCGGAGTTGGAGAAGAACACGGAATCGGCAAAGCTCGCCGCCACCAGGCGTTCGGCGAGTCTTTCCTGGCCGGGAATGCGGTAGAGATTCGAGCAATGCCAGAGCGTCGCCGCCTGCTTCTGCAGCGCCTGGACCAAGTGCGGATGGCAATGGCCGAGCGAAACCACCGCGACGCCGGCGCCGAAGTCGAGCAGGCGACGGTTGTCGGTCGTATAAAGATACATGCCCTCGCCCCGCGCGATGGCGAGGTCGGCCCGGGCATAGGTGGGCATCACAGGCGAAATCACGGTCGTCGCTCTCGTTGGTCGTATGCCGGCATGAAATCCGGGAAAGCCGGCCGGGAAAGCCGGGGAGTATCGGGGCCGGGACCCGGCGTGTCAATTCGGGCCGGGGGCACGGTTCGCCGAAAACAACGATCTTTCAATGCGTTGGCGCGGTCGGGATGTCAGGCCTTGAGCTTGTAGCCGGTCCGGAACATTTGCCAGCAGCCGAACCACAACGCCGCGTTCGCCGCCGCCAAGACCGCGACGCCGAGAACAGGCGAGACGTCGGCGTAGCCGATCACCCCGTAACGGAATCCGTCGATCATATAGAAGAACGGATTGAGCAGCGCGATGTGCACGAACGCGTCCGGCAAACGTTCGAGATTGTAGAACGTCCCCGACAGGAAGGCGAGCGGCGTGACCACGAAGTTGGTGACCGCGGCGATGTGGTCGAACTTCTCCGACCAGATGCCGCCGGCGATGCCGATCAGGGACAGCATCAGCGACGCGGCGACGAGATGGAAGAGCGCGTAGCCCCAATGATCGATGCCGATACCGACGAACGGCGCCATGGCGAGCATGGTGAGCACACCCACCGCCACGCCGCGCGTCGCGCCGCCGAAGGCGAAGGCGAGCGTCAGCTCGTGCGCGGTCAAGGGCGGCATCAGGGTATCGACGATGTTGCCCTGGACCTTGGCGATGACGATCGAGGACGACGTGTTGGCGAAGGCGTTCTGCGCCACCGCCATCATCACCAAGCCCGGCGCCAAAAAATCGATGAAGGGGATGCCGGCGATCTCGGCCCGGTCGGGGCCGATCGCCAACATGAACACGGCGAGAAACAAAAGCGTCGTCACCACCGGCGCGACCAGCGTTTGGGCGTAGACCTTGACGAAACGACGCACCTCGCGCGCGTACAGCGTCCATACCCCGATCCAGTTGTGAGCCATCGCGGTCATGCGTCTTTCCTTTCGGCGCGACGGCGGATTATATAAGGTCTCCGCCGCCTGCAAACTGGGGGCGCAAATCGGAGATCTTCCCCATGCCCTTGAGCGACGCCGACGCCCAGGCCTTGGCCCGCGCGTTCCTTGAAGCCGAGCGGAATCGCGCGCCGATCCCGCCCATCGGCGAGGCGCGCCCCGATCTCGGCCTCGACGACGCCTATCACATCCAGGATGCCCTGATCGCGCTGCACGTCGCAAACGGCCTGCATCCGTTCGGAATCAAGGTCGGCTCGACTTCGAAAGCCGCGCAACGCCGTTTCAAGACCGTCGAGCCCGCCATCGGCACGCTGTTCCTGCAGCGCCAGGTCGCCAACGGCGGCGCCTGCGCGATCGAGCGCCTGATCGCGCCCCGGATCGAATGCGAAATCGCGGTCCGGATGGGCGCCGACCTCAAGGGCCCCGGCGTGACGCCGGAGGACGCCGAGGCCGCGTTCGGAAGCCTGATGGGCGCGTTCGAGATCATCGACGCCCGCACCCGGGACTGGCGGATCAAGGGGATCGAGCTGGTCGCCGACAACGCGGTCAACGCCGGGTTCGTGCTCGGGCCCGAGAAGCCGGCGAAAGGGTTGGACGCCGCCGGGGTCAGCGTGCTGTTCGGGCGCGACGGCGACAAGCCGACCTACGGCTCCGGCGCCTCGGTCCTGGGCGGGCCGAAATTCGTGGTCGCTTGGCTCGCCAACTGGTTGGGCGCGCGCGGGAAAACCCTGAAGGCGGGCACCGTGGTGCTGACCGGTTCGCTCTCCGAAATCCTGCCCGCGAACAAGGGCGACCGCTTCAAGGCGGAGTTCACGCCGCTCGGCGATGTCGAGGTCCGCTTCGGCTGAATGCCGCGCCCCGCGGGCGGTGGCCGTGCCCCCGTGTGCCCTGTCCTTGCGCCTTGCCTACCCGATCCCGCCGTTTCGAGATCCTGGGGCAAACCTTTATTATTCAGGGCCATACCGGTTATCGCCTTGCGGCTACCGGGTTGCGCGGGACGGCGGAGCCGTCCAATAATGGCGAGGCTTCACGCGCAAGCGACCGAAAATACGCTTGGAACGTCCACCCGATAATCAGGGTCAAGACTCATGGCGGCGGACATACCTAAGGGCCGGATCGGCGGCACGCCCAAACCGCGCGTCCCCGTCCGGCCGACGAAGCCGGCCGCGGTTGCCGAAGCTCCCGCCGGGGCAACCCGTTCCGGCCCGTCTCCGAAAGCCGCCGCCAAAGGACCCCTTCCAGGGCCCGCCGCAACGGCAAGACCCGTCGTGCCCAAGGCCGCTCCTCCGGCGGCCGCCCCATCGAAGACCGCTCCGGCGAAGCCTGCCCCGGCAGCCGCCGCGTCGAAGGCTTCGCCGCAGCCGGATCCAACGGAAGCGCTCCGGGACGCGCGCGGGCGCGAAGCCAAGCGCCTGTTCGCCCTCGGCGCCGCGCTCCACCGCCAAGGCCGGATCGCCGACGCCGTGCGCGCCTACGGCCGCGCGATCGTGTTCGATCCCGCCTTCGCCGACGCCTATGCCAACCTCGGCGCCGCGTTCCGGGCCCAAGGCAAGTCCGAGGCCGCCGTCGCCAGCGCGACGCGCGCGCTGACGCTCGCGCCCGACCGGGCCAATTTCCATTCCAACCTCGGCAACGCGCTGCGCGACCAGGGGCGGCTCGAGGAAGCGGCCCAGGCCCTGCAGCAGGCGCTGCGGCTCGCGCCCGAGGCGCCCGAGATTCTTTACAACTTCGGCCTGGTGCTGCGCGACATGGGCCGGCTCGACACCGCGCTGTCGTGCTTCGACGCGGTGCTCAAGGCCCGCCCCGATCACGCCGAGTGCCGCTACGACCGCGCGCTCGCGCTTTTGCAGGCGGGCGATCTCAAGCGCGGCTTCGCCGAGTACGAGGCGCGCTGGAAGCTCAAGCGCAATCCGCCGCGCGCGTTCGACCGGCCACGCTGGAACGGCCAGGCGATGCCGGGAAAGACGCTGCTCGTTCACACCGAGCCGGGTTTCGGCGACGCCATCCAGTTCGCGCGCTACATAGCGCTCGCCAAGCAACGATCCGGCGCCACCCTTCTGCTCGAAAGCCCGGCCGAACTGGCCCGCCTGATGGAAACGCTGCGGGCGGTGGACAAGATCGCGATTCAGGGCGGGCCCTTGCCCGCGTTCGACGCCCATATCCCGATCATGAGCCTGCCCGCGCTCATGCAGACCGCCGCGACCACCATTCCGGCGACCGTGCCTTATTTGAGCGCGCCCGAAATCCGCGCCGTCGGCCTGCCCAATCTCGCCACTGGCGCGTTCAAGGTCGGGATCGCCTGGGCGGGCGCCGCCGCTCGCGCCGAGGGGCACCGCTCGTGTCCGTTCGTCCATTTTCTCGAATTGCTGCGGGTTCCCGACGTCATCCTTTACAGCCTGCAAACCGGAAAGGCGGCCGAGGACGCGCGCGCGCACGCGGCCGAACCGCTGGTGTTCGAAACCGGCCATCTGCTCGCCGACTACGCCGACATGGCGACCGCCATTCTCCAGCTCGATCTGGTCGTCAGCGTCGATTCGACCTGCGCGCATCTCGCCGGCGCGCTCGGCAAGCCGGTCTGGACGCTGCTGCCCGACGTTCCCGACTGGCGCTGGACCGCGCGCGGCAAGAACACGCCCTGGTATCCGACCATGCGCCTGTTCCGCCAAAAAACGCGCGGCGACTGGAGCGGGGTCGTCGCCGAGGTCGTCGCCGAATTGGGCAACATCGCGACCAAACGTCCGCGATCCGGCTGATCCATGTCCGCCGCTCCGCATCAACCGCCCGCCCGCAAGCCGACCCTTACCGACCTGTTCCGTCGCCTGCTCGGAATCCCTTCGCCCGAGGAACGGATCGAGGTGCGGGTCGCGCCCCTGATCGGCGACGACGAGGCCAAGACCGCGACCCGGCACGTGGCGGCGATCTTCGCCGGCAACAAGCGCTTTCCCGTCCGCATTACCGCCAAATCCTTCCCGTCCAAGGGGCCGACGCCGGCCTTCCCGGATGCGCCGGCGGACAACGCGGTTCCGCCGCCGTCGCAGTTCAGCTTGATCGCGCCGCTGGCGCGCCAATTTCTCGCCGCCGAACGGGGCGATCTTCTGATCTTCGGCGACGTTTCCGGCGACCGGCTGCTGCTGCGTTTCTCGCCCCTGGTCGCGCCGGAAGAGGACGCGCCCGATGCCTTGAGCGCGGGCGTTCCGCTTATCGTTCCGGCGGAGATGGGCGACGGCGCGGTTCATTTGGTCCGCGCCGCCGGGCTTACGGTGGTCGCGCCGGGACAGCCGCTCAAGGCGGCGACCGTGAACGCCGCCCTGGCCGCCGTGATCGCGCCCGCGCTCCGGGCGGCCGAGGCGCTGAAGGCCACGCTCGACGGCCAGGAAAAAGGGCTCATGCTGCTGGCGTTCGCTTCCGCGCTCGCGCGCGTCGGCTACACGCAGGGCGCCGCGCCGCTCCTGCAGCAGGCGATCGACCATTACCGCGCCGCCGCCGAGGCGTTCGGCCGCGACAAAGGCGCCTACGAGTGGGCGATGGCCGAGCGCCTGCTCGGCTCCGAACTGCTGGCGCTGGCGGAACGTTCCGACGACAAGACCGCGCTCGCCGGCGCACTCGCCGCCCTGCAGGCCGCGGCCCAAGCCTTGACGCGCGAGACCGCCCCGCGCGATTGGGCGGCGGTGCAGCATCGGCTGGGGATCGCGCTTCAGCGCATGCACGAGCAAACTTCGTCGGTCGAGCATCTGAAACAAGCCTTGACCTCGTTCCAGGCGGCGCTGCACGTCTTCACCCGCGCCGAGCACCCGCAACGCTGGGCCGACATCATGACCAGCGTCGGACACGCGGGGCATCTGCTCGGCCAGATTCTGTCGAGTCCCGAGGTCCTGGAACGCGCGGCCAGTGCGTGCCGCCAAGCGATCGAAATCCGGCGCAAGGAATCCCACCCGCTGTTCTGGGCGGCGAGTCAGAACACTCTCGGCTCGGCGCTGTTCGCGCTCGGACGGATGACCGGATCGATCGAAGCCCTGGTCGCGGCGGAGGAAGCGTTCGACGGCGCGCGCGAAGTTTATTTCGCGCGCGGGGCGGAAAAGCTCGCCATGATCGCCGAAAAGAACATGGTCCGCGTCCGCCAGTTGCTGCCCGCCGGCAAAACCAAGCCCGGCGGCCCCAAGGGCTGGTACGAAATCGAGGACGAGGAAGAGTGGAAGAAAATGAAGGGCGGTAAAGAAAAGAAGAGTTGAGCGCCGTCGTTTTACGACAAACGCGCGCGCAGCGCCCGCAGGTAACGCAGATCGCTCCGTTCGAACCGCCCGTCGCCGAGATCGCCGCGAAGCCCTTCGATGTCCTCGCGGGTCGAATCCGAAATATTGTCCATCGCCAGCAACGCCGCAATCAGGCCGCGCGCCTCGTCGGCTTCCTTGGGGGCGAGCGTTCCGGCCGTTTGGTCCGAGACAGCCTCGCCGTGCTTGTCGCCCATGTCGGTTGGCGCGTCGGTCGACGCGTCCGTCAGTGCGTCCGTCGGCGCATTTCGGGGACGCGTGAGGATTTCGTCCCAGGTCGCTCCCGATTCCTTGATGAGGCGCGCGATCTCGCGGCCCGCCGCGAGGGCATCCTTGTCGGCGGCGGCGTCGAGCCGTCCCAACAGATCGATCAGCCGGTCGCGATCAAGATCGGACATCTTTCAGGCTCCGGAATGCCGTTAACCACGTTTCGCCCCGATGCCGTTGTTACGGTCGAAGCCGCGCGCGTTGGCGCGCCCGGAAGGACTCGAACCTCCAACCCTCAGATCCGTAGTCTGATGCTCTATCCAATTGAGCTACGGGCGCAAACCGCGAAGGGCCCGGTCGGCACGTCCGGCCCTAATAACGCGAAAGAAGGGTCGGGAACCTAACGCGGAGGGGGCGGGTACGCAAGGGCGCGCAACCCGACGCCGCGAGGCCGACCGGACGCAAAGAGTCCTTGAGGATTAGGAACTTGTGCCCCCTAGGGGCATTGAGTAATATCGCCCGAACCAATGCACGGGGGGAGGGTTTCCCCTGCCGACGGGGCGCCTGGCGGGAGCGGTGCCCACGCTGCGGCCGGGCCAAGGAAATCACGCCACATGGGAAATTCACGCTTGGGAAAATCCAGCTATCGCAACGTTCTGCTCGGCGCGACACTTCTCGTCTCGGCCTGCGCGTTCACCGAAGAAGCCCTTTGGCCATCCCTGACCGGCGAGGATCCGGCCGGGCGTAATCGCGGCCAAGCCGCCCAGGCGACGCGCGCCGCCCAGCCAGGCCAGGTGTCCCAGGCCGCTCCGGCGCCGATGGCGATGCCCGCGCCCACCGCCCAGCCGCCCCTCGGCACCGGCGTGTTCCAGCCGACCGGGGTCACCCCCGGAACCCCCACCGGGACCGAAGTCGGCCGCAAGGTCAACGATATGCGCGAAGAGCTGCGCCAGGTCCAAGGCGCGATCTCGACCCACAACACCGCGCTTCAGCAAATTCGCGCCAAGATCATCCAGGATTCCCAGCGCTATCACGGCACCATCGCCGCCGTGAACGCCCGCCTCCAGATCGGCACCACCCCCGGCAATCCGATCCTGGTCCAGCAGTACAACAGCGCCCAGACCGACCTCGAAAAGCTGCATGAAGACGTGGGCGAGATGAACAAGCTCGCCACCGACGTCGCCGGCACATCGAGCAAGGCGGCGTTCCTGTCGGAAGCTTCCCGCGCCACCCGCGGCGTTTCCGGCGCGGTCGACGAAGACCACCGCCAGCTCTCGGTGCTCGAGGACGAAGTCGACCGCACCGTGGTGCTGATCGACCGCCTGATCAAGGAAGTCTCCACCGACGTCCGCCGCCAGACCAACTACATCGCCGGCGAAAAAGCCAACCTCAACACCGTCGGCGCCGCCATCAAGACCGGCGAGATCTACGGCGCGAGCCTCGGCCAGATCGCCAAGGACGCCCAGGAACGCGCCAATCCGGTCGCCGCCGGCGAGGCCCGCGACCCCGGCGGCCGGCGCCCGCTCGTGGTTATTCGCTTCGACCGCACCGATGTGCCCTACCAGCAGGCCCTCTATTCGGCCGTGAGCCGGGTTCTGGAGCGCCGTCCCGACGCGGTCTTCGACTTGGTCGCCGTGGCGCCCGCCGTTGGCGGCGCCGCGCGCGAGGCCGTCAACACCAACCGTTCCCGCCGCCACGCCGAAGGCGTGCTGCGTTCGCTGGTGGAAATGGGCCTGCCGCCGTCGCGGGTTGCGATCTCGACCCGCACGCTGGCCGAGGCCCGGGTCAACGAGGTTCATCTCTACCTGCGCTGAACGATCGCTCTTCGAGCCAAACGAAAACCGCGCGCCCCGATATGGGGCGCGCGGTGTTTAGAGCGCTTATGTGGCGAGGCTCAGAACTTCATCTTGGCGGAAATCTGCGCGCCATACTGTTCCATGCTGACGAACGACCTGCCGCCGCCCTGGGCATAGGAGTCGGACCCGGCCGGATTGTTGGTGACGGTATTTTCCGGCGACCAGAAGGCGCTGGCGCCCAGTTCCCACGTGGGCGTCAGCTTGTAGGATGCGCCCGCCGTGAGGTGATGTTCGGAAATCGCCGGGAACAGGAAATTGGCGAACAAGTGTTCCTCGTCGATCGGCGACTTGCCGTAGTTGTAGCCGATGCGGCCGGTGAGCTTGTCGGTCACCTCGTAGGCCGCGCCCACCGCGAACACGAACTGGTTGTGCCAGCCGAAACCGCCGTCGGCCGGCTCCTTGCCGCCGATCGATTTCACGCTCTGCCAGGCGATGTGTTTGACGTCGCCGGCGAGGTCAGCTTGGGCACCGGCGGGGGCTTGATCGCCAAGCCGACGCCCCATTGCGGGGGCATGTCCATCGGGCCTTGGAAGGTCCGGGCGAGCCGGTATTTTTCGTAACGCTCGGACCAGACGCGCGAGCGATAGGTGGCCCCGAGCGACAGGATCGGATCGGGCTGCCAGAACACGCCGAGATGGAACCCGGCGCCCATGGAACTGTCGGTCTGCTGCTTGTTAGCGGCGGAAAGCTGGGCGGCGCCGTGACCGAGTGAATCGGTCTTCATGTCCTGATAGGAGATGATGACGCCTAAGCCGAACGACCAGTTCTTGTCCTGAGGAGGGGTGTAGGACACCGACGGCTCGAAGAAGAAATAGCGAGTGCGGATCTGGTGATCGTGTCCGCCGTTGTTGCCGAACCCAGCCCCGGTACGCCGATGCGGCCAGTCGGTGGCGCCGCCGCCGCCGGGGAAGGCGGAGAAATTGAAGGCCCACTGGTCGTTGTGTTTCCAGTTGATCGCCAGAGTGCCGTCGGGGAAATCGGAGGCTTCGCTGTCCTGAGGCGTGGCCGTGTTGTTGCCGTTGGCGGTCCCTTTGACTTGGCCGGTCACGTCCGCGTGCAGCCAACCGGCCGAAATCAGCAGCTCGCGTCCGGCGCGGCCCGAAAGCGCGGGATTGAGAATCGCGCCCGCGGCGTTGCCCGTGACCGCGATGCCGGCGCCGCCCATGCCGCAGTTGTCGGTGCCGTAGCAGATCGGGTTCATGCCGTTGGTCGCGGCCGCGTCGCGCGGCAAGCCCGCGAGCGCGCTGGTCGCCAAGAGCCCGAGAGCAAAAATCCGGATGGTCGGTCGCATGAGTCTTTTCCCCTTCGATAAGTCGTGAGGCCACCCTCGCCGCCGTCGCGTCGGTCGCGCGGCGAAACGAGCGTTCTTGCTTGTTTTCTCGATTGTTACGACTAACCGAACAAAAATGACCCGATGTAGTATCGGAATACGCAAATGCGTTTTTCGTCCGAGTGTGCCCTTTTGGTCACATGGTTTTTAATCCCATAGTTGAGATTCCGAATGAAACTCATTTAAGCCTGGATCGCAGGCTTTTCCTGGCAACATTCCCCCCCGCCGCGGGAATCTCCCGGAAAACGGCCGATTTCCGTAGGCAGCGGGTACTACCGCGCGGCCGAAGGCGGCGCCTAAGTTTTTGATCGAATTGGGCTTGATCCGGTTGCGCGAACGCTACATTTCTCCGGTGCGAGGGGTGCCAGGCCGCAACCGACCACAATTTCCTTCATATCGAGAGGAACGAAGCGCGCCATGACCGCCGAATCCGCCAACCAGAAACGGATGTCCATCATCGTCACCAAGGGCACCCTCGATTGGGCCTATCCGCCGTTCATTCTCGCGACCACGGCAGCGGCCATGGACGTCAAGGTGTCGATGTTCTTCACCTTTTACGGGCTGCAGCTCCTGAAGAAAAGCCTCGATCACCTGCAAATCTCCACCCTCGGCAACCCGGCGATGGAAATGCCGATGATGGGCATGCACATGTCCATGCCCAACCTGATGCCGATCATCCCCGGCGTGGACGCGCTGTGCACGACCATGATGAAGAACCTGATCAAGAAGAAGGGCGTCGCCTCGATCCCCGAGTTGCGCGCGGCCGCGGGGGAAGCCGACGTCGGAATCATCGGTTGTCAGATGACGCTCGACCTGTTCGAGATGAAGAAGGAAGATCTGATCGACGGCATCGAGTTGGCCGGCGCCGCCGCCTACATGGAAAACGCGTTGAAGTCGGACATCAACCTGTTCATCTGAGGAAAGGCGAGACCATGGTCGGCATGGCACGAATTGGCGCCGAACGTCCTGGCAAGCCCAAACTAACGCGCGGGGAGACGCCGAAACCCGCGGTTGAGAATGCGAAGCGGCCGCTCGATCGCATGTTCGCGCTCTGCCCCGCCGACCCGTCGCAGGAATACAAGCCGCTCCGCCGGTCGATCCGGCTGCACGGCCATTCCACCACTCTTCGTCTGGAAAAGGCATTCTGGACCGTGCTTGAGGAATTGGCGGAAAAACAAGGTTCCACCTTGGCCGCGTTGATTACCCGGATTCACGACCATTGCGTCGGCACCGACCAGAAAAACCTCGCCTCCTGCCTGAGGGTCGTCTGCCTGCAATACATCGAAACCTGCCGTTGACATCGCGTCCCGGATTCGGGAGATTCTCCGCATCCAAGCGAGGACTTATCCCATGAGTGCGACGCTCGACGCCCGCGGGCTCAACTGCCCGCTCCCCATCCTCAAGACCAAGAAGGCGATCAAGGAAGTGCCGGTGGGCGAAACCCTCAAGGTGCTGTCCACCGATCCCGGCTCGGTCAAGGACATGGACGCCTTCTGCCGCACCACCGGCAACGACCTGGTGGAATCCGGCCAGGACGGCGACACCTACACGTTCCTCATCCGCCGCAAGGCGTGAGTCCCAATCCCGATCGAGACCGTTCCGCGCGATCGTCGACGGTCGCCGCCGCGCGACTGCCTATTGCCGGTTTCGTTCTGCTGGTCGGGGTGACGCTGGTCTGGGGCGTCAACTGGCCGATCATGAAAATCGGCCTCGATGCCCTGCCGCCCTTTACCTTCCGCGCCGCCATGGTGCCGGCGAGCGGCGTCTTGATCCTCGTCCTGGCGGCGGCGCTCGGACAACGCATCGTGGCGCCTTGGGTGGCGTGGCCGCCGCTGCTGGTGTCGGCGCTGTTCAACGTCACCGGCTGGCACGCGTTTTCCGCCTTCGGCGTCCAGGCAATGGATTCGGGGCGTGCCTCGGTCATTGCCTTCACCATGCCGCTGTGGGCCGCACTGCTCGCCCGCCTCTTTCTGGCCGAGCCGATCGGCGCGCGCCGGATGCTGGCCCTGGTCCTGGGCGCGGCCGGCATCGGCGCGCTGCTCGCGGGCGATCTCGCGCGGTTCGCGGCCGAGCCGATGGGCCCGCTGATGATGACCGGTGCGGCGATCACCTGGGCCGCCGGAACCCTGTGGCAGAAACGGATCGGCTGGGCGATTCCGGTGCTGCCCCATACCGGCTGGCAGCTGTTGCTGGGGGGCCTGCCGATGGTCGCCGCGGCGTTCGCGTTCGATACCGCCGAGGCCGCGCAATGGTCGACCGGCATCGTGATCCTCGTCGCCTACAGCATCGTCGGGCCGCTCGGGTTCTGATACTGGGCCTGGTACAAGGTGGTAACCCTGTTTCCCACCCATATCGCCGCCATCGGCACCTTGATGATTCCGGTGCTCGGCGTGACCAGCGGCGCCATACTCCTCGGCGAGCCGTTCGGTTGGACAGAATTCGCCGCGCTCGCTCTCGTCGTCGGCGCGATCGCGCTGACCCTCAGCGAGCGAACACGGGTTTGAGGCGTCTCCCCGGGCGTCAGACGGCGGCGGACGTCGCCCACAGCACCGCCACATAGCGCGCGCACTTGCCGATCCCGACCAGGGTCAGAAACAACCAGACATTGACCCTCAGAACCCCGGCCGCGACGGTCAACGGATCGCCCACCACCGGAACCCACGCGAACAGAAGCGACCACGACCCGAAACGGCGGAACCAGGCACCGGCGCGCTCAAGCCGCTCGGCCGTGACCGGAAACCAGCGCGCGCCGCGCCAATGGATAAAAAACCGCCCGAGCAGAAAATTGGCGAAGCTGCCGAGGGTATTGCCCGCGCTCGCGGTCGCGAGCAAGGCGCCGGCCTCGGCTCCGCCCTTGGCCGCGTAAAGCCCCGCGAGAACGGCCTCGGACGAAAACGGCAGTACCGTCGCGGCGAGGAACGCCGACAGGAACAAGCCCCCGTACTCCAACATGGCGTATTCGACCGCGTCGCCGAGCATTCCGCCCTTCACGCCGCCACGTTGTCGATCAAGCGCGTTTTGCCGAGCCAGGCGGCCGCCAGCACGCGGCGCGATCGGGTCGCCGGCCCGGGAACCTCCAGCGTTTCGGCGTCGCGCACGGCGACGTAATCGACCTTGCCGAATCCCGCCTCCCGCAAGGCCTGCATGGCGCGGGATTCTTCCGCCGGCGCCGGCCTGCCCGCGGCGACATTCCGTGCCGCCTCGGCGATGACGCGATGAAGCGCCGGCGCGATCGTCCGCTCCGACGCGGACAAATAGGCGTTGCGCGAGGACAAGGCGAGCCCGTCGGCCTCGCGCACCGTCGGCACGCCGACGATTTCGACCGGAACGTCGAGATCGCGCGCGAGGCGGCGGATAACCAGAAGCTGCTGGTAGTCTTTTTCGCCAAAAAAGGCGACGTCGGGCAACGCCTGCAACAAAAGCTTCGTCACCACCGTGGCGACGCCGGCGAAGAATCCGGGACGGAATTCGCCTTCGAGCGTGTCGCCGAGGCCGGTGACCGTCACGCCGGTCCGATGGCCGTTGGGATACATCTCCGCCACCGACGGCGCGAATACGAGATGCGCGCCGGCCTTTTCGATCAGGGTCAGATCGCGCGCCTCGTCGCGTGGGTAACGGGCGAAATCCTCGTTGGGGCCGAATTGCTTGGGATTGACGAACAAGGTGACGCAGGTGCGCGCCGTGGTCGCGAGCGAACGGCGGATCAGCGCGAGATGGCCGTCGTGCAACGCGCCCATGGTCGGCACCAGGCCGACGCTCGCGCCTTGCCCGCGCCAATCGCGGACGCGGGCGCGGAGCGCGGCGACGTCGCGCGCGATGCCGAGCACGGGGTTCAATCCTTCGCCGGCTTGACGCCGTAGCAGTGCTCGGGGCCCGGAAAGCGGCGCGCGCGGACGTCGTCGGCGAATTGACGGACGGCCGCTTCGGTCGCCGCGCCCAGTTCGGCGTAGCGCTTGACGAACTTGGGCGTGAAATCGGCGAACAGCCCGAGCAGATCGTGGGTGACCAGAATCTGGCCGTCGCAGGCGGGCGAGGCGCCGATGCCGATGGTCGGAATCGGAACGGTTTCGGTGATGCAGCGCGCGAGCGGCTCGACCGTGCCCTCGATCACCATGGCGAAGGCGCCGGCCTCCGCCACCGCGCGCGCGTCGTCGAGCACATGCGTCGCCGACAGGTCGTCGCGGCCCTGCACGCGGAAGCCCTCGCCCGCCGACTGGGGCAGCAGCCCGACATGACCGAGCACGGGAATGCCGGCGCCGACCAGGCGGCGGATCGCGGGGGCGACCGCGGCGCCGCCTTCGAGCTTGACGGCGGCCGCGCCGGTTTCGGCGATCGCGCGCGCGGCCGAGGTGTAGGCCTGTTCGGCGCTGCGTTCGTAGCTGCCGGCGGGCAGATCGACCACCACGCACGCGCGCTTGGCGCCGCGCGTGACCGCGCGGCCGTGGGCGATCATGGTGTCCAGCGTCAGCCCGACGGTGGTGTCCATGCCGTAAACGATCATGGCGACCGAGTCGCCGACCAGGATCAGGTCCACCAGCGGATCGAGCCGCTGCGCCTCGGCCTTGGTGTAGGCGGTGAGCGCGACGATCGGCACGCCACCCTTGCGCGCGCGCAAGAGTTCGGGCGTGATCCGTTCGGCGGGCGGAGCGGTGTCGGGCGGCATGGTCGGAAATGCCCTGGGTTCAAAGCCCTATTGGCGCGGGCCGGATATTACCAGATCGGGGGCTTCGGGCGCCATGATCCGGGTCTGCCGCTGGAAAACGTCGTCGCCGCGCCGGACCAGCAGATAGAGCGCCCACTGCCCCGGTTTGGGCAACGCGACGCGGGCGGTGTAGAGACCGTTTCCTTCCGCCACCAGCCCGACCCGGCGATCGAAGCCGTCCTCCACCGGGCGGCGGATCAGCAGTTCGGCGTCGGCGCCGTCGACCGGATCGCCCTCGCGGGTGGTAAGTCGGACCTCGATCACGCCGCCGCCGCCGCGCGACTCGAACGCGATGTCGGCGCGCCAACCGAGCCGTTCCTGCGCGGCCTGGCCTTCGAGCGCGCGGTTGTAGTCGAGCCCGAGGTCGCGATGGCGCGAGGTGACGAGACCGGAAAACGTGTCGTCGGCGATCCACGCGAGGAAACCATTGGCGATCATGGTCACCGCCATCACGCCGAACAGCGCCCACGGGTACCACCACCCCGGTTTGCGCGCGGACTTGGCCAAGTCCCTGATCTTCATGGCCCGTTGAACACATTGGTGCGGCGGTAAACGCGCCCGGATACGGCATCGGTCGCGGCGAATTCGATGTCGCGCGCGCGGGCTCCGAGCCGGTCGGGGCGCGTTCGCACGAAAACGCGGAAGGTGCCGATCGAATCGCCCTTGACCGGCAGGACCGCATGATCGGCTTGCTCGGCCGTGAAGCCGGGGACGTTAAGGGTCGCCCCGGGAACGCCCGCGACCGCGAGGCGGAACTCCTTGTCGGCGCGCTCCATGTTCAGGATCTTGACCGTGTAGCCGTTGCGCACGTCGCCGTCCGAAAGCCGCACGAACAGCGGCGCGCGATCGGCGATGACGTGAACCTCGGTCCGCACGCGCAGCGCCAACGCCGTCGCCATCGCCGCCGCGACCACCAGCAGGATCGCCGCGTAGACGATCGTTCGCGGCCTGAGCCAGCGAACGCGCGGGGTTTCGCCCTTCATGCGCGCGGCCTGATTGGCGATCGAGTCGTAGGTGATCAGGTTTCCGGGCAATCCGAAGCGCGGCATGATCGAGTTGCACGCGTCGACGCACAGCGCGCAGCCGATGCACGCCATCTGCTGGCCCTTGCGGATATCGACGCCGGTCGGGCAAACCTGCACGCACAAGCCGCAATCGACGCAGTGGCCCCGCCCTTCGAAGGATTGGCCGTGCTTGGCGCCGCCGCGCGGCTCGCCGCGCCAGTCCTCGTAGGTGACGATCAGGGAATGCTCGTCGAACATCGCACCCTGAAAGCGCGGCCACGGGCACATATAGATGCACACCTGCTCGCGCGCGAACCCGGCCAGAACATACGTGGTCGCGGTGAAGAGCGCGGTGAAGCCGTAAACCTCGGGCGAGGACGCGCCGACGAAAAATTCCCGCATCAGGGTGGGCGCGTCGGTGAAATACATGATCCAGGCGCCGCCGGTCACAAACGAAATGGCGAGCCAAGCCCCGTGCTTGGCGGTTTTCTTCAGCGCCTTGGCCGCCGAGAACGGCGCGCGGTCGAGCGCCATACGCGCGGGGCGGTCGCCTTCGATCAGGCGCTCGACCCACATGAAGAGGTCGGTCCACACCGTTTGCGGGCAGGTGAAGCCGCACCATACCCGCCCGGCGATCGCGGTAACGAGAAACAGTCCGATGGCGCCAAGGATGAGCAGCCCGGTGAGGTAATAGACTTCCTGCGGCCAAATCTCGATCGAAAAGAAATACGCGCGCCGGCCGGGCATATCGACCAGCAGCGCCTGGTCGGGCGCTTCGGGCCCGCGGTCCCAGCGCAACCAAGGCGCGCCGTAGTAGATGCCGAGGAGGGCGATCAGCGCCGCCCATTTCAGGCGGCGAAAGGTTCCTTGCACCTTGCGCGGGTAGATGTCCTCGCGCGCCGCGTAGAGCGACGCCGGCGCGGCTGCGGCAGATGATTTGTTCATACCAAGGCCAAAACGGGCGGACGACACGCGCAGTCCGCATTCGATCTAAGCCGAAAGGCGCGAATGCGCAACCCGAGCCGGATGGCGGTTATTTCCCGCCGCCGAGGGCGTACACATAGGCCGCAACCATCTTGAGCGCGACCGGATCGAGGCGGCTTTCCCACGCCGGCATCATCCCCAGGCGCGGGTTGGCGATCTGGGCGACGATCGCCTCGCGGGTTCCGCCGTAGAGCCAAATACCGTCGGCGAGATTGGGCGCGCCGAGATCCTTATTACCTTTTGCATCCTCGCCGTGGCACGCGACGCACTGTTCGGCGAACAGTTTGGCGCCCGCCTCGCTCTTCGGCTTTTGTCCCGCGAACGCCAGCAGATGATCGGCGATCGCCGCGATCTCGGCCGCCTTGAGAGCATCCCCGAAACGGGGCATTTCGCTCGCCCGCGCGTCCTTGTGCCCGGACCGGATGCCGACCCGGATCGAGGTCAAAATGTCCTCGGGCGAACCGCCCCAGATCCAGTCGTCGTCGGCGAGCACCGGATAGCCGCCCGGCCGGCCCGCGCCGCCCGGGCCGTGGCAGGGCTGGCAGTTCTCGGCGAAGATCGCCTTGCCACCCGCCGTCGCGAACACCAGCAGATCCTGGTCCTTGACGATGTCGGCGATTCCGGCGGCGGCGATCTTCGCGCGCTGCGCTTCCTGCGCCTTGCGGGCGGCGGCGATGTCTTTCTCCAACTCGGCGCGCGACGAATAGCCGAGCACGCCCTTGGCGTAAGTCGAAAAAGTCGGCCACGACGGATAGACCACCCAATAGCCGATCGACCAGACGATGGTCGCGTAGAACACGTACAACCACCAGCGCGGCAACGGGTTGTTCAGTTCCTTGATCCCGTCCCACTCGTGGCCGGTGGTCTCCGTGCCGGTGACGGTATCCTTATCGACGTTGGCCACGGGTGACTCTCCTTCAGTCTTCCTTGAACGGGATCCGGCCGTCTTCCTCGAAGCGCCGGCGGTTGGCGGGCCAATAGGCCCACGCCACCACCGCGCCGAAGGACACGATCATGCCCATCATCCAGTAAGGGGCCAGTCCCAACACCAGCTCGGTCCAATTCATGACGTCGCCTCCATCTCAGCGCCGCGACAGTTCGGGCCGGAAGGTGGTGAAATCGACCATCGTCCCCAGCACCTGCAAATAGGCGATCAGGGCGTCGAGCTCGGTGATGCGCTTGGGATCGCCGTCGAAGTCCCCCATCGGCGCTTTCGGGTAACGCTCCCCGAACGCGCGCGCGTCGCCGTCGTCCGCGCCGGCCTGGGTCCTGAGATCGGCCAGCGCGTTGGCGATGTCGTCTTCGGTATAACGCACGCCCACGGTGCGCAGCGCCTTGAGGTGCTCGGCGATGTCGTCGGTGCGCAGTTCGCGCCGCGCCAGGAAAGGATAACCCGGCATGATCGATTCCGGCACCACTGCGCGCGGATTGACCATATGCAGCGCGTGCCAATCGTTCGAGTATTTGCCGCCGACGCGCGCCAAGTCCGGGCCGGTGCGCTTCGAGCCCCACTGGAAGGGGTGGTCGTAAATGCTCTCGGCCGCCAGGCTGTAATGGCCGTAGCGTTCGACCTCGTCGCGGAATGGCCGGATCATCTGGCTGTGGCAGAGATAACAACCTTCGCGGACGTAGATGTTGCGTCCCATCAGTTCGAGCGGGCTGTAGGGCCGCACGCCTTCCACCTTCTCGATGGTCTGGTCCATGGTCGCGAGCGGCACCATCTGCACCAATCCCCCGATCGAAATGGTGACCAGGATCAGGATCGACAGCAGAACGACGTTGGTTTCGATTTTTTCGTGGCTGAAGGCCATGACCGGATCTCCCTCAGGCCCGCGCCGGGGCGGCGGGCGCCAGCCCGATCGGTTCTTCGTCGCGCACCCGGCCCTTGGCCGTCTGGATCAGGTTGTAGACCATGACCAGCGCGCCGGCGAGGAACAGCACGCCACCCATCGCCCGGATCACGTAGTAGGGGTGCATCGCCTGCACGGTCTCGATGAACGAGTATTGCAGGAAGCCTTGGCTGTCGTAGGCCCGCCACATCAGGCCCTGCATGATGCCGGACACCCACATGGCGGTGATGTAGAGCACGATGCCGATGGTCGCGATCCAGAAGTGCAGCGTCACCAGCTTGAGCGAATAGAGTCTCGAGGTCCCCCACAGCCTCGGCACCAGGTAATAGACCGCGCCGAAACTGACGAACGCGACCCAGCCGAGCGCGCCGGAATGGACATGGCCGACGGTCCAGTCGGTGAAATGGGAAAGCGAGTTGACCGCCTTGATCGACATCGCCGGCCCTTCGAACGTGCTCATGCCATAGAAGGCGACCGAGGAGATCAGGAACCGCAGAACCGGATCGGTGCGCAGCTTATGCCACGCGCCCGAAAGCGTCATGATGCCGTTGATCATGCCGCCCCAGGACGGCATCCACAAAATCAACGAAAAGGTCATGCCGAGGGTCTGCAGCCAGTCGGGCGCGGCGGAATAATGCAGATGGTGCGGCCCGGCCCAGATGTAGAGGAAAATCAGGGTCCAGAAATGGACGACGGAGAGACGATACGAATAGACCGGCCGTTCCGCCTGCTTGGGAACGTAGTAGTACATGATGCCGAGGAATCCCGCGGTCAGGAAAAAGCCGACCGCGTTATGGCCGTACCACCACTGCGTCATGGCATCCTGCACGCCCGCCCAGACCGTGTAGCTCTTGGTCCCCGCCCAGCTCACCGGCACGGCGAGGTTGTTGACGATGTGCAGGACCGCGACGGTCAGGATAAAGGAGAGGAAGAACCAGTTGGCGACATAGATGTGCCGCTCGCGCCGCTTGAGCAGCGTGCCCGCGTAGGCGATCAGATAGGCGACCCATACGATCGTCAGCAGCAGGTCCACGTACCATTCGGGTTCGGCGTATTCCTTGCTCTGGGTGATGCCGAGGACATAGCCGGTCGCCGCCAGCACGATCACCAACTGGTAGCCCCAGAAGATGAAATTGGCGAGCCCCGGGCCGCCGAACAGCGTCGCGCGGCAGGTGCGTTGGACGACGTGAAACGAAGTCGCGAACAGGGCGCTGCCGCCGAAGGCGAAAATCGCGGCCGAGGTGTGGACCGGGCGCAGCCGGCCGAAGGTGGTCCATTCGAGGTCGAGATTGAGAACCGGAAACGCGAGCTGCAGGGCGATGACGACGCCCATCGTGAACGCGGCCACGCCCCAGAAAACCGTGGCGACCACGAACTTGCGCACGATGTCGTCGTTGTAGGGAATCGCCGTTGCGTCGGCGCTCGAATCTGCCGTCATTTTTCTCTTCCCCTCCTACGCTTTATTACATCTCGCGCCGGTCCGCCGACGAATGGCGGGACGTCGTCTGGGGTGTATTAATGGCGTAGGCTGAAACCATAATTGACCCAAGTCAAATGCCCCTCGAAAACCCGCCGACCGCGTGCCGCGGTATGGGTCGCGGGCTTGTAATCATTGGGATTTTGGCCGGATTACGGTAAGGTTGCGCCGCGCAAAAGCGTTCTTGAGGGGAGAACACGCCGCCATGACCGCCAAACCGGAGGGGCGCGCCGCCATGGGCGGGCTGCTGGCGCTCGTTGCCGCCGCCGCGCTGCTGGCCGGCTGCGCCGAGATGGACTTGGAGCTGCCGAAACCGGCTCCCGCGGCCGCCCCTCCCGCCGCCCAACCGGTCGCCGCTCCTGCTCCCGCGCCGGCGCCGAAGACGCGCCCGCCGGCCGGCGAATTCGCCGCCAGCCGATTTGTCGCTTCGGCCAGCCATCCGCTTGCCGCCGAAGCCGCACGCGATGCGCTCGCGGCCGGCGGCACGGCTGCCGACGCGGTCGCCGCCGCGGCGCTGGTCATGGGCGTGGCCGAGCCGCACGCCTCCGGAAAAAGTGGTGGCGGATTCCTGCTTTATTTCGACGCCGACAAGAAGAACCTTCTCGCCTACGACGGCCGCGAGGCCGCGCCCGACAGCGCCACCCCCGGCATGTTCATGGAGGGGGCCAAGCCGATGCCGTTCGGGATCGCCGCGCGCGGAGGCCGACCGGTCGGCGTGCCCGGCCTCGTCCGCCTGCTCGAAGCCGCGCACAAGGCTCACGGCAAGCTTCCCTGGAAGGACCTGTTCGCGCCCGCCATCGGCCACGCCGAAAACGGGTTCGCCGTGTCGGAGACGATGCATCGCGCCATCGTCGAGGCGGCGAACGATCTCAAGGCCTCGCGCGAGGCCGCCCAGCTCTACCTCGACGACAAGGGCGAGGCCCGACCCGCGGGCTATCGCCTCAAGAACCCCGCGCTCGCCGCCACGCTGCGCGCGGTCGCCGATCAGGGCGCGGACGCGTTCTATGCCGGGCCCGTGGCCGATGCCATCGTCCGCGCCGTGCGCGAGGCGCGCCATAACCCGACCGTGCTCGCGCCCGCCGATCTCGCTCAGTACCGCGTCAAGGCGCGCGAGCCGATCTGCCTGTCCTACCGCGCGCATCGGGTCTGTTCGATGCCGCCGCCGTCGTCGGGCGGGATCGCGCTGCTGCAAATTCTCGGAACCCTCGCTCCCTTCGATCTCAAGGCGGAAAAGCCGTTTTCGGCAACCGCCGTGCACCTGATCGCGGAAGCCTCGCGGCGCGCCTTCGCCGACCGCGAGGTGTACGTCGGCGATCCCGATTCGGTGCCGGTGCCGACCCAAGGACTGATCGCCGCCGATTACCTCGCCGAACGGGCCAAGGGCATTTCGCGCACGCGCGCCGCACCCAAGGTCGCGCCGGGCATGCCCCTGATGGGAGATTCGGGCGGCATTGAATTCGCGGAACCCTGGACCGGGGAAATTGCGGACGAAGGCGAATCCACCGCCCATGTCACCGTGGTCGATGCCGCCGGCAACGTCGCCGCCCTGACCGCGAGCGTCGAGCGCCGGTTCGGCGCGCGCATCGTCGCCGCCGGGTTTGTCCTCAACAACCAGCTCACCGATTTCGCGTTCGAACCGACCCGTCAGGGCGGCCAGGTCGCCAACGCGCCGGCCAAGGGCAAGCGCCCGCGTTCCTCGATGGCGCCGACGATCGTGTTCGACGGCAGCGGCCGGCCCGTGCTCGCGCTCGGCTCGCCCGGGGGACCGCGCCTCATCGGCTACGTCGCCAAGACCGTGATCGCCGCGCTCGATTGGGACATGGACGTGGGCGCGGCGGTGCGCGCGGCCAACGTGCTCGACCGCGGCCGCGGCATCGAGATCGAGAAAGGCTCGGCGCTCGAGGCGCTCAAGGTCGCGCTCGAAGCCAAGGGCCACGGGGTGTCGATCATCGAGCTGGAGAGCGGCGTCAATGCCGTCCGCGTCCGCCCCGGTGATCCGCCCGCGCTGCTCGGCGTCGCCGATCCCCGCCGCGAGGGCGCCGCGGCGGGGGAGTAAAATCCACGCCATCGTCGTTTCATGACATCGCCTCATTCGGCATCCCCTCCCCGCGTCTATCTGCTGCACGGCCGCGACAAGCGCGTCGGGTTCGGACATCCGTGGGCGTATTCGAACGAAATCCGCATGGACGCGGCGGCCAAGGCGATCCCTCCCGGCGCGCTCGCCCAACTGGTGCGCGTCGATGGCAAATTCGTCGCGACCGGCACCTTCAACCCAAAAAAAA
>Ga0194127_10001969_pt1 | contig 28863 bp, 30 predicted proteins | sample TA2KigC100mmetaG_FD_148624 | JGI IMG/M metagenome (GOLD analysis project Ga0194127, IMG submission 148624) | Freshwater microbial communities from Lake Tanganyika, Tanzania - TA2015036 Kigoma Deep Cast 100m | ecosystem: Environmental > Aquatic > Freshwater > Lake | place: Tanzania: Lake...
TCTCGGCCCTCGCCCGAAAGTTGCGGCGCGGGCGGCGCAGCGCTTTACTGGATTCGATATTTCTTCACCAGCACGCCTCTGCCCATCGGCGGCAAAGATGTGTTTTTGGATCAGGTGGCTTGGGCGGGATGGGCGGGATTGCTCGTCACCGGACTCAACCTGATTCCCGCCGGGCAACTCGACGGCGGCCACACGCTGTACGTTCTGCTCGGCGAGCGCGTGAAAAAACTACTGCCGGTGATTCTGATTGTGCTGATTGCGTTGGGCTTCGTGTGGTCGGGATGGTGGCTGTGGGCCGGGCTGATCTATTTGCTCAACCGCCGCCACGCCGAATTGCTCGACGAGATCACCACCCTCGATCCGGCGCGGCGATTCCTTGCCGTCGCCACGCTCATCCTTTTCTTTCTCGTCATCACCCCCGTGCCTCTCACCATCGTTGGCGGTTAAAAAAACCGACGCGGTCTCGCAGACCGCGTCGGTTTAACGGGGACGTTTGCGGGAAGTTGTGATTCAACTTTCGCTCAAAATATCTTTCACCGCTAATTCGAGCCGATCAAAATCCACCGGCTTGGGCAAGAAGACGTTTGCCCCGGCGAGCAAAGCCTTCGCCATATCCGCCGTCTGCGTGTCGGATGAAATGATGATCACCGGCAGATCGGCGATGCGCGGATCACGGCGAATGTATTTCACCACTTCGAGGCCGCTCACGCCCGGCATGTTCACGTCCAGAGTCATGAAATCGGGCACGCCGGACGAGAGGCGCTGAATGGCCTCGCGCGGCCCCAAGCACACCACCGCTTCAATCTCCATCAGCGTCAGCATCTTCGCCAACGATTCGGCAGTGGATCGGTTGTCATCGACGACGAAGGCTTTCTTTTTGGGCATGGCCTGAATTATAGCACCTCAGCGGAAACCGTTCCCATCGCGCTCACATCGTAGCCGGGCAGCTGGCTCACCGCGCGGCGAAACGCGCCGTCGCGCAAAACGTCGAGCAGTGGTTTGAGGATCGGGGCGGCGAGATGTTCGTTGGGGATAGCGAGATCGTATCGCTCTTGAAACAGCGGGATGAAATCGAGTCCGAGCGCCGCCGATGCCGAGTGGATGCCGAGTCCGCAATCGGCCACCCCGGAGGCGATGGCCGCCGCCACCGCGAGATGGGTGTATTCTTCGCGGCCGTATCCCCGCGCGTTTTCGGCCCTCAATCCCAGTTTGCTCATCTCATAATCGAACAGCACGCGAGTCCCCGCGCCGCGCTGACGATTGACAAACGTCACATCGTCGCGCAAAACATCAGCCAGCGTTCGGAGTCCCTTCGGGTTGCCGCGCCTCACGATCAAACCTTGCTCGCGCCCGACGAGTGTGATCAGAGTCGCCGGCGTGCCGGGCAGATAGCGTTTGATGTACGAGACGTTGTATTCGCCCGTGTCGGGATCGAGCAAATGCGTTCCGGCGAGATGCGCTTCGCCGCGCTTCAATGCAATCAGTCCGCCGAGGCTGCCCACGTTGGCCGACGACAGCCTCATGCCCGGCGCGCGCTCGGCGATGAACTGCCCCAGCAGATCGAGACAGAGATCGTGCGAGCCGATGGCGACAATGGTGTTTTCGATTTCGCGCGGCGCGCGATAGAGATGCACCGTCACCGAGTCGCCTGCCTGCAACCCTTCCGAGTAGCGCGGGATGCGCACGATGCCATCGGCGCGGACGAGCGAGGTGATCACTCCGGCCCCGCGCGAGAGCGGCGTGGCGACAACTCGCTCGCCCACTTTGCCCACCGTCACTCGCATGTATTCGTCGTCGCCCATCGGCGACAATACTTTGCGGCTGATCGTCGCGGCCATCGTCGAAAACTGAGTCGGCGCGCGCCCCAGCCAGCGCGAAAGAATCGGCTCGACAAAAATTTCCGCCGTCAGCGCCGCGCTCACCGGGTAGCCCGGCACGCCGATGATCGGAATTGCTGATTGTTGATTGCTGATTGCTGATTGCTTTTTCGGAATCATTCCGATGATGACCGGGTGGCCGGGACGGACGGCGACTCCGTGAACGAGCAGTGCGCCGAGCGTTTCGACGACGCGCGCCGAAAAATCTTCCGACCCGGCCGATGAGCCGGCGTTGAGCAAAACGAGATCGTGACTCTGCGCGACCTCGCGGGGCCTTGCGAACGGCGGCGGTGATGCGCTCGAAGTCGTCGGGAATGATCGGGAAGCGGGTGGCGGCGCCCCCCCACGTTTCGATCTGGGCGGCGAGCACGAGCGAGTTGTATTCGATGATGTCGCCCGGCTTCACGTCCGATCCGGCCGAGACGAGTTCGGTGCCGGTGGGGATGATCGCCACACGGGGACGCCGCCTCACTATTACCGAAGCGTGGCCGCTTCCGGCAATCGCGCCGAGATCGACGGGGCGCAGAGTGTGATTCGATGGCAGGACGAGCTCGGTGGCGACCATGTCTTCGCCCATCGGGCGAACGTGCGACCACGGCGTGACCGATGCGCGGATCTCGATTGCCAATTGCTGATCGCTGATCGCTGATGGCTGTACGTTTTCAATGGGAATGACCGCATCGGCCCACGCCGGGATCGGATCGCCGGTGTCCACGTATTTGGCCTCGCCCTCGTCGCCGAGGGCGAGGCGAACGGGAGTCGAGTCGGATGCGGTGGCCGTATCGCGCGCGCGCACGGCGTGCCCATCCATCGCCGAGGCGTGATAGTGTGGGGCAGAGAGTTTGGCCCACACCGGCTCGGCGGTGATGCGGCCCAATGCGTTGGGCAGAGAGACGGCTTCGCCGGGAAAAGGCTGCCACAGATCGGCGGCTTGCAATGCGCCGATGAGTCGCGCCCACGCTTCATCGAGTGGGATGTCTTCGAGATAGATTTTTCTTTTGGGCATGAGTCAGTGGTGGGTCGAGCCATCGGGCATTGTTGCGCCGGTGAGCGCGGCGGCCTGCGCCAGTTGCTCGGCGGTAATGTCTGCGCCGATGAGCCGCGCTTCGCGCAAGATCGCTCCGTGAAAGTTTGCCTCGCTGAGTTTTGCGCCTTCCAAATCGGCGCCGCTCAAATCTGCGTTTTCGAGGTGAGCCGAGCGGAGATCGGCGCCGAAGAGATCGGCTTTTTGCAGATCGGCTCGGGTGAGTTTGGCGTGCGATAGGTTGGCCCAATGGAGGCCGCACTGGCGCATGTTGGCGCGCGAGAGGTTGGCGAAACTCAGATCGGAGTCCCACAAGTCTGCCCCGCGAAGATCGCAATCGGAGAGATCCGCTTTGGTCAATTGCATTCCTTTGAGTTTGGCTCCGGCCAAGTTGGCTCGGCTGAGATTGATGCCGTGCATGATGTGGCGCACCGCGCCTTGATTGACCAGCGCCCATACGAGCATCCATTTGTCGTCGAGTTTGCTGGCTTTGTCGAGCGCGACGCCGCTGAGGTTGGCCAGCGACAGATCCACGCCGCGCAGATCGACTCGGGTGAGATTGGCGCGGCTCAGATCGCATTCCGAAAAATCGGCTTTGGGGGTGGCGGACCCGGCAAGGTTGGCCGCCGTGAGGCTCGCTCCGGTGAGTGTGGCTCCGGCGAGGTTGGCGCCGCCGAGATCAGTGTTGCTGAGGTTGGCACTGCGAAGGTTGGTTTGGCTTAGGTCAACGCCATTCAACAACGCATTGGAAAGATCGGCGTTGTGGAGATCGCGGCCCGCGCCGCCGAGGTTGACGACTTCCCACACGGTTCGCCATTTGGCATCGAGCGCCGTCGTTTTGTCGATGTTGGTTCCGCGCAGGTCGGCGTGATCCAAAGTTGCGCCGATGAGGTCGGAGCCGATGAGCTCACATTCGCGTAAATCGGCGCGCGTCAGTTTTGCGCCGCCGAGGTCGGCGCGATTGATCTTCGCGCCGGAGAGGTTGGCCGAGCCGAGATCGGCTCCCAACAAAACAGCCCCTTCAAGTAATGCGCCGCTCAGATTGGCCTCGCGGAGCTTGGCCTCTTCGAAATAGACTCCGCTGAGGTTGGCATTGCTCAAATCGGCGCGGGTGAGGTCGGCGCCGAAGAGTCCGCCGCCCACTGTGAGTGTCGCTTCGACCAGCCGGGCCTCGACGAGGCTCACGCCTTGCAGGTTTGCGTCTTTGAGGTTGGCTCTGGTGAGGTTGGCGCGCGCCAGTTTTGCGGCAATGAGGTTGGCGTCGCTCAAGTCGGCGCCGCTGAGATCGGCATCCTGCAGATTCGCTTTGCTCAGTTTCGCGCCGCGCAGCTGCGCTCCGGCGAGATGCGCACCGGCCAAATTGACCCCGGCAAGGTTGACGTTGTTGAGGATGGCGCGCTGGAGATGCGCGCCGGGAATAATGGTGTAGCCGTTGACTTCCATTGGAAGCCCGTTCGCTTTGCTATTAACCGGCTGAGGCGTGAAGCCGACGAATGAGCAGTTGCCGGATGATGAGGATAGCGCCGATCACGGCTAGGGTGATGAGCATAAAGCGGATGAGCGGCCACAGGGCTCTGAACAACCAGCCGAACAGCCAGCGGAGAACCTTGAAGACAAAATTCAGAATCAGGGTTTCCATTACGTTACTCCCTTCGTTCGCGATGCGCCTATATTCTATCTCGTTTCAGAATAATCGGACTTCGACTACTTCGCCCGCGCTCAGTCCATTTGAGTCTCGCGGAGTGATGATCATGCCGTCGGCGAAGACGAGGGTGAAGATTTGATTCGACTTGCCGAAGATCGGCTCGGCCCATTGCTCGCCTTCGCGCGCCACCAGCCGCGCCGGAGTGTAGTCCACTCGCCCGGCCTGCGAGGGCAAGTTGTGCGTGATTTTTGCGCGCACGCTTCGGTGCGCGGGCGGCGCGGCGCAGCCCTGCAAGCGATACACTGTCGTCGCGACGAACAGATCGGCGATGACCATGGCCGACACCGGGTTGCCCGGCAAACCGAACACGGGCTTGCCATTGGCCACCGCAAGAATGGATGGCTTGCCCGGTTTCACCGCCACGCCGTGAACGATCACACCGGGCTTGCCCAACTGCGCGATCACCTCGGCGGTCATGTCGCGCGCGCTCACCGAACTGCCCGCCGAAAGAACGAGCGCATCGCATTCGGCCAACGCCGACTCGGCGGCGCGTTTGAGTTGCTTGAAGTTGTCGGGGGCGATGCCGTAACGGATCGGGATTCCGCCCGCGCGCTCGATCTGGCCGGAGGCGGCGAAGGAGTTCACATCGCGGACTTGCCCCGGCCCGGCTTCGGAATCCGGCGGGACGATTTCATCGCCGGTGGCCGGCAGTGCGACTCGGGGGCGGCGGCCAACGCGGAGGCGGGTGACGCCGAGCGCCGACAACCCGCCGAGGTCTTGGGGTCGAATCCAATGCCCCGCCGGGAGAATCGTTTCCCCTTCAGAGAGGTCGTCGCCCACGCGCAAAATGTTTTCGCCGGGGGCGACCGCCTTCAGCACTTCGATCTCGTCGTCGCGAGTTTGCTGAGTCAACTCGATTTGCACGACCGCATCCGCGCCAGCGGGAATCATGCCGCCAGTGTGAATGAGCGCGGCTTGCGCGGGTTGGAGATCGAGCGCGGGCGCGCGGCCCATCGGCACTTCGCCGACGATGGTGAGGTAGGCGGGCAGAGATTGACTCGCGCCGAAGGTGTCGCGGGCGCGCACGGCATAGCCGTCCATGGTGGAGCGAGGGAAGGCGGGCAAGGGGCCGGGGGCGCGCACGGCCTCGAAAGTGACGCGATTGAGCGAGTCGGCGGCGGGGATGAGTTCGGGTTGAGGTTGGGCGGAAAGATACTCGAACAGTTTGGCGAGGGCCTCATCGGGCGGGAGGACGGTGAGGAATTCGGGCATGAGGCAATCTCCAATTCTTTAATCCTCTAGTCTCTATCCCGGCTGGTGGACAGGTGTTGAGGATTGGAGAATTGGAGATCAACGATTCTTGATTGACCAATCGTAACCGATCTCAGGATCGTCGAACGGAATGCGCTCTTCGTCGGGGCTCTTCGGGTCGTAGGCTTTGGTGACGTGATAGAAAAGGACGACGGGTTGGTTGCCGAGGACTTGATAGCCGTGCGCGATCCCGGCAGGGATGAGGATGGTGATGGGGTTGTCGTCTCCGGCATAGATCGTTTGCGTGATTCCGCGCGTGGGCGAGTCGGGGCGGCGGTCGTGCAGAACGATGCGCGCCATGCCGCTGGCAACGTACCACACATCATCCTGATCTTGGTGCCAGTGGAAGGCTTTGATCACTCCGGGATAAGTTTTGGTGACGGCGGTTTGCCCGAAGCGGCGGAGCAAATGATCATCTTCGCGCAGCACTTCGCGGAAGTAACCCCGATCGTCGGAGTGGGTGACAAGTTTTTTGATAACAACATCGTGGATGGGGGGCATATCGGAAGACAGGAGTCAGAAGATAGAAGTCAGAAGTCAGATGTCAGAAGCAAGAGGGATGCGTTCCGCTATTTGCTACCCGCCAACTGCTTTCTGAAGTTGCTCGGCGTGGGTGCGGCGGTGTTCGGTGCAGCGGATGAAGAATTGCTCGACGGTGATCGTGTTTTCGCGGGCGTGGCGGCCCGCTTTGTCGAGATCGGCTTCGGCCACGCCGTCGAGTTTGGCAACGATTTGCGCGTGGGCGGTCTCGATCTCTTTGAGCATGTCGGCCACCGACTTCTCGGCTTGCTTTTGCACCGAGCGGCGATTGAATCGCGTGAGGTCGAAATCGGCGGGCACAGGTTCTTCACCTGCGACACAGCGGGTGATCTGCCCGAGGTGGCCGCCTTCGGAGACGGCGAGGTGGGCGAGCACATCTTTGGCCGTCCACTGCGCGCCTTCGTCGGAGGGCACGGGCTGTTGCCATTGTTCGGGAGCGAGGCGGTTGAGGATGGTCATGCAGGCGGCATGGTCGGCGGTGATGCGTTGGCGGATGGAGTCTTTGCGGGACATGAGTATCCTTTCAATGAACAACGAACAATCAGCGATCTGTTGAGTGCGGAATGGGCTGGCCGGTTTCGATTGCTTTGCTGATGTCGCGTTGATGGAGCATGGTGTGCCGATAGACGAGTTTGAGCATAGTCTCCAGCGGCGTGTCGCCGAACCATGGATGGTAGCCGACTCGGTCGAGATCGGACTCGGCCATTTGGCGGACGATGGCGATGGTGCCGGCGCGGAGTCGCTCGAATTCGGAGATCAACGTTTCGGGTGAGTGGTCGGCGTCCCGAAGGGCTTTCACCTCTCTGGCGTTGAAAGCGTCAATGTCGAAATCTCTGGGCACGCCCGGCCGGCCGTTTGCCATTTCGTTGTAATAGAAGGCGAGAGTCTTTTCGGCGGAGAGGAAGTGGCAGAGGATGTCGCGCGCGCCCCATTCGGGGCCGACGGTGTACACCTGTTGCCCCCATTGCCCGGACGTGAATGCGCGAAAGAAGGCGGCGGTCTTTGCGCCCTCGTCGGCCAGCCGGGCGAGAATCAAATCTTTGCGGTTGGGCATCGCGAGCCTGTCAAGGGAGTTTGCTTTTCAGCCACTCCACCGCGCCGGGAGTGCGCCGCCACTCGTTAAGGAATTTGCTGGCGTAGTGCGCGGCTTCGTCGTCGCGGCCCGGCGAAATGTAGGGCGGCAGGCGATTGGGCACGCGCTTTTGCCCCAGAATATATTCCGGCACATGTGTGTTGCTCCGGAGGGCCTCCTTGAGCCGACGCTCCGCTGTTTTGGCGGGACCTTTAGCGCGATATTCGAGCAGGGCCCACGTGTACGCCCAATCGGCCATGCCATCATCCTTATATTTCTTCATCAGATCGAGCGCCTCTGTGTTTCGATCCAATTCGACCAAAGCCGCAAGCAAGACATAGCGAATGCCTTGATTGTCGCTGGGGTTGAGGCGAAGCATCTCGCGGTAATGAGCGATGGCTTCATCAGTGCGGTGGAGTTTGAGCAAACAATCGGCCACACCCTGCCGGGCGCGCATGTAGGGGCGCGTTTCGAGAAGGCCCCAAAAGTGGCCCACTGCTTCGCGGAAGTATTCTTTTCCGAGCGCGCGTTCACCGGCCTCCATGCCACGCTGGTAATACTCCAGCGCGCGAGCCACCGAGTCGGCCTGCTCTTCTGCCAGCAAAACATAGGCGTCGGCGCATTTGTCGGAGGTGGCGATGGCTTTATGCGCCAGCGCGATTCGTTTGGCCGGGTTGCGCTCCTCCCATGCTTTGTACATCATATCCTGCGCTTTTTGCAGTTTGCGATCCGCAAGCGATTCTTCTGCGCCCATCAATCTTCCGAAGTCAGCCATAGTGCTTTCCATCAACCGCCGCTCAAAGACGGGCATTTCGTCGGTCTCATCATCCGACGACTCCCAGACCGGATCCACAGCCGGGCGCTGTTCGCGCGGCAAGACGCCCGCCGGATATTTGACATGCGCGGCGGCGTCGCCCACGTGAGCGCTCACCGTGAGGATGGATTCTGCGGGTTGATAGTCGCCGCGCCCATCGGAGCGAAGGTGATCGCGCGCGAATATCGGAACGGCGCGGAGCGCGGCTTCGAGCCATTGAAGTTCTTCGGGGTTGGGGCGGCGGAAGTCGCCGTTGCGGAACATGACGATCGGCACGGGGTAGGCCTGCTCGTCGGCCACTTCCCATCCGTGTTCCTGCAATGCGTCGAGATCATCGAATGGCATCTTGGACATGTCGTCGTAAAACAACGCCAGATGCCCCTGCGCCGGAATCGACTCAAATGGGTCGTCGGCCTCAGTGAACAGTTTTACGACATCCTCCCATGTTTCATAGATTGCCAATCCATACTCGACTCCGGCATTGCCCATCACAACTGCAATCCGAGTCTTGCCTCCGTTAGCCGGGAAACGTACGGCGATAGTATGTTCGTTGGCCAATTGAACCCACGGGGCGGCGCGGTAAAAAGCCGCAGCGGCGGCAAACACACCGCCAGCCAGCGTTGGTGTCACATCGTCCACCGAGAGCAAGCCGGGATGCTCCGGCTCGCCGCCGCGCATGTGACTTTCCAACTCCCCAACGATGTGCGGGATCATGGGCAAATCGGCGACGCCGCATTGGATGCCGATTTCGGTGAGCATGGGGGTGAGCGAATCGGCTAATTCGTTGCTGGCCGTATATATTGCGCTTGGGCGCCGCGCGCGCCCGCCGCCGGGAATAGGCTTGACCATTGATCCGGCCAGGGTCTTGAATATCTCTTTGGGCTGAGGCTCGCTTTGGAAGAGTTCGTGCGCCACAACACGTTGGTTGGTCAGATCGAGTCCCATGACCAACCATGGGCGATACGGCGTCTCGCCCGGCGGCGCGATCCATGTGCGAAGGAGAACGACACCGATTCCCCAATCTTCCGTTTTCTGTGGCAGGTCGGCCAGATTGACTGCGCGTTTTTTGGGCATTGGAATCTCTTTCGTGTTGTGGCGATGCTGATTGTAGCACAGCGCGCGCTCGGCGGTGATTATTTTGTTATACTTGCGGCGATAGAGTAACAAGCAGCAAGTGGCAAGTAATGGGCGCTTGCCACCTGCCACCTGCCATCCACCTTTTATGAACACTCCCTCTGCTCTCATCCCCACTCCCGCCGCAATCGTCGTCGGCGCATCGTCGGGCATTGGCGCGGCAGTGGCCCGCCGATTGGCTCGCGAAGGTTACGCGGTGGCGCTGGTGGCCCGCCGCGCTGAATTGCTGAATCAAATTGCCGATGAGATCAAAAGCAACGGCGGGCGAGCGCATGTGTATCCACACGACGCGACTCAATTCGCCAATGTGCCGACTCTGTTCCCAACCATTCTGCGCGATCTCGGCCGGCTCGATGTGATCGTGTATGCCGCCGGGGTGATGCCCGCCGTCGATCTCTCGGAATTCAACTTCGAGAAGGACAAGGCGATGATGGATGCCAACGTGTTGGGGGCGATGGCTTGGCTTGGGCCGGCGGCGATGGCTTTCGAGCGAATGGGGCGGGGCAGTATCGTGGGCATTTCATCGGTGGCGGGCGACCGGGGGCGCATTCTCAATCCGGCCTACAACGCCAGCAAAGCCGCGCTCAGCACCTATCTCGAAGCGCTGCGCAATCGGCTCACGCGCAGGGGTGTGCATGTGCTCACGGTGAAGCCGGGCTTTGTGGACACCGACATGCTCCAAGGCGCGAAGCGCGCATTTTGGGTGATCTCGCCGGAACAGGCCGCCGCCGACATTTTCCGCGCCGTCAAATCGCGCAAGCCAACAATTTACACGCCTGCCCGATGGGGCGTGGTGATGATGATCGTCCAACACATCCCGTCGTTCATCTTCCGCCGCATGTCGTTTTAGAGATCATTCGCCGTTAGCCATTGGCTGGTCGCCATCCGCCGTTAGCCATTCGCTATTCGCCTCATGCCTTTCCCCTCTCTCGACCGCCTCTCGCCCCTCGAAAACTTCGGCCACTCGATGGGCAGCCCCGCTTTTGTATATCGCCCGACTCGCGCCGAGCAAATCGCCGAACTGTTCGAGTCTGCCTCGCGCTGTGGGTATACCATCGGTCTGCGCGGGTCGGGCCGGAGTTATAGCGACGCGGCCCTCAACGGCGGCCACATCGTGCTCGACATCCGCCGCATGAATCGCGTGCTCGAATGGAATCCCGACACGGGCGTGATCAAAGTGGAGCCGGGAGTCACCATTCAACAATTGTGGCAATACACCCTCGAAGATGGGTGGTGGCCGCCCGTCGTTCCCGGAACGATGTTTCCCACCCTCGCCGGGTGTCTGGCCATGAACATTCACGGCAAAAACAATTGTGTGGCCGGGACGATTGGCGAGCACGTGCTTGGATTCACGGCGCTGTTGCCCAACGGCGACTCGATCACTTGTACACCCCAGACGACGCCCGATTTGTTTTACGGCCTTATCAGCGGTGCGGGCTTGCTCGGTGTGTTCACATCGATCACCTTGAAACTCAAGCGAATCTATTCAGGCAACCTGTGGGTTCATGCGTGGGCCTCGCCCAACCTGCGGGCGATGATGAGCGAGATGGAGCCGCTCAAAACTGAAACCGATTATCTCGTGGGGTGGGTGGACAGCACGGCGAACGGGCGCGCGTTGGGGCGCGGGCAAGTGCATGCGGCAGACTATTTGCATGAGGGCGACGACTCTGCGCCCGCCCAAACTTTGCGAGTGGACTATCAAACATTGCCCGACACGTTCTTCGGACTCGTGCCCAAATCGAGTCTGTGGCAATTCATGCGGCCGTTCATGAACAACGTCGGCGTCCCGTGGGTGAACATCGCAAAATTTCTGTCGTCGCGTTTCTTGAGTCACCATCATCACTTTCTGCAATCACTCGTCGCCTTCAATTTCCTTTTGGATTACGTGCCCAACTGGGAGCGGTCGTACGGGAGAGGCGGGTTGATTCAATACCAATCGTTCATCCCGAAGGAAACCGCCTCCGATGCGTTTGTCGAAATGATTGCCCTCACCAATCGCCGTGGCCTACCCAACTATCTCAGCGTGCTCAAGCGCCACCGGCCCGACAAGTTTCTGCTTTCGCACGCGGTGGATGGCTGGTCGATGGCGATGGATTTCCGGGTGACGGCCGGCAACCGGGCCAAACTGCAAGCGCTGTGCGACGAGTTGAGCGAAATGGTGCTGCAAGCGGGTGGGCGATTCTATTTTGCGAAGGACGGCACACTGCGGCCAGAAATGGCGGTGCTATTTCTCGGCGTGGAGGCGCTGCGCCGTTTCCGCGAATTGAAAGCGCAGTGCGATCCGCAGGGCCTGTTGCAGACGGAACTGTATCGCCGTTTGCTTTGCGGCCCGGCGTGATATTTGTACAACGAATTTCTTGACTCTTGCTTTCGGCCTGTGGTAAACTGCCAGCATCCTAAAGAAAGGAACGGCGCAATTTCAATGCACAGCATCGTACAGTATGAAATTCGACTTTGCGCAACCGGCGGCTTCGCCGGGGGCGCCTTGTCGTATTGCGTCTGTTGCCTGACTTAGGAGTGTTGTAGAGTATCTATATCCTGACTCAATGGCCGTGGGCGCAATAACGCTCGCGGCTTTTTTCATCCTTTGGGCAGGCACTGCGTCTGTCGGTGTACCGAGATGAGGCCGTGAGCGAAACGCTCGCGGCCTTTTTTTGTGTGTGAAGCGGCGCGATTGCGCTTTGAGCAATAGAGGAGGCAATATGTCTGAAGAAGTGGTTGCAGTCAAAATTGAAAATGCGCTGAAGACATTCGGCGGAAACAACGGCGGGATGTTCGGGATGTTCTCGCGCCGCAACGGCAACGGCGGCGCCCCATCGGGCGGGAAGGTGGCCGTGGGCGGCGTGTCGTTGGAGATCAATCGCGGCGAGATTTTTGGCGTGCTCGGCCCGAACGGCAGCGGCAAGTCAACGCTCATTCGCTTGATCGCCACCCTGCTCATCCCCGATGGAGGCCGGATCACCGTCTTCGGCCACGATGTGATCGAGAACTCGCGCGCGGTGCAGACGCTGATCAACCGCGTGTCGGTGGAAGCGAGCTTCTTCAAGAAACTTTCGCCGATGGAGAACTTGATGTATGGGGCGCGGCTGTACGGCGTGCCCGCCGCAGAAACGCGGCAGCGGGTGGTGGAGATTCTCACCCGCCTCGGTTTGGAGCGCGACTCGATCTACAAGCCGATGGAAGAGATGAGCCGCGGGATGCAGCAGAAAGTGGCGATTGCGCGCTCGCTGTTGAGCAAGCCGATGCTGTTGCTGCTCGATGAGCCGACGACCGGACTCGACCCGCGCTCGAAGCGGGAGGTGCAAGCCTTTGTGCGCGAACTGCGCGCGGCGCACGGCACAACGATTCTGCTCACCACGCACGATATGCACGAGGCTGAGGCGTTGTGCGACCGCGTCGCCATCATCGACGGCGGCAGGATTGTGGCTCTCGACACGCCGGAAGCGCTGAAGACATTGATCTCGGCCAATGGCCACGCGCCCACGCTCGAGGATGTGTTTCTCGAGTTGACGGGCAGGCAATTGGTGACGGAAGAAGATGAGGAGTCGTAGAGGCGTTCTGCGGAGCGCCTCTACGGGAGGACACGGAGATGCGTATCAGAATTCAACCATCGAGTGAGCTCACTGAGATGGAATGGCAGAATGCGAGAGATGGATTCGTGTGGATGCTGGACGGCGAACCGGCCGGGCGCGAATTGCCCGGCGAAGGCCAATGGTGCATCACGCTCGAAAACAGCGCGATGTCCATCAGCATCCTTGTCTCGCAGGAGGTGATGAACAATGTCTACTGCGGTTAACGAACTGAAGGCGTCGTACGCCTTCATCGAACGAAACTACAACATCGTCAAACGCTATTGGGCGTGGGAGTTGGTGTGGCTGGTGTACACCGTGGCCAACAGCCTGGCCGTGAGCTACATCGGGCTCGGCGTGGAGAAGATGGGCGGCGGCGGAGTCGATGGCAAGTATCTCGTGCTATATCTTGCCATCGGCACCATCGTCTGGCGCTATCTCTCGGTCATCTTCTACTGGGTGACTGACCTCGTGGGATTAGAGCGATGGGAAGGCACCATCGAGTACACACTCATGGCCCCCATCACGCGCTTCTTTCACATGCTGGGGCAAACAGCCTTCGCCGTCGTCTACAGCCTCATTCATACGGCGGTGGTGCTGGTGGCAACAATGGCCCTCTTCGACATCAGCCTTGCCCACGCCAACCTGTGGGGCTTCGCGCTGTTGCTTGTGGCCGGCAGTTTGTCGTTCATCGGCATCAGCATTGTGGGTTCGGTGCTGCCATTGCTCTTTCCCGAGCGCGGCTCACAAATGACGCACCTGATCATTGCCATGCTGCTGCTGGTGTCGGGCGTGTACTATCCGGTGGACGTTCTGCCCGACTGGCTGCAAGCCTTCGCCAAGTTCTCTCCGGCCACGTATGTGATCGACGGCGCGCGTGAGGCGTTGCTGAACGGGGCGCCGACTCTCAGCCTGTGGCCCTACGTGTGGCCGACACTGATCATGGGCGTCATCGCCATCCCGGTGGGGCTCCGAATCTTCCACTGGGCCGAGCGATACGCGAAGCGCACCGGCAAACTGCATCGCAACGGATGAGCGGCGCGACTGAGAATAACACAACCACGGATGGCACAGATGACTGCACTGAAAAGACTCGTTTCAACCGCAGAGCGCGCGGAGTGCGCTGAGTTTTCCCCTTGTTTTTCTCTGCGCTCTCTGCGTTCTCGGCGGTGAGAAGGGCCTTTGCAGTGGAGTCACAGATTGGGAGAAACGACAATGATGATGACTGAATTCATGCAACGCGCTATCGAAACTCTTGCGGTGGAGGGCGTCGCCTTCCGTCCCTTTCGCGGTGAGCGCGATTATGCCGCTATGGCCGAGATCGTCACCGAAAGTTACGCCGCCAATGGAATCGAAGAAGTGAAAAGCGCAGAGGAGATCGCTGTGGAGTATGGCAATTTGGCGAACTGCGATCCTTTTGCCGACATCATTTGCGCCGACGATGCCAGCGGCCAACTCATCGCTTTCAACCGCGTGAGTTGGCGCATCAACGAAGCGGGCGAGCGAGTCTATTGGCAGTTCGGCCATGTGTTGCCGGAGTGGCGGCGCAGAGGCATTGGGCGGGCCATGCTCCGCTTCACCGAGAACCGCGCTCGGGCTCATGCGGCGGCTCATCCGTTCGGTGGCCCCTCGTTTCTTCACGGAGTGGGTGAGGATACTGCGCCCGGCAAGATCGCGCTGTTCGAAAACGCAGGCTACAAGCCCGCTCGCTATTTCTTCATCATGCAGCGAAAGGAGTTGGGCGATCTCTCCCAAGCGCCCCTGCCTGCCGGAATCGAACTGCGCCCGGCTCTGCCCGAACACATGCGCGCGGTTTGGAACGCGAGAGAGGAAGCGTTTCGTGATCACTGGGGCTATGCGACGAAGACCGAAAGCGATTACCGTCAGTGGGCCGACGACCCGAAAAACAATCTCGGTTTGTGGTTGATTGCGTGGGACGCGGACTCGAACCAAATCGCCGGTGTGTGCCTCAACATGATCCCCGAAGCGGACAACCAACGCTACAACCTTTTGCGCGGATGGGTGGACGTTCTCGGGGTGCGCCGCCCGTGGCGGGGGCGCGGACTCGCGCGCTCGTTGCTCATCAACAGCATGTGCCTGTTGCGTGAGCGGGGCATGACCGAGGCCGTGCTCGGCGTCGATGCCGAAAACCTCTCCGGCGCTCTGCGGCTGTACGAAAGCGTGGGCTTCCGGATGCTCAATCGAGATGCGTTGTATCGGAAGCCATTGGAGTAGAATTGCGGGCATGAAAGACAACAAACCGCCTTTGCTCACTCGCCCGCTGTTGATCTTCATGGGCACGATGATTCTGGCGAACATCGCCGGGCGAATGCACGAAGCTCTGCTGCCGCTGTACATCCAATCTCTCGGCGCGAACATCGGGCAGGTGGGTTTGTTCTTCACTCTCGGCGCGGTTGCGCCGCTCGCCTTTCAGATTCTCGGCGGCTGGCTCTCCGACTCGCTGGGGCGATGGCAGGCCGTTGCCATTGGCAGCATTGCCGGAGTGGCCGGCTATGTGGTGTTCATCGTTGCCCCAACATGGCAGTGGCTCCTGCTGGCAATGGCCACTGGCGCAATGGCGCGCGCGTTCGTCGGGCCGAGTTATCAGGCCTTCATCGCCGAGCAATCCACTGAAGAAACGCGCGGGCGAGTGTACGGGTTGGCCGATGGTTTGTTCATGGTGGTCGGCGTCATCGGCCCACCCGTTGGCGGCTATCTTTCCGAGCATTACGGATTCAAAGAGATGTTCGTCGCCGCCGGGGCGCTGTACACGTTCGCCACCGTCATCCGATTGTTCATGGCCCGCAGCGCGCGCCGCGCCGCCGCGGCCACAACCGATTCTCGTGGGAAGCCGTCACTGGCCGGGCTGAAAAACTCGCTTGTGGCCCTCGCCGGACTCATCACAGCCGGCGGCATCGTGACGTGGATCATGATTGCCGACGGCTCCTACGATGTCACCTTCCGGTTGGCGCTCGAACTTCAGCCGCTGTACATGCACAACATTGCCAGCCTCACCAATTCGCAGATCGGCTGGCTGGCTTCGATCTCTTCCGCGACGATGATGCTGTTCATCATGCCGGGCGGCTGGCTCTCGGACAAATGGGGCGAGCGCGTGGGACTCGTCGGCGGCTTCTTGCTCCTCGCCATTGGCATGGGCATCTTTCTCGTCAGCCGCACCTTCGTCGGCTTCGCCGCCGCGTGGTTCATGTTTGGCTTCGGCGACGCGCTCATCACCCCGGCGCACAATGCGCTCATCTCCAAAGCCGTTCCGCATAAACTGCGCGGCACGGCCTTCGGGTTTTTCGCCACCAGCCTCGGCCTCGTCTCATTGCCTGCGCCGTACATTGGCGCATTGATGTGGGAACGCTTCGGGCCGCAAGCGCCGTTCTTTGTGCCCATTGCCGCCGCATTGATTCTTATGCCGATCATGTGGGTGAAGTTTAAGTTCCCGAAAGCCGACGCCGAAACGCAGAGCATAACCAAAGCCGCCGTGCCCGAAGCCTGAGAGTTGCTAATGATCGATCTCATCGAGCGATACTATGATCTCTCTTCGGCCAATGAATGGGATCGACTTGCGCGCCATCGCACCGAATGGGCCATCACCCTCCGCGCCCTGCGCGAACACCTGCCGCCGCCTCCGGCGCGCGTCCTCGATTGCGGCGGCGGCCCCGGGCGATACGCCATTGAACTGGCGAAGCACGGATACTCGGTGACTCTCTTCGATCTCTCTCGCGCCCTTTTGTCATTTGCCCGCACGCAGGCGCACGCCGCCAACGCCACTCTGGCCGGATACGAACACGGCACAGCCACCGACCTCAGCCGCTTTGCCGATGACTCGTTCGACGCCATCCTCTTCATGGGACCGCTGTATCACCTCATCGACCCCGATGATCGGGGCGCCGCCTTGCGCGAAGCACGCCGGGTTCTCAAACCGGGCGGAATGCTGGCCGCCGCGTTCATCAGCCAATATGCCGGCCTGCGCTTTCTGTTGAAGGAGGATCCGGAATTCCTCATCCGTTCGCCCGAACGAGTGGCCGGCTTTTGGCAGACCGAAAGTTTCCCGCCCGCGCGCACCGACGGCGCCGAATTCATCGCCCACTTCATCCCGCCCACCGAAGTCCGCCCATTGATCGAAAGCGCCGGGTTCGACGTGCGCGCCGTGTTGGGCGTCGAAGGATTGGCGAGCATGATCGACGACAAACTCAATGCGCTGGAGGGCGATGCGTGGAATGCGTGGGTGAGCCTCAACTATTGCGCCGCCTTCGACCCCAGCCTGCACGGCGCGTGTGAGCATTTGCTGTGCATCGCTCATACGCCGCCGGCCTGACCGTTCATCACGCCTCCGCTCTGAGATTCGTCATCACTTTTCGCGCGGCGCGTTTCGCGGCGGGGCTCTTCTGCTAAAATCCTGATGAAGGATTCAAACCATGCTCCGCGAACTGCTGCTCAACCTCTCCCACTCCAAAACTGCCCGCCAATTCATCACTCATTTTCCCGTGGCCCGGCGCGTGTCGTCGCGCTTCGTGGCCGGTGAAACGCTCGCCGACGAGATCAAAGCCATGCGCGAGTTGCGCAACAAAGGAATGTGGGTGACGGCGGATCATCTCGGCGAGAACGTGTCCACCGAAGCCGACGCCTCCCGCGCCGCTGACGACTGCCTTCAACTGCTCGACTCCACCGCCGCCGCCGGAATCAACTCGCACCTCTCCGTCAAATTGACTCAGTTGGGACTCGATCTCGGCAACGAGATTTGCTTTGCCAATTTACGGCGAGTGCTGGAGAAGGCGAAAACCGTCAACACTTTTGTGCGCGTGGACATGGAAAGCGCGGAATACACCGAGCGCACGCTGGCATTGGTGCGCGCTGCGAAAGATGTCGGCTACGAGAATGTCGGCACGGTGATCCAGTCGTACCTCTATCGCAGTGAAGAAGATGTTCAGTCGCTGGTCGCGGACGGAATTCGTGTGCGGCTGTGCAAGGGCGCATACAAAGAGCCGCCCGACAAAGCCTTTCCGCGAAAAGAGGATGTGGATGCGAACTACGCGAAGTTGGCCGAGATGCTGTTGGCGGCGGCCAAGCAGAATCCCAGTTTGTATCCGGCGATTGCTACCCACGACGAGGCCATGGTGGCGGCGGCCAAAGGGTATGCGGCCTCCCACGATGTGCCGCGCAGCCATTTCGAGTTCCAAATGTTGTTCGGCATCCGTCGTGAATTGCAGGAAGGCCTCCGCGCCGAGGGCTACAACGTTCGCGTGTACGTCCCCTACGGCGCCGAGTGGTATCCCTACTTCATGCGCCGCTTGGCCGAGCGTCCGGCCAATCTGTGGTTCTTCGTTTCTAACTTCTTCAAGCGTTAACCCCCGCCTCCCCAAACGGGCAGTACAACTTCCTTGCCAAAGTTCCCCCCGCCTGATATAGTTAAGCAGTCTTAACTAATCAGGACGCTTAACTATGCTGACCACGAAACAGAAATTCGCCGACGCCCTGCGCGAGTGGGTGGAGGTTTTCATGCGCCGTTCGATGCGCGAGACGGTGCAGTTTTGGAAAGACGCTGGGCTCTCTATGCCGCAGATCAGCGCCATGATGCGGCTTCACCATCACGGCGCGTGCGGCGTCTCGGAAGTGGGCGCGCATCTCGGGGTGACGAATGCCGCCGCCAGCCAAATGGTGGATCGGCTCGTTCAGCTGGGCTATTTGGAGCGCGCAGAAGATCCCAATGATCGGCGGGCGAAGCAATTGACGCTCACGGCGAAGGGCAGGGCGCTGGTTCAAAAGAGCATCGAAGCCCGCCGCCGGTGGTTGGATGAGTTGGGAGCCGTGCTCACCGCCGAGCAGCAAACTGAAATCGCCGACGCGCTCGGTAGCCTCACTGCCGCGGCGAGAGATTTGGATAAGGCAAAACCCTGAATACCAAAGGAGCTTCTTAAAAGTGCAGACTCAGAACTGGCGTGACCGACGCGCCGCCAACCCGGGCATGAAGGGTCTCCGGCGCGCGATCCAATACCTCGGTCGTTACCGGCGGCAGGCCATCTTGCCCTACCTCTTCCTCATCGTTGCCACACTCTCGCAATTGGCCGTGCCCCGAATGGTGCGAAATGTGATCCCCGCTGTGGCCGATGGCGTGCTGGCAAAAACGGTGCTGGAGAACCTCGACAAGATTCCCTCGGTTGCCATGTCGGCCGCACTGCCAAAGATTCTTGAATTCCTCAACTTTCCCGGCGACTGGACAAAAGATCAGTTGGTGGCCGAACTGACGACTCGGCAGAACAACGCGCCCAACGCCTTGCTTCAGGCTGGCATCGCCATTGTTGCCTTCGCCGCGTTGCGCGGCGTGTTCGCCTTCCTGCAAGCCTATTGGGCCGAACGCAACTCTCAGAGCGTGGCCTACGATCTTCGCAACGATCTCTTCGCCAAAATTCAGCGGCTCTCGTTCTCGTATCACGACCGCAACCAAACCGGCCAGTTGATGATCCGCGCCACCGACGATGTGGAGAAAGTGCGCCTGTTCATCGGGCAAGGCCTCTTGCAAGTCGTCGGCGCGTTCGTGCTCATCGTCGGCACGCTCATCATCCTCTTCAGCACCAATGTTCAACTGGCGTTTGTCGTGCTGCCCATCCTGCCTGTTGGATTGGCGCTGTTCATGGTTTTCGGCAGCCTCAGCCAGCCCATGTTTGTCAAAGTGCAGGCGAAAATTTCCATTCTCAACACCCTCTTGCAGGAGAATCTTGCGGGCATCAAAGTGATCAAAGCCTTCACCCGTGAGAAAGAACAGCAGGCAAAATTCCGTGTGGCCGCCGACAACGTGATGAATCAAGGCATCGCCCTCTCGCGGCTGTTCATGTTCCTCTTCCCGCTCATGTTCCTCATCGCCAACCTTGGGCAGGCGGCTGTCCTCTATTTTGGCGGGCGGCAGATCATCGGCGGCACACTCACACTCGGCGAGTGGCAAGAGTTCAGCCTCTACCTCGTCTATCTCTTCATGCCCATCGCGCAGTTTGGGATCATCATCACCCAGTTGGGGCAGGCGGCGGCCTCCGCTGGCCGCGTCTTCGAAATCCTCGACGCCAAGAGTGATGTCACCGACAAGCCCGGCGCGCAGTTGTTGCCCTCCGTTCGCGGCAATGTCAAATTCGATAACGTGACCTTTCGATACTTCGGAGGCGGCGACCCGGTGTTGCGGAATGTGACCTTCGAGGCCACCTCCGGTCAGACCGTTGCCCTTCTAGGGGCGACCGGCTCCGGCAAAACAACCATCATCAACCTTCTCCCTCGATTCTACGATCCGACCGAGGGGCGAATCACCATCGACGGCCATGATGTGCGCGACGTGACTCTCGACTCGCTCCGCTCGCAGATCGGCATCGTACTGCAGGAGACAACGCTCTTCAGCGGCGCCATTCGCGACAACATCGCTTTTGGCAAACCGGAAGCCACCGACGACGAAGTGATCGCGGCGGCCAAAGCGGCGGCGGCTCACGATTTCATCATGTCTTTCCCACAGGGATACGACACGCCCGTCGGCGAGCGCGGCGCGACTCTGAGCGGCGGGCAGAAACAACGGGTGGCTATCGCCCGCGCCCTTCTCCTCGACCCGCGCATCCTCATTCTGGACGACTCGACCAGCAGTGTCGATGTTGCCACCGAAGCGCAGATCCAAAAGGCGCTCGACACGCTGATGAAAGGGCGCACGTCGTTTGTCATCGCCCAGCGCATCAGCACGGTGATGAACGCCGGCCAGATTTTGGTGTTGGATAAAGGCGCTATCGTCGCCAGCGGCAAACATGCCGACCTCATGGAAGACAGCGCCATCTACGCCGAAATCTACAACTCGCAACTCGTCGGCGGCACGCATACGGAAATTTCAAATCTCAAACTCCAAACTTCCAAGTTGGAAGTTTGAAGTTTGGAGTTTGAGATTTGACCCGGAGAGCATTCTATGTTTGGAGATACCCAACGCCTTCGCCAATTGATGAGCAGCGAAGAAATGAAACCCAAGAAACTGAGCGACACGCTGGCTCGCTTCGGACAATACTTCGGCGCGTATTGGCCGTTGGTGATCGCTTCGTTCACTCTCATCATCATCTCCACATGGGCGCAAGTCATCGCGCCCGAACTGGTCGGCCAAGCGGTGGATTGCTATCTCACTCCCGCCGCCTCCAGCGCCTTCGGCGGCTTTCCCGGCGCGTCGTCGGGCGGCGAGGCTCCGGCGAGCAACTGCTGGCTGGGCAACGCGCCCGAAGAACTGACTCGCACCCAGCGATTCATCCAATCGCTCCTCACCGCTGGCGGCTTTCCTCCCCCCTCCGCAATCGAAACGAATGACGAGCGCATTGCCGGGCTGGGCCGCCTGATTCTGATTCTGATCGGCATTTACGTTTCCGGCTCGCTACTCACGGGCACGGCCTTCTTTGTCATGTCGTGGGCCGGCCAGCACGTTCTGCGCGCCATGCGTGTGGATGTCTTCCGCCATCTGCATCGCCTCTCCATCGGCTATTACGCCGAACACGAGGCGGGCGACCTCATGAGCCGCATCACCAACGACGCCACCGCGGTCGAGCAAGCCTTCGGCTTCGCGCTCATCAATGTCTTCAGCGGCGTGCTTCTGCTTCTGTGGTTCGGCTATACCATGCTCGCCAAAAGTTTGCCCTTTGGCCTGCTCAGCCTCTCGGTCGCGCCGATCATGATCGTGGCCACGTTCTGGTTTTCGAATCAAGCGCGCATCGCCTTCCGCAAGTCGCGGCGCGAGATGGGCAGTGTGAACGCCGAACTACAAGAGACCATCGCCGCCGTGCGCGAAGTGCAAGCCTTCAACCGCGCCGATGAAAACATCGAGCAATTCAAAATCACCAACGCCGCCAACCGCGACGCCAACGTGCGCGCCGTTGCCTTCACCAGCGCCTTGGCGCCCACGCTGGAAGCGCTGAGTTTTCTCGCGTTAGCCATCGTCACCGGAGTCGGCGGCCTTTATCTTCTGCGCGGCGAGTCGTTCTTCGGCACGGCTGTGTCGCTCGGGCTGGTCGTCACCTTTCTCGGCTACGTCCAACGGATCAATCATCCCATCCAGCAAATTGCGGTGTTGTGGGCGAACGTGCAGAGCGCCATCGCCGGCGGCGAGCGCATCTTCAACCTGCTCGACGTTGAGCCCTCGGTGCAAAACAGGCCGGGCGCAAAAGGCATGCCGGAGATCAAAGGCGCGGTGGAATTCGATAACGCCGCCGCCGCGTACAAAAAAGGCGTCCCCGTGCTCAACAGCGTTTCATTCTGCGCCGAGCCGGGCCAAACTATCGCCATCGTCGGCCCCACCGGCGCGGGCAAGACCACCATCATCAACCTCATCCCGCGTTTCTACGATGTCACTGGCGGCGCGGTGCGAATCGATGGCATCGATGTGCGCGACGTGACTGCCGAGAGTCTGCGCCGTCAAATCGGCATCGTTCTGCAAGACACATTTCTTTTCAGCGACACCGTTATGGAGAACATCCGCTTTGGCCGCCCTGAGGCCACTGATGACGAAGTGACCGCCGCCGCCAAACTCGCCCACGCCGACACCTTCATCGAACGCCTGCCCGAAAAATACAACACCGCGCTCGGCGAGCGGGGCAGTGGGCTGAGTCAGGGACAGCGGCAGTTGATCTCCATCGCCCGCGCCGCCCTCGCCAACCCGCGCCTGCTCATCCTCGACGAAGCCACCTCCAGCGTGGACACTCGCACCGAACGACTCATCCAGCAAGCCTTCGACAAATTATTGCAGGGCCGCACCTCGTTCGTCATCGCCCATCGCCTCAGCACCATCCGCAACGCCGACATGATCCTCGTCCTCAATCAAGGCGAGATCATCGAGCGCGGCAAGCACGACGAACTGCTGGCCAAGCGCGGCTTCTATTACGATTTGTATATGAGCCAGTTCCGGCGGCAGGAAGAAATTCGCGTCGGCGACAACGGCCACCGCGCCGGTGAAATGATCGCCGCCGCGTAGGGGCAGGGTTTGCCCCTGCCCAATGGGGGCGACCGCAACCCCGCCAAAGGTGGGGCGGGCGATGCCCCTACGTTGCCTTTATTTGATCACGATCTATCGCAAAGGATGACCTCATGCGACGATGGATACTGCTCGCAGGGCTCGCGCTCGCCTCTTGTGTCGCCGACCCCGCTCCGTTGCCCCAACCCGCCGTTCCCGTAGTCTCGCCCACTCCGCTCCCCACCCTGCCCTACATCGTCCCCACCAACCCGCCGCTCGATTGCGGCCCCGAAGCCGCCATCGCCCTTGCGCAGACTCAATCCGATCTTGCGCTGGCCGCCGCCGCCGAAGTGGACGCCATCGCTCAAACCACCGCCGACTCCGCGCTCATCGCGCAGAGCGGGCAGAAAGCATTCGGGCTCGGCCTCGAGCTCATGGGGTATTACGACGTTCCCGAATGTTTACTGCAAGCCAAAGTGTTCGCCGTGCACTTCTTCGAAGAGCGCATCGCCGCCTATGATGCCCTCGCCGCCGGAGACGACTCGGCTTACGACACTCACCTCAACAACGCCGAACTCGCCCGACAGAATATGGTCACCGTTGTCAACGGCGTGCTGGGGCAATAGGGAATCAGCGCTTATCCGCTACATCTGTGTTCACCCGCGCCCCCCAGATGGCCTCGCCTCCTCAAGTGACTCACAACTTCATCCGCATCACTGCTGCCGATTGCGGGCAGGCCGACTTGAACTCTACCGACTCCAGCGCGGGCTCGGGCACTTCGGCCCGTGTGATTTCTCGGAAGCCAAACTTGGGAAAGAAGCCGCGCGCGGTTTCGGTGAGCAGCACAATTTCGCCCATGCCTGATTCTTTCGCGGCGCTCAACGCCCGCTTCACGACCTCTTTTCCGAGTCCCGTGTTCCGCTCCGCCTCTTTCACCGCCACCGACCGCAACAGCCCAACCGCGCCGTAACGCTCCATTGCCGCGCAAGCCACAATCTCATCGCCGCGCACGGCCAGCACAAAGCCGGAAAGAATCTCCCGCGCGCCGTCGAGCGGCAGGTTACTCATTGTCAGCAACTCGGCAACGTTCGGCCAATCCGATTCTTCGGCAGACCGGAATGTGATTTCTGAGATCATTGTGCTAATCGCTTGCCTCGATCTCCTCCCCCATCGGCGCATTTCCGATGGGGGAGGTCGGGAGGGGGTTACGCCTTTCGCGCCGTGATCGTTGCCGAGAAGGGCACACCCACTGGCAGAGCCGAAAGAAGTTTGCTCGGATCGTCTTTCGGCTGAACACGCACATCGGTGAAGCCGGCTTCTCGCAACCCGCGCTCGTAGTCTTTCACGTCCAACGCTCCGGCCACGCACGCCCCCCAGGCTTCCATGCTTTTCTGCACGAGTTCGGGCAGGGGGCCGTTCGTCACAATATCAGAGACGGCCACCCGCCCGCCGGGCTTGAGCGCGCGGCACATTTCGCGGAATACTTGCGGCTTGTCCGGCGAGAGATTGATCACGCAGTTCGAGATCACCACATCCACCGAAGAATCCTCAACCGGCATATTTTCGAGATAGCCCTCGCGAAATTCGACGTTGGTTGCGTTCACTCGTTGAGCGTTGGCGCGCGCGCGCGCCAGCATCTCCGGGGTCATGTCCACGCCGATCACGCGCCCCTGCGCGCCCACTTGCCGCGCGGCGAGGAAGCAATCGAGGCCGCCGCCGGAACCGAGATCGAGCACGGTTTCGCCGGGGCGGAGCGCCGCCAGCGTGATCGGGTCGCCGCAACCGAGAGTGAAGTTGGAGATGTCGGTCGGTATCTCTGAGATCAGTTGTTCATCGTACAGGGCATTGCTCTTCGAGCCACAGCACGAACTTGAGTTGCGCGCGCGCTCCGCGTAATGCCCGCGCACTGCTTCATGAGTTGGGGTAGGGGTTAGGGTTGTCATGGGTATCTCCGAAAGTTTATTGTTTCCCGCTGGCCCGGCGGGTCGAAACATATAGACGTGCGTCTATGGAAATTGACAAAATAATCGGGATGCACAGCGGCATCCCGGCGCATCACACCTCAACGGCCTTCTTCACCGCTTCGGTGGCTTCTTCTTCCGGCGCGAACTTCACCATCAATTGCCCACAGCAAAAAGCGATGCGCTCTTGATTGAGCGAGTAAAAAGTCTGCTTGCCTTCACTGCGCGCGTTCACTAGCCCGGCATCGCGCAGGATGGCGAGATGGTGCGACACCGTCGGCTGCGAAACGTTGGTCTTCTCCACAATCTCGCTCACCGACAGCCAACCGCAACAGCACAGGCCCATGATCTTCTGCCGCGTCTCGTCGGCGATGGCTTTGGCAAACTCAACCGGGTTGACTTTTGTCATATCGATGCCTGTCTATGTATGCCGATAATACATCGAAGTTTGCCTATGTGTCAAGAGGCAGTTTGGAACTTTCGGCAGTGGGCGGCGGTCTATTTTTGGACGACAATTTCCTTTGGAGGAATCTCATGCGCCGAACAAATTTTGCCGCACTCGTGATCACCGCTATTCTGCTGGCCGCCTGCTCAATCCCGGCAGTGACGCCCACCCCTCGGCCCCAACCACCAACTCCGGCGGAGCCGTCACCGCTCCCTGCCACGCCCTCGCCCGATGAACCCATCTCGGCCACGCCGCGCCCCTCCGACCCCGAGCCGCTGAACCCGCAGCCGCTGCCCTTCGCGCCCGCGCCGGGCGACGCCGACCTCGCGCGCGGCACAGCCTTTGTCGAAAGGGCGCAGATCATCATCGCCGAAAGTTTCCCGCCTCAATACTTTCTGAGCGTCGCCGGATCGCTTCCCTCGCCGTGCCATCAGCTTCGGGTGAGCGTTTCTCCGGCATCCGGCCAAAGCCGGATCACGGTGGACGTGTACTCGGTGGCCGATCCGTATGCCGTGTGTTCGCAAATACTTCAACCGTTCGAGGTCAACGTTCCGCTCGGCAGTTTTGCGGCGGGCGAATATGAGGTGTGGGTGAACGGCCAGCCGGTGGGAGAGATCGCCGCCCCGTAGCCGAAGTATAATCGTGGGCTAATGCCCGACGAGAAACCGAACACTCCTCCCGCCGACTCTGCGGTGGATAGTGAGCTGCTTCAGCGCGTGCTGGAAGTGAGCCGCCTCATGGCCGAGACGCGCGCCCTCAACCCGCTCCTCGGCCGCGTGATGGACGAAGCAGTGAAATTGGTGGGAGCCGAGCGCGGCTTTTTGGTGTTGATGGGCCGCGACGGATCGCATGAAATTCGTGTTCGCCGCAGTCGGGTGGGCGCCGATCCGCCGGGAGCGGCGGACGAGATCAGCAACTCGATCATCGACAAAGTGGCGCGCAGCGGCCAGCCGCTTATCCTGCGCGATGCGTTGAACGATCCGGCGTTCAACAACGCCTCCAGCATCATCAATCTCAGGCTGCGCTCGGTGTTGTGCGCGCCGCTCGTTTCGCGCGGCAATGTCATCGGCGCATTATACGTGGAGAATCGTTCCATCAAGGGGCGATTCAATACGCGCGATCTTTCGCCGCTTATCCTATTTGCCAATCAAGTGGCAGTGTCCATCGAAAACGCGGCGCTCAACGACGACCTCGAGGCGCGGGTGGCCGAGCGCACGCGCGAACTGCGCGAAGCCATGACACACTTGGAAAACAGTTGGATGAAGATAGTGGAAACCAACCGTCTGCAAACAGAATTGCTGGGTAACGTTACGCATGATCTGCGCTCGCCGTTGACGGTTGTGGTGGGCACGCTGACGGCGATGCAGGATGGCACGTTGGGCGCGTTGACGGTTGAACAGCGCGATTGGGTAGGCAAGTCGTTGGAGGCAGTGAACCATGTTCTGAATCTGACCAACGATCTATTCGACTTGGCGAAGTTGGATATGGGAGCGCTGACTTTGCATCCGCAGAATGTTGATCTGGCGAAGTTCCTGAACGACATCTACCGAATCGGGCTCGGCCTCCGCTGGCCCGATGGCGTGACTCTCGAACTCGATCTGCCGCCGCGCTTGCCCGTTGTGGCGCTCGATCCGGTTCGCATCCGGATCTGATCTCGAATGCGTTGAAGCACACCCTGCGCGGCAGGGTTACTGTCGGCGCACGGCATTTGGCTGAGAGAGGCGAAGTGTGGATCGGGGTGGCCGACACCGGTGACGGCATCCCATCGGAAAAGCAGGGCATGTTATTTCAGCGTTTCCAACAAGTGGATGATGATCTCGAACGGCGGCAGTCCGGCACTGGATTGGGGCTGGCGATCTCGCGCGAACTTGTGGAGATGCATGGCGGGCGCATTTGGGTGGAAAGCGCGCCGGGCAAAGGCTCAAGTTTTATTTTCGCTCTGCCGGTCGTTTAAGTTTTGCCCTCATGCCACGATGCGCCGAAGGCCCGGCGTGAGCGTGTGAATGATCACGGTTGAAAGCAAACACACACTCCCGCTGATCAACACGGCGGTGGGCAGCTGCCACTGTTGCACCATCCAGCCCACCAGCAAACTGCCGAACGGCGCCACTCCCTGCAAGCCCCACAAGTAAGTGCTGATCACGCGCCCGCGCAGTTCGTCGGGCACGATGAGTTGAATGAGCGTGTTGGTGGTGGCTAACTGCGTTACCATCCCCCAACCGTAAATGGCGATGAGCGCCAGCGCCGGTGTGAGCGTTCGCGAAAAACTGAGGCCAGTGAAGGCGAGGCCGAATGCCAATTGACCGGCGAGCAGAAGACGACCTTTACGTTTGACGGTGGCGCTGAGCACGGCGAGCGAAATGGCGGCGGCCAGCGCGCCCACACCCTGCGCGGTGACGAGGGCGCTGTTGCGCGCGGCAACGGCGGCCTGAGGCTCCCCGAGATGGCCGAGCACGTCGCGGGCCAAGGCCGGAATCTGCATTGACAACGGGGTGGCAAAGAATCCCAGTATCGAAGCCATGACGACGAGCATTGCCACTGTGGGCGCCCGCAAAATGTAGCGTTGGCCGTCGCGGAATTCGGCCAACAGTTTTTTGCGTTGTGTTTGCGGCGGGCGGTGAGGCTGGCGGCTGATGGTGAGCAGGCTGATGATGACCACCGCGTAACTCACACCGTTGGCGAAGAAGGCCCACCCCTCGCCGCGCGGGCCGAGCAATAGCAAAAACGGCGCGGCGACGGCGGGGCCGAGCACGCGGGCGGCGTTGAAGATTGTGGAGTTGAGGGCGATGGCGTTGGGCAGGGCCTCTTTGCCCACCAGCTCCACGAGCATGGCCTGCCGCGCAGTGATCTCGATGGCATTGGCCGCGCCCAGCACGGCGGCCAACCCGACGATGTGCCAAATGTTGATCCGTTGTGTGAGAGCAAGAAAGGCCAACGCGAAGGCCTGCGCCATCATAATGATTTGCATGGCGATGACCACCTGGCGTTTGTCGTGGCGCTCCACCAACACGCCGCCGGGCAGGGTGAGGAGCAGGGCGGGCAGGGTGGCGGCGAACCCCACGAGTCCGAGATAGATCGGTTGGTCGGTGAGTCGGTACGCCAGATACGGCTGAACGGTGCTCTGCATCCATGTGCCCACCAACGAAATGAATTGGCCGATCCAAAAAATGCGAAACTCGCGCGAGGCGAGCGCGGGGAAGCGAGAGATCATTGGGGATGGTGTTGGAAAGAAAAGGCCGCTCGCTTTGGCGAACGGCCTCTATGCTGCGCCCCCGCGGCGACTCGAACGCCGGCATCCACCTCCGGAGGGTGGCGCTCTATCCACTGAGCTACGGGGGCCAACGCTCGCATTTTACCATAGAGGGGCGCGCGGCCTTCACACCTGCTCGTAGGGCAATCGCATCTAAATATCAGGGGAAAGGACTCTAATGAGGTAGTCTTCTTTCCAAGCGGCTTGAAGTTGTTTAGCATGAATACCGCCTTTGGCAGTTTTTTCTTTTTTCAAAAGATTGAGAG
>Ga0194127_10001977_pt1 | contig 28757 bp, 27 predicted proteins | sample TA2KigC100mmetaG_FD_148624 | JGI IMG/M metagenome (GOLD analysis project Ga0194127, IMG submission 148624) | Freshwater microbial communities from Lake Tanganyika, Tanzania - TA2015036 Kigoma Deep Cast 100m | ecosystem: Environmental > Aquatic > Freshwater > Lake | place: Tanzania: Lake...
GCGGCGATGCAGTTCGAGTCCGGCGGCCACCGCGTGCAGCGCGTGCCCGCGACCGAGCAGAAGGGCCGCGTGCACACGTCGGCGGCGACCGTCGCGGTGCTGCCCGAGGTCGAGGAGGTCGAGGTCGACCTGCGGCCGGAGGATCTCAAGGTCGACACCTACCGGTCCTCGGGTGCGGGCGGCCAGCACGTCAACAAGACCGAGTCCGCGGTGCGCATCACGCACCTGCCGACCGGCACCGTGGTCGCGTGCCAGGAGGAACGCAGCCAGCTGAAGAACCGCCAGCGCGCGATGGCGCTGCTGCGCGCGCGCATCCACGACGCGCAAGAGCGCGCCGCCGCCGCCGCGCGCGCGGCCGAACGCAAGGAGCAGGTCGGCACCGGCGACCGCAGCGACCGCATCCGCACCTACAACTACCCCCAGGACCGGCTGACCGACCACCGGCTGAACCGCAACTTCGCGCTGTCGCAGATCCTCGAAGGCCGGCTCGAGCCGGTCGTCGAGGCGCTGCAGGCCGACGAACGCGAACGGCGCATCGAGCGGCTGTGAGCACGGCAGCCCCACCATCGCGACCTGCATCCCGCGGCCTGTTTCCCAGGTGACTCCTGGGGCCGGAGCCGCCACGATCCCGACCTGCAGACCCCTCTCCCTCTCCCGACCGACCGGAGCCATACCGATGACGAACGCGGGCACCCCACCTGATCTCGCCTCCCTCGAACCCCTCGAGCCGCTCGACGCGGGCGGCACCGAGGCCGGACCGGGCGCGCCGGCCGGCGACGCGGCGCTGGTGCAGACGCTGCGTTCGGGCCTGCCGTGCCCCGGCTTCAACCCCTACTGCGGCGACAAGACCTATTACCGGTTCCTGTTCGCGGGCGTCATGATGCTGCTCGGCTGCCTGATGCCGTTCGGCGCCGACACGGCGGTGGCCGGCTACCAGACGATGAGCGGCGCCGTCTACACGCTGATCGCGATCGGCATGATCTGGACCTGGTGGGGCGCGATCCACACGAACCGCTCGACCGGCGCGAGCCTCAAGTGGCTCCTGCTGTGCCTCGCCCCGCTGGTCGCGATCGTGATGAACATGACGGCCTTCGTGCCGGCCGAGTCGTTCGACGTCGCCAAGGCCCGCGGCTGGCTCGCGAGCGACGCCGCGTTCAGCAGCGGCTGGAAGGAACTGTTCAAGGACGTCGGCTCGGCGCTCATGAAGGACGCCGCGGCTGCCGAGAAGGTCGGCAACTTCTGGCGCCTGTTCGGCACCGGCCAGTTCTTCGTGTTCCTCGGCGCCGTGTTCGCGGAACTCGGTTTCGTCGGCGGCGTGATCGGCGGCGCGCGCAAGAACAAGCAGGAGAAGCAGGCGCGCATGATGGCCGCCGCCGAGCGCCGGCGGAAATGACGCGCGGCCGGCGCCCATGACGCCGCTGGACCAGCCGCACGATCCGCCCGCGCACACGGTGCTCAGCGTGCTGCGCGGCGCCGAGCAGTGGCTGCAGCGGCGCGGCGTCGACGCGCCCAGGCGCTCCGCCGAACTGCTGCTCGGCAAGGTGCTCGGCCTCGATCGGCTGCGCCTCTACCTCGCCCACGACCGGCCGCTCGACGGCGCCGAGCGCTCGGCGATGCGCGCGTTGGTGGCCCGCCGCGGCGCCGGCGAACCCGTCGCGCACCTGCTCGGCAGCTGGAGCTTCCGCGGGCTCGAACTCGCGGTGTCGCCGGCGGTGCTGGTGCCGCGGCCGGAGACCGAGGAACTCGTGACGCTGGCGCTCGAGCGCGCGGGCCCGGGCGCGCGCGTGCTGGACCTCGGCACCGGCAGCGGCGCGATCGCGATCGCGCTCGCGGTCGAGCGGCCCGACCTGCAGGTCACGGCCGTCGAGGTCTCGCGCGACGCGCTGGAGATCGCCGCGCAGAACGCGGCCCGCCACGGCGTCGCCGCGCGGATCACGTTCCTGCGCGGTTCGTGGTGGGAGCCGGTGCCGCCGGCGGCCCGGTTCGACCTCGCCGTCAGCAACCCGCCCTACATCGACCCGGCGGCGCCGCACGGGCTCGCCGCCGACGTGGCCGCGCACGAGCCGCCGCTCGCGCTGTTCACCGCCGCCGGCGACGTGCTGTCCTGCTGCCGCGCGATCGTCGCGGGGCTCGGCGCGCACCTGGTGCCGGGCGGGTGGTTCGTCGCGGAGACCGGGGTCGGCGCGAGCGCGCCGGCGCTGCGGCTGCTGCAGCAGGAGCCGGCGCTCGAGGCCGCGGAACTGCGCGCCGACCTCGGCGGCATCGACCGGTTCCTGCTGGCGAGGCGCCGCGCGGCGGGGGCCTAGGGGGCCTTCCTGGCCTTGCCGACGTAGTGGCGCAGCGCCGCGCGCGTCACGGGCGTGATCTCGGTGAAGTAGATCGCGAGGTCGTGCTTGCCGCGCTGCTGCCGCAGCGGCTCACAGCGCACGACCGCGCCCGTCACGTGGTGGACCTCGGCGGCGCCCGGCAGCGAGAAGTCGAGGCGGACCAGCGTCATCTCCGGAATCGGCTCGGGCGACGCGCAGGCGAGGCCGATCTCCGAGATGTCGCGCAGGATCGCGGGTTCGGCTCCAGCCGGCTTCTGGAAGCGGATCGGGAAGTCGCCCAGCGCGCGCACGGCGCGGCGACGTTCGGGCTGGGGGGACGGCGTGGGCACGAGCAGAGGCTACCTGGGCACTCGCGGGTGCGCCAGCGCGGCCGGCGCTTGGATCCGCGCGCGAGGCGCCTAGGATGCGCGCGGCTGGCCGCGCCCGATCGCTCCGACCGGCGGGCCCATTCCCACGCACGCACCTCGCCCCATGGCCAACTTCAACAAAGTCATCCTGCTCGGCAACCTGACCCGCGACATCGAACTCCGCCACACGCAGAGTGGCCAGGCGCTCGCCAAGTTCGGCATGGCGATCAACCGCAAGTTCAAGCAGGGTGACGAACTCAAGGAGTCGACCTGCTTCGTCGACCTGACCGCGTGGGGGCGGCAGGCCGAGGTGCTGAGCCAGTACGTGCGGAAGGGCAGCCAGCTGTTCGTCGAGGGCCGGCTCGACTACCAGACGTGGGAGAGCCAGGAGGGCGGCAAGCGCAGCAAGCTCGAGGTCGTCGTCGAGAACTTCCAGTTCGTCGGTTCGGGCGCGGGCCGCGGCGCGGGCGGCGGCGACGAGCAGGCGGGACGCCGCAGCGGCGGCCAGAAGCCGCAGGCCGGTGCCGAGGGGCAGGCCGGCGCCGGCAACGGCGGCGGCGACGTCGACTACGGCGACATTCCCTTCTGATCGCCCGGCCGTGCGAGGTCCCGCGCGCACGCTGCTCGCGATCGCGGCCGTGCTGCCCGGCGGACGGCAGCCGGATCGCCGACTTCCCGTGCGACGACAAGGTCTTCGATGCGGCGGGGGAGCGCGAGGTCGCTGACGTGGTGGTCGTGCACGGCCGCGCGGTCGTGCGGCAGGACGACAGCGAAGCAGCCGAGGTGACCGGCAGCCTGCTGCAGACGGGCGACGGCACGGGCCACAACGCGGGATTCACCTGGGCCGACGGTGGCCGGCGCGGCGACGCCGGCGCGGCGTGGGAGACGGTCGGCACCTTGCCGGCCGTCGCGGGCACGGTCCTGACCGTGCGGGCGGGTTCCGTGCGGGGCTGCCCGTTCGTGCTCGACGCGATCCGCTTCGTCGAAGTCGATGCGGCCGGTGGGGCGGCGAAGTGGAGGTCGCGCCGGTGCGGGCCGGTATCCTGCGGGTGTGCGTCCGCCTGACCCGTCGCCGTCCGCAGCCGACTTCGCCGCCGCCGCCGCGCAGGCGCTCGCCTTCCTCGAGTCGGTGCTCGCCGATCCGCTGCAGTTGCTGCAGCTCGACGAACCGACGCGGGTCCGCCTGCTCGAGGTCGCCGGCCGCGTGGTGCGCCCCGATCCGGCGCACAAGCGCGCCTTCGGCCGCGCCGCGCGCAAACAGAAGCTCGACCGCAAGCGCCGGCGCGACGAGCAGCTGCTCGCCGCCACCGGCATCCGCGCCTTGCGCGCGCAGCCGGTGTTCGCGACGCCGCCCGTGTTGCCGGCGCCGCTGCCGCCCGGCACCGACATCGACGCGGCACCTGCCGCGGCCGAGGCAGGCGCCGCCCCGCGCACCGTGCACGAGGAACGCACCTGCTACGTGTGCAAGGCGACCTTCCGCGAGCTGCACCACTTCTACGACTCGATGTGCGCACGCTGCGCCGAGTTCAACTGGCAGAAGCGGCAGCAGACCGCCGACCTGCGCGGCCGCACCGCGGTGGTCACCGGCGCGCGCGTCAAGATCGGCTATCAGGCGGGCATCCTGCTGCTGCGCGCCGGCTGCCGCGTGGTCGTCACGACGCGCTTCCCGCACGACGCCGCGCTGCGCTACGCCCGCGAGGCGGACTTCCCGCAGTGGCGCGACCGGCTGCAGATCCACGGCCTCGACCTGCGCCACACGCCGAGCGTCGAGGGGTTCGCGCGGCACCTGAACGAGACGCTCGACCGGCTGGACTTCGTGATCAACAACGCGTGCCAGACCGTGCGCCGGCCGCCGGGGTTCTACGGCCACCTGATGGCCCTGGAACGGGAGCCGCTGGCGGCGCTGCCGGCTCCGGCCCGGGAACTGCTGCGCGCGCACGGAGCGCTGCGCGCGGGCTGCGGCGCGCTGCCCGCGATCGACGGCGCGCTGGCCGGAGCCGCACCGGAGCTGTCGCAGCGGGAACTGCTGGCCGAGGACCACGACCGCAGCGAGGCGATCTTCCCGCACGGCCGGCTCGACCAGGATCTGCAGCAGGTCGACCTGCGCAAGCGCAACAGCTGGCGGCTGCCGCTGGACCAGGTCGCGACGATCGAACTGCTCGAGGTGCAGCTCGTCAACGCGGTGGCGCCGTTCGTGCTCGCCGCGCGGCTGAAGCCGCTGCTGCTGCGCGTGCCGAGCCGCGACAAGCACGTCGTCAACGTCTCGGCGATGGAGGGGCAGTTCTACCGCAGCTTCAAGACCGACAAGCACCCGCACACGAACATGGCCAAGGCGGCGCTGAACATGCTGACGCGCACCTCGGCCCGGGACTACGTGCGCGACGGCATCCACATGAACAGCGTCGACACGGGCTGGGTGACCGACGAGGACCCGGCCGAGATCGCCGCGCGCAAGACCGCGGAGCACGGTTTCCACCCGCCGCTCGACGTCGTCGACGGCGCGGCGCGCGTGGTCGACCCGATCTTCACCGGGTTCAACACCGGCGTGCACGTGTGGGGGCAGTTCCTGAAGGACTACGCGCCGACGCACTGGTGACGGGTCGCGGCGTCCGGGGCTCGATGGAAACCGCCGCAGCGGCGCCCGAGTGCGTGGTTTCGTCCGTTGCAGGTCGCCGCGTGGCGGCGGTGGGAACCTCAGTAGCTCTCGCGCTCGTCGGGGAACGAGCCGTCGCGCACGTCGCGGCAGTAGCCATCGACCGCCTGCCCGATCGTCTGCGCGAGTTCCACGTAGCGGCGCGCGAAGCGCGGCCGGAAGCGCGTGAACAGGCCCAGCATGTCGTGCGTGACGAGGATCTGGCCGTCCGTGTGCGGGCCCGCGCCGATGCCGATCACGGGGATCTCGAGCGCCCGCGCCACGCGCGCGCCGAGTTCCGCGGGCACCTTCTCGAGCACCAGTGCGAACGCGCCCGCCTCCTGCAGGCATCGCGCGTCGTCGAGGATGCGCTGCTGCTCCTGCTCGTCCCGGCCGCGCGGCCGGTAGGTGCCGAACTGGTGGATGCTCTGCGGCGTGAGCCCGAGGTGGCCCATCACCGGGATGCCGGCGTCGACGAGGCGCTGCACGGTGGGCGCGAACGGCGCGCCGCCCTCGAGCTTGACCGCTTCCGCGAGGCCTTCCTTGAGCAGGCGGCCGGCGTTGCGCAGCGCGTCCTCGGTGCTGATCTGGTAGCTCAGGAACGGCATGTCGCCGATCACCATCGCGCGCTGCACGGCGCGGCCGACCATCTCGCAGTGGTAGACCATCTGGTCCATCGTCACCGGCACGGTCGTGTCGCGGCCCTGCAGCACGGTGGCCACCGAATCGCCGACGAGGATCACGTCGACGCCGGCCTGGTCGAGCAGGGCCGCGAACAGGTGGTCGTAGGCGGTCAGCGCGGCGATGCGCTCGCGGGCCGCCTTCATCTGGCGCAGCGCGGCGGTGGTGATCTTGGGGCGTGCAGGCGTCACCGGATCACCAGTCGCCGAACGTGTCGGGCGCGTCGTTCGCCGGCGGCGGCGCCGCTGGCGGCGGAGCGTCGCCGCCGGGCGGCGGCGGCGGGCGATAGTCGTCGACGCCGTCGTCGGGCACGCGCGGTGGGCGCTTCTTCGGCCGGTTCTTGCCTTCGACGATGCTGCCGAAGGTCGGCACGCGCTTGGGATCGAGTTCCACGTCGAAGGCCGACAGGTCGAGCGGCGGCGGTTCGATGACCTCGACCCTGCCGCGGCGGTCGCGGTGGCGCGGCACGACGTCGACGTCGCGGCCTCCGTGGCGGCGATCGCGGCGGTCCTTGTGCCGTTCCTCGCGCCGCTCGTGGCGTTCGTGCCGCTGCGCTGCCGGTCGCTGTTCCTTCGGGTCGGGCGGGGCCTCGCGCCCCGGCCCGCCCGGAGGCCGCTCGAAGGGCCGGTCCTGGCCACCGCGACCGCGCCGGCCGCGCCGGCGGCGCCGCCGCCTGCGGCGTTCGGGGGCCTCGGCGGACGCGATGCCGGCCGCGCCGTCGGCGTCCACCGGCGGGGCGTCCGGGTCGGCGTGAAGGTCCTCGTCGTGCAGCGGTTCGTGCGGTCCGGCGCTGGCGTCCAGGGCCTCGCCGTGTGGGGGTGGCGGCTCGCTGGCCGGGAACCTCCCGGGTGCGACGGGCTGCTCGCCGTCGCGGTTGCCGCGGCGGCGGCGGCGGCGGCGGCGACGGCCCGGTTCCCCGGTCTCGTCCCCCGATGCACCGTCCACGGCGGCGGCCGGGTGCGGCTCGCGATCGAAGTCCGGTTCGGCGTCGACGGGCGCGGCCGGCGCACCGTCGGCGGCCTCGGCAGACGGCGGCGGGGATCCTGCTTCGGGCGCTTCGGCGACCGGCAACTCGACCGGCGCGGACTCGTCCGGCCCTTCGGTCTCGTCGGCTTCGGGGCCATCGGCCGCAGCGGCGCCCGCCGCCAGATCGATCGGCTCGGCCGATTCGATCGGCTCGGCTGACTCGGTGGGCTCGGCAACCTCGACCGGCGGGGTCGCCGCGGCTGCGTCGCCGTTGCGGCGACCGCGCCGCCGGCGGCGCCGCCGGCGGCGATGGCGCCCTTCGCCTTCGGGCGGCCCCTCGGTTCGACCGGCATCCTGTCCGGTCGGCGTGGGCCAACGCGGAGCATCGTCCGGCTCGGCAGGCTCGGGCCCGGGCGGGGTTTCCGGCTCGGGTCCGGGGCCTTCCGCCAGGTCGTCCGGCGGCGGTTCCCCGGCGGCCGTCGGCTCCTCCACGTCGGCCGCGGGCTCCCGGTCGTCCGGCGTGGGCTCCTCCTCGGCGTCCTCGCGGTCGCGGACCTCGAAGTCGACGGCCGGCCCGTGGCCGAGTTCCGCGGCGATGCGCTGCCAGCGCTGCACGGCGTCGTCCGCCGCGCCCAGCGCCTGCATGCGCAGTTCGAACAGCTCGAGCGCTTCGTCGAAGTAGGGGCCGTGCACGAAGCCGGCGACGCGGAAGCGCTTCTGCTCGTCGGTCTGCAGGAAGCGGTGCTGCACGCCGCAGATCCGCTTCAGGCAGCCGGCGTCGCGTCGCGGCAGCCGCAGCGACTGGCCGAGCGGGCCGAGCCACTCCTCGGCGATCGACGAAGGGCTGCGGCCCGGGTTCAGTTCGGCCTTCGCGAGCACCGGACACACCAGCAGCACGGCGAGCAGCACGGCGTTCTGCGGCACGGTCCCGGTGGTGTGCACGCGGTTGTCGAGCGCCTCGAGCAGCCGCCAGAACTGCACGCGCTGGTCGTGCCGCGCGCCGGCCAGGAACTCGGCGAGCACGGGCACGAGGCTCTTCAGCGCGCCGACGTCGCGCAGCAGCTGGAAGCTCTCGAGCGAATGTCCCCCGCGCAACAGGCGCAGGATCTCCTCGAGCAGGCGCGGCGGCGCGCTGCGCACCAGGTCGGCCGACGTCTCGGCCATCGCCGCGAACGTCTCGGGCTCGATCGCGAAACCGAGCCGGCCGGCGAACTTCGCCGCGCGCAGGATGCGCACCGGGTCCTCGCGGAACCGCACGCGCGGGTCGCCGATGGTGCGGATCACGCGCGCGCGCAGGTCCGCGAGCCCGTTCGTGTAGTCGAGGATCCGGTCGCGCGTCGGGTCGAGGAACAGCGCGTTGACCGTGAAGTCGCGGCGCAGGGCATCCTCCTCCGCGGTGCCGAACTCGTTGTCGCGCGTGATCAGCAGGTCGTCGTCGCCGCCCGGGTTCTCGAGCTGCGGCGTGCGCCGGAACGTGGAGACCTCGAGGATCTTCCGGTTGTCGTGGAAGTGCAGGTGCGCGAGCTTGAAGCGCCGGCCGATGATGCGGCAGTTGCGCGGGAAGGTGCGCTTGACCTGCGGCGGCTTCGCTTCGGTCGCGATGTCGTAGTCCTTCGGCGTGCGGCCGAGGAGCAGGTCGCGCACGCAGCCGCCGACCAGATAGGCTTCGAAACCCCGCGCGATGAGCCGTTGCGTCGCCCGGACCGCGTCGGGGTCGAGCTTCGCCAGGTCGGCGCCAGTCGGGGACAGGATCGTCGGTTCGATCGTCGTATTCCCTGGAAGAGCGAGTGATGGGAAGTGCGCGGTTTACCGCCCCGCGGGGCCCGGCGGCAACCAGTTTCCCACCGGCCCTGCGGCCTGCCGGCTCAACCCTGCAGGCCGCCGTCGACCGTGAGCACCTGCCCGGTCACGTAGCCAGCCGCCTCCGACAGCAGCCAGGCCACGGTGCCGACGGCATCTGCGACGGTGCCGAGCCGGCCCAGGGGAACCCTGGGCAGCATGCGGGCCTGGCTCTGCCCATGGCTGTGGGGGTGGTCGATCAGGCCCGGGGCGACCACGTTCACGGTGATCCCGTGGGGGGCCAGCTCGAGCGCGAGCGAGCGCGCGAGCTGGACCACGGCTGCCTTGGCGGCGAAGTAGACCGGCGCGCGCAGCATGCCGCGGTCCTTGTCGGCGCCGGCGGCGGCGAACAGCACGACGCGGCCGGGCCGGCCCGCAGCGACCATCGCCGGGACCACGGCCTGGATCGTGTGGAAGACGCTGTCGACGTTGCTGGCGAACTGCGCGCGGAAGGTCGCGGCGTCGGTGCCGAGCAGCGGCCGTTCGGCGAAGTCGCCGACGGTGTGCACGAGCGCACAGGGGGCACCGTGCTGGACCTGGAACGTGGCGAAGGCGCGCGCCAGCGATGTCGGGTCGGTCGCGTCGACGCCGGTGGCCCGCGTCCAGACCACCGCGCGCCCGGGGAACGCCGCGGCGATGCCGGCCCCGATGCCCCGGCCGCCGCCGACGACCAGGATGCGGTCACCGGCCACGGCCCTCACTTCTCCTTCAACCACCCGAGGATCTCCTTGAGCTTCGGCGGGTTGCCGGTCATCAGCACGCCGATGCGGAACACCTTCCCGGCGGCGCGGAACGCGAACCAGACGCTGCCGAGGATGATCACCGTGGTCAGCGCGTACTCCCACGCGGGCGGCGGGCCGCTGGCGCGGTTCATCATCGCGAACGGCGTGTAGAGCGGGATGTAGGTGAACACGCGCGCCATGAGCCCGTTCGGCTCCTGCACGACCGGCACCATCGCGAGCAGCGGGATCATCAGCAGCAGGAACACCGGCTGCAGCAGGTTCTGCGCCTCCTTGAGGCTGTTGCACACCGAGCCGATCGCGACCAGGATCGCCGCGAACAGCAGGTAGCCGGTCAGGAAGTAGCCGACGAACGAGGCGAGGTAGAGCGGGTCGCCGACGATCGCGAGCAGGTTGTACTCGCCGAACTTCGGCACGAGCTTCGGCGCGACCCAGACGCCGAGCACGCCGAACACGACCCACGAGCCGACGATCGTGAGGCCGGTGGCGCCGATGCCCCAGATCTTGCCCGCCATGAGCTCGCCCGGGCTCACCGACGACAGCAGCACCTCGATGATGCGGTTGCTCTTCTCCTCGACGGTGTTGGTCAGCAGCATCTGCGCGGCGGTGAACACCGCGATCCACAGCAGGTAGACGAAGGCGACCGGCGCGAGCTTGTTGCCCTTGTCGGTCTTGTCGACGGCCTTGGTCTCGCCCGTCGTGTCGACCTGCACCTCCTGGAACGCGACCGCGGCCTGGATCCAGGCGGCCCGCTGCGGCGGGATGTCGGCCTTGGCGATGCGCAGCTTGCGCAGCACCTGCGTCGCCGCGCCGGCGTACCAGTCGCGCAGGTCCTCGTCGGTCAGGCTGTTCGAGACGTAGACGAAGTCGGCAGGGCGCCGCGGATCCGCGGGGCCGGCCGTCTCGTCGAAGCGCAGCGGGTCGTTGTCGAACACGAAGTAGGCGAACAGCCGGCCGCTGTTGACCATCTCGTTGAGCTTCCGGCGCTGCTCCGCCGGCTGGAGCCCTGCCACGCCCAGTTCCTCGAGCGAAACGTGGTGGTAGCGGCGCGCGGACACGAAGGCCCGCAGGTTGCGCTGCTGCTCGGGCGACATCGAGGTCGCCCAGTCCGTCACCGTCGCGAGCAGGGCCGGCGGCAGCTCGTGGAGCTTGCCGGACTGCGCCGCGCGGGCGGCCTGCTGCAGCAGCTCGGGCTCCTTCTGCAGCCGCGTGATCAGGTCCCGCAGCGGGTTGCCGGCGTCGAGCCGCTTCGCGACTTCGTCGAGGTTGGCGGTGATCTGCGCCAGCGTCGGTTCGGCAGGGGGCGGCGTGGGCGCCTCTGGTTCCGCCGTGCCGGGCCCGGCAGCGCCCGCCGGCGCGGGCTTCGGCAGCAGTTCCTCGAGCGCGCGCTGCAGGTCGCGCTGGCGCGCCTCGGGTTCGATCCGCGCGCCGATGCGCGACGGCGTGAAGTCCAGCACGGCGTACTGCTGCAGCTTCTTCGTGCTCTGCATGACCCAGCCGACGCCGATCGCGAGCACGATGATCAGCGGGAAGCTCAGGATGCCGAGCCAGAACGTCTTGGTGCGGACGTTGTCGAGGAACTCGCGCTCCGCGACGAGGTAGGTCTTGCTGGCCATGGTCAGCGCCCCAGGCCGGCCGCGGCCAGCTGCTCGTTCGCCTCTTCGACGGTGCGCACGAACACCTCGTGCAGCGACGGTTCGCGGTAGTCGAAGCGCCGCACGGTGACGCGCTCGACGAGCCAGCGCAGCGCCTGTTGCGGGTCGGTGCCCGGCTGCAGGTAGATCTCGGCGTGTTTGCCGTTGTCGTTGACGCGCAGCGCACCGGGCAGCCGCTGCAGCACGGTGCCGTCGCCGTCGTAGTCGAGCTGGATGCCGAGGTCGCGCCCCTGCTTGACCTGCGCCAGCGTGCCGGCGAACTGCAGCTTCGCCTTGTGGATCATCATCACGTAGTCGCAGAGCTGCTCGGCGTGCTCCATGCCGTGCGTGCTGAAGATCACCGTGCGGCCCTGCCGCTTCATGTCGAGGATCAGGTCGCGCATCGTGTCGCGGTTGACCGGGTCGAGGCCGCTGAACGGCTCGTCGAGGATCACCAGTTCGGGCTCGTGGATGATCGTGCCGAGCACCTGCACCTTCTGGCCCATGCCCTTGCTCATCGCCTCGCACTTCTTGTCGAGCCAGTCGCCCAGCCCGTAGCGCGTCAGCAGTTCGCGCGCCTTGTGGTTCGCGGTGCTGCCGTCCATGCCCTTCAGCCTGCCGAAGTAGGCGACGATCTCCGCCGTCTTCATCTTCTTGTAGAGCCCCTTCTCCTCGGGCAGGTAGCCGAGCCGGTCCTTGACCTCCTGCGCGTCCGGGTGGCCGAGCACCGAGATCGAACCCGCGTCGGGGTGGAAGATGCTCATCACCATGCGGATCGTCGTCGTCTTGCCGGCGCCGTTCTGGCCGAGGAACCCGTAGATGCAGCCCACGGGCACCTCGAGCGAGAGGCCGTCGACGGCCGTGAACGAACCGAAGCGCTTGGTGACGGAACGGAGGATCAGCGCGTGGTCCATGCGGGATGGCACGGCTGGTGGCCGCGCGACCGCGAAGATTGTCGGAACGTCCGCCGCGGGGCAAGCGCGCGGCGCGGCGGTCCGGCGCCGCTCGCCAGCCGGGGCCGGACCTGACGGGTCACTCCGCCGTGCAGCGGCGCGGCGCGAACAGTGCCACGGCCGGGTGGGTCGAACGGCCTTCGACCAGCATCTCCGCGAGGCAGCGGCCGCCGAGGAACGCGAACGACAGGCCGTAGCCGTTGAACGCGCCGAGCACGTAGGTGCCGGCCCGGCCCGGCAGCGCGCCGAGCAGCGGCAAGCCGTCGGGCGTGCCGGCCATGATGCCCGTCCAGACCCGCGGAAAGGCCGTGCCGCGCAGGTCCGGGAAGTGCTCGCGCACGTAGGCGAGCAGGTTCTGCGTCACCTGCGGGTTCTGCGCGCCGTCGTCGAGGATGCCGACCTCCTCGCCGGGCACCGACCAGCGTTTGCCGCCGATCAGCAGGCGCCCGCGGTGGACCCGGAAGTACTCGTAGCAGAAGTTGCTCGACATCGCGCAGGGCGGGAACTTCGCGGCGACCGCGTCGGGCAGCGGCGCGCTGGCCAGCACCTGCCCGCGGAACGGGAACACCGTGCGCGCGAGCAACCCGCTGCCGTCGAGTTCGCGCGCCAGCGCCGACGTGCAGTGCACGACCAGCGCCGCCGCGAGTCGCCGCCCGTCGGCAAGGCGCAAGGTGAACTCGCCGGCCTCGCCGTCGATCGCGGCGACCTCGGCGTGTTCGGCGACGACCGCGCCGCTGCGGACCGCCGTGGCCGCGAGGCCGCGCACCATCGCCACGGGTTCCACGATCGCCTCGCCGGGCAGGAACAGCGCGCCGTGGAAGCCGGCCGCCGCGGGGAGTCGCCGGCCCAGGGCACCCGCGGGCACGAGTTCGTGCGGTTTCCCTTCGCTGGCGAGCAGTGCCGCCGCCTCCCGCAGTTCCGTCCACTCGTGCTCGGTCTCGGCGAGGCGCAGGCCGCCGCGCGTCTGCAGGTCGCAGGCGATGCCCCGCCCGGCGAGCTCCGCGCGCAGCGCTTCGTGGTTCTCGCGCAGGAAGTCCCACAGGAGGCGCGCGCGCTCGGCACCGAACTGGCCGTGCACGCGGTGGTAGTGCTCGCCGAGGCCCAGCAGCAGCTGGCCGTCGTTGCGGCCGGTCGCGCGGCAGCCGATCGTGCCGCGCTCGAGCACGGCGGCGTGCAGCCCCGCGCGCGCGAGGTGCAGCGCGACGGACACGCCGGCGATGCCGCCGCCGACGATCGCGACGTCGGTGCGCGCGGGCAGCGGCCGGGAGGCCGCGAACGGCGCCGCCTCGTCCAGCCACAACGAGGTCATCGGCGCAATCCCGCCGCGCCCGGCTCCTGCCCCAGCACCATGATCTTCTGCCAGATCTTGCGCGAGAGGCCGGTCGTCAGGTCCTCGATGTCGTCGACCGCGTCGACCGCCTGTGCATCCGGGAAGCCCTGCACGTAGAGCGCGCCGACCTTGCCCATCAACGACAACATCTCGCTGCAGTAGTCGAGGTAGCGCGCGAGTTCGACGCGGTGCAGCGGGCGCTCCGGGGACGGGCGATCGGGGCCGGGCAGTTGCAGGCTGTCCGGGTCCTTGGCCAGCTGGTGCATGTCGACGATGTGCGCCATCGCGCGCAGTTCGTGCAACGCATCGAGGCATCGGCGGCGCTTCTGGCGCAGTTCGAGGCTCAGCGCGAACACGGCGCCAGCACCGAGGAAGAACAGCATCGACAGCCCCGCGTCGAGCGTCTGCACGGCTTCGGAGAGCTGCCATTCGGCATCGACGCGCAGCCGGACCGACAGCACCAGCGCCACGATCGTTGCGAGGCCGGCGGCGACCAGCAGCACCGACAGGAGGCGCAGCCACCAGATCGGGCGGCGGATCGCGGCGCTGCGCTGCGCGTGGGCTGCGGCGATGCCGTGCAGGGCGTCGGCGACGCGGCCGAGGTTGGCCTCGGGGAATCGCTCGCGGATGTGATCGCGCAGCGAGGCGATCGTTTCGAGCAGACGGGCCGGATCGAGGGCGTGGAAGGTCACGCGCGGATCTTCACCGACCGCCCGCCTCGGTGGGGACCGGATTCTGCCCCTCGCCGGCCGGATCGCCGGAGGTCGGGACGACGGGCCCTCGGGCTTCGCGCCGCGACCATGCTCGGCGAGCCGCGCGACAGAGTCCGGTCGACGTGGTCAGGCGGCCGTCAACGCAGCAGCGCGAGCAGCAGCAGCATGCACAGGGCGAGCAGGGTGAGTGCCACGGAGGTGCGGTGGATCGCGGTAGTGGCTGACCGCATGGCTGGCTCAGGTTGGTGGTGGTTTCTGGTGGGGGATGGCCAGTGGTGCAGGGAAGCGACACCTGGAATAGTCCTGGCGCGAGGCGAGGTTGCACCCCCGGTCGCACGGCGGCCTCGAGCCGGGGGGACGCCTCGTTGCGATGGGGGGCCACTTTCGCAGTGCATTTGCCCGGATCGGCATTAGATTCTCGCGCCCTCGACGCAGCCTGGCTCGCCGCCAGCGAGCCGGTCGCGTTGCGGCCGTGCGAAAGACCATCTGCGCAACACCCTCATGAGCAAGGAACTGCGTCTCTTCACCAGCGAGTCCGTCAGCGAAGGCCATCCCGACAAGGTCTGCGACCAGGTCTCCGATGCCGTGCTCGACGCGATCTTCGCGCAGGATCCGGAATCGCGCGTCGCCTGCGAGACGATGGCCTCGCGCGGCTTCGTCGTCGTCGCCGGCGAGTTCACCACGAAGGCCCAGATCGACTATCAGGACGTGGTCCGCACCGTCATCCGCGAGATCGGCTACGACGACCCCGAGGTCGGGTTCGACTACAACTCGTGCGCGGTGTTCACGTCGATCCAGCGGCAGTCGGCGGACATCGCGCTCGGCGTCGACGCCAGGACGTCGGCGGGCAAGGAACAGGGTGCTGGCGACCAGGGCATGATGTTCGGCTACGCGTGCAAGGAGACCGACGCGCTGATGCCGTTCCCGATCCACTACAGCCACCGCATCCTCGAGGCGCTGGCCCAGGCCCGCAAGACGAAGCGCTTCCCGTTCCTGCGCCCCGACGCGAAGAGCCAGCTGACGGTCGAGTACGACGGCGACCACAAGCCCGTGCGCATCCACACCGTCGTGATCTCGCACCAGCACCGGCCCGAGGTGCCGGAGAAGGAACTGCACGGCGCGCTGAAGGCCGTCGCGCTCGAGGTCCTGCCCAAGGGCATGGCCGACGGCAACACGCGCTGGTTCCTGAACCCGACCGGCCGCTTCGTCGAGGGCGGGCCCAAGGCCGACGCCGGGCTCACGGGCCGCAAGATCATCGTCGACACCTACGGCGGCATGGGCCGTCACGGCGGCGGCGCGTTCTCGGGCAAGGACCCGAGCAAGGTCGACCGCTCGGCGGCCTACGCGGCGCGCTGGGTCGCCAAGAACATCGTCGCCGCCGGCTACGCGGACCGCTGCGAGATCCAGGTCGCCTACGCGATCGGCATCGCGCAGCCGGTCAGCATCCGCTGCGACACCTTCGGCACCGGCAAGGTCGGCGAGGACAAGCTCACGGCGGCGGTCCGCGAGGTGTTCGACCTGCGCCCGGCCGCGATCATCCGCGAACTCGACTTGAAGCGCCCGGGCTTCCGGCGCACGGCCGCCTACGGACACTTCGGCCGCCCCGGGTTCTCCTGGGAGCGCACCGACCGCGTCGACGCGCTGCGCACGAAGCTCGGGTGAGGTGCCAGGCGCGGCGCGGCGACAACGCGGGCCCGCCGGTCCTGGACCCCGGGCCGCTGGACCCCCGGACCGGGCGCTCGCGACCCCGGGAATCGCCGGCGGGGCTGGTTTCGCCGGGCCGGTCTGCGACTATTCCAGGTGCAGGCTGACACGGCCCCGAGCGCCCGGTCCAAGCCTGCACGGCCAGGCGCAAGCCGCGGGTCGGCAGCGCCGACCCCCGCTCCTGGGCGTCGGCGGCACTGGAGTTCGCGATGCAGCAAGACCAATTCGAAGTCCTCTTCTGCGACCTGTGCGGCACGTCGGTACCGCTCGCTGACCTCGAGAAGGGTGCGGCCATCCGGCACCACGCCAAGACGATCGGCGGCTGCTGCCTGCAGGTGCTCCGGAAGGGCGACTCCCCGCTCGCCAGTCCCGGGGCTCCGCCGGCTCCGGCAGCGCCGCCGCGCGCCGCAGCCGGCGACGGCAGGCTGCTGCCCGTCGCGATCGTCCTGCTGGCAGCGGTCGCCGCGGCGACCGTCTTCCTGGACCAGCGGGTCGGGGGCGTCGAATCGCTGGTGCGGCAGAACCAGGAACAATCCGTGCAGGCCCAGCGGTCCGACAGCGACGTGCTGCAGGGCCTCGGCGTGGCGATGGACTCGGTGGCGCGCAAGGCCGACCTCGACGCGCTGACCGAACGGCTCGCGAACCTCGACGGCGCGATGCAGCTGCACCAGGAGCAGCTGCGCCTGCAGGTCGAAGGGCTGCGCCAGGTGGTGGTCGCCGTGCAGCAGGAGACGCACAAGCTCGTTGCCGGCACGATCGACTACCGGCCCCTGTTCGAGGACCACCGCCAGCAACTGCACCGCCTGCTGACCGCCGTCGCGGACCTGCGCGGGGCGGGCGCCGCAGCGCCCTCGCCCGCGGCCCCGGCGGCGCCGCCCGCGGCCGTCCCCGAGGCCACGGGCCTGCCGGAGGCGCTGCTCGCGCACGTGAAGAAGCTCGGCGACGCCGACGCGGCGGTGCGCTTCGAGGCCGTCGATGCGCTGGTCGCCAGCAAGAACCCCGCCGTGCTGAAGTACCTGCTGCCGATGGCGCGGGATGCGGACTCGTTCGTGCGGCGGCTCACGATCGAGGGGCTGCGGGACTTCAAGCATGTCGAAGCGGTCGACGCCCTGATCGCCGCGCTCGGCGACAGCGACGTCAGCGTCGCCGAGACGGCGTGGAGTTCGCTCAAGAAGCTGACCGGCCAGAAGATCCCGTTCGACGCGACCTCGACGAGCAAGGAGGTGCGCCAGCGCGCCCAGCAGAAGTGGCAGGAGTGGTGGGACAAGAACCGCGCGACGTTCGGTTCGTGATCCCTGCCCGCCGCCCGCGGCGACGCGCCGGAGGCGGAACGAGCAACGGGCGCCGGCTCGCGCCCCACCGCGACGAGGAGCGACACATGGCGTGGCAGAACCGCACGAAGCTCGTGGCCACCCTGGGCCCGGCTTCGGGCACGGACAAGGTGGTCGCCGACCTCGCGCTGGCCGGGGTCGACGTGTTCCGCATCAACTGCTCGCACGCGGACCACGAGGCGATCCGCACGATGGTCGGTCGGGTGCGTCGCATCGCCGGCAGGCTCGGCCGCGCGATCGGCGTGCTCGCGGATCTGCAGGGCCCGAAGATCCGCGTCGGCAGGCTGCAGGGCGCCGAGCCGATCCCGCTGCGCCGCGGCGCCGAAGTCGTCGTCGACGCCACGCCCGGGGTCGTCGGCGCCGTGCAGGGCGGGTTCGCGGTGATCGGCACCAGCTACCGCGGTCTGGCCGCAGACGTGCGGCCCGGGGAGCGCATCCTGCTCGACGACGGCAACCTCGAACTGAGGGCGATCGAGGTCCGCGGCCCGCGCATCCGCGCGCGGGTGGTCCACGGCGGCGTGCTGCAGCAGTTCAAGGGCATCAACCTGCCCGGCAGCCGGGTCGCCGCGCCGTGCCTGTCGCCGAAGGACCTCGCGGACCTCGCCTGCGCGCTCGAGAACCAGGTCGACTTCGTCGCGCTGTCGTTCGTGCGCACGCCGGAGGACGTGCAGGCGCTGCGCTTGCACATCGACCGGGCCGGCTCGGACGCGCAGATCATCGCCAAGATCGAGCGCCCCGAGGCCGTGCGCAACATCGCGCGCATCCTCGCGGTCGCCGACGGGTTGATGGTCGCGCGCGGCGACATGGGCGTCGAGCTGGGCGCCGAGGCGGTGCCGCCCGTGCAGAAGCGCATCATCGCGCTCGCGAACGCCGCGCGGAAACCCGTGATCACCGCGACGCAGATGCTCGAGTCGATGGTGACGAACCCACGCCCGACGCGCGCCGAGGCGTCGGACGTGGCGAACGCGATCTACGACGGCACCAGCGCGGTGATGCTGTCGGCCGAGACGGCGTCCGGCAGGCACCCCGTGCGCAGCGTGCGCACCATGGAGAAGATCGTGCGCACGGCGGAGCGCGACGTGTGCGCCGCCATGCGGGAACCAAGGCGCAAGACCGGCCTCGCCGCCAGCGTCGCGAGCGCCACGGTGCGCGCCGCCGCCTACGCGGCCTACGAGGCGCGGGCGCGGTTGCTGGTCGTCTACACGGTGACCGGCACGACGGCGCGGCTGCTCGCCGGCGAGCGCCCGCCGACGCACGTGCTCGCGTTCACGCCATCGCCGCGCGCGATGCAGCGCATGGCCCTGGTCTGGGGCATCGTGCCGCGCCGCCTGCCGCTGCGGCGCACGAGCGAGGCGGTGACCCGCGCGGGCGACCGCCTGCTGCGCGAGCAGGGCTGGGTGAAGCCGGGCGACCGCATCGTGCAGGTCGCCGGCACGTTGCCGCAGGCCGGCTTCACCAACACGATGAGCATCCGCGAGATGTGACGCGGCTCCTGCCGTCGCCATGGGGCCGGCCCGACGCGATCTCGCTCGTTGACAAGGGGGGCAGCCTCGCTAGCATTCTCGCCCTCATTCTGGACGCCGCGGCTGCCCGCCGCGCCCGCGACAGGCTACCCATGACGAAGACCACCCTCGCCACCGTTGGCACCCGGCATGCCGCCATGAGCACCTGGCATGTCGTGGACGCCGCCGGCCGCACGCTCGGCCGGATGGCCACGCAGATCGCCACGATCCTGATGGGCAAGCACCGGCCCGACTACACGCCCCACATGCTCGTCGGGGAGGGCGTCATCGTCGTCAACGCGGACAAGGTCGTGGTCACGGGCAACAAGGCCGAGACCCGCGAGTACACCTACTACACGGGTTTCCCGGGCGGCCTGCGGCACGTCAAGCTGGCCGACTACCTCGCCAAGGCTCCCGACGAACTCGTGCGGCTGGCCGTGCGGCGCATGCTGCCCAAGAACCGGCTGGCGAGGAAGATGTTCAGCCGGCTGAAGGTCTACCGCGGACCTCTGCACCCGCACCGGGCGCAGAAGCCGACCGCGAAGTAGCGGTCGCTCGCGCCGGCGCGCAGCAGTCCAGAGGCAGGAACCCGCAACAGCAGAACCAGACGAGGAACACGCAGTGGCAGTCAACAACCCGTACACGTGGGGCACCGGTCGCCGCAAGACGTCGACGGCCCGCGTCCGCATCAAGCCGGGCACTGGCAAGCTCGTGATCAACGGGCGCGAGTTCGAGGACTTCTTCCGCACCGCGGACACGCGCCGGCACGCGCTGCAGCCCCTCGTCGTCACCGAGACGCGCAACACCTACGACGTCTGGGTCAACGTCGAGGGCGGCGGCATCACCGGCCAGGCCGGCTCGGTGAGCCTCGGCATCGCGCGCGCGCTGCGCCGCGAGAACGAGAACTTCGACAAGGTGCTGCGCGACAACGGGCTCCTGACCCGCGACTCGCGCGAGGTCGAGCGCAAGAAGTACGGCCGCCACAAGGCCCGCCGCTCGACGCAGTTCAGCAAGCGCTGAGCCGTTCCGCCGGCGGATCCGGGCCCCGCGCCCGATCCGTTGCGCGCCCGGCGCAACGCGCCGCGAGGAACCATGGCTGGCCACTCCCACTCCGCGAACATCAAGTTCCGCAAGGACCGGGTCGACAGCAAGCGCGCGGCCGCCTTCGCGAAGCTCTCGCGCATGATCACCGTGGCCGCGCGCCAGGGCGGCGGCAGCCTCGACGGCAATGCGAAGCTGCGGCTCGCCTTCGACAAGGCGCGCGTGCTCGGCATGTCCAGGGACGCGATCGATCGCGCCATCAAGAAGGGCACCGGCGAGGGCGAACTCGGCGCCTACGAGGAGATCGTCTACGAGGGCTACGGGCCCGGCGGCGTGGCGATCATGCTCGACGTGCTGACCGACAACCGGCACCGCACGGCGGCGGACGTGCGCGGCCTGTTCGACAAGCACGGCGGCAACCTCGCATCGTCGGGCGCGGTCGGCTGGATGTTCGAGCGCAGGGGGCGATTCGTCGTCGACCCCGCGGCCGGCGGCACCGGGGCCGCGCTGACCGAGGACCGCCTGCTCGAGATCGTGCTCGAGGTCGGCGCCGACGACCTGCAGCGGGACGGCGAGGCCTTCGCCGTGCTCTGCGCGCCCGCGGCGTTCGCGGAGGTCCAGAAGGGGCTCGACCGGGCCGGCGTGCCGCTGCGCGCGGCGGAACTCGCGTTCGTGCCCACGCAGCGCACGGTGGTCGCGGACCCGGCGGTCGCGCAGCGCGTCGTCAAGCTCGTCGACGCGCTCGAGGACCACGACGACGTGCAGGGTGTGCACAGCAACGAGGACTTCCCGGACGCGGTGGTCAGGGCGCTGGAGGTGTGACATGGAAGGCGTGCCGCGCTGGTTCTGGCTCGGGTCGCGGCGCGAGGTCGAGCGGGCCCTCGCCGCGGCGTTCGGCTCCCCGCCCGAAGCTGAGGCCGCCGGCACCGCAGGGCCGGGCGACCTCGTCCTCGTCGACGCCGCCGCGGCGCCGGCGGACTGCGGCAGCGTGCCGGCCGGCCATGCGTTCGCCGCCGTGCGCGCGCTGAAGGAACGGGCCGGGGTCGCGGTCGCCGTGGTGGTCGACGCCGGCGATCGGATCGGCGAGCAGCTCGCCCGATTCTGCCTCGCCGACGGCGTGGTCCGCTGGCGCGGACCGGCGGCCGGGCTCGACCTCGGCGAGTTCCGGCCGGGGCACGCTGCGCACCCGAAACCCTCGGTCGACGCGCTGCTCGAACGCGTGCAGGCCGACGTGGCCGCGCACGGCCACACCGGCTCCGCGGTGGCGCGCCTGCTGCAGTTCGAGCGCGAGGACTCGCTGCTGACTCGGCTGCAGGACCCGGCGACGGGCCTGTTCGACGGGCCCTACGCGACGTTGAAGCTCGACGAGGAATGGAAGCGCGCGATGCGGTTCCACCAGCCGCTGTCGCTGCTGCTGCTCGACCTCGGCGATGCCGAGCCGGCGCGGGCAGCGACCGACCGGCAGCGGCTGCTCGCCGACGCCGCGGGCGTGTTCCTGAACGAGTGCCGCGACATCGACGTGCTCGCGCGGTTCGCGCCCGGCACCTTCCTGTTCCTGTTGCCGGGCACCGGACCCGAGGGGGCGGCGGTTGTCGCGCGGCGCATGCTCGGCGCGCTGCGGCAGCGGTTCACCGGCCAGGGCGTACGGCCGTGTTGCGGCCTCGCCAGCGCGCCCTCGAGCCAGATTCCCGACCGCAAGGCGTTCCTCTGCGTCGCCGCGGCCAACCTCGCGCGGGCCCAGGCGGGGGAGGGGGATGGCGGCCTGTGCACGAGTTGGCAATAGTCGGCCAGAGCCGCGCATGCGCGCTGCCCCGGCCGCCCGCCGGCCGGGACCCCGTTCCTCCATGTTCGACCGCTTCATCCGACTGGCCAGGGCCAGGAAGGCGCTGCACGAACGGCGCTACGAAGACGCCCTGCTGCTCGCGGACGATCCGCTGATCCGGGGCGACCGCGGCGCCGCGGCGGTGCTGGCCGAAGCGCGCGCGTGCCTGCTCGCGCGGGCCCGGCAACGCCTCGCCGGCGGCGACCTCGCCGCCGCGCGGCTCGACCTGGAGCGGCTGCGCCGCAGCGGAGCCGGCGCCGAAGTCGACGAACTGCAGCTCGCCGTCGATGCCGGGCACGCGGCGGCTGCGGCGGCCCTGGACCTCGCGCGGCAGAACCTCGCGGCGGCGCGGGACCTGCTCGCGCGCGGCGATCTGGCCGCCGCCGAGGCCTTGCTGGGCACGATCGCCCCGGGCCCGCTGCTGCCCGAGGTGCGGCAGCTGCAGCAGCTGCTCGCCGAGCGGCGGCGGGGCGCCGCGCAGGAACTCGCGCCGGTCGAGGCGCTGGTCGCGGCGGGCCGGCTCGACGAGGCGATGGCGCGCTACGCGAGGGCGCTGGTGCTCGACCGCGACGGGACGTCGCGGCACGCGGCCAGCGAGCCCATCGCGCGGCGCGGCGCCGAGGCGGCCGTCGCGCGTGTGCACGCACGCCTCGACTCTGGCCTCGACGCGGCGCTGCAGGCCTACCGCGACGTGCGCGCGGACTGGCCGTTCCTGGCCGAGGACGGCCTGCGGCCGGCGATCGAGCGCCTCGGGCAGGCGGCGCTCGCCGAACTGCGCGGCGCGGCCGCCGCGCGCGAGGCGATGCCGCTTGCGGGAGCTCTGCGCGGCGCGGGCCTGCCGCTGCCCGGACCGCTCGGCGACCTCGTCGACGCGGTGCTGGCCGCCGAGGGGGCCGGCGGGGCCGCGGACACGCGCGCGCTGCAGGCCCTGCTGCGGGCGGCGGCGGCAGCGGGGGCCGGCGGACTCGCCGCGGAGGCCGAGCGCCGCCTGTCCCGCGAGCGCGAACACGGCGGCCGCATCGAGCAGGCCCGCCAGCAGCTCGCGACCGGCCAGCTCGAAGCGGCGCGCGAGACGCTGACCGCCGTGCTCGTCGAGCACCCGCTGCACGACGGCGCCAGGCGCGAGCTCGACGTGGTCGAGAAGGGCCTCGCCGACCTCGACCAGCGGCTCGAAGCCGCGCGCGCAGCGGCGCGCGAAGGGCGGTTGCGCGCGGCCTGCGCCGCCGCCGCGGCGTTGGCCGGCAACGGCCGCGTCGGGGCCGCGGCCCAGCTGCTCGCCGGCGAAGTGCGCTCGCGCATGGCGGTCGTCGACCGTGGCCTCGACGAGGTGCGCGCGGCGCTGCACGGCCGCGCCGCGGCGACCACCGAAGGCGTGCGGCACAGCCTGCGCCGGCTCCAGGAACTCGCGAAGGTGCAGTGCGACCACGCGGACCTGCCCGTGGTCACCGAGGCCGTGACGGCCGAAGTGCAGGCGCTCGAGACCTGCGAACGGCTCGGCCCGGTGCTGGACCGGCGGGCGCTCGCCGAGGCCAGGACCGGCTTCGATCTGCTGCTCGCGGCACGGGCGCGGCTGCTCGCGCCCGAACGCCTCGACGCGCGGCTGTTCCGGCTGCTGGACCAGCTCGCGCAGGCCGCGCAGGGCCTGCTCGCGGCCGGCCGCCTCGGCGAGGTCGAGGTGGCGGCGGCGGTGCTGGACCGCTGCGCCTCCGTGCGCGCGGAGTTCGGCGCGCGGGCCGGCCAGCTGCGCGAGGCCGCGGCGGCGAAGTGCGCGGCGGCCCAAGCGCAGGTCGCGGAGGCCCGGTGCCAGCTCGGCTCGGCGGACCTCGCCGAAGCCGAGCGCCTGGCCGAACTCGCCGCCGCGCAGTGGGCGGACGGTGCACCGGTGCGCGCGCTCGCCGCGGAGCTGCGCCAGCTGCGGCAGCACGACGAGGCGCTCGCGCGCGTCGAGGACCTCGCGGCGGAGCGCGACTTCCAGACGGCCCGGCAGGAACTCGCGGACCTGTCGCCGACGCCGCCGCTGCTGCGCACGCGCATCTACGACATGAAGCAGAACCTCGCCCGCGCCCAGGGCCTCGAGGGCGCCTTCCTGCTGCGCGTCGACGAGGGCGGCGAACACCTCGTGCTGCGCGGCGAGACCGTTTCGATCGGCAACGTGCGGCAGACCCGCTCCGACCTGCCGGTGCTCGCCGACCTGGCCGGCCGGCACGCGAGCGTGCGCCGCAGCATGTCGTTCCACGGCGGCATGCAGGACAGCGTCGTCGCCGAGGAGGGCGAGGTGCGCGTCGGCGGCCGGGCCGTCGCCCAGCACCGGCTCGAAGCCGGCGACCGCGTGCAGCTCGGCACCGCGTTCGCCTTCGTCTACCACCGGCCGAGCGCCCGCTCGCTGACGGCGGGACTGCAGCTGCAGGGCGGGTTCCAGGTCGGCGGCACCGACCGGATCCTGCTGCTGAAGGACCGCGGCCGCGACGGGCGCATCCTGATCGGCCCGGGCCGGGACGTGCACGTGCGGGTGCCCGCGGCGACCGGCGAGGTCGAACTCTACGCCAATCCCACCGGGCAGATGCGCGTGCACAGCGACGCGGGAGGCGCCATCGACGGGGTGGCCTTCCGGGGAGAACATCCGGTTTCGGCCGGCCAGATCGTCGAGGCCGCGGGGGTCAGCTTCGTGCTGCAGCCCTGGCGGCCGGGCCCCTGAACCGGCCGGTTCCGAATATCCGTGACGCGGCGCCGTAGGCGGCCCCACCAGGAGGTAGCCATGTTCGCCCTGCTGCTGTGCACCGGACTTCTGCTCGCCCCGCAACAGCCGGCTCCGGTCCACGAGGCGGTGGCGGTGCGCGGCGAGGCCGAGCTGAGCCAGGCGGCCGCCTTCGCATCGGCGGCACAGCGGGCCGAAGCGCACGTGCGCGACCGCTGGCGCGAACGCGCCGAGCGCGTGATCGACGGCCAACGGCCGTTCTGGCTGCCGAGCCTGCTGGCCCAGGAGGCCGTGCGGCGCTACCTCGCGGACCTGCCGGCGGATCGGCTCGTGCGCTACGTCGACCGCGACGACCGCGAGCGGCAGCACGAGTTCGGCTCGAGCTGGCAGACGACGCTGTGGGTCGCCGAATCGCCGCAGGCCGTGCAGCAGCAGGAGCGGCAGCTGCGGCGCGAACTGCGCCAGCTCGAACAGACGACCGCGATCAAGTACGGCGGCGTCGTCGCGGGCTGGGCGGTGCTGGCGCTGGCGATCGGCTGGTTCGACCGGCTGTCGCGCGGCTACATGACCGGGCGGCTCCGGCTGCTCGGCTTGCTCTGCGGCGCCGCGTTCCCCGCGGTCGCCTTCCTGCTGTAGCATCGAGGAAGCCCGATGTTGGCCTTGCGCAGCCAAGCCGATTCGCCGCAGCCGGAACGAGTGGACTGGGAGGCGTTCTACCAGAACTTCCGCAAGCCGGGCTACGTACCGGGCTTCGAGATCGTCAACAAGCTCGGCGGCGGCATGTTCGGGCTTGTCTTCAAGGCCCGCAAGGAGTCGATCGGCAAGGACTACGCGATCAAGTTCCTGAAGGTCGACGACGACACGGTGCGCGACGCGGTCGCGCGCGAACTCGAGTCGGTGCAGTTCTTCGCGCAGATCGACCATCCGAACCTCGTGTCGATCGAGGACAAGGGCGTGGTCGACGGCATCCCCTACCTCGTGATGAGCTACGCGGGGCAGGAGACGCTGCAGAAGCGGCTGCAGCAGGGGCGGCTGTCGCGCGACGAGGCGCTGCGCATCTTCGCGCAGGCGGCGCGCGGCGTGCAGGCGCTGCACGAGCACTCGCTGGTGCACTTCGACCTGAAGCCCGCGAACATCTTCCTGAAGGGCGACGTCGCGCGCGTCGGCGACTACGGCCTCAGCAAGCTCGTGTCGGCCTCGCGCAACTCGCTGAGCTTCGGCCGCGGCACGCCCTACTACATGGCGCCCGAGATGCTGCAGCGCCGCGGCGACGCGCGCAGCGACATCTACTCGCTCGGCGTCGTGCTCTACGAGTGCCTGTACGGCGACGTGCCGTTCCGCGGCGATTCCGAATGGGAGGTGCTGCGCAAGCACGAGGTGGCCGCGGTGCCGTTCCCGGAGGACAGCCTGCCGGGCGATCGCGCGGTGCTGCTGCGCTGCCTGCAGAAGCGCCCCGAGGACCGGTTCGGTTCGGTCGCCGACCTGCTGCGCGCCCTGCAGGCGCCCGTCGCGCTCGGCGAGAGCCTCGTGTTCGCTTCGCCGCGGCTGCCGGCCGCCGCTGCCGACCCGCCGCCGCTGCCCGGCACCGCGCCGTCCGCGCCGCCGCCGCTGCCGCGCGACGCGGCGGCGAGCCCCTACGGCATGCCGTGGCGGGGCGAAGCGCCGCGGCGCGGCCTCGTCGGCTGGTTCGTGCGCGCGGTCTTCGCGCTGATCGAGGCGGCGATCTTCGTGCTGCTGCTGCCCGTGCGCGCGATCGGCGCCGTCGCCGGGCGCGGCGTCGTCTTCGTGCTGAGGCTGCCGTTCCGGATCCTCGGCCTCGCCGCGCGGCTCCTCGGCCTGCTGCTCGTCGGCGCGCTGATCCTGCTCGCCGTGGTCACCGTGCTGCACCTGCTGACGGCCGTCTAGGCTGCACCTGCGGCCGGGCCTTCCGGTAACATCCGGGCTGCTCCCCATGGGCGAATCGAGGCACGAGATCGGCCGGCTGCAGGCGATGGACGAAGCCGCCTGGGCGGCGCTGCAGGAGGACTACTTCCGGCGCATCTTCTTCTACGTGAAGCGCTACGTGTCGGACCACCAGACGGCCGAGGATCTGACGCAGGACGTGTTCCTCGGGGCCTTGCGCGGCATCGGCGGCTTCGACCCGAGCTACTCGCTCGACCAGTTCCTGTTCGGCATCGCCAGGAACCGCGTGATCGACCACTACCGCAAGCACAAGGCGGTGCTGCTGCCGGGCAAACCCGACGAGGACGCCGACAAGAGCCAGCTGTGGCTCGAGAACATCGCGCACGCGGGCAGCCGTGAACCGAAGGAGAAGGCCGTGCGCGCCGAGGACGAACGGCGGCAGCGCGCGGTGCTGGCACAGATCCTGCGCGATCTGGTCGGGGAACTCTGGGCCGCGGGCGACTACCAGAAGCTCATGGTGCTCGAGTACCTGTTCGTGCTCGGCGGTCGCAACAAGGACGCCGCGGCGCGGTTCGGCATCGCCGACGAGAAGGCCGTCGCGGGCATCAAGTTCCGCGCGATCGAACGGCTGCGCGGCCTCGCGCGGCAGCGCGACCCGAACCACTCGCTGTTCCTGGGCCTCTGGCAGCCGGGGGCCCGATGACCGGCGCCGAAGACCCGATCGATCCGCAGCTCGCCTTCACCGTCGCGGCGGTCTGGCGCGAGGCGCGGATCTCCTGCCCGCACCCCGACCTGCTGCAGAGCTTCGCGCAGGGCGGCCTGTCCGGCGGCGCGGCCGAGTTCGTCGCGTTCCACCTGCAGGACAGCCGGTGCCCATGGTGCAACGCGGTGCTGGAGGATCTGCGCGCGCGCGACGACGCGGCCAGGGCGCCCGTGCTGGCGGACCTGCGCGACCGGCTGTTGCGCTCGACCGCCGCCGCGCTGCGCCGCACCCGCGCCTGATCGCCCGGCGCGATCCGCCGGACCTCCGCGAATAGTCGGGCCGCCGCTGCGCAGAGGTGCCCGGGAGCGCGAGCTCCCGAACCCTACCAACGGAAAACGACATGATCGGCAAGACCTTCAAGTGGATGCTCCTCTCCGGTGCGGTGCTCGGTGGGGCTGGCTTCCTGTTCCTCGGCACCGCGTTCCCCAGCTACGTCAGCACGATGGCCTCCTCGGTCCGCGAGACGGTCGCCGGCCAGATCCCGATCGACCTCGAGCTCAAGCGCGCCGAGAACCTGATCGGGCAGATCGACCCGCAGATCGACGGCTGCAATCTCGACCTCGCCCGCGCCGAAGTCGAACTCGAGGAACTGCAGCAGTCGGTGCAGCGGCTCGAGAAGCTCGTCGGCACCGAGGAGAAGAAGCTCAAGGTCGGCGCCCGGATGTTGAGCGGCGACGGCGAGGGCGAAGTGCAACTCGCCGCCGACTTCGGCGCGCGCCGCCGCGTGCAGGTCGACCTGCAGCGCACGAAGGACAGCTACGTCAACAACGTCGCGATCCTGAAGGCCAAGCGCGCGCTGATCGACCGCCAGGCCAGGGCCGTCGAGGCCGCCAGGCAGCACCTGATCGCGGTGCGCAGCGAGCGCGAGGCGCTCGAGGACCAGGTGCGGTCGCTGAAGACGCAGCAGCAGCAGATCGGGGCGTTGGCCGCGAGCAGCCAGCGCTTCGACCTCGACAGCACCGCGCTGAGCCAGGCCAAGGAGGTCATCGCGCAGGTCAAGAAGCGCCTCGATGTCGCGCAGCGCATGCTCGAGAACGACATGGTGTTCCACGGCGACGACGCGATCCCGGTGGTCGTCGACGAGCGCAACGTGATCAAGGAGATCGAGGCGCTGTTCGCGCACGGCGACGCGGCCCTCGTCGAGCTGCCGGCGGCCGGCGGCCGCTGAGCGGCGCAGCCCGCGCCGGCTCTGCCACGGCGGGCCGCTGCGCGCGGGGAATCGGGCGGCGAGCCCCACGGGGTCCGCGCGGCCGTGGCTGCACGGCCGCCCTCCACGGTCTCGCAGGCTGCGCGACGAAGCGCCGGCCGACCCCTGCACCAAAGGCTGCTGCAGGGGCTCTCCGCGCGCGCACAGGGTCGCCGCGGCGCCCGTCCCGCTGGCTGCGGACGCCCCGGGCCCTGCAGGGGTAGGCCCCGTGCAACCGCGGGTTCGCCGATCGACCGCGGCTCGCCGCTTGCGCGGACCGGCGCGATTCCAGTAGGAACTCCGCCGGCGACGATTCCCCTGTTCCCCGCATCGTGAAGCCGACCAGCCAGAACCCCAGTGCGGCGCCGTCCGCCGCCGCGCTCGCGCTCTACCGCGGCATGCTGCGCATCCGGCGCTTCGAGGAAGAACTGCACCGGCTCGTCGGGTCCGGCGCGATCGGCGGCACCACGCACCTCTGCGCGGGGCAGGAGGCGGTCCCGGTCGGCGTGTCGGCGCTGCTCGGCGAACGCGACCTGGTGACCAGCACGCACCGCGGCCACGGACACCTGCTCGCCAGGGGTGCGCGCTGCGACCGCATGCTCGCCGAGTTCGCCGGCCGGGTGACCGGCTACTGCCGCGGCAAGGGGGG